>Ga0209404_10000015_pt1 | contig 181846 bp, 163 predicted proteins | sample TroAtlMetagenome_2_FD_187447 | JGI IMG/M metagenome (GOLD analysis project Ga0209404, IMG submission 187447) | Marine eukaryotic phytoplankton communities from Atlantic Ocean - Tropical Atlantic ANT8 Metagenome (SPAdes) (version 2) | ecosystem: Environmental > Aquatic > Marine > Oceanic...
CGGCGCCGTGGTGACTCAGGTGCTGCCCGACTCCCCGGCCGACAAGGCCGGGCTCAAGACCGAGGACGTGATCGTCGCGGTCGACGGACAGGAAGTCCGAAACATGTTGATGCTGAAGAATGCGATCGGCCTCAAACGGGTGGGCGACACGGTGACGGTGACGCTCATTCGCGACGGCAAGGAGCGCAAGGAACGCATCAAGATCGGCGACAGCACCGAGAGCGGCGCGCCGGGCGAAGCGCCCAGCGACCTGCTGGACGGCGCGACCTTCGGCCCGATTCCCGACGACCACCCGCTGGCGGGCCAGGTCGAGGGCGTGATGATTCGCAGCATCGACGCCGGCTCGGCGGCCGCCTATGCCGGCTTGCGCCCCGGAGACGTGATCGACAGCGTCAATCGTCGAAGCGTTACCGACATGGCGAGTTTCAGCAAGGCGGTCAAAGACCAGAAGGAGCTGCTGTTGCTGGTCCGGCGCGGACCGGCCTCCATGTACATCGTATTGCGCTAGGCTCCAGACCGTCCGTCCAGGTTCTCCAACGAACACTGCAAGCGGCGACTGAAAAGGTCTTCACGGAAGCCCGATGGGCGGCGTTATACTGGCGCCGCCCATTCGCTTTTCCCGGATCAAGACCGATGCTCGACCACGAGCTCGCGCAACTCGAGGACCGCCTCCAGCGACTCCTGGCCGCCTATCGCCAGGCCCGCCTCGAGCGTCGCCGTGCGCTGCAGGAGCGCGACCGGCTGCTCGCGATGAATGCCGAGTTGCGCAAACGCGTTGAAGGCATCGTCGAACGAATCAAATCGCTCGAACTGGAGCAGGACGGATGAGTGGCCCCGCCTCCCTGACAGTCACTGTGAGAATCATGGGGCGCGAATACAGCGTGGCCTGCCCACAGGAAGAGCACGAGGCGCTCATCGCCTCCGCCGAGTTCCTCAACGAGCGCATGAACGCGATCCGCAAACGCGGCAAGGCACTTGGCGTGGAAAGGATTGCCGTGATGGCGGCGCTGAATATCGCCCGCGAATTGCTTGAGCACCAGGGCGTCGAGCCCATCGCTCCCGGCGCCAACGCGAAGACGATCGAACGACTCAGCCAACTGTGTCTGGACATCGACAGCACCCTGGCTTCCACGGATTGAAGGGCCAAGCGTCCGATTCTGGCGCCGGTCTTCGGCACCCGATGTTCAACTGATTGGCTCTGAACCTTTATTCCCCGAGCCGACACGGGGATAATGGCGGGGTGTCTCCTGCGGTGTTCGATGTCTGTTTGGAACCCCTTGAGCCTATTTACCTGACCCGGGAACCAGATCCGCGTTTGGCGTGCAGGCCCGTCTTGTAACGGGAAGCCCGATAGCGTGGTGAGGTGCCCACTTGAGACTTTGTCTCAAGGTCGATAACGGATGACGGCACAGGCGGGAGACACCTTGATTTCACAAGCCGACGCGAAGCAGCCATTGCGTCGGCTTTTTCGTGCGCAGCGCAAGGCCATTCCACGCGCCCAACGCCTCTATGACGCAGCCCGCGCCGCCCGTCGCGCCGATGCGTTTCTGCTCAGACACGGCGCACGCTGCGTTGCCGTCTATCTGCCTCACGGCAGCGAACTCGATACCTGGCCGCTGATCGGCAAGCTGCAACGCCGCGGCATCAAGGTCTTGGTGCCCAAGCTGACGCCCGTTGCGGGACGCATGAACTTCGTGCGCCTCGGCAAAACCCATCACACCGTTCGACATGTCGCGAATCGCTACGGCATCGCCGAACCGAAGCGGCAACGGCGGATCGCAGCGCGCGTGATTGATGTGGTCCTGGTTCCGCTGCTGGCGGTGGACAAGCGTGGATTCCGCCTCGGTGCCGGTGGCGGCTACTATGATCGATGGTTCGCGAGCCACGCGGCTGGGCGGCGCCCTCTGCGCCTCGGGTACGCCCATCTCGAACAGCTGTCGGACCAGCCATTGCCGCATCAGGCCTGGGACATTCGGCTGCACGGCCTGATTACACCAGCTGGCATCCGCCGATTCCGGAACCGCTGAGCCGTACGGCGCGGCAACCGCCCCATGGGATCATGCCAAGTTCACGCCAACTGTGGGCGCTTTGCACCAGTTTCCCGACAATCGTCCGACATGCGACACTCCCTTCGCCCCCTACAAGGAATTTGACCGCATGCGCTTGTTTTCGTCGGCCTGGCCAGTGATTTCGACCACGGTATGCCTCAGCCTGAGCGCCTGTGGTCCCACGGTGCAGTCCTTCGTGATGCCGGATTTCGAGACGGTCCGCTACGAAGAACTCAAGCACCCCGCACGCTTGGTCCCGGTGCATGTCGAGGCGAACTACGAAAGCAACGGAAAATCCGACGAGGGCAGTTCGCGCCAGCTCAAGGCCGACGTCGAAAACGTGTTGCGTCACAGCAAGGTGATGCTGCCGACGACCGACCCCGCCGTGAAGGCGAGCATCACGGTCACCGCCGAGAATTCCTACGACCCCAAACAGGCCCGAGCAGCCGGAATCAAGGCCGGCATGACCATGGGCTACGACGGCCAGCAGGTCATCGACCGTTACAAGTTCACCGTGGTCTATCGCGATGAATCCGGCGAAGATCGCCTCGGCCGCTACGATCACGAGTTCCACACCGCGATCGGCAAGGTCACACCGCCCGAACGCGCCGCCCTGGTCGAGCCGGGACGCGCCTTCTATACCGTGGTGCAGGATGTGATACTCAAGTTCCTCTACGACCTGCAGGCAGTCGACAATGTCGACGTGCCGATCATGTTCGTGCCGGACAGCGACAAGAAGCTCTGATGGCCTACTGGTTGATGAAATCGGAGCCTGACAGCTTCGGTATCGACGATCTGAAGAAGCGCCCAAAGCAGACCGAGCCCTGGGACGGGGTGCGCAACTATCAGGCACGCAACTTCATGCGTGACCGGATGAAGCCTGGGGACGGCGTCCTTTTCTACCATTCCAACTGCGCCGCACCCGGTATCTATGGACTGGCCGAAATAGCGAGCAACGCCTATCCCGATCCGACGCAGTTCGATTCTAAGCACCATCATTACGACGCCGGCTCAAAGCCGGAGGAACCGCGCTGGCTGCTGGTGGATGTCCGCTACCAGCGCCATCTCAAGCGCCCGATACTGCTGTCCGAGCTCCGCGAGCACGCCGACGAACTGGTTGGCTTCAAGTTGATCGCGAAAGGCAACCGGCTCTCGATCCTGCCGGTCGCACCGGAGCATTGGCGGCGGATCATGGCGCTTGAGTGAGGCGTGAGGCTGTTGTCGCGCACCTAATGCCGTCAAGCGGTGCCCAGAAACAGCTCGTAACCCGGATTCTCCGATTCCTCCCACCAGGGGTAGCCGATTTCGTCGAGCACACGGCGGTTTTCGGCACGTTCACGTCGCGGCACCTGCAGACCAACGAGAACCCGCCCATGCGCGGCGCCGTGGTTGCGGTAGTGAAACAGTGAGATGTTCCACTGGTCACCCAGTCGGCTCAGGAAGTTGAGCAAGGCGCCTGGCCGCTCCGGGAATTCGATACGAAACAGGCGCTCGTCACTCAGACCCGGAGCGCGCCCGCCGACCATGTAGCGGATGTGGACCTTCGCGATCTCGTCACCGGACAGATCGACGACCGCGTAACCCGAGGCACGCAGGCCTTCAAGCACTTGGGCCGCTTCGTCGCGTCCTCCGGCCAGTTTCACGCCGACGAACACATGCGCGCCCTGGGCATCCGCATAGCGATAGTTGAACTCGCTGATGTTGTGGCGGCCCAGCTCCCGGCAGAAGCGCCGAAAGCTGCCTGGACGCTCGGGGATCGTAACGGCCAACAGCGCCTCATTGGCATCGCCCAGCTCCGCACGCTCCGCGATATGCCGGAGCCGATCGAAATTGACGTTGGCACCGCTGACGATCGCGCACAGGGTCTGGTCGCGCACGCCGTGCTGTACCACCCAGCGCTTGATGCCGGCAATGCCCAGTGCACCTGCGGGTTCGGGAACCGCGCGCCTTTCATTGAACATGTCACGGATCGCCGCGCAGATCTCGTCGATCTCGACCGTGATCACTTCATCGACAAAATGGCGCGCCAGGCGAAAATTCTCCTTGCCGATCTGACGCACCGCCACACCGTCGGCGAACAGGCCCACCTGCGGCAAGCTCACGCGACGACCGGCCTTCATCGCCGCAGCCAGACAGTTCGAATCGCTCGGCTCGACGCCGATAATCCTCACTTCGGGCCGTACCGCCTTGAGGTACGCGGCCACGCCGGCAATCAGACCGCCGCCGCCCACCGGCACGAACACGGCATCGATCGGGCCCGGATGCTGGGCGACGATTTCGCGCGCCACCGTGCCCTGCCCGGCAATGATCTCCGGATCGTCATACGGAGGGATGTAGCTGAGTCCCTTGGCGGCACAGAGTGCCGCGGCATGCTCGGCGGCATCGTCATAGGCATCACCGTGCAGCACCGCGCGTGCCCCCAGGGACCGTACCGAATCCACCTTGATCGGCGGCGTGGTCCGCGGCATCACGATCCATGCGGGTATTCCCAGACGCTGGGCGGCCAGCGCCACGCCTTGCGCGTGGTTGCCGGCCGAAGCGCAGATCACGCCACGGCGGCGCTCAGCATCCGACAGCCGGACGATGCGGTTATAGGCACCGCGCAACTTGAAGGAATAGACCGGCTGCGCGTCCTCGCGTTTGAGCAGAACACGGTTGCCCATCCGCGCGGACAACCGCGGCGCCTCATCCAGCGGACTGCGGATCGCCACGTCATAGACCCGTGCGTTGTCGATGCGCGCGCGATAGTCGTGCAGCAGCCGCGCGCGTTCGCGCGCGGTGCGTCCTGCAATTTCGTTCACCTGGCTATCCGGTTGAAAGTGGCGCCGTCCGCGCCGCCGCGTCGCCATCGGAGTGGCAGCGGCTTTGCAGGCAGCCCAGTATTATAGGCGGCTGAACTCAGCAACCGGCTCGAACGAGCTTTCCAGGAACATGACAGAGACGATTGCCTTCATCGGCGGCGGCAACATGGCTGCGAGCCTGATCGGCGGACTGGTCGCTTCCGGCCACGAGCCTGGAGCGATTGCGGTCGTTGATACCGATCGGGCCAAGGCGGACGCGCTGGGTCGACAGTACGGCATCAGCAATGCGAACAGCGCGACCGAGGCCGTGCGTGACGCGCAGGCCGTGGTACTCGCCATCAAGCCGCAGGCGCTCCAAACCGCCGTGCACGGGCTCAGCTTCCCCCGCGGCAGCGCCGTGATCTCGATCGCAGCAGGTATCCGCATCGACAGTCTGCGCCGTTGGCTCGGCCCGCAAGTCCAAATCGTACGCAGCATGCCGAACACGCCAGCGCTCTACCGCGCCGGCATGAGTGGCCTGTATGCGCCGCCGGAGACGCAAGTCTCGGCCCGCGAAGCCGCGCAATACGTGCTCGGCGCCGTCGGCGAGATCTGCTGGGTGGAAACCGAGCCGATGCTCGACGCGCTCACCGCCGTGTCCGGCTCCGGCCCAGCCTACGTGTTCCAGTTGTGCGAAATGATGTGCAATGCCGGCATCGCGCTGGGCCTGCCGGCGGACACGGCGCGCCAGCTGGCCACGCACACCATCGCCGGCGCCGCGCGCATGCTCAGCGACAGCGACGAGGATGCCGAAGCGCTGCGCCTCAAGGTCACCTCCAAGGGTGGCACCACGGCGGCGGCCATCGAATCGCTGGAGAACGGCGGCGTCCGCAAGCTCTACAATGCCGCGCTCGAATGCGCAGCCCGCCGCGCCGCGGAACTGGGTGACGAACTGGACCGCAGCTGAAAGGAATGTCATGTCCGCGAATGTGAACAACGCGTTTTATTTTTTGGTCAACACGCTGCTGCAGCTGTACCTGATGGTGATGATCCTGAGGATTCTGCTGCAGCTGGTCCGTGCGGACTTCTACAACCCGGTATGCCAGGTGATCTGGAAGGTCACGCAGCCGCTGGTCGATCTGCCGGGGCGCGTACTGCCGCGCTACCGCAATATCGACGTAGCGGGAATTCTCGTCACCTATGTCTGCACGGTGATCTACATCTACGTGATCTTCGCGATCCTCGGCCTGGGCGTGCCGCTGATTCAGGCGCTGTGGTTCGCCGTGCTGAAAATGGCATGGCTGACTTTGCAGATCTATACCTTTTCGCTGCTGATCCAGGCCGTGCTGTCCTGGGTCGGCCCGGGCTACAACAATCCGGCTGGCAGCATTCTGTGGAGCCTCAACGAGCCATTGTTGCGCCCCGTGCGCCGCGTGATTCCACCAATCTCCGGGCTCGACCTGTCTCCGCTGGTGGTCATCCTGCTGCTCCAAGTGCTCGCCCGCCTGATCGGCGTTCCGGGGATTCTGCGCTGAAGTGAACGATTCGTCCCCCGAGCCGGAGGAATTCGGCGGCCTCGGCATCGTCGTACCGCAGCGCATCACGCTGGATGCGCCACTGTTGCTGGACTGCGGCCGCACCCTGGCGCAGCACGAGCTGATGGTGGAAACCTATGGCCGGCTCAATGCCGACCGTAGCAACGCCATTCTGATCTGCCACGCACTGTCCGGTGACCATCATGCCGCCGGCTTCCATGCTGCCGGCGACCGCAAGCCGGGCTGGTGGGACAACTGCATCGGGCCGGGGCGGCCGATCGATACCGATCGCTTCTTCGTGGTGTGCCTCAACAACCTTGGCGGCTGTCGCGGCTCCACCGGGCCGGGAACCATCAATCCGGACTCCGGCAAGCACTGGGGGCCAGACTTCCCCATCGTCACCGTTCGCGACTGGGTGCGCTCCCAGGCCTTGCTGGCCGATCATCTGGGCATCCGGCAATGGGCGGCCGGCATTGGCGGCAGCCTGGGTGGCATGCAGATCATGCAGTGGGCGATCGATCTGCCGGAACGCATCCGGCACGCCATCGTCATCGCTGCGGCGCCCAAGCTTTCGGCGCAGAACATTGCCTTCAATGAAATCGCGCGTCAGGCCATCCTGTCAGACCCGGACTTTCACGACGGCCACTTCTACGAGCACGGCACGGTGCCTTCGCGCGGGCTCAAGCTGGCGCGCATGCTCGGGCACATCACCTACCTCTCCGACGAAGCGATGCGCGCCAAATTCGGACGGGTGCTGCGCGGTGGCCACATGCAGTTCAACTACGAAGTCGAGTTCGAGGTCGAAAGCTATCTTCGTTATCAGGGCCAGCAGTTCGTGGATCGCTTCGATGCGAACACCTACCTGCTGATGACCAAGGCTCTGGACTATTTCGACCCGGCCCGCGACTACGGTGATGATCTGGTGGCCGCGCTGTCGCATGCCAGCGCCCGCTTCTTCGTCCTGGCGTTCGAGGCAGACTGGCGCTTCTCGCCGGAACGCTCGCGCGAAATCGTGCAGGCCCTGGTCGCGGCCGGCAAGAACGTCAGCTATGCCCTGATCGAATCGCAACTGGGACACGACGACTTCCTGATGCCCTTGCCGGAGTATCACCAGCTGTTGCGCGCCTACCTGAACCGTGTGGCGCTCGAGGTCGGCACATGATCGCGCTGCGCCCGGAACTGCGGATCATCGCCGAATGGATCGAGCCCGGCGCCCGTGTGCTCGACCTCGGCTGCGGCGACGGTGCGCTGCTTGCGCACCTGATGCAGAGCCGCGAGGTCTCGGGCTACGGCCTGGAGATCGATCCGGCCAACGTGCTGCGCTGTATCGAAAATGGCGTCAATGTCATCGAAGCCGACATCGACGCCGGCCTCGAGGAGTTCGGAGACCAATCGTTCGACTACGTGGTCATGTCGCAGGCGCTACAGGCCCTGCAGCATCCCGATCTCGCCATCCGGGAAATCCTCAGGGTCGGCCAGGTCGGCGTGCTGACGTTTCCCAACTTCGGCCACTGGCGTGCACGAACCCAGCTCGTACGCGGACGCATGCCGATGACGCCGGCCCTGCCGAGCCGCTGGTACTCCACTGAAAACATCCACCTGTGCACGGTCAACGACTTCGAAGCCCTGTGCCACGAGCAGGCCTGGTCGATATTGCGACGCAATTTCACCGGGCCGGCGCAGCGCCAGGGCTGGCTTTCGAGATCCATCCCCAACCTATTCGCCGAAAGCGCGCTGTACATGCTCAAGGGCGCCATACCCGCCGCGGCGTAATGTCCTCGCGCGCCCTCAGCTGACTCCGGCACTACGCAACACGAGCTTGACAACCAGCGCCAGCACGATCACAAACACGATAGTCATCACCACGCCGAGAATCACGAAGTTGATGGCTTTACCATGCTTGAAATCGCGTTCGCGGTTGCGTCGGCTCTGGACGCCGAAGAAGGCCGCGAGCACGCTCAGAAGCTGATCGAACAGCCCCGGCGACGACCGGTCAACGGAATGCATGAGGTACCCCCGGCTCAGTATTCGGCGAGCAGCTTGCGCGACGAGCGGAACTCAGCCTTCATCATCATGCGCAAGGTGTCACCGATCATTTTTTCCAGCTTGGCGCCGATCATCGGCACGCTCACATTGACGTGCCAATGCATCTCCACCTGTACGCCCTCGGCAGACTCGCTGAACTCGATATCCGACCCGATCTTGGCAGGCGCGTTGCGGACCTCCTGCCGCATGTTGGCCTGACCGGTGGAGAAATCCCATTGCTCGTACTGGGTGATGACAATCTCGTCGCCCACGAATTTCTGCGCAATCGGTGGCAAGGACTTCCCCAGCGGAGCCGAGTAGCGCACCGTCACCTTGACCACCTCCCCGACGACCTCGTGCTCCAGCACCTCGGCGGTCTGCAGTCGCATGTCCTTGTATTTACGCTCAAAAAAGGTCTTGTCCTGCAGCATTCGAAAGAAGCGCTCGCGATTGCCGCCGAGCTGCAAGGATTCGTCGAAGTTCAGCATTGAAGTGTGTTCCCCATGTTGTGTCCGTTTGCCGGGTCATTGTCGCTGGCCGCTGCCCGCTGCCCGCCGCGGATTGTGCCAGCTCTCATGCAAAGAAAAGGCCGCCGGCATGAGCTGCCGGCGGCCTTGGTCCCGCGAAAGACTACTTCGACGAGTTCTTCTGCACCGATGACGCGGTGAAGTGGTTCTTGCTGAAGTTGACCTCGAAGTCGTACGGCTCGTCCTCGTTGAAGGCCGCCGTCACGAAATAGACACCGGAGTCGAAGTGGTAGATCACCTCCGGCACGGTGCCGGCCGACTGCACATTCGGTGCGACCGTCAGGTGTCCTTCCTGGAACTGCCACAGCTCATCGCGCTGGTCGTAGTTGTCGACGGCAACGATATTCCAGCTGTCCTCGTCGATGTAGAACACGCGCTTCTTGATCTTGTGGCGCAGGCCCGGCTTGTTGTTGGCTTCCACCACCCAGACGCGATGCAGCTCATAGCGCGGCAGGTCCTGGTTGATGTGGTTCGGTGTCGCGATCTCCTTATAGGTGACCTTGTCGCCGGCGATCTTGTTGTCGTTGTAAGGAATGTACATTTCCTTCTTGCCGAGCAACTTCCAGTCGTAGTAGTCGAGAATGCCGTTGAACATGTCGACCTGATCGTAGAACTGATAACCCTCGGTGCCCTCGTAGGGATTGTCGCAGCACACCGCCGGTGCGCGGCGAATGCGGCGGAATCCGGGGTTGTACAGCCAGGCAGAGCGGCCTTCGTTGCCGGTGCCGGTCTTGTCGTGCACCAGAATGTACTGACCCGCGAGTCGCGGCGGCGCCACCGTCTCGGACAGGTAATACAGATACGGCGTCCCGTCCTTCAGTTCCTGCGGATTCTCCATGCTGGCATAGGCGAACTGCACGTCCTCGATCAGCTTGGTGAGCTGCATCGGCTGATTCGGGCGCACGATCATCTGATTGTTGTAGCGCCGCACGCCTTCGCCGCGCCATTTCAGCTTGTGGTTCCAGATCGGCTCGGCGCCGGATTTCGGGATCGGGAACGGGAACCCGAGCGTTGCGCCCTGCGGGCGGTCCGGCGCAACCAGCTCCGCAGTCGTCGCATTCTTCTGAGTCGCATCGTAGATCTCATCGGGGAAGGCGACAAAACGGTAGGACGGATACACGTTCATCTTGTAATCGTCATAGCGCCCCAACAGCTCCTTGTGTCCCTCGGTGAGCTTATCGGCGTACTTGGCCATATTGGCCTTGGTGATCGTGAACGTCGGCTTCTCACCGTCGATATCGTCGTTATGCGGATACTCGCCACTGAGATCGCCGTCCTGCTCGCCCGGCGTCCATTCTGGAATCGTGCCGTCCTTGTTGCCGGCCTTCTCGGCCCCGATCGGCGTCAGGTCCTTGCCTAGGCGTGCTGCTTCCTGCGCCGACACGGCCGCCAGGGCCGGCCCCGCAGCAAACAGAGTCGCAGCGAATCCAAGGGAACCTGCAATGAGTGTGGTCTTCATAAACCCTCCTCCGGGTTTCTGAGCATTTGAAATTTAGGGTCGGGCGATCCTATCGGACCAATGCAGGTCGCGCCAACTTAAAGTAAGAAATTGCCTACACACTTGATTCAGCAGGGATTCAGGCGAGACCGGCGGTTCAGAGCCGCGCCAGCAATCGTTCACGCGCCGACACTTCGGCACCGAGCGTGGCCGCCATGATGAAAGCACCCGCCAGGCGGCGGTGCAGGAACACGATTTCACGTGGAGGCACTCTGAAGTACCGCGACAGGGCGTTGCGACTGGCGCGGGTGGTAACGCGCTTGAGCAGATCGCTCTCGGCCCAACGATAAGCTCCCTGGGCATTGAACCATTGCTGGCCATCGCCGGCGTCATGGGGCTCCCGGAACGGCTCCACGATCAACTCGCACAAATCGACGAAGGCGGATACCACGTTCTGCGGAAACGCATCGTCCATCAGGCCGATCGCCCTGGCGCCATCGATGACACGTGCCGCATCACGCGCCAGCGCTCCGGCGACGATGCTGCGATAGCCGTCGACAAAGCCGCGCCCGAAAACGCGCGTGGCACCGAAATCCAGCAATACGATGCGTGGGTGTCCGGCTTCCTGGCGAATCCGGTAATTGCCGAAATGGGGGTCGGTCTGGACCATTCCCCAGTCGAAGAATTCGATCAGGAACAGATCCAGGAAGTTCAGGGCCAGCTCGTTTCGCACCGACTGCGGTAGCGACTGCACGGCCTTGGCGCGAGCACCCTCGCCCGGCTCGAAACTGGTGGCCAGCACCTGATCGCTGCAGAACTCGCGGTAGATCTTGGGCACGACGTAGCGCTCGTCATCGGCCAGCCGTTCACCGAAATCCTCGGTGAAACGCCGTTCGGCGACGTAGTCGACCTCGCGGTGCAGCATCTCGCGCACTTCGGCAAAGATCGAGTTGAGATCGAGGCCACGCGGTGCCAGGCGTGTCATGCCGATCACGCGCGACAAGGTGTTGACGTCGCTTTCGATCGCATCGCCCACGCCGGGGTACTGAATCTTCAGCACCAGTTCGGCACCATCCGAGCGGCGCCGGGCTCGATGAGCCTGCCCCAGTGAAGCGGCGGCCAAGGGACGCTCGTCGACCTCAAGCTCTGCGAGGCGCTGCTTGCCGAGGCCACGCTCCAGTACGGGCGCCACCACTGGCCAGGCGACTGCCGGGGTGTCGTCCTGCAGGCTGGACAGCACATCCACGGCTTCGGGTGGCAGGAAATACTGTCCGTACAGCGACAGCATCTGCCCAGCCTTCATGATGCTGCCCTTGAGCTGGCCGAGTTCGTCGGCCAGCACCTGCGCTTCGCGGGCATAAAAAATTCGATCCGCGTCCACGCGCCCGTCGGCATCGCGAAACAGGTTCGAGAAGGAATGCGCGGCGATTTTCGCGCCCGTGCCGAAACCCAGGCGCGCCATGCGCAAATTGCGCTCGAACGGGCGGGTGGTGAGCTTCGTCATGCTAGGCTTACGACGCTTTTCATCTCCGTCCATAGACGTCCGTCAAATCCCCTGCTGGAGGGCCAATGGCGAGCCTGCCGGATCTGCTGCTCGCGGACCATCACCGCGAAGAACTCATCAACGATTGCACTCAACTGGTCGAGCGTTTCGTCTCGAAGCGATCCGGCCTCAAAGGCTTGGCGTACAAGGCGGCGCTTTCGACCGCCAATTCCGCGAAGCCGAATTTCCTGCGCAACGCCATGCGCAAGCTGATTCCGGAATTCGCGGTAGCGCTCGATCCACTGTATCAGGAGTTCAGCCAGAGTAGCGCCGGCGATTTTAGCGTCTATCTGCAGAAGCATTCCGAACGCGCGATCCCGGCGATGCTCGGCGTCGCCGACGCGCGCGTCGCCCGCACCGATCACAAGTCGCTGCAGGCGCTCTACAACAAGCTGCGCAAGGGCGTGGAGTCGGACATGCACGCGATCTTTCCGGACCTTTCGCGTGTGTTGACCACCTATCTCGGTTGAAGCATCGTTTCGTGGAGGCTAATTTTAGTCGCTCAGCAGCTCCTCGGGCTTGACGTCCAGCGCGATCGACAGCCGCTGAATCACGTCCAGCGTCACATTGCGCCGGGCGCGCTCGATATCGCTGATATAAGTTTGGTGAAGGCCGCACTCCTCTGCCAACGCTTCCTGCGTGAGTCCCAGGCTGATACGCGTCCGGCGGAGATTCCTTGCCAGAGTTTCTCGCAACACTGCCCGCTATGTCCTTGAAGATACTGAGGCTCATAGGGTTTCCTCTAGCGGTCCCGAAAGCTATAGACCAAAAGTTATATTTCCCGATGGTGTCCGTAGACAAATCAAATCAACGCACTCCACTTGAACTCAACTTCGTGCACAGCCGGCACAGTTCGGCCGACTAACGGTTTATTTTACAAAGTGTTGGACGCCACTTACGAAGCGCTCGCAATTGAGACTCAGTGAACATAGCGGCCTCGCACGGCCGAGGGCAGAAAGTCTCTGGCACCGATACCGGGCACGTCGAATTGCGCTTCGGGATCGTCGACTCGTAGCCGGTTGACGAAATAGCGCCCGTCCTTGAGGTCGTAGGTCACTACCGGCGCACAGTCCGCCGCGCGAATCCCGGGGTGATAGTTCAGGTGACCCTCCTGGAAACGCCACAACCGTCCCTCGCGGTCGTAATTCTCGACCAACACCACGTTCCAGCTGTCCTCGTCCACATAGAACACACGGCGTCCGAAACTGTGCCGGGTGCCCTCGCGCGCGGTGGCCTCGACCACCCAGACACGGTGCAGTTCGTAGCGCAGGACTTCCGATGGCAGATGGCCCGGCTTGAGCAGAGTCCTGGGGTCGTAGTCGCCCTCCGCCAGCTTGTGGTTGTTGTACGGGAGGTACAGCTCGCGTTTGCCGGCAAGCTTCCACACATAACGATCGAACGGGCCGTTGTACATGTCCAGCATGTCCACGAAATACAGGCCCTCGGAACCCGGAAACGCTTGGTCGTAGCCGACCGGCGGCAGGCGGAACAGGCGCGGCACGCCGGGCGGTTGTACCCACAGCGCGCGCGGCGACCGCTCCGCATTGGCGGTTTCGTGCACCAAAGCCAGAAAGTCGTCACCGCTGCCGGTAAACCAAGTGAGGTAGTACAGCAGCACATTGTCCTGCTGCAGATCCGACGGCGCGTCCAGATTGGCGTATCGGGCCAGCAGGCGCTCGTGTTGCTTGATGCGGCTGCTGGTGGCGCCATTCGCCTGCACCACCACCTGGGTGGTGCGCCGCTCCATGGAATTGCCGCGCCAACGCAGGCGGTGATTCCACATCACCTCAACGCCCGTTTGTGGATGGATGAACGGAAAGCCCAGGCGCGCGCCGGTCAAGGTATCCGCACCCACGAGCTTCGCGCGTTCCAGGTTGTCGGCGCTGGCGATTTCGATCGCCTGCGGATACACGACGCTGCGCTGGCTGGCATGAACCGGCATCGCAAAATCGGGGTAGGCCTCGAACATCGCGCGATAGCCCGGAGCCAGCTTGTCGGCATAACGCGCCTGATTCGCGGCATTGATCGTGAATTCGGGCACGCGCTCGCTGACCGACACTGTTTTTCCGGTCCAGGGCGGGATCGTGCCATCAGCGTTGCCCCGGCTGTCGGCGCCGACCGGCGTCAACCCATCGCCGGACGTGCCTGTGGCGGTCGGTGTCACATCAAGGCGTCGTTCCTCGAAGCCTCCACCGAGACGTGCCTGCAGATTGTCGGGCGCACCCCGTTGCTGAGCCTGTCGTTCCACGGCGGCACGCATCGCCTGCTCACGCGCACGGCCTGACTGCAGATAGTCGCTCCAGGACCTCGACAGTTTCTGCTGCGCGGCGTCGCCGCGCGGACCACTGCTCAGTGCGGCCAACGCACCGTCTGTATCGGCCTGCTGATAGCGCGCCATCGCCAGCGAGAAATGTACGTCCGCGCCATCGTCACCGGCGGCGATGGCGCGTTCAAAAGCCCGCTCGGCCTCGGCGTAGCGCTCCTGATCCATGTGGATCTGCGCCAGCTGCACCAGCAGTTGCGGATCGGTTCGATCCTGCAAGGAGGCCTCGATCGCAGTGCTCGCGAGCTGCGCTTCGCGCGCGGCGAGCCAGAGCTGGGCCAGCAGATGCCGCCGCTCAGCCGACGATGGCACGGTGCCGTCTTCGATCCAACGACGCAGCAATGAAGCCGCCTGAAACGGTGCCCCGATACGGGCCGTCAGGCGCAGCAACTGCATGCGCTGTTCCGGTTCACTGAGCATGCCCTGCCGCGCAGCCAGTTCCAGCAGAGCCTGGGCGCGCGTATCGCGCTTTGCCTTGAGCTGCCAGGCTGCCGCGTCGAGCCAGGACTGGTCCTGTTGCGGAGCGCGACGCAGCACCCGCAATGCGAGATCGGCCGCCGCGGCGTCATCACCCAGCCCGGCATGGACCGCCAGCAGGGCGCGCAGCCAGGACAGGTCCACGGCGGCGCCGGCCGCCTCCACCGCCGAGCGCAGCAGGGGCAAGGCTTCGGTGTAGCGCCGTTTACGCGCATAGGCGGCGCCAAGGGCGGCGCGCTGCGCGGGCGACATCGTACGACCGGATCGCCGCATCGGCTCCAGGCTGCCGATCACGGCGTCAGGGTCGCCACTGGCGCTGCGCAGCCCGGCGAGGTCCTCACGCATCGCCTGTGCGGCTACGCCCGACAGCGCGCCCGTCGCCAGGGCCTGATCGAGATAGTCCGCCGCCTGCCTGTAGCGCCCTGCCGCAGCCTCACGTGCAGCCAGCTCGCGCAGCAGCAGGGCGCGTGGGTACGGCTCCCGCGTTTTCTTCAACAACACCGCCGGATCCTGCTGACCGATTTCGGGCGGCGTCTGCGGCAACTCGCGCACTTCACTGCGGTACTGATCGGCGAAGGCATTCGATGTACCCAACAGCAGGGCCACAGCCAGCAGCGTCGCCGGGCGCGCAAAGCGCGCGTACTGAACTCGGTGGCGGGGCCGAACGGCAAGCTGGATCATGGCCGGCGGCTCAGCGCGGATAGTTGTAGGCACAGTCGGCCGGATCCATCTCGACCCGCTGCTTCACTTCACGCGCATTGTCGTGCGAGGCGTAGATCCAGTTGGAGACGCTTTCGACCGCAGCGGCTTCATAGACCCCGCGCGGGTCGGCGTCGACGATGCGCACATCACGCACCCGGCCGTTTGGCATCACCGTGAACACGACCTCGACCCAGCCCTGAATCTTGCGCTTGCAAGCCCAGTCCGGCATTTGCGGACGTGCGGTTGAAAGCGGCACCAAGGGCTTTCCGCTGAAGCCCTGACCCTGTCCGTACCCGCCGCCGCCCGAGCCGGTGCCGTTACCGCCGCCGGCAACAAAACCGGCGAAGCTGCCGCTGCCCAGCGTCGGTCCGCCGGACAGACTCGCCGGCATCGCCACATCGATCTCGCTGGGCGTCACGGCCGCGGCCGCAGGCAAGGGAATCTCCGGACGGGCCAGCGCGGCCGGTGCCGGCGGCGGCGGCGGTGGCGGCGCCTGCGCCAGCGCCTGCTGCGTCTGTTGCGGCCGTTCGGGCGGCGGCGCCGTGACGATCTCGGCGGCACGGCGCGCCTCGTCCAGCGGCGCTTCGGGTGGCGCGATCATCGCCTGCATCAGCCAGAACAGCACCAGGACCACCAGCAGCGCGATGCACAGGGCGCCGCCGACGCGCGGCGTCGCCATCATGGCGTTCGCTGCGCGGACACCGCGACGTTACGAACGCCGGCCAGTCTGGCCTGGTCCATGGCTTCGACCAGCAAGCCGGCACGCGCGTCCCGGTCCGCCTGCACCACCACGCTGGCGTCCGGATCCTTTCCGCGCAGGGTTTCGATGGCGGCACGCAGTCCGCGGATGTCGACGCGCTGACCGTCGATCCAGATCTCACCGTTCGGAGCGATCGCCACCAGAATGTTCACGCGCTCCTGCTTTTGCGCGGTCTGCGCACTGGGCCGGTTGATCTCGATGCCGGCCTCGCGGATGAAGGTGGTGGTCACAATGAAGAAGATCAGCATGATGAACACCACGTCCAGCATCGGCGTGAGGTCGATGCCGTTGTCCTCGAGAGGGCTGTCGTGGCGTTTGATCTTCATTCGCCGCCTCCCGCTTCCAGCAGTTCGCCGAAGCGCTCCGATTCGCCGCGCACACGCGCGTTGAGGCGGTACATCGGCAACAGGCCCGAAATGCCGACGATCATGCCGGCCATCGTCGGCACGGTGGCGCGCGACACGCCGGCCGCCATCGCCTGGGCGTCGCCGGTGCCGGTCAGCGCCATCACATCGAACACCTCGATCATGCCGGTCACGGTGCCGAGCAGACCGAGCATCGGACAGGCCGCGATCAGCGTGCGGATCAGTGGCAGCGTCGCCGACATCGACTGCGATGCCCGGCCGATCATCGCCGCGCGCACTCGCCGTGAAACCCAGTCCCGCCGATCCGGTCGCTGTTGCCATAGCGTGCTGGCGTGTGCACGTGCCTGTGGGTAGGCGCGCAAGAACCACAGCCAGCGTTCGACGATCAGAGTCCACATGAGCACGCCGGCGAACAGCACGGTCCACAGCACCCATCCGCCGGCATCGAGAAAATCGGCGACGGAACGGGCCGGCGCCAGCCATTCAAACATTGGACGCACCGGAGCGCCCATCCAGCCGCCGCGCCAACGCCAGGGCGGACTGCTCGTCCAGAATCTGCACGATCGCGCGCGAACGCGTCTGCAGCAGGCTGTTGAGGAACAGCAGGGGGATCGCCACCACCAGGCCCAGCACGGTCGTGACCAGAGCCTGCGAGATGCCGCCCGCCATCAGTTTGGGGTCATTGGTTCCGAACACGGTGATCGCCTGGAACGTGAGTATCATCCCGGTCACCGTGCCCAACAGCCCCAGCAAGGGCGCCACGGCCACGAACAGGCGCAACAAGCCCTGAAACCGCTCGAGTCGCGGTGCTTCGCGCACCACTGCCTCGGACAGTTTGAGTTCCAGCAGCTCCGGATCGTCGCCATCGGCTTCGTCCACGGCAAGCAGTACGCGCCCCAGGGGATTGCCGGCGTCCGGTTGCTCGATTCGCGCAAGCTGGCCCTGCACCCGAACCGCGCCGCGCGTCAGCCAGGCCGACTGCAGTACCGCAAGCAGCAGACCGACCGCGCCGATCGTCAATATCAGATAGCCGACCGCGCCCCCCTGCCCCAGCCGCTCGAACAGGCGGGGCTTTTCGGACTCGATCTTCAGCAGCTCGCCGCGCGTAGGATCGATCAGAATGGCGGTGGACGCGCCCGCGGGGGCCTCCACGAAATCGTCGATCAGCCCGCGCAAACCCAGCGCCGGCTGACGCGGCAGCAACTGCAAGGCACCGTCGTCGCCACGCACCAGATAGCCGGCTTCGGTGAATGCCGTGAAGGGCCCGACCCGCGTCACCCGCTGTTGGCTGCGTTCGCCATCGGTAGCCACCACCGCGGCCTCGAAACCATCCACTTCACCCTGCGCCTGCAGTTCGCGCAGGAACCACAGCTGAAAGGCCTCAATCTGGGCCAGTCGCGGCAGGCGCCGCCCGTCCGCCAAGGTGCCGAGCAGGGAGTCGCCCTGCGGGAACTGCGCACTGACCAGCGAACCCTGCGCCTGCTGGCGCAGCTCCCCGGCCGCGGAACGCAGTGTCGAATAGACCTGACCGAGCTTGCCGACGCCGTCGTCCAGCGTCTTGCGCACGGCCAGCAATTCGGCCTGCTGCGCGTCGTAGCGCGATTTGGCGGCCGCCGCCTTTTTCTTTGCATTGGCCAGCTTGGCCTCAGCCTCACGCATCAGCGCCTCACGCTGCTGCTTTTGCTCGACGAACCGCGCCTCGCGCTCGCGGTTGAGCGTGGCGCTGTCCTGCGCCGATTCACGCAGTTCCTGCAGCAAGGCATCGAAATCCGCATCCGGCGCCTGAGCGAACAGCGCACTGCAAAAGCCCGTCAGGCACAAAACCGTCAGTGCGCGGCACATCACGCCGGTCATTGGGCCGCTCCCGGTGCCGCCAGCGGCAGCACCAGCATCGAGGCGGCGGCGGTCTCACGTGCGATGCGCAGGCCCTGGCGGATGTCGGGCTCGAACCGGTCCGGCAGTACGTGCCATGCCTGCTGCCGTGCGTCCCAGGCGCCGACCTCGGCGCCGTCGAGCTGGCGATAGAACAGGCCCACACGGCCCACGCGCAGAATGTCGACGACCGCGCCATCCTCGCCCAGCGCCGCGCGCTCGGCGCCGAGCCCGCGGCCGTACTCGTACTCGACCTGATAGGCGTCTATCAGACGTGAGAAATTTTCGGCCGTGGTCGTCGCCGGGTCGGCGAAGCTGCGGCGCAGATTGTCGACGCGTTCCTGGCGTTCGCCCTGCAGGAACGGCAGATCCTCGTCGACGAAGCGTTCCAGTCCGTCCAGCATGCGCAGCATCAGCGGCAGAATCTCGCGCTCCGTCACCTGCAGTTCGTCGAGTTGCGAGCGCAAGGACGCCATTTCCTCGGACTGCGTGCCCAACAGCTGGTCGAGTTGCCCGGCGTAGGCGTCCAGCTGCTGGCTTTGCCAAAGTGCGGCGCGGTAGCGCTGCAGCGCCTCACGCGTCGCGTCGTCCAACTGGTTGATCCGCGTCTGCGAACGGACATTGTCGCGCTGACGCTGCATCGTCGAATCCAGCGCCTGGTCCACTTGCGCGGCGCTGTCCTGCGCCGCGGCCGTTCCTGTCCCGACAATGATCAGAACGCCCGCCAGAATCGCGGCGCGCCCGCTGCGTAATCTCCTCATGATGGAGGCGTACCCACAATAGAAAGTCTGTAGCAGAGCGCTCGAAAACGCGCTGGTACAGGCTTTCTGCAAGGCAATCTATCATAGGGTCGAAGCGTTTCGACTCGTCCGAAATACGCAGTCCGGAGTATGCAAATGGCGCAACAGCACAGCCCCGCCTTCGTCGCCCTGGTCGAACAGGCGCGCACAAGAATCCGCGAGATTCCGGCGGTCGAACTCGCCGCTGCGCTGCAGGCTGCACCGGGCGCCCGGTTGATCGACGTGCGCGAGCGCAGCGAGTACGACGACGGCCACGTGCGTGGTGCGCGCTGGCTCGGCAAGGGCATCATCGAACGCGACATCGAAACCGTCGTACCCGACCCCGACACGCCGCTGTACCTGTATTGCGGCGGCGGCTACCGCTCGGCGCTGGCGGCCGACAACCTGTCACGCATGGGCTATTCCAAGGTCGTGTCGGTGGAGGGCGGCTGGCGGGTGCTTGAAACGCTGATGCCCGTCGAATCATGACCGTTCTCGGACGCCGAAACCAAGAACGGAGCCCAAGCAGGCCCCGTTCTTCATCACGCTGGCCGAAGCCTCACTCGCTCGGCAAGGTCACCAAGGGCTGCAGGTTGGCACGCACGTCGCGCGCGTCGAAAGCCTGAGGATTATCGGCCGGCTTCTCGCCGCTGAATACCTGAATGTTGGCGCCGGCCTCGTAGCTCGTGATCGGATACGAATCACCGCTGCTGACCGCGACCGACGGATACCAGTAGTAATGGCCGAAGCCGCTATACCCAGTGAAGCTCTGGCGGTAGCGCGTATCGGTCTCGGTGGAATTGTCGACCAGCACGAAGTAGTCGTTGCCGGACTGCAGCGTCAGCTCCGCGGCGCGGTACAGCAGATAGTTTTCAACGGTATCGCGCGGCGTCGAGGAATTGCCGCTGAAGCTGATGCGGTAACGGTTCGACTCCAGTTTCTGATCCGAATAGCCGTAGCCGTTGCGCAGCGGCTGGTACGGAGTCGTGGTGGTGCAGGCGGAAATCGTGATGGCACTCAGCAACAGGGCGCCGATGGTGTAGAGCTTGTTCATTGAACGACCTTGGGTTCCGTGTCTTGTCTGAAATGGGTATACGAACAAACGGCGCCCGCGGATGCCGAGCGCCAGAATCTGAACGGATTATGGACCATAGGAAATGGTCAGAATCTCGAATTCAGCCTCTCCAGCGGGTAACGCAACAGTGACGATCTCGCCGACACGTCGTTTCAGCAGGGCGCGCGCCAAGGGCGAATCGATGCTGATACGCCCTTCCGCAGCGTCCGTTTCGTCGGGGCCGACGATCCTGTAGCGTCGTGTGACACCCTCCTCGTCCGCAAGTTCGACACAGGCACCGAAAAAGATGCACTGCGGATCGCCGGGAATCGCCTCGGCGACTTTCAATATCGGCAATCGCTGCTGCAGATAGTGCACACGGCGGTCGATCTCGCGCAGTTCCTTCTTGCGGTAGTGGTATTCGGCGTTTTCGGAGCGATCACCTTCGGCGGCCGCCGCGGCCAGGGCGCGCACCACCTCGGGGCGACGTCCTCGCCAGAGCTGATCGTACTCGGCCTTGAGCCTGGCATAGCCCTGGGCCGTGATGTACGGCGTCTTGCGCTCTCCCGACGGCGGACGCCAGCGACTCATTGCGGCAGGGTCGGAAGGTCGTCAGGCACGAAGAAGTCCGGCATCAGCTGGGACTCGGCCGTTCCCGGCACCGCGAGATACTTCGAGAAGTCGCGCACACCGGCCTCGGACAGTACGAGGTCGTCGATACAGAAATTGCCGGTGAACTCGGAAGCCGGCTTGTTGAGGATCACATGGGCCGCGTCGGCGATGATCTCCGGCTTGCGCGACAGCCGCATCAGCGCCTCACCGCCGATCAGCTTGATCGCCGCGGTGGCGATCGCGGTACGCGGCCACAGTGAATTGGCCGCAATGCCCATGGACCGAAGTTCCTGGCCCCAGGCCAGGGTGCACAGGCTCATGCCATATTTCGCCGTGGAATAGGCCACGTGCGGGGCAAACCATTTCACACTCATGTCCAGAGGCGGCGACAGCGACAGAATGTGCGGATTGTCGGACTTTCGCAGGTGCGGGATGCAGCTGCGCCCGACCAGATAGGTGCCGCGTGCGTTGATCTGGTTCATCAGGTCATAGCGCTTCATGTCGGTCTGCATCGTGCCGGTCAGCGAGATGGCGCTGGCGTTGTTGATGCAGGCGTCGATGCCGCCGAAGGTCTCCACGGTCTTGGCGATCGCGGCGAGCACCTGATCCTCCTCACGAATGTCGCAGACCAAGGGCAGCGCGCGTCCACCGGCTTTCTCAATGGCCTCGGCGGCCGAATAGATCGTGCCTTCGAGCTTGGGGTGGGGCTCCGCGGTCTTCGCCGCGATCGCGACATTGGCGCCATCGGCCGCCGCGCGAACGGCGATCGCCAAACCGATACCACGCGATCCACCGGTGATGAACAGGGTCTTTCCTTTGAGACTCATGGCCTTGCACTCCTCGATCTGGATTTTCGAAATTCTCGCGCACACCGCGCGTTTCGGTCGATTCGCGATGCGCGGCGGCGCCTCTGCCATCGACCATCCTAGCCCGCGCACCGCGGGCACGCCCCACTCCGCCGGGCACCCCGGCCTACCCGCACCGCCTGATCGATTTCAATCGATCATCGCCGTGGCCTGGGCCAGCCGCTCGGCCTGAATCGCCGCGAGGTTGCGGAATATCGTGGCAGCGATGCGCGGGTGGCGCCGACGCAGGCGCTCCAGGTCCTGGGAGTCGAAGCGCAGCAGGCGCGCATCGCTCACCGTGTCGACGTTGGCGGTGCGTCGCTGGCCGAAATAACCGGCCTCGCCGATCGTGGCGCCGCGCTGCAGGCTCGACAGCGCGCGGTGCTCACTGCCGCGCTGCACCCAGACCTCCAGCTGGCCTTCGATCACCACGTAGATATCGCGGGAACGCTCACCGGCATGAATCACGCGCGTACCGGCCGGCACCCGCTGCACCTTGGACAGCAAGGCGAACAGTTTGGCCTGTCTGTCGCTGAGACCGGCCAACAGCGGGATCGTGTACTGCGGCGAGCTGCCCAGATCGACACGCAGCACGTCCCAGAAGCTGACGACGCGAAACATCGAGCCCAGAGCCGGCGTCAGGCTCAGATCGATCAGCCAGGCCACGGCCAGCGTCATCGCCGCCAGCACGCCGAACTGCGTCTGCGTCTGCAGTTCACCGCTGCCGAAGGCGAGAAAACTGAGACACAGGGCCAGGGTGGTCAACGTGATCGGTCGCAACACCGTGGCCAGTGCGGATTCCACCGCACCGCGTTCGTCCGCGGTTTCGCGCGCCCGGGCGTTGAAGCGCGCCAGAAAATGAATGGTGTCGTCGACCGCGATGCCCAGAACGATGCAGGCCACCAGACTGTTGGTCGGGGACAGCGGAATGTCCAACAGGCCCAGCGCGCCGAAGTAGACGGCCACGGGCACGAGGTTCGGCAGCATTGCCAAGAGGCCGGCGCGCAGCGACATGAACAGCGCCGAAAGCACGACGAAGATCGCCAGGAAGGCGATGATCAAGGACTGTCTTTGCCCGCTGACGATATCGTCCACCGCACGCGTCGCAAGCACCGCGCGGCCGGTCACCTCGCCTTGCAGCAGCGGCGGCAGATGCGCCATTTCCGACTCGATGCGCGTCACCAGTTCGCGGACGGCGGCGGCATCCTCAACCCGGCTGCGCAGACTGATCAGCGCCGTGGAGAATCCGGCGTTGAGCGTGCGTCGCACCACGTCTCCCCCACCCAGCAGCAACAGCTGCTTGCTCGCGGCCGCACTGCCCGGCACGACAAAGGCGTCTGGATCATTACCGTTGACGGCCTGGTGCATCAGCTTCAGCGGATCGAGGTAGGAGCTGACCGAACCGACCTCAGGCTGCGCGCGCAGCCACTGCGCGAAGCGATCCAGGGCCCGCGCCACGGCCGGGTCCACAAGACTGCCGTCGATGCCGGTCTCGATCAGGATCGACAAGCGGGTTGCGCCGCCGAAGGCGGCGTTGACGGTCTCGTAGTCCTGCCGAACCTGCGAACCTGGCGAGAAGGTCTTGATGTATTCGGCTCCGGCGTCGAGATGGCGTGTGGACCAGAATCCGCAGACCGCGATGATCAGGGCCAGCCCCAGCAACAGCGCCCGGCGACGCAGCGCGAATCGCGCCAACGTCGGCGCCACGCGCCTCGCCAAGCGGTCCCCCGGCGGTTCACTGAAGCGGGTCCCGCAGCCGACCAGTCGCAACACGGCCGGCAGAAAGCCAAGCGTCATCAGGGCCAGCACGGCGGTGCCGAATGCGGCCAGCAGCGCGAACTCGCGGACTGCCGGCATCGGCGACAGCATCAGCGCCAGCACGCTGGCGATGGTGGTCACCGCATTCATCAACAAGGGCACCGCAGCACGATTGAGTGTGCGCAGGTGCGCCTGCAAAGGCGGATGCCCGTCGCGGCGGGCGCGCAGATAGTCCGACAACAGATGCACCGAGTACGACAGACCCAGCGCCACCACCAGCGGTGGTGCGATTGCGGTGACCAGATTGATCGGAATGCTGGCTGCGCCGGCCAGCGCCATCATCCACCACAGGGCCAAACCGATCGTCAGCGCACTGGCCAGCGCCACGCGCAAACTGCGGAACGCGATCAGCAGCAAGGCCGCCACGATGACGAACACCGCCGGCACGGTTCGGGTCATCGTGCGCAGCAGCGCGCTGGTGGTGGCCGCCGCCACCGCGACACTGCCGGTCACGGCAACCGGCACGACCTCATTGCCGGCAGCCTGAGCGACCGCGGCGCGGATCCGCGCGTCGAAATGTTCCTTTCGATAAGCTGCTTCATCGACCTGCTGCAGACTGAGCAGGAACGCGGCGGTGTTGCCATCCGCCGACACCAGCGAACCGCGATACAGCGGATTGGCCTCGAACTGCCCTTGCAGCGCGGCGATTCGCGAGGGATCCAGCGCGGCCTGCTGTGTGAAGCTGCCGGTCTGAATGTCATCATCATCGGCCAACCAGTTCGGTGCGCTGGCCAGTGACTGCACCTCGCGCACGCCATCCAGCGCCATCAGGGCGCGGTGGATTCGCGTCACGGTCTGCAAATGCTCGGCCGTGAACACTGGCGCGAGCTTCACCGCCACCACCACACCGTCGGTGTCGCCGAACAGGGCTTCGACACGCTTCAGTGCGCCGCGCTCGCCGTCGCGCCCGCTCAGCAGCCGTTCCGGCGACGGGTCCACATGGATGCGGGAAACACCGTCCACCGAGATCACCGCCAGACCCGCGAACGCGCTCAGCAACAGTGTCGCCGCCACGGTCGCGGCCGGCAGCCGCGCCAACAGCCGCGACAGTGCCCTCAGCAACTACGGTCCCTCATAGAACGTCTTGGGCATGAAGTAGCGATTCGACAGGGCATCGCCGCTGCTCACCTCCTGCACTTCCAGCGTCGTGTGCGTCTCCTGCTTGAGGTTGCGCATTTGGGCAAACTCGGCATACCAGTGCGTGTCGAACTGTCGCAGGCGCTCGGGATCCGCCTCGTAGCGTTTGCCCACCGCCCCGTTCTCGAAAAATTCGATGCGCAGCGCAACGCAGGTCTCGCGGTCGACCGCCACCCGAATGCGGTCGAAACGCGTGTCGTGCTGCTCCCGCGGGTCGAAGGCAATCCAGTCCACCGCGCGCCGCCCGATCTCGCCGGCATCCTCCAGCACCGCGCTGCCGGCGTCGAAGGCACGATGAATCTGGCCGATATCGCCGTAGCTGAAGTCGGTGGCGAACAGGCTGCCGTCGAGGCTGGCACCTGTCACGCGACGCACACGGTTGAGCGCCGGCACGTAGACGTACATCTCCTGCCCCTGTTCGCGCTCGCGCACCAGATAGGCCGATCCCGCGACGTCCGGCGGCGCATCCAACCTCAGCATCAGACGCAGCTGTGCCGGATCTTCGCGCATCGCGAACAGGCGCCCCATCATTTCGCGCGAACCGCCGGCCCGATCAAAGGCCGTCAGCTTCACGTTCTGGATTCGTATGCTCGACGGCACATTGGCGCGCACACAGTCCCGAATCGAATCCAGGTCCACAGCCGCCGCTGGCCCGATCCACAGAAGCCAAGCCGCCGCCAACAACCAACCGCACATTCGACGAGCGCCCGACCCCTTGGCCAATTCCCAGCGTGCAGACATCAGGTCTTGCGCGGCGAGCGCGGACCCATCAGCAGCCAGATGATGAAACCCAGCAGCGGCAACAGCAGAATCACCACGATCCAGATCGCCTTCTTGAGCGTATCGGAACGGCTCTGGACAACGTTGAGGATCGCCCAGATATCCAGCACCAGCAGGATGGTGCCCCAAAGGCCGGGGTATTCGAACGACATGCCTGATTTCTCCCTGTAATCGTCCCGACGAACACTTGCGCTGGCGCATCCTAGCCCGAATTTCGCCCCTGCCCCAGTCTGCGGCGGCGGCCGCATTGCGCCCGGGCCGTTGCCCCGCCACGCGAACGGCATCGGCATGACGCACCGCACAAACCGAGCGCCGGCAGCGTAATATCGCGCCGCCATTTCGCGGAGTAGGCTGACTTGAACGAAACGAATCGCCCCCATGTGGTCATTGTCGGCGCCGGCTTCGGCGGGCTTTCGGCGGCACGCGCACTGGCGAAGGCGCCGGTCGACATCACCATCGTCGATCGCCGCAATTTCCACCTGTTCCAGCCCTTGCTGTACCAGGTCGCCACCGCCGAACTGAACCCCTCGGACGTGGCATGGCCGATTCGCGGTGTGCTGAGCGATCAGAAAAATGCCTGCGTTCTGCTCGGCGAGGTGCAGGACGTGGATCGCGATCGGCAACAGGTACAGCTCAAGGATGGACGTAGCCTGCGCTACGACTGGCTGGTGCTGGCCACGGGAGCCACCCACAATTATTTCGGTCATGACGAATGGGCGCCCACGGCGCCGGGGCTCAAGCGCATCGACGATGCCACGCTGATCCGGCGACGGCTGCTGATGGCCTTCGAGCGCGCCGAGAACTCGCAGGACGAGGCCGAACGCCAGGCATTGATGACCTTCTGCGTGATCGGCGCCGGCCCCACCGGTGTGGAAATGGCGGGCGCAATCGCCGAACTGGCGAAGCATGCGCTGGTGTCCGACTTTCAATCGATCAACCCGCGCGACGCACGCGTCGTGCTGCTCGAAGGTGGCCCGCGCGTACTGCCGCCGTTTCCGGAGTCCCTGTCGACATTCACCCAGCGTTCGCTCGAAAAGATGGGCGTGGAAGTGATGCTCAACGCCCTGGTCACCCACTGCGACGCACGCGGTGTGGATGTCGGCGACGTTCACGTGGAGGCGCGAACCGTGATCTGGGCGGCCGGCGTGGCCGCCTCGCCCGCCGCCCGCTGGCTCGGCAGCGCAGCCGACCGCGCCGGGCGTGCCCTGGTCGAACCCGATCTCAGCATCAAGGATCTGCCCACGGTCTTCGTCATCGGTGACACCGCAGCGATGAAGTCCGCGGACGGAAAGCCGGTGCCCGGCATCGCACCGGCCGCGAAACAGGCTGGCCAGCACGTCGCCAAGGTGATCCGCGCTGCCGTCAGCGGCAAGCCGCATCCGGGCGCCTTCCGCTACCGTCACTACGGCAACCTGGCAACCATCGGCCGCAACTCCGCCGTGATCGATTTCGGCCGCATCCGCATGAAGGGCACGCTCGCCTGGCTGCTGTGGTGCGTTGCCCACATCTACTTCCTGATCGGTGCGCGCAATCGCATGCTGGTCGCCTACGAATGGTCGATCAACTACTTGACTCACAACCGCGGCGCGCGTCTGATCGTGGGTTCCGACGCAAACACGGAGCAACGTGCCCCCTGACGATCCCCGCGACGAGCGCAGCCCGCCGCGACCCGACATCACCCTGCCCGGCCTGAATCCGCAGAACCGCTTCGTCACACTGGGCGAGGACTATTTCTCGCGGGTCGAACCGGAGCCACTGCCGGACGCCAGACTGCTGCATGTCAATCGGGACCTGGCGGCGGAACTCGGGCTGAGCCCCGATTCGCTGGACAGCCCCGAATTTCTGGCGCTGATGTCCGGCAATGCGCGCTTGTCCGGCGGCTGCGAAATCGCCACGGTCTACGCCGGGCACCAGTTCGGCGTATTCGTACCGCAGCTCGGAGACGGCCGCGCGATTCTGCTGGCCCAGGTTCAGGATACCCAGGGGCGCTGGCAGGATATTCAGCTCAAGGGCGCCGGACCCACACCCTACTCACGTTTTGCCGACGGGCGCGCGGTGCTGCGATCCAGCATCCGCGAATACCTCGCCGGCAGCGCGCTGCATCATCTGGGCATCCCCAGCACCCGTGCGCTCAGCCTGGTCGGCTCCAGCCTGCCGCTGCGACGCGAGACCATCGAATCCGCCGCCGTGATCAGCCGCATCGCGCCCAGCCACGTGCGCTTCGGACAATTCGAGTTCTTCTACTACCAAGGTCGCCACGAGGCACTGGCGCCGCTCGCCGATCAGGTGATCGAACAGCATTTTCCGGAACTGCTCGAACACCCGCAGCGCCACGCCGCCTGGCTGCGCATCGTTGTGGAACGCAGTGCGCGGCTGATGGCGCAGTGGCAGACCGTGGGCTTCTGTCATGGCGTGATGAACACCGACAACTTCTCGGTGCTCGGCCTCACCCTGGACTACGGTCCATATGGCTTTCTGGACGCCTTCGACGCCCACCACATCTGCAATCACACGGATGAGGGCGGCCGTTACGCCTACGATCGCCAGCCGGAAGTCGCGCACTGGAACTGTTCACGCCTGCTGCAGGCCTGCCTGCCCTTGCTGCATGAGGTTCCCGAACAGGCCGTGGAGATCGCGCAGGCGATACTCGATGCTTTCCCGCCGACCTATACCGAGGCGGTGACACGGCGCTGGCGCGCCAAACTGGGTCTGGTCGCCGAAGAAAGCGACGATCCCGAGCTGATCAACCGCCTGCTGACGATCATGCACCGCTCGCGCGCCGACTTCACACGCAGTTTCCGCATGCTCTCGGAACTCGAAAGCGCCACCGATGCGGCACCGCGGCTGCGCGACTACGTTGGCGATCTCGAAGCCTTCGACGCCTGGCTGGGCGACTATCGCGCGCGCTTGCGGCGCGAGCATTCGGACGATGCGCAGCGCCGGCAGAACATGAACGCCGTCAACCCGAAATACGTGTTACGCAACTGGATGGCGCAAGGCGCGATCGAACAGGCGCAGCAAGGCGACGCCACCGAAATCGATCGCCTGATGCGTCTGCTGGCGCGACCCTATGACGAACAGCCGGACATGGAGCGCTACTTCGCCGAACCGCCGGCCTGGGCGCAGCACATCGAGGTGAGCTGCTCGTCCTGAACCGAGATTCGTGCGCGCAATCACGCCGAGGGCCGTGCGACCACCAGCGCCACGCCGAGCATCGCCAGCAGAGTCCCCAGTATCTGTCGACGCCCGATCCTCTCTCGCAGGAAGATCACGGCCAGGACCAGGATGAAGACCGCCGCCAGCTCGTTGAGCACCGCGGCCACCGACATGTCCGTGTACTTGTACCCGGCCAGCCAGAAGATCATCGCCAGGTAGGTTCCACACACGGCCCCGGCTACGATCACCGGCCAGCGCCGCACGCCGCGATAGGTCTGCCACAGTGAACGCCATTGGCGACGCCAGGCCACCAGCAGCAGCATGCCCAGCAAGCCGGCCGCGGTGCGCAGGAACACGATCCACAGGAAGTCATGCTGCACCAGCAAGGGCTTCGCCAGAACGATGCCCAGCGCCATCATGAACACCGAGGCTGCGGCCAGCGTGAAGCCCAGCACCAGGGTCGAACGCGCGATGCTGATGCCCTTGCCGACATAGCTGACCAGCAGGATGCCGCCGAGCACCAGCGCCACGCCGCCGACCTGCCACCAGTAAAGGCGCTCGCCGAGAAACATCACCGACAGCAGGATCACGCACGGCGAGTACAGCGTCTGCGCCACGCCCATGCGGCTCGCGCCCAGCAGGTTGAGTGCGCGGAAATACAGGGTGTCGCCCACCGCGATACCCAGCACGCCCGAGGCCACCGTCAGCCCGATGTCGACCGGGCCGAGGTGCGGCAGCTGGGCACCCGCGAGCAGCCACACGGTCACCGCCAGCAGCACGGTCGCGAGCAGGTTCTTGACCAGGTTCAGTTCGAACGGCGGCAACTGCTCGCCGGAGCGCTTGAACAGAATCACCGCCACCGCCCAGGCGAAGGCGCTGGCCAGTGCGTAGCTCTCGCCAATTCCGAAATCCATGCAAACTCGTGGGGCTGTCCGACAAAGCGCAAGTTTACGTAAAGCGGCGAGCACTCAGGCTTGCACTGCGCCTGTCGGCACGTTATCAGTAAGTCCGGATATGGGGAGAGTGCGATGCAGCCGAGAATCCTGGTCGGTGAACAGCAGTGCGACGAGCTGCTCGAATGGCTGGACGCGCACTGCGTGAGCCTGTCGATGGGCGCTCCGCTGCACTTGCTGCGCGAACGCTGGCGGCGCACCGAACAGGACGATCAGCGTTTGGCCGATCTGCTCGCGCTGTTGATTCAGGAGCAATGGGTGGAATTGGCGCCCGGGCTGACGCCGCCGCATCTGCGTCTGAGTCCGGATGGCTACCGTCGGCTGCTCTCCGCGACCCGCTTTTCGACCAGTGCGCCTCCCGCGATCGACACCGAAGCGGCGCCGGTGGCCGAGCCCGACATCCGCCCCACCGTGTTCATTGGCCGCGGGCTGGCCTTGAGCGAAATCGCGCTCCGCAACCAGGTGCTGTCGATCTTCCGCGATCTCAAGCTCAAGAAGGGTGAACTGCTGATCGGCGTCACGGTGTCGCGTTACTGGCAGGAAACCGGGCTGCGCGCCGGCGACCTGCGGACCGCATTCGATGTCCTGCTGCGCGACGAATACGTGCGCCACCGCATTCGCGGAATGGATGTTTACTGGGAGCTCGGCGAAGGCGGTGCCGAGTTCATCCGCGGCCCGCTGACCCCGGCGCGACTCCTGGAATGTGCGCCGGAAATCACTCAGCCGGGGCCGCACGTTCCTGATTCGGAACTGCGCGACCTGATTTCCGGCGCATTCGAAGGCCCGGAGCGTTTCGCTGGAAGCCGGATCGGCTACTCGGCACTGAAAAGCCGCTGGCACGGCACCGGGCTCGATGACAATGCGCTGCTGCACGCTCTGGATCTGGCCTACAAGGCAGGAATCGTGCGGTTCCACGGCGCCGATGAGCACTTCGACATCGAGCTGACCGAAAGCGGTGTCGGGCGCATGCCGGAGCAGCGCAGCGTGCTTTCCAAGCTCAGCCGCAAGCTCGGCTGGGGACGCTGAGCGGAACTCGTATCCCTCAAACTGAGGCTGCGCGTGGCATCGGCGGCGCAACAGCGCTAATCTGCGCACCCTTTTTTGTTCCGGAAGGCCGCTATTGCGGACGTTGGCTGCTCGAACCGGGTGATTCACCCAGACCGGGCAGCGTGCTCGGCAAGCCGCCCGGATCGATACCGCAGAAGATGTCGCCATGACCCAAGCTCCGCTTTCACCGCTACGCCATCGCCTCGCCGGCCAACGACTGTCCGGCGCGGACATCATCGTCCAGGTACTGGAAGACGAGGGCGTCGACGCGGTATTCGGCTATTCCGGCGGCGCGATTCTGCCCACCTACGACGCAATCTTTCGCTACAACCAGCTGCACGACGAGCGCATGCCGCTGATCGTGCCGGCCAACGAACAGGGTGCCGGCTTCATGGCATCCGGCTACGCACGCGCTTCCGGCAAGGTCGGCGTGGCACTGGTCACCTCCGGGCCCGGCGCCACCAATTGCGTGACCCCGGTGCGCGACTGCATGGCCGATTCGATCCCGATCGTGGTGATCTGCGGCCAGGTGCCGACGTCCGCGATCGGCACGGATGCGTTCCAGGAAGCACCCGTCACCAACATCATGGGGGCCTGTGCCAAGCATGTGTTTCTGGTCACGGACCCGAGCCAGCTCGAAGCGACGGTACGCACCGCGTTCGAGATCGCCCGTTCGGGCCGCCCGGGGCCGGTCGTGGTCGACGTGCCCAAGGATGTGCAGAACTGGGTCGGACCCTACTCCGGTGAAGGCGTGCTGCCGGTGCCGGGCTTTCGCGCACGTCTGCGAGCCCTCGAAGCCTCGCAGGTTCCGGACACCAAGTGCGCCAGCTTCTTCGATTTGCTGTCGCGCGCCGAACGGCCCCTGCTCTACGTCGGCGGCGGCGCCATCAATGCCGGCGCGGCGCAGGCCCTGCGCGAATTCGCGGACGGTTTCGGCATTCCGGTGACGATGACGCTGATGGGCCTGGGCGCCTACGACACCACCGCCGAACGCTCGATGCACATGCTCGGCATGCACGGCCGCGCCTACGCCAACTACGCGGTCGAGGACGCCGATTGCATCATTGCCGTCGGCAGCCGCTTCGACGACCGGGTGGCCACCAAACCCGACCAGTTTGCGCACGGCGCCAAGTTCATCGCGCACCTGGACATCGACGCCGCCGAGATCAACAAGGTCAAGCGCGTCGACTGGCATCACGTCGGGCTGCTGCCGGCGGCGCTGCGCAAACTCACGGAACACGGCAAGGACATCGGCTTCGCGCGTGACTGGTCGGCCTGGCACCGGCACCTCGCCGAACTCAAGACGCGCCACGCGATGAACTACGACCGCGAATCCGCCCTGATCCAGCCCTACGCCGTGATCGAGGAAATCAACCGCCTGACCGGCGGCGAGGCGATCATCGCCACCGGCGTGGGGCAACACCAGATGTGGGCCGCGCAGTATTTCGATTTTCGCGAACCGCGCCTGTGGCTGACCTCGGGATCGATGGGCACCATGGGCTTCGGCCTGCCGGCCGCGATCGGCGCGGCCTTCGCCGGCCAGAATCGCGTGGTCATCGATATCGACGGCGACGCCAGCATTCGCATGAACATCGGCGAGCTCGAAACGGTGACCACCTACAACCTGCCGGTCAAGGTCGTGGTGCTCAACAATTTCGGCGACGGCATGGTGCGCCAGTGGCAGAAACTGTTCTTCAAGAGCCGTTTCTCGGCCACCGACAAGTCGCTGCACAAGAAGGACTTCGTCAAGGCGGCCCAGGCCGACGGTTATGACTACGCCGTGCGCCTCGACCGCAAAGAGGATCTGCCGCGCGTGATTCGCGAGTTCATCGAATTCGAAAGTCCGGCGTTTCTCGAAGTCATCATCGATCCGGACGCCCTGGTCTATCCGATGGTCGGACCGGGTGCGACCTATGACCAGATGATCACCGGCGAGTGGATCGCCTCGCGCGAAGTGCCGGCGGTGAGCGAGAGGCCAGACGCGGACGATCAAACCGAGATGTTCTGAGGCCCGCCGCGTGGCGGCTGTCATCGCCACGCAAAACCAGGCTGCGATGCTTCGCCCTTTTTCCGGGGAAGCACGCACATGTCGGTACACTCATTGGCCGGGCGCGGCAGTCGTCGCCGTTTTCTGCAGCACGCCTTCTGGACGGCGGGTGCCGTTTCGCTGACGCCCTGGCTCAAGGCCTGCAGCGGCTCCGGAAACGGTGGCGCTTCGGATTCCGGCGGCGGCGAGCCACTGGGCCCACAATCCGAGTTCACGATCGCTCCGGGTCCTCTGTCCAAGGTCGGGCCCTTGGTGGATTCCGGAATCGACGGAGTGTACATCCCGGAAGGCTTCGCTCTGCGTGCGGTGGCCCGGAATCTCAGCAATCCACTGACCGGCCGCTTCGAACCGCTCGGCCTCAACGGCTACAACTGGCACGAGGCGCCGGACGGCGGCGCCTGCTTCGCCACCGAAGACGGTGGCTGGGTTTACGTGTCCAACAGCGAGGTCGACGGACCCGACGGTGGCGTCGGCGCCCTGCAGTTCGATGCTGGCGGCAACATCATCGCCGCCCGGCGCATTCTCGACGGCACCCGCCGCAACTGCGCTGGCGGCGCCACGCCCTGGCACACCTGGCTGTCCTGCGAGGAAACCGGCGACGGCAGCGTCTACGAATGTCTGCCGATGGGCAGCGCGGACGATGCGCGCGCCCTGCCGGCGCTGGGCCTGTTCAGCCACGAAGCCGCCGCGGTGGACCTGCACACGCGCAGCGTGTTCCTGACCGAGGATTCCGGTTCGGGGCGCCTGTACCGCTTCGTCGCCGATAGCAGCGACCTCGTGACCGGCGAAGACGGCAGGCCGCGTCTGCAAATGCAGAGCGGTACGCTGCAGGCGATGAACATCGAAGGCTACGAGAACGGCGGCTACGCCGAGGACGATGCGCTGCTGCGCAGCCTGCATCGTGTGGAATGGATCGACGTGCAGCATGCCGACGAACCGCAAGGCACGGTCCGTGAAGCCCTGAGCGCCGAAGGCAGCATGGTGCCGGGTACGGTGTTCAACGGAGGCGAGGGCATCTGGCTGTACGAGGTGCCGCCCGAGCGGTCCCAGATTCCGCCCGGTGGCAGCGCGGTGACGCGTGCCCTGCTGTTCTTCGCCAGCAAGGGCGACAACCGCGTCTACGCCTACGACATCGACAATGCCTTGATCGAGCTGGTGTTCGACAACAGCTTCATCGACCCGCCGTTCGACGATGTCGACAATGTCACCGTGAGCCCGCATGGTGACGTGCTGGTCGCCGAGGACGGCGAAGCCAAGCGCCTGATCGTGGTGGTGCCCAACCAGACTGCGAAAGTGCTGGTGCAGATCGACGCGCCCGGCAGCGAGATCACCGGCCCCGCATTCACCGCGGACGGCAGCCGCCTCTACTTCAGTTCACAGCGTGGGCCGCACCTGACGGGCCTGCGCCAGGGTAGCGGCGCAACCTACGAGCTGAGCATTCCGGACGCTTTCCGCAGCTGAGCGCTCACCACCGGCAGGTCTCCGCCGAACGGTGACGCGCTCACACCGCAACGGCGAGTCGCACGCGGCGCGGTGGCATGGCGATGCTGACACTCACACCGGCAACGACGAGATCGAGGATCGCTCGTTCCGGCAGGACTTCGCGCACCCGGCCCGTGACCGGCCGATCGAATGCCGGCAGCAGAAAGCGGGCTTGGCGCTCGCCGCGCTTCAGACCATGCAGGATGCTGTACATCGACGTCTGCGGCCGCAACGGCCTGGGCGCGCCGTACGCAGCCAGATCGCTTGCACGGGCCACGGCAAACTCGGGCGGCGGAACGCTGCGAAATGACGATACTGATCTGCGCATCCTGGGGAATCCTTTGCCTGCGTCGGGGGACGGTCAACCGGCGCCTCGACGGAGCCGCGATCGTTTCGCGCTGCCCGCCGAGGCATCCGGCATTCTCCCGCGCCGGCAGGCGCAGCGGTATCCCCTGCTCAGGTGATTTTCCGAAATCTTTTCGTGAATTCGTGACGCGGCGCTCAATCCAGACGCCCTGATCCGGCGCAGTCGGCGCGGTCAGTGCCCCGTCGTCGCTGCCTGTACCGGCACGCGCGGCAAGACCTCGTCGGTATTGGCCAGCCACCAGGCCAGGGTCGCCATCACCGACGACTGGTAGCGGACCTCCTCGGGATCGAGCTTGTCGAAGGTATCAGCCGCCGTGTGGTGGTAATCAAAGTAGCTGCGCGAGTCCACCAGCGGCGCGAAATTGGGCACGCCGGCCTTGCCGAGCGGGCCGATGTCGGCCCCGGTCGGTGAGGTGCGCCGATCGGACAGCGAGGCTCCAATCGGCTTCAGTGCCTCGTTGAGCGGTTTCAGCAGTTCCAGCGTGTCTTCGGTCACGTGGGCATACACACCCACCGGCCGGCCGCCGCCGAAATCGCTCTCGATCGCCGCGGCATGCTGCTCGATCTCCTGCTGGTGCGCCTCGAAATAGGTCTTGCCACCACGCGTGCCATTCTCTTCGTTGGCCCAGGCTATCACCCGCAGGGTGCGACGCGGCTTCAGCTTGAGCTGCTTGAACACCGCCGCCGCGGACATCGCCGTGGCCACGCCCACCGCGTCATCGTGCGCGCCGGTTCCCAGGTCCCAGGAATCCAGGTGGCCGGAAATGATGACGATCTCGTCGGACTTGTCGCTGCCCTTGAGGTCGCCGATCACATTGAAACTGTCGACATCCGGCAGCGTCTGCGGCGTCAGTGTCATGTGCAGGCGCACCGGGCCATCCTCGGCGAGGCGCAGGATCAGGTCCGCGTCCTCCGCGCTGAGCGCCGCCGCGGGAATCGCCGCCACATCGGCCGCGAAGTTGGTGGCGCCGGTATGTGGCAAGCGGAATTCGGCGCCGCCGACCGAACGCACCAACGCCGCCGCGCCACCGAGTTTCGAGACCTCGTTGGGACCGCCGAAGCGGAACGCACCGGCGAGCCCGTAGGCTTCACCGGCGTGGCCATTGTCCGCCATGAATTGGTCGAATTTCGAATACAGCAGCACGAACTTGTCCTGCACGCCACGGCGGCCGAGCGCCTTGAGTTCGTCCAGGCTGCGCACCACCACCACCTCGCGGGTCAGACCGTCCGGCGGCGTGGCGCTGGAGCTGCCGAGCGCGGTCAACATCACCTTCTGGGTGATGCCATCCGGACGCCCCGGGTAGTCCACCAGGCTCGCCGTCTCTTCGCCACGAACCCAATGCGGCACCTTGACCGGCTGCAAGGTGACCTTGAGGCCGAGTTGCTTCATTTGCTCCGCGACATACTCGATGGCCGCGGCATGTCCGCGCGAACCGGACAGGCGCGGGCCGATTCGATCACTGAGCCATCCCGCCTGGCGGTAGGCGTAGTCGCTGTCCATCGCGGCATCGCGCACGCGGTTGATCGCATCGGCGTCGGCGGTATCCGCCGCCCCCGCCGGGGCAACGAATGTGGACAGGAGCAGGCTCGCAGCGAACACGCGAATTCGAGTCATGATTGATCTGAATGGGGGAAGGGCAGACTGGAAGTCTTGCGCAAAATGGGTGCCACAACCAGTCCCGCGCCCCTCTCGCCGACGCTCTGGACGGACGGGGCCGCGTGATAATCTCCGCGGCACTCAATTTCAGGCGCAATCACCATGAACGAAACCGAACAGTCGGAAATCCTAAGCGAACAAAGCGATCGCATCTGCACGATTCGCATCAACCGGCCGGGCAAGAAAAACGCCCTGACCAACGCGATGTACACGGCTCTCGGCGACGCTGTGCTGACCGCCGCCGAAGACCGCGAGGTCCGTGTCATCGTACTGGCCGGGCATGCGGAAATCTTTTCCAGCGGCAACGACCTGCAGGATTTCCTGAAGCATCCGCCGGTTGGCGAGGATGCCCCGGTATGGCGCTTTCTGAAGGCGCTGATCAACAACCCGAAGCCGGTGGTGGCGGCCGTCAACGGAATCGCGATCGGCGTCGGCACCACGATGCTGCTGCATTGCGACTTCGTCATCGCCGGCGACAACGCCGTGTTCCAGATGCCGTTCGTCAATATCGGCGTGTGTCCGGAAGCCGGCTCCAGCATGCTGTTCCCGCAACTGCTGGGGCACCGCCAGGCGGCGGAACTGTTGATGCTCGGAGAGCGCTTCGATGGCGCGCGTGCCGTCGAATTCGGCCTCGTCAATCGCGTGGTCGCCGCTGACGAAACCGAAGCCGTTGCGCGACAACTTGCGCTGCGCCTGGTGGCGCAGCCGCCCAATGCGCTGCGCACAGCCAAGCGCCTGATGAAGCAGGGCCAAGGCGAGGCGATCGCCGCGATCATGCAGCTCGAATCCAATGCCTTCGTGTCGATGCTCGCCGGTGGCGAAGCGCGCGAAGCGATGACCGCGTTTGTCGAAAAGCGGCGGCCTGACTTTTCCAGCTTCGACTGATTTCCCGTGCCCTTAACGTTAAGGCGAGATCGCATCACGAGCCTGAACCACCTGACGGAACCCTGCGGCTATTCCGTGCGCGAGCCTTCGTAGCGCAGACAATAGCCGTAGGTGTTCCAGTCCGGTTCGCTGTTTTCGCTGTCGCGGAATACTTCATTTCGCGACAGGTTGGCGGCAAAGCCCGGCCGCTTGCAGTTCGCCGCCGAGTCCACGCCGATCAGATAGCCGAAGCCGTTGTCCTGAAACACATTGTGCTCGAAACGATTGCCGTGGCTCATGCTGTTGTCCCAGCACAGCACCGGATCGCGATAGCGGATCGAGCAGGTCAGGTAGATGCCGGCGCCGGCATTGTCCTCGAAACGATTGTTGCGGAAGGTGTTGCTGTTGGCATCGGCCAGGTAGACACCGTGAGAGCCGTTGCCGATGAAGCGGTTATCCTCGATCACGCTGTTTTCGAGAAACTCGGTGGTGATGCCGGCAGCCACATTGTCCTGCAACAGGTTGCCGCGAATCACGGTCCTGCCGCCGCGGTTGAGCGAGATGCCATCCCAGGCCGCGTGGCTCACCACATTGTCGACGATCGTGATCTGACTGCTGTGATATTCGGTGAGGATGCAGGCACTGCGGCAATCGCTGACCTGCAACTCGCGCACGGTGACCCGTTCGCCGGCGCGCACCACCACCACGCTGTTGCGCAGATACGGGTATTCGGCGTGTAGCTCGCTGCCGTCAGGACCACTGCCGATCAGGCGCATCTTTTCCAGGGTCACGTCATGAATCCGGCGCCCCGGCGTCTCCTTGCGATAGTCGCCCACCACGATCGCCGGAGTCTCCGCGCCGTCGGGCAGGCGAATCACCGTGTCGGCGCCCTGCCCGCGCAACGTGAATCCGTCGCGCGTGATATTGATGAAATTATCCAGCAGGTATTCGCCACTGGCCAGGCACAGCGTGGCCGGGTCGGCCTGCTTGCCTGCGCGGTCGATGGCGGCTTGCAGGTCGTCGCCAGGCTTGACTTGGCCGTGCAAATCAGCCGCCCAGATTGAAGGCGAGAACAGCAGGATCGAGACCGCAAGAACACGGAAAATCAGCGAGAGCATTCGATTCAGGAACTCGATAGGCATGTGAACTTAAGGAGACAGCACCGACAACGACCATTGTCGATCCTCCCGCTATTTACCAAGGGATTACTGAAGGCCGCCTGAGCATTGCCAGGGCGGCGGTCTCAGGTCACGGCGAGCATTTCCTGATATTCAGGCCGACACCAGAGTCCGTCGCGCATCACCCGTCCCAGAATGTCCACGGCATCCCAGACCTCGCGATAGCCGATATAGAGCGGCGTGAAGCCGAAGCGCAGCACGTCCGGCGCACGAACATCCCCGATCACGCCATTGGCGATCAGCGCCTGCATGATCGGCCAAGCCTGTTCATGCCGGAGGCTGAACTGAGAACCGCGACGCGCCGGATCGCGCGGGCTGGCGATGTCGAAACCATACTCGCCGAGCGACTGGTCGACCCGTCGCTCGAACAAGTGCGTCAGCCGGATCGATTTCTCGCGCAGCTGCGTCATCGAAGCCTCCAGCAACAAATCCACGCCGACTTCCAGCGCGCTCATCGCCAGGACCGACGGCGTGCCGCACAACCAGCGTGCGACGCCCTCGGCGGGGCGATAGGCGGGCTCGAACGCGAACGGCGATGCATGCCCGAACCAGCCCGACAGCGGTGTGGCCGCCTGCTGATGACGCTGCGCCACATAGAGAAACGCCGGTGCGCCGGGACCGCCATTGAGATATTTGTAACCGCAGCCAACGGCGAAGTCGGCACCGGCTTCATCCACGGCGAGCGGCACCGCACCGGCCGAATGCGCCAGATCCCAGAGCATCAACGCAGCGGCCTCGTGAACGGTCTGCGTGGTCGCCGCCATGTCCCACAGGCGGCCACTGCGGTAATTGACGTGCGTGAGCATGACTACGGCGACGTCCGCGTCGAGCGCTGCCGGCAGGTCCTCGGGCGAGTCGATCAGACGCAGCTCGTGGCCGACGCCGAGCTGCGCGATCAGGCCCTCGGCGATGTAGAGGTCGGTCGGAAAATTGCCGCGCTCGGAGACGATGACGCGACGCTGCGGCTGCAATTGCAGGGCCGCGGACAGCGCCTTGTAGACGTTGATCGAGGTCGAATCCGCCGCCACGGTCTGGCCCGGCGCGGCGCCGATCAGGCGGCCGATCTTGTCGCCGACGCGTTGCGGGATATCGACCCAGCCATTGCGGTTCCAGCTGCCGATCAGATCCTGCCCCCATTCGCGACGGGTAACATCGGCCAGACGCGCCGCCGTGGCCCTGGGCAGCGCCCCCAGGGAATTTCCGTCGAGATAGATCAGTCCGGCCGGCAGCTCGAATCTTTCCCGGAACGGGCGGAGCGGGTCTTCCCGATCCAAGGCCTCGCAATCCTCGCGATTCATAGCTGCGTCCGCACTTCCCACAGTTCGGGGAACAGTACGGTATCGAGCGCGCTCTTGAGATAGCCGACGCCGGCAGTGCCGCCGGTGCCGCGCTTGAAGCCGATGATGCGGCGCACGGTGTTCATGTGGCGGAAGCGCCACTGCTGAAACCAGTCTTCGAGGTCCACCAGCTTCTCGGCCAGTTCGTACAAGTCCCAATAGCGCTTTGAATCACGATAGATCGCCAGCCAGGCGGCCAGCACGCTGGCGTCACTGCGATGTGGCACGCGCAGGTCTCGCTGCAGAACCGCATCGTCGAGTTTGAAGCCGCGCCGCACCAATAGCCGGATCGCCTCGTCGTAGAGACTGGGTGCGACCAGTTCCTCGTCGAGTCGCGCCGCCAGATCGGCGCGATGCCGGTGCGGTTCGATCAGCTGCGCCAGTTTGTTGCCGAGCATGAATTCCAGTTCGCGATACTGCGCGGACTGAAAGCCGGAGGACTGCCCCAATGCCTCGCGGAAGCTGCTGTAATCGGCCGGCGTCATCGTCGACAGCACATCCCAGGACTGGATCATCTGCGCCTGAATGCGCGACACCCGCGACAGGTTCTTGAAGGCCGGTTCCAGCGTGTCCGCGCGGATCGCCTCACGCGCCGCGCGCAGTTCGTGAATCGCCAGCTTGAGCCACAGTTCCGTGGCCTGGTGAATGACCACGAACAGCAGTTCGTCGTGACGATCGCTCAGCGGCTTCTGCGCGGACAGCAAGGTGTCGAGCTGCAGATAGTCGCCATAGCTCATCGCCTGGCTGAAGTCGGTATGGGCACCGGCGCCTCGATCCGGGCTGCTCGTGTCGGAAGTCATGTCAGCGCATTCAATGGAATTGCACCGAGGATACGCCAGCGGCGCGCCGTGCAAATGAGATCGCTGCGCAGGCGTGTTTTTGTTTCGCGCGGAGACGCAAAGCCGCCAATAAAAAGCCAAAAGTATGCTTTTGACTCTCTTCGCGCCTTTGCGCGAGACCCAATCTGCTTCTCTCATGCTGGCTACACCGTCCTATTGCAAACCGGCATCACGCAGCCAGCGCCACAAGGTGGTCCGAGAGATACCGAATTGGGCGGCGACGCTGGCGCGGTCGCCGGCGCTGCGTTCCAGGGCTTGCTGCAACTGCACGCGGTCCGGCTTGCGCCCGGCCGATGGGGCGGCCCGCAGCGGCGATGGCGACGCGGCGAGTTCCGGCGCGTGCCGCAGCAGCAGGCCGGCATCGATCGTGAGCTGGCCGCCGGCGCGCGCGATCACGGACAGACGTTCCATGAGGTTGCGCAACTCCCGCACATTGCCGGGCCAGTCGTGCGCTTCCAGCAGTGCCAGCGCGGACGCATCCAGCTCCAGGCCGAAGTCGCTGCCCTGCTGCGCGCCGCTCGACAGAAAGTGCTCGGCGAGCATTGCCACGTCCTGACGGCGCCGGGCCAGCCCCGGCAGGGCGATGCGCAGCACGTTGAGCCGATAGTAGAGGTCGCGGCGAAAACCGCCCTCGCCCACCATGTCCTCGATATGGCGATGCGTTGCGGCGATCACGCGCACGTCCACCGGCACCGGTCGCGATGATCCCACACGCAGCACCTCGCGCTCTTCGAGCACACGCAGCAGGCGCGTCTGCAAGGGCAGCGGCATTTCGCCGATTTCGTCCAGGAACAGCGTGCCGCGGTGCGCGGACTCGATCAGGCCGATGCGCCCGCCGCGACGCGAGCCAGTGAACGCGCCCTCCTCGTAGCCGAACAGTTCGGCCTCCAGCAAGGATTCGGCGACGGCGCCGCAGTTGACGGCAACGAAGCCGTCGGCCGCGCGGCCGCTGGCCTGGTGCAGAGCCTGGGCCACCAGTTCCTTGCCGGTGCCGGTGTCGCCTTCGATCAGTACCGTGGCATCCGTGCCGGCGTAGATCGCCACCGCCTCGCGGACCTGGACCGCTGCCTCGCTGTGCCCCAGGAACCCGTCTGCCACCGCCCTGGGATTACCACCACGACGCGAAACGCGACGTGGCGCCGGACGCTCGCGACCGCCGCTGCCGCGCACCAGTCCGGCAATGTCCAGCGCGGTCTCGAAGGCGGTGCGTATCGAATCCGCCGAATACAGGAGCAGACCGGAAACACCGGCCTGCTCCGCCAGTTCAACCACCAGACCGGTACCGACGATCGCCTTGACGCCGCGGTTGACCAGCTCCGCGACGCGGTTGCGCGCGTCCTCGGCCGTCACGAAGGCGCGTTGCTCGATCGGCAGCTCGAACATGCGGCGGAATTCGGCGAAGGGCGGCATGTCGGTTTCGTGCGTCACCACGCCGATACGGTCGGACAGCGAACGCGCCCGCGACAGCGCCTGCATCAGATCGAAGCCACTGGCGCGGATCAACACCACCGGCTTGTCGACGCGGTGTTTCAGATAGGCGCCGTTGGAACCGGCCGAAATCAGCACGTCGCATTCCTCGCCGGCGCGGCGGCGCACCTGACGCACGGCGTCCTCGAAACCGAGATTGACCATCTCGATGCGCGCGCGGTCACCGAATTCCGGCACCACGTCGCCGATCAGCGTCGACAGGCGCGACACGCTGACGGCCCACAGCACCGGATCGCGCGAGGCGTCGGCGGCGCTGCGCGAACGTTTGCTGGCATTGCTTGCCGCCATGAAAGACCCCGAAACAATGGAACGCCCATGTTACACATGAAACATAGGTGAAACATATCCGCCCACCGACGAACGTCATGAGCGACATGATCACGCTTCAGGAATGGAACATAAATAGTTATTTATATTGATTTTTATTTTTCAGTTATCCGGCTAAACGAAGCGTCGCCCGCGCTGGCACGTTGCTTGACACCAATAGCCATCCCAGGCTTATCCCGTTCCCGAGGAGATTTTCATGAGCGAAAACTATTCGCCCGGCGCGCGCTTCCGCCAGGCGGTCGAGACCGAACAGCCCTTGCAGGTTGTCGGCGCCATTACCGCCTACGCCGCCAAACTCGCCGAGGCCACCGGCTTCAAGGCGGTCTACCTCTCCGGCGGCGGCGTCGCCGCGAACTCGCTCGGCGTGCCGGACCTCGGCATCAGCTCGATGGAAGACGTACTGACCGATGCCGGCCGCATCACCGACGCCTGCTCGCTGCCGCTGCTGATCGACATCGATACCGGCTGGGGCGGCGCCTTCAACATCGCGCGCACCATCAAGTCCTGCATCAAGGCCGGCGTGGCCGCCGTGCACATCGAAGACCAGGTGGGCCAGAAGCGCTGCGGCCACCGTCCCGGCAAGGAGGTCGTGACCAAGGCGGAGATGGTGGACCGCGTCAAGGCCGCGGTGGATGCGAAGACCGATGCGGATTTCGTGGTCATGGCACGCACCGACGCCGCCGCTGTCGAAGGCATCGACTCGGCGATCGAACGCGCCGTGGCCTATGTCGAAGCCGGGGCCGACATGATCTTCCCGGAGGCGATGAATTCCCTGGACGATTACAAGCGCTTCAAGGCAGCGGTTAAAGTACCGATCCTGGCCAATCTCACGGAGTTCGGTTCCACCCCGTTCTTCACGACCGACGAGCTGCGCTCGGCCAATGTGGATATCGCGCTGTATTGTTGCGGCGCCTATCGCGCGATGAACGCCGCGGCTCTGAACTTCTACGAGACGGTGCGTCGTGAAGGCACCCAGAAGAACGTGGTCGACACGATGCAGTCGCGTGCGGACCTGTACAAGTATCTCGGCTATCACGCCTACGAGGACAAGCTGGATCAGCTGTTCTCACAGGGCAAGAACAAGTAAAGGAGAAGCTCATGAGTGATACCCCAGCCCCGACCTTCAAACCGAAGAAATCCGTCGCCCTGTCCGGCACCGCCGCCGGCAACACGGCGCTGTGCACCGTTGGCCGCAGCGGCAACGACCTGCACTATCGCGGCTACGACATCCTGGATGTCGCCGAAGCCTGCGAGTTCGAAGAGATCGCCTACCTGCTGGTTCACGGCAAGCTGCCGACCGTGGCCGAACTGCGTGGCTACAAGACCAAACTCAAGGCCTATCGCGGCCTGCCGATCGCGGTGAAGACCGCACTGGAACAGCTACCGCCGTCGGCGCACCCGATGGACGTGATGCGCACCGGCGTCTCCGTGCTCGGTTGCGTGCTGCCGGAGAAGGACGACCACAACCATCCCGGCGCGCGCGACATCGCCGACCGGCTGATGGCGAGCCTGGGCTCGATGCTGCTGTACTGGTATCACTACGCCGTCAACGGCAAGCGCATCGAAGTGGAAACCGACGACGACTCCATCGGTGGCCACTTCCTGCATCTGCTGCACGGCGAGAAGCCCAAGGAGTCTTGGGTGCGCGCGATGCACACCTCGCTGGTGCTCTACACCGAGCATGAGTTCAATGCGTCCACCTTCACCTCGCGCGTGGTCGCGGGCACGGGTTCGGACATGTACTCGGCCATCTGCGGCGGCATCGGCGCGCTGCGCGGGCCCAAGCACGGCGGCGCCAACGAAGTGGCCTTCGAAATCCAGAAGCGCTACGACAATCCCGACGAAGCCGAGGCCGACATCAAGGCCCGCGTCGAGAAGAAGGAAGTCGTGATCGGCTTCGGTCACCCGGTCTACACGGTGTCCGATCCGCGCAACAAGGTCATCAAGAAAGTCGCCAAGCAACTCTCCGAGGAAGAAGGCGCGATGAAGATGTACGACATCGCCGAGCGCCTGGAGACGGTGATGTGGGACATCAAGAAGATGTTCCCGAACCTCGACTGGTTCAGCGCCGTGAGCTACCACATGATGGGCGTGCCCACCAACATGTTCACGCCGCTGTTCGTGATCGCCCGCACCGCCGGCTGGAGCGCGCACATCATCGAGCAGCGCATCGACGGCAAGATCATTCGCCCGTCCGCGAACTACACGGGGCCGGAAGATCAGAAGTTCGTGCCGATTGGCGAGCGCGTTTAAGTCACGCCAAGCGCTTCCCTTCTCCCCAAGGGAGAAGGTGTCCCGAAGGGACGGATGAGGGCGCTGATTCTTCGTACGGCCAACCCCCGTTGCGACGAAAAGCGCCCTCACCCCCAGCCCCTCTCCCGGTGGGAGCGGGGAGATTTTTAATAAAGACGTCCACCCGGATGCACCCATGAATACAAAGTTTCGCAAACCTCTTCCCGGCACCCAGCTGGACTATTTCGATACCCGCGCCGCAATCGACGCGATCGAGCCAGGCGCCTACGACAAGCTTCCGTACACCTCGCGCGTGCACGCCGAGAACCTGGTGCGTCGCGCCGATCCCGAAATGCTGGACGCCTATCTGGGCCAGCTGATCGGCCGCAAGCGCGACCTCGATTTTCCGTGGTTTCCGGCCCGCGTGGTCTGCCACGACATTCTCGGCCAGACCGCGCTGGTGGACCTCGCCGGCCTGCGCGACGCGATCGCGGACATGGGCGGCGACCCGGCCAAGGTGAACCCGGTGGTGCCCACGCAGCTGATCGTGGATCACTCGCTGGCCGTGGAGCATGCCGGCTTCGACAAGGACGCGTTCGAGAAGAACCGCGCCGTGGAAGACCGCCGCAACGAAGACCGCTTCCACTTCATCAACTGGACCAAGAAGGCGTTCAAGAACGTCGACGTGATTCCGCCGGGCAACGGCATCATGCACCAGATCAATCTGGAGAAGATGTCGCCGGTGGTGCATGCGCGCGACGGCGTCGCCTTCCCGGACACCCTGGTCGGCACCGACAGCCACACCCCGCACGTGGACGCCCTGGGCGTGATCGCGGTCGGTGTGGGCGGCCTGGAAGCCGAAAGCGTGATGCTCGGCCGCGCCTCCTGGATGCGCCTGCCGGACATCTTTGGCGTGGAACTCACCGGCAAGCCGCAGCCCGGCATCACCGCCACCGACATCGTGCTCGCGATCACCGAATTCCTGCGCAAGGAGAAGGTCGTCGGCGCCTACCTGGAGTTCTACGGCGAAGGCGCCTCGGCGCTGACCTTGGGCGACCGCGCCACCATCTCCAACATGACGCCGGAGTTCGGCGCCACCGCGGCGATGTTCTCGATCGACGACAAGACGCTGGACTACCTCAAGCTCACCGGGCGCGAGGATGAGAACGTCCGGCTGGTCGAGATCTACGCCAAGCAAGCCGGCCTGTGGTCGGACAGCCTCAAGACCGCCGAGTACGAGCGCGTGCTGACGTTCGACCTTTCGAGCGTGGTGCGCAACATGGCCGGCCCGTCCAACCCGCACAAGCGCCTGCCGACCTCGGCGCTGAACGAGCGCGGCATCGCTGCCAAGTGGGAAGAGGTTCCCGGTGAAATGCCGGACGGCGCCGTGATCATCGCCGCCATCACCAGCTGCACCAACACCTCCAACCCGCGCAATGTCATCGCCGCCGGCCTGATCGCGCGCAACGCCAATGCCAAGGGTCTGGTGCGCAAACCCTGGGTCAAGTCCTCGCTGGCGCCCGGCTCCAAGACCGTGCAGCTGTACCTGGAAGAGGCCAAGCTCTTGTCCGAGTTGGAGAACCTCGGCTTCGGCATCGTCGCCTTCGCCTGCACAACGTGCAATGGCATGAGCGGCGCGCTGGACCCGAAGATCCAGCAGGAGATCATCGACCGTGATCTGTATGCCACGGCCGTGCTGTCCGGCAACCGCAATTTCGACGGCCGCATCCACCCCTACGCCAAGCAGGCCTTCCTCGCCTCCCCGCCCCTGGTCATCGCCTACGCGATCGCCGGCACCATCCGTTTCGACATCGAAAAGGACTCCCTGGGCAACGACAAGGACGGCAAGCCGGTCTATCTGGCGGACATCTGGCCGGACGACGCGGAAATCGATTCGATCATCGAACAGAGCGTCAAGCCGGAGCATTACCGCTCCGTCTACGACCCGATGTTCAACTTCAAGTTCGTCGAGGATGAAGGCCTGAGTCCGCTCTACGACTGGCGCCCGACCAGCACCTACATCCGCCGCCCGCCGTACTGGGAAGGCGCGCTGGCCGGCGAACGCTCGCTGACCGGCATGCGTCCGCTGGCCGTGCTGCCGGACAACATCACCACCGATCACCTGTCGCCGTCGAACGCGATCATGCTCGACAGCGCGGCCGGCGAGTATCTGCACAAGATGGGTTTGCCGGAGGAGGACTTCAACTCCTACGCCACGCATCGCGGCGACCACCTCACCGCGCAGCGCGCGACCTTCGCCAACCCCAAGCTGATCAACGAAATGGCGGTGGTGGACGGCCAGGTCAAGCAGGGTTCGCTGACGCGCATCGAGCCGGAAGGCCAGGTCGTGCGCATGTGGGAGGCGATCGAAACCTACATGCAGCGCAAGCAGCCGCTGATCATCATCGCCGGCGCGGACTACGGCCAGGGATCGTCGCGCGACTGGGCCGCCAAGGGCGTGCGTCTGGCCGGTGTGGAGGCGATCGCCGCCGAAGGCTTCGAGCGCATCCACCGCACCAACCTGATCGGCATGGGCGTGCTGCCGCTGGAATTCCACCCCGGCACCACGCGCAAGACCCTGGGCCTGGACGGCACCGAGGTTTACGACGTGGTCGGCGAGCGCACCCCGCGCGCCACGCTGACGCTGGTGGTGCACCGCAAGAACGGCGAAACGGTGGAAGTGCCCGTGACCTGCCGTCTCGATACCGGCGAAGAAGTCTCGATCTACGAAGCCGGCGGCGTGCTTCAGCGATTTGCCCAGGATTTCCTGGCGTCGACCAAAGCGGCCTAGTCGCCTCCGATCCGGTCATTCCCGCCAAAGCGCACTGCTGCAAGGAACGCTGAGCGGGAATGACAGGCTTCGACGATCGATCCAACGAAGCGCTGGCCGCACGCTTGCGCTAGGTCGGGGCGCTCAGTTAGCGTTGATGGCAATCTTTGCCAAACCGGAAATAGCCATGGCCACGATGAACATCTCCCTGCCCGAGGAACTCAAAGCCTTCGTCGACACGCAGGTGGCCGAGCACGGCTACGGCTCCACCAGCGAGTACCTGCGCGACCTGATCCGCAAGCAACGCGATATCGAAAAGCTGCGGAACATGCTGCTGGAGGGCGCCAATTCCGGGCCGGGTGAACAGGTCACACCCCAGACCTTCAAGACGATGCGAGAGGAACTGCGGGCAGGCGCCGACAAGTGAAACCGGTTGTCTGGAGCCAAGCCGCGAAACGCGACACGAACGAGGCGGCGCATTGGTACGCAAACCAAGGCGGCCTGCCTTTGGGTGAACGGTTTCTGACACAGGTGGAAGCCGCGCTCGATCACATCAGCGCGCACCCTCAGACCGGTTCCACACGCTATGGCATGCTCCTCAAGATCGATGAATTGCGCTTCTGGCCGGTGAACGACTTCCCGTACCTGGTTTTCTATGTAGAACGTCCGGCGCGGGTCGATGTATGGCGGGTGCTGCATACACAGCGTGATGTCCCGACTTGGATAGGAAAATCTGGATGAGAACGCCCAATAAGGCTTGGCGCACCGACATTCCTGCCCTTCCGCCGCCTACAGATGCAAGCAATCGCGCACCGCGCCCCTATACCTGCCAATCAACTCAGCACTGATCATCATGACCCATAAGCCCCAAATCAAAATCCCCGCCACCTACATGCGCGGCGGCACTTCCAAAGGCACATTCTTTAAACTGAGCGATCTTCCCGAACACTGCCAAGTTCCGGGCGAGGCGCGCGACAAACTGCTGCTGCGCGTGGTCGGCAGCCCGGACCCCTACGGCGCACACATCGATGGCATGGGCGGGGCCACTTCGTCGACCAGTAAGACCGTGATTCTGTCCAAGAGCACGCAGCCGGATCACGATGTCGACTACCTGTTCGGCCAGGTCGGGATCGACAAGCCCTTTGTCGACTGGAGCGGAAACTGCGGCAATCTGTCCGCCGCCGTAGGACCGTTCGCGATCCGCAACGGCCTGATCGACCCGGCGCGCGTGCCCAAGGACGGCCTGTGCGAGGTCCGCATCTGGCAGGCCAACATCAAGAAAACCATCGTCGCCCAGGTGCCAATGACCAACGGCGAAGTGCAGGAAACCGGTGACTTCGAACTCGACGGCGTCACCTTCCCCGCCGCCGAAATCCAGGTCGAATTCGTCGACCCGGCCGACGACGGTGAGGATGGCGGTTCGATCTTCCCCACCGGAAAACTGGTCGACGATCTGGAAGTGCCCGGCGTCGGCTCGCTCAAGGCAACGATGATCAACGCCGGCATCCCCACGATCTTCATCAACGCCGAGGCCATCGGTTACAACGGCACCGAACTGCGCGACGCGATCAACAACGACGCCAAGGCCCTGGCGATGTTCGAAACCATTCGTGCCTACGGCGCCGTGCGCATGGGCCTGATTAAGGACATTTCAGAAGCCGCGCAGCGCCAGCACACACCCAAGGTCGCCTTCGTCGCGCCGGCCAAGACCTACACCAGTTCCAGCGGCAAGGCCGTGGAGGCCGGCGACATCGACCTGTGCGTGCGCGCGCTATCCATGGGCAAGCTGCACCACGCCATGATGGGCACCGCCGCCGTGGCCATCGGCACCGCCGCCGCGATCCCCGGCACCCTGGTCAACCTCGCCGCCGGCGGCGGTGACCGCGAAGCCGTGCGCTTCGGCCATCCGTCCGGCAGTTTGAAAGTCGGCGCCGAAGCCAAGCTCGTCGACGGCGAATGGGTCGTCAAGAAAGCCATCATGTCGCGCTCCGCGCGCGTGCTGATGAGCGGCGCCGTGCACGTCCCGGGAGATGCGTTCTGACATCGGTTCAAGACGCTCCGGTGGTGCAGACGGATAGGACTCGAGTCCGGATAGCCTCAGCTATCCGGGCTTTTTCATGTTCAACAACCCCGATTGGTCGTACACCTGCAGGACTGACGTAGCCCGGATGAAGCGCAGCGGAATCCGGGGCACACTCGGCGCATGGTGCTCTATCGCAGAAATCGACAAGCCGGAGGAACGTATTTCTTCACGGTGACCCTGCGCAATCGCCAGTCAAATTGGCTGACCTTACACATTGACGATTTGCGGAACGCGTACCGCAAGGCACTGAAAGCGCGTCCGTTCACGACTGTTGCCATTGTTGTTCTGCCCGATCATCTTCATGCGGTCTGGACGCTGCCCGAGGGTGACGCCGACTATTCGGGGCGTTGGCGATCCATCAAGGCCGAGTTCACACGAACGCAAGCACGTGCGGACCGAGTTCGCCGCGCAGCCGCCACCGGCAGCTATGACTTGTGGCAATCCAGGTTCTGGGAACACAGCATCCGTGACGAGATCGATCTGCAACGACATGTCGACTACATCCACTTCAACCCGGTGAAGCACGGGTGGGTTGAACGGGTCGCCGACTGGCCGCATTCGTCGTTCCATCGCTACGTTCGTCACGGCCTCTTGCCGAACGACTGGGGAGGAAACGGGGCTATCGATCCCGGTCTTGGCGAATTCGGAGAGTGAGCCCCGGATTCCGCTGCGCTGCATCCGGGCTACGCTTGCTATATCCAAAACCCGGGTTGGTCGTCCGATTAGTGCCAAATACGGCCGTTTAGCGGGTAAAGTTCCGTGATGCGGAAGACCACGAATTCAGGCAAGGATGGTCTGACGACCCGCACTGTATCGATGGAGGCTTCCATCAGTAGGCAATTGATGCATCTAATTGGAAGACAAATCAGCAACTTGAAATCAAGCCCTTGCAGTTAACCTATAAGTAAACTCATACTGTGCCCCGCTTTCAACTCAATGTTGATGGAACACCATGGACCATCTACACGCCCGCCAGCTCTCCGAAAGCAACCGCGGGCGAAACGTTTTCGAGCGACAGCGCCGCGGATGATTTGGTAGTACCGCTTCTGGACTTCTTAGCGGAGCAAGACAGCAAACTGGAAGCTCATGCGTCCAAGCTGCTGAGGTGGCTTATGGAATCAGCGCCCCAACAACCCAAGGGTCCCTGGGCTTTCCCGGCCGCAGTGAGCAAGCATTTTGATAAAGCTTTCGCTACAAAACCGGGCAGAAAAAAGGAGGCGGTAACCTTCTATCGCTTCCGATCGGGTGACCTTCGAGTGGTCTTTTTCATATCGGGGCATTCAGTTGTGATTTGCACACATGGCTATATAAAGAGGCAACAAGAAGTTCCCAAGCGCCAGGAGAGGGCCGCGATTGAAGCGTATTTGCAGTACGTATCTGAGTTCGGCTCCTAAGCAGCTTACAGGTTTGATGAGGCAAGTCCCATGACCAACAAGTACACCAAATTTATCAGCAACATCCAGGCAAAGTTGAGCTACGCCGTTGCCGGCGCCAAGTTGGATTTTGCCGCTGACGTGCAACGCTTGATGGACCAGCAAGGGCTCAAGCGTGCTGACTTGGCAGAACGTATCGGCAAGTCACGCCCTTATGTGACCAAACTGCTGAGCGGCGATGCGAACCCCACGATCGAGACCATAGTTAGAACGGTCCATGCGATGGGGGGACGCATTCATATCAAGATTGCAGGAACGGATGAACGCTTACTCTACATCCGTCTTAGCCAAGCCATGTTCAAGCAGGTGCAAGCGCATGCTGAACAGGCCAAGAGGCGGCAGTCCGTGTGGGACGCGGTGAAGATTCACTCTGGCACTCCAATGAAACTTTGCGCGAACGACGATGGCTACAAAGAAACCGCAGTTGCCTAAAAAGGCAGCTGCCAACCAAGCCGGGGCCGCTACTAGGACACTCCCCATGCCCAATTTGGGAGAGTGCTTCATCGCGTCCTGTCACTACGAGTCTGCCCCCCACCCGGGAAACGTGCACGCGGAAGACATCCAGTTCTCTACTCGTGTATTTATTCCTGAGCCTCTAACCCGTCTCATATCAGTGCAGGTAATAGTCACTCCAAAGGCAGACACTACCGATCCACTCGAATTGAATGTCGAAGCAGCCTTAGCACTGAGCGATTTTTCCGATCAGCTCCCCGACGAGGAACTCACTCAGCATGCCGTTATGCTTGGAGCTCCTATTGCATACGGAGTGATCCGAGAGCATGTCGCGAATCTGACCGCTCGGTCGCCATTCGGGTTGGTGAAACTTCCATTGATCTCGTCCCGGCTACTAGTTAGTGAAGCGGAGGTTGTGCAACTGGATTTAGACACGCCCGCTGATAAGGGCTGACGGAGCTAGTCCGGTTGTATTGCATGGCATTTCTGGCGATCTGAGATCAGTTCGAATTCGCTGTTGCGCGACAAGCTAAGCGTAGCTACTAGCCAACCGTCCGCTCCAGGCTGAAAGCTGTCAACCGTAGAACGTCGGACACAGGCTCCCTCTATTGTATTGGGCAATACCGACATCGAATTGGCTGGCCTGCCTCCATCACTTTGGCGGCTCGCTACTCAGGGTTCAAGCTGCGGACTGGTCACAGACGCATGGCCCCCGATCTGTCGAAACGACGAGTCGGAGTGTCAGGTGCCGCGGGGCAAGTCAAGAAACCCGCAGCCGTCCACGGGTAGATAATCTTTGCGGGACCTTCTAGCCCGCCCTGTCCGTCAGGCTGCCGGAACAAGCAAGCGCAGCTTGAGTTTGGCAAACGAGCGGAATCCACGGTCGAACGTGACCATTTCGCAGTGGGTCGACTGGGCTAGCGCGGCAAGCCAAGCGTCCGTCCAGAGGTCCGGCGTCGGTTCGCGTTTGGCGATGTTGGCGCGCCAATGCTTGGCGTGGGTCTGCGGCAGCTGATCGACCATGACGATTCGAGGGTCGTCGAGCAGCATGCCCACGGCGTCCCAGGCCTGCTCTGGACGCAGCGTCCCGGACCCCATGACGCGAACGTTGCTCAGCAGCCGCAGCAATGCCATACGCACCGGCAGGCAGAGACCAACCGTGCCGTCGTCACAGCCATCCCACCACTCGACTGCTGGCTTGCCGGTGAGCGTGACCCTCGGTCAGCAGCGGCAGCAAGAGATTGGCGTCAGCGATGTGCCGCATGCACCCGTTCCGCATCGGCTTTTGCGACCGCTTCGGCGTCCAAGCGTTTGACCGCATCCGGACTGAGCTCGCGCAACGGGGCATCCGCGGAAAGCGTGACGGGCGGGCTGGTCATTCGGCGGCGAGTGCCGGGAGCGCGCCCCTCGATTTCGTGACGCAAGGCGTCAGTGACGAGTTGGCGCAAGCTGGAGCCCCGCTCCACGGCGGCGATCTTCGCTCGGCGGAGAATGTCTTCCGGCAAGTCCAAGGTAGTACGCATAAATATGCCTCACTGCATTTATGCGGCAATATTCGGTCAACAAAACGCCCGCCGGCAAAGGCTGCGAACCCGAGCTGTCGAAACGTAGGGCCAGACAGCCCTGACGCCGAATAGCTCAGTTCGGCGTCGGCGGTAACGCCGCAGCCGGCGGCGGGGAGGTCTGCGCACTTCCGTCGCCATCCGGGGGCTGCACTTCGCTGACGTCGGGCGATTCGTCGGGCGGCGGTGCGGGCGGTTGTGGCGGCGTGCCGGTTCTGCTGACCGGCAGGGTCACCGCGTTGGTGACGGATGGGTTATCGCGCAGCCGCACATAGAGCCGGTCTTCCTCCGGCTGTGGCACGACGATCTGGGTTCCCGGGAAGCCATCCGGCACTGCGACCGCGCGTCTGAACTGGGGATCGGCGGAAATCGCTTCGATCAGGAACAGGTCCGCGCCACTGAGCCTACAAGCTTGGTTCTGATCGTAAGGGCAGTTCAGCGCCTGCAAGGCGGGCAGTCGCACCAATGTGGCCAGGGGTTGCCAGTCTCCCTGGGTTTCGCCAGCGATGGTGCGCAGCTTGAGCGGGCCGAAGGCGGAGAACCCGAAGGCCTTCGCCGGATTGAAGGTCGCCAACGCGACGCGGGAATTCTCGAGCCGGACGGCACCGTTGGCGAGACTCAGCGTGGTGGAGAAGGTCTCGTCCTGCGTGGCGACCTCGAAAACCTGATCGCGTGCGAAGGACTTGGGCGAATTCGCGCGCAGGGAGAACGAGAGCCGCGCGTCGTGCGGAATCTCGTTGGGGCCGGACAGTTCGATATGGCTGGCCTGTGTGGATTCCGAAGGCAGTACGCTCCGGGCCAGCAGTTCGACGCTGGGGCGTTGATTGCCGATGATCGCGGCGCGCGTAATCGTGCGCCCGTCCTCCAGCGTGACCATCACCGTGACCCGTTTGTTCGCGTCCAATGCCGTGGCCGCTACGGCGTCGAGCGCATGCACGGTGAGGCGGTCCCTGCCCTGCTCCGTGTCCAGCTCGCCGGGCGAAAACATCAGGTCACCGATCGACAGGCTCGCGACCTCGTCCAAACGGGTGCCGACCAGCACGCCGTGGGTATCACCCGCATGCAGCTTGAATTCATCGATGCTGCTCGGCGCGGAGAATACGGTCAGCGGCAGGCTCTGGCGATCCCGCATTCCGGACTGGCCGATCAGCAGGGTCAGCGGACCCGGCTGCATGTTCTGCAGCGGCAGGGTGACTTCGACTTCGTTCGGTCCCACGGCTTTCCACTGCGTGCGCAGCTCCTTGCCATCGGGATCGCGCAGCATGATTTCATCCACGCAGCTGACACCGGCGCTCTGCAAGTGCACGGTATCCTCGCGGCCGACGATCAGGGCTTTCTCATCGCCCTTGGCAAGTGCCCAGGCATTGGCCTGCGCATTGCGCAATTCGAATGCCGGGCCTTCGAAGGTGTCGAATCCCCAGAAGCCGCGCAGACGCCCTTGTACGCTGCTGCCCAGGGCGCCGTTGGGCACACCGCGTGTGTTTACGACATACCCGCCACGCGCGGGGTCCGCTTGGGCGCGCAGGTGGAATGACTGGCCTTCGGCAGTCTGCAGATTCAGGGACACGTCATGGGCATAAGCCGTGGAATACACCAATGGCGCCCCCGTCACCGGCAGCACCAGTTCGCTGCGACTGGCGCAGTAGATGTTCTGCGGATTCACCGCGCGCAACGGCGGTGGCTGCGCGGGCTCGACCGACGGCAGGGCGACGACCAGTACCGATTTGGGATCGTAGAACGACGGCACGGCGTTGAGCGTCAGCGCCAACTGGTCACCGCGATGCGTCACCAGCGCCGGAATATATTCGTACTGCGCCGTGCGGAAGGAATCGAAGATCCGCACGATGTCGAGCACCGACGACACGTAGGGGCTGTAGGTACCCGCGCCGGCCTCGGGCAGCGCTGCCGCCTTCAACACCAGGTCCGCGGCGGCGCCTTCCGTCAATGAGCGTGACAGGGTCATGCTGTGGCCATCCGCGAGGATCAGCGAATCCTTGCCGGCTGTCAGGCAGGACGCCTGCAGCGAAGCGCGCTTCTCCAGACACTGCGCGTCCACCTTGACCGACAGGCTGCGCGCCAACAGCGGCGCGACCTCTGACAGCTGATTCGGGCTGCTCCAGTTGAGCTTGTTGACGTTTTCCAGATAGGCGTCGAGCCGCGAGCGGTCCAGCGCGACCTGATTGAGTTCCTGCGTGGAGCGCACGAAGGCTCCGGGACGCCCGCGCACCGCGTTGATCAGCGATTTGAGGTCGCCATTGGTTTCGGGTGCGAGAAAGATCAGTACCTGCTGCGCGCCTTCGGGTACGGTGACCGTCAGGCCGCGATTCTTGCACTCGCTCGTCCAGGTCTTGCACGGAAAAAACCAGTCCTCGGGCGGCGGATTGGTGGAGCCGCGCAGAAAGGCCGCGACCATCAGATAGCGGACCGACTGGCTCTTGGGAAACTCCGGCTTGATCCAGAGCTTGTCGCCTTCCGCCAGACTGGGCACCTGCGAGGCCGGCAGATAGGTGTTGCCGCGCGTCACCAGCACGTGCAGGGTCGGACCCGCCAGATCGAAGGGGGCCGGGCTGGCGGCCGGTGCGCATAACGGCATCAGCAAGGCGATCACCCCTGCCACGGCCGGCAAGCAGCGGCTCGACAAGCCAATGCGCAGTCCGAATCGACGCGGCCTCAAAGCGGGCTCTCCGTCACCTGCTTCCAAAGCGCCGCGGACTTGTCCAGCAATGCCGTGAACGCCTGCTGCTCTGCGAGCAGGCGCTTCTGGTCGAGGTTCCTGGGTATCCACTCGGTGCGCTCCAGCCCACTCAGCTTCGCGTTCGCGTCGACCGCGCCGTAGGAATAGCCGGTGCGGACTTCGGTCAGCACGGCCGAGGCCGTGGAGATCACGCCGTCGTCGGGCTCAGGCTCATCGACCGGCCCCAGCTTCTCCGCGGCGCGGTAGCGCTGGCCAGCCAGTTGGACCGAAGTGTCCAAGGTGTAGATCATCAACACATCGGCCCGCAACTTCGCGGCGGCGAGGCGCAATTCGTTCAGGGACTGCGCCGAGGCCGAAAGCTGGGCAAGGTCCAGCATCAGCACCTCGGACACCGCCGGCCACTGGACCATCGCCTGCAACTGCGTTGCGTCTGGCCATTCCTGGGGCGATACCACGCTGAACTCCCCCTCGCCCGCACCTTCGGCCGTCGCCGATTCGTACTCCGGTGCCTGTATCCGAACCACGGCGATTCGTGCCGGTATCGGGGGCGCCGGCCGAATCGAAATTTCATCATTGCCCTGCACGAGCTGTTGCAGCGGTGCAGGACCACCCGGAACCACGTAACCGGAACAGCCCACGCACAGCAGGGCTGCGAAAGCGATGCATGTTCGCAAGCGAAACGTCGTCACAAACCTTGGCATGGGCAAGAGAGAGTCATCGGGTGGAGAGCTTGGGTTCGAGCGCCGGAATGAGCACCACGCAATCGTGCGTCCGCCGAAGCGGCCACAAATTTGGGCGGACAATGACACTCTCAGGAAAAACCCCAGCTGAATGGAAACGGACCGGAATCGAACGCGGCGACACGGCGCGGACTTGGCCCTCATCAACGATCGCCGCGAATTTCGGCCGGCCGCTGCGCCGGTGGATTCATCAATGACGCAGCGAAAATTGCTCGGCGAAACGCGCGTCCGAACGCTCACGCCACCGTCTATACGACATAGGCCCAATAAGAAACATTACCCCGAGCCGCGCCTGTCTTAGTATCATTGGCATCAGGCGCACCCACCATTTTGTTTGGGCGGCCGGGGCTGAAGCGGCATCATCGTTTGCGAGCAACAATTCACCGTGGCATCTCACCGTCGCACCACCTCCTGTATGGACGGTGCTGTTGCGGTGCTCGCATGATGCGAGACCGAACACGCAGACCTGCGGGCATACGCTCGTACGGCATGCCACGGTCCACAACTCAGCCAGCCGCGCCCTGCACACTGACGAGACCGATATGAGCACCCAGCAGCCAACCATCACCTACACCCTGACCGACGAGGCGCCCCTGCTGGCGACCTGCGCATTCCTGCCGATCATTCAGGCCTTTGCCAAACCGGCGGGCATCAAGGTGACAACCAGTGACATTTCGGTGGCGGCGCGCATTCTGGGCGAATTTCCCGAATTCCTGAGCGAAGAACAGCGGGTGCCGGACAACCTGGCCGAACTGGGCAGGATGACCCAGCTGCCGGACACGAACATCATCAAGCTGCCCAACATCAGCGCCTCGGTGCATCAGCTGATCAGCGCGATCAAGGAGCTGCAGTCCAAGGGCTACAAGATTCCGGACTTCCCGGAGGCCCCGAAGACCGACGAGGAGAAGGCGATCCGTCAGCGCTATTCCAAGTGCCTGGGCAGCGCCGTGAACCCGGTGCTGCGTGAAGGCAATTCGGACCGGCGCGCGCCGAAGGCGGTGAAGGAATACGCGCGCAAGAACCCGCACAGCATGGGCGAGTGGAGCATGGCTTCGCGTACCCACGTGGCGCACATGAAGCATGGCGACTTCTATCATGGCGAGAAGTCGATGACGCTGGATCGCGCCCGCAACGTGAAGATGGAACTCGTCACCAAGGGCGGCGAATCGATCGTGCTCAAGCCCAAGGTCGAGCTGCTCGACGGCGAGATCATCGACAGCATGTACATGAGCAAGAAGGCCTTGCTGGAGTTCTACGAAGAACAGATGGAAGACGCGCGCAAGACCGGCATCATGCTGTCGCTGCACGTGAAGGCGACGATGATGAAGGTCTCGCACCCGATCGTGTTCGGTCACGCCGTGCGCATCTTCTACAAGGAAGCTTTCGAGAAGCACGGCGAGTTGTTCAAGGAACTGGGCGTCAACGTCAACAACGGGCTGGTCAATCTGTACGACAAGATCGAATCGTTGCCGACCTCCAAGCACGAGGAGATCGTCCGCGATCTGCACGCCTGCCACGAACACCGCCCCGAGCTGGCGATGGTCGATTCGGCCAAGGGCATCTCCAACCTGCATGCGCCCAATGATGTGATCGTGGACGCCTCGATGCCGGCGATGATCCGCATCGGCGGCAAGATGTGGGGCGCCGATGGCCGGCCGAAGGACACCAAGGCGGTCATTCCCGAGAGCACCTTCGCCCGTATCTATCAGGAGATCATCAACTTCTGCAAGACCAACGGCAATTTCGATCCGGTGACCATGGGCTCCGTCCCCAACGTCGGCCTGATGGCGCAGAAGGCCGAGGAATACGGCTCCCACGACAAGACCTTCGAAATTCCGGAAGAGGGTGAAGCACGCATTGTCGACCTTGAAACCGGCGAAGTCTTGTTGGTGCAGCACGTGGAAGCCGGTGACATCTGGCGCATGTGCCAGGTCAAGGACGCGCCAATCCGCGACTGGGTGAAGCTCGCCGTGTCGCGCGCCCGCAATTCCAACACGCCCGCCGTGTTCTGGCTGGACCCGTACCGTCCGCACGAAGCGGAGATGATCAAGAAGGTCAAAACCTATCTGAAGGATCACGACACCAGCGGCCTGGACATCCAGATCATGTCGCAGGTGCGTGCCATGCGTTACACGCTGGAGCGCGTGATTCGTGGACTGGACACGATCTCCGTCACTGGCAACATCCTGCGCGACTATCTCACAGATCTGTTCCCGATCATGGAACTGGGCACCAGCGCCAAGATGCTGTCGATCGTTCCACTGATGGCCGGCGGCGGGATGTACGAAACCGGCGCTGGCGGCTCGGCCCCGAAGCACGTCAAGCAACTGGTTGAGGAAAACCATCTGCGCTGGGATTCGCTCGGCGAGTTCCTGGCGCTGGCCGTGAGCCTGGAAGACCTCGGTATCAAGACCGGCAATGCACGCGCCAAGATTCTTGGCAAAACCCTGGACATCGCCACCGGCAAGCTGCTGGACGAGAACAAGAACCCGTCCCGCACCACCGGCGAACTCGACAACCGCGGCAGCCAGTTCTATCTGGCGATGTACTGGGCGCAGGCGCTGGCCGAGCAGACCGAGGACGTGGAACTGCAGTCGCATTTCGCGAAGCTGGCCAAGACTCTGGTCGAGCAGGAAGAGACCATCATCGGCGAACTTGCTGCGGTGCAGGGTCAGCCCGTCGATATCGGCGGCTACTACTGGGCCGATCGCGAGAAGATGAACGCGGTCATGCGGCCCAGCAAAACGTTCAATGCGGTGCTGGATGACGCCAAGGGCTGAGATCAGCCATTAAGCCTTGCGCAGACCCGAAGCCCGGCTGGCTGATCCCGCCGGGCTTTTTCATGCCCGTACCGCGCGCGCCTTCGTATTGGATTACCGATGAAACTCCGAACCGTCGCCCCGGGAACTGAGGCGCCGCCCGCCGACTCGCCCACCACGGCCGAACAGCGGTTTGGGCTGCTGGACTCACTGCGGGGCTTCGCGCTGTTCGGCGTTTTGATGGTGAATCTGGTCAGCCTGTCCCTGTTCGAATTCCTGACTGATGAGGCGCGAGCCACACTGCCCACCGCGGCCTGGGATACCGCAATCGAAATCGTCATGGCCGCCCTGGTGGACGGCAAGTTCATCACGCTGTTCACACTGCTGTTCGGTATCGGCTTCGCCATGCAGTCGCAACGCGCAGCCGGCCAATCGAAAGGCCTGCGGCGTTACGCCGGACGCATGTTGATCCTGCTGGCGATCGGTCTGACTCACGGCTATCTGTTCTGGTGGGGCGACATCCTGCGCTACTACGCCGTTTGCGGATTGTTGCTGATGGCGCTGACGCGACTGTCCAGCGCCGCGCTGACCGGGCTCGGCATCTTCGTGGCCGTGCTGCTGCCGGCTCTGCTGCAACCGGTGCTGCCGGCGCTACTGCCATCGGTCATCAGCTCCGCGGACTCGGCGCGGGCCGCGCTGCGGGCCTTCTCCTCCGACAGTCTCGGCACGGTCCTGGCTGGCAATCTCACGCGCGACCTGCGCATGCGCATCGCCGTGTGGTTTCTGCCGATGTATGTTCTGGGGCGCATTCTGATCGGCGTTGCCATCGGCAAGAGCGGCTTGCTGCAGAACGTGGCACAACATCGGCGAAGCTGGCTTCGCATCCTGCTGACGTCCGCATCGATCGGAATCGGCGCGACCGCCTTCTTCCTGCTGCGCCGCCACGGCGTCTTCGAGTCACCCGAATGGCTGCGCAGCGAACCGGGACGGTTTCTGCTGCGCATGCTCTGGCAGGCGTCGTCGCTGTCGCTGGGCCTCGCCTACATGGCGGCGATCGCGCTGTTGTACCAGGCGCCGTTCTGGCGACGGGGACTGGCTGCACTGGCGCCGATGGGCCGTATGGCGCTGAGCCACTATCTCGCGCAGACGCTGATCGGCATCGCCCTTTTCTATGGCATCGGCCTGGGAATCGGCCCCAATCTGGGCTTGGTCGGCGTGGTCCTGATCAGCGTATTGGTGTTCACGATGCAGGTGCTGGTCAGCCACTGGTGGCTGAACCGCTACCGCTTCGGTCCCGTGGAATGGCTATGGCGCAGCCTGAGCTACGGCGCGCGGCAAGCCATGCGTCGCGAGCCGCCGTTCACGGCGCCGTAGCGTCAGCCAGGCCTCATCCACGACTGCTAGGCTGTTGCGAACTCACACGCGTGCGCCGTGCGGTTTCGATCGGGCACCGACAGATCAAGGAGCCGACGCCATGTCCACTCTCGACATCAGGTCCGCCCAGCGTCCCGACTGGGATCAGGTTCTCGTCGACATTGTCGACTACGTCCGCGACAACGAAATCCGCTCCGAACTGGCTTACGACACAGCCCGCAACTGTCTGATCGACACGCTCGGTTGTGGGCTTGAGGCACTGGAGTATCCGGCTGCGAAGAAATTGCTGGGTCCGGTCGTGGACGGCACGGTGGTACCCAACGGTGCGCGCGTACCCGGCACGCGCTTCCAACTCGACCCGGTGCAGGCCGCCTTCAATATCGGCGCGCTGATCCGCTGGCTGGATTTCAACGACACTTGGCTTGCGGCCGAATGGGGACACCCGTCCGACAATCTTGGCGGTATTCTGGCCACAGCGGACTGGCTCAGCCGCAGCGCCGTGGCCGCTGGCAAAGCGCCGCTCACGATGCGTGATGTGCTGAGCGGCATGATCAAGGCGCATGAGATTCAGGGCTGCATCGCACTCGAAAACAGCTTCAACCAGGTGGGGCTCGATCATGTGCTGCTGGTCAAGGTCGCGACGACTGCGGTGGTCGCGGACATGCTGGGGCTGAGCCGCGATGAACAGCTGGCGGCGGTCTCGCTGGCCTGGGTGGACGGACAGAGCCTGCGTACCTACCGCCATGCTCCCAACACCGGCAGCCGCAAGAGCTGGGCAGCCGGCGATGCCAGCAGCCGCGGCGTACGGCTGGCGCTGATGGCAAAGACCGGCGAGATGGGCTACCCCGGCGCGCTCAGCGCGAAAACTTGGGGCTTCTACGACGTGAGCTTCGGCGGCAAGGCCTTCGCGTTCCAACGCCCCTACGGCCACTACGTGATGGAGAACATCCTGTTCAAGATCAGCTTCCCGGCGGAGTTTCACGGCCAGACCGGTGCCGAGGCGGCGATCAGGGTCCACGGCCTGCTCAAGCAACAGGGCCGCACGGCGGACGACATCGCGAAAATCACGATTCGCACGCAGCAGGCCTGCCTGCGCATCATCGACAAGACCGGGCCACTCGACAATCCGGCTGACCGCGATCATTGCATTCAATACATGGTGGCGGTGGCGATACTGTTCGGGCGCCTGACCTCAGCCGACTACGAGAACGGGGTGGCCGCCGACCCGCGCATCGACGCCCTGCGCGACACGATGCAATGCGTGGAAGATCCGCAGTTCACACGCGACTATCACGATCCCGACAAGCGCAGCATCGCCAATGCGCTGACAGTGGAATTTCGCGACGGCAGCCGTCTGGACGAGGTGGTGGTGGAATATCCGGTGGGCCACAAGCGCCGTCGCGAGGAAGGCATCCCGCTGCTGGAGGCGAAGTTCCGGACCAATCTGGCGCGCATGTTCCCGGACAAACAGCAGAAGGCGATCTTCGACGTTTCTCTGGATCAGGCCTCGCTGGAGGCCATGCCGGTTCACGAGTACGTGGATCTGTACGTGATCTGACCGCCAGCGGCTCCAAGAGGACACCACACTAGTTGGGGAGTCTCAGAATCGGATTCGACAGCGACTCGAAGGCCGGCCGCGCGAAGTAGTAGCCCTGCTGGTAGCGCACGCCAAGATCGACCAAAGCCTTGGCTTCCGAAAGGGTTTCTACGCCCTCCGCGACCAGCTGGATTCCAATCTCGTCGCACAGACCAACCGCGTGTCGGACGATGGCCCGCGAGGCTTTACGCCGATCGATATCACGGATCAGGGCCATATCCAGCTTCAGATAATCGGGCTGAAAGTCGACCAGCAGGCCCAGTCCGGAATGCCCGGCGCCGAAGTCGTCGATCGCGGTCTTGAACCCGAATTCCCGGTAGCGCCGGAATATCTCCAGCAGATGCGGCCTGTCCTCGATCGGTTCGGACTCGCTGACTTCGAAGATGATGTGCTCCGTCACCCAGGCCGCAGCGCGCGCGGCCTGGAGCGTGCGCTGAATGCAGGCCTCGGGGTTGTAGACGGCGTTCGGCATGAAGTTGATCGACAGTCGGCTCTTCATGCCCAAACGGCTGGCCCACTCGATCGCCGTCACCCGCGCGGCCTGATCGAAACGATAGCGGTTGCTTTCGGTAACCTGGGCCAGAACGCTTGCCGCCGATTCTCCGCCTGGACCTCGGGCCAGCGCCTCTTCGGCCAGAACCTCTCCGGCCAATACATCGACGATCGGCTGAAAGGCCATTGAAAACCGGAAGCCCAGGGCTTCCGTCTCTTGGCAGGCATTGCAGGCTTGGGACTTGTCTGACATTCCTCGATTTCTATCACAACATGTCCGTTGCAGCATACAAGCTGGCAGCTCTTGCTGAGCGCCGCCGGTGGATCATACCGGCGAACACAGCCCTTCCTTGCCGGGATAGGCGCCGATTTACAGGCAACGACAAAAAGGGCCGGCGAATCCGCCGGCCCTTTTTTGCCTCTCGTGCAGCTTACCGCTTGCCGGTCATTCGCCACCGGCGCAGCAATGCAGCCACCGCCAGACCGACAAGCACCACCGGCGCGGGCGAGCCACCGCCGGAACCACCAGTGGAGCCGCCGGTGTCGCCATCACCATCTCCATCTCCGTCCCCACCTCCGGCGGTTTCGCAGACGAACTTGGTGTAGTCCTCGACCACACCGACGAGGTCGGCGCTGTCGCGTGCCGGCGACACGGCATTGAGACCGGCACCGCGACGTGCGAAGCCGTCCGAGCACGCTTCGTAGTCGCCGAAGTCATTGGCCAGGGCGACCGCCAGGATGGCATCGCGTGCTTCGGTGAAGGTGGCATCGGCCGGCGTCATTTTCAGACCGCCGATGATGTAATCCTTCATCCGCGTCTGCGCTTCGCCGAAGCTGTGACGCGGGTCGTTCAGCAGACCGGTGTAGCACTCCCAGACCATGTTGGCCCAGATTTCACCGGCATTGTGCACTTCCGAGTTGCTGGCACCATCGCCGCCGTCCGGCGTCGGCTCGCCGTCGGAAATGTGCCTGAACGTGAAGCTGTTCCGGTCGAAGTCCGTGGAGTACGGCGCACGACGGATGCCCGCGTACAGGTTGTGGACGACGTAACCGGCCAGGCTATACGCGCCCTGGAAGCTGTCATTCCCGATCGACAGCGTGTCATCGGCGCGGGTCGACAACATGAAACCGTCGATGTCGCCCCAGCCTTCGCTCATGGCACCGGACTGCTGACTGCTGGAATCGGTCAGGCGGTGATGCACGTAGTGGAAGAACTCGTGCGCGATGATCTGGTTGTCGAGCGTGCCGTCGGCATCAATGGACGCCTCACGCAGCAGGTGCATCTACGTTCACGGCGGACTGCCATAAGCCGGCCTTCCCGCGGGGTTCAGGTGCTGTTCGTCGGTCGCGACGCGTGCGGGCTGTTCCGCCCCGCGGGGTCATACGCCCGCCGCTGACAGATTCCGACCCACCATCGCGTGGTAGCCGCCGCCGAACAACAACAGATGAACCAGCGCCGGCCAGAGACGGTAGATCGTCAATCGCTCGGCACAGCCCGCTTGCAAGGGGGCATAGGCCTCGAAAAACTCCGGACTCGGCCGATCGAACAGTTGCAGCATCGCGATATCGACCTCGCTGTGTCCGTAGTAGCAGGCCGGGTCGATCAGGCCGCTGAGCCGGGTCCCGGTGACTAGCACATTGCCGCTCCACAGATCGCCATGCAGCAAGGATGCCGCCGGCTGTTGCGGAAGCCGATTCGGTAAATCCGCGGCCAAGCGCTCCAGACGTCGGCCGAGCGAAACCGGCAGTTTCGACAGATGCGGCAGCAGGCGTCGCTGTGCCCAGAATTCAGGCCAGCACTCCGTCCACGCATTGTCGATCGGCACCGAATCGAATGCGTATGCCTCAGGCCAGCCATAGGCTGGGCCGGTGGTGGCATGAAGCACGGCAAGCTGCGCTCCGACGTCGCTCCAGGCGTTGTCGAGCAATCCATCCGTCGGCAGGCGTTCGATGACCAGGGTCTGCGAATCGGCACCGAGCACGGCCGGCGCAGGTACACCGGCTTCGTGAATGGTGCGAAGCATCGACGCTTCGACCTGGGCCAGCGCTCCGTGCTTGACGATGGCGACACGTCCGTCGTCCAGACGAATATGCAGTACCTGCGAAAGACCGCCACCGGACACCGGCTCCGCGTGCCGCAGGACTCCGCCCAACAGCGCCGCCCCGCGCTGGGCCAGCGGTGTCATCGACGGCCGACGAGCTGATCCAGCAACCCGTGGGCGCCTGCCGTCACGTCCGCCCAGGTCTGATCAAAGCCGGCGTCCTCGCCGTAGTAAGGGTCGGCCACCGCCTGCCCCTGCCGCCCCGGCACGTGGTCCAGCAGCAGCGCCAGCTCCGCGCGGGCGTCCGTCGGCTGCAGCGCGCGCAGGGCCGCCAGGTTCTGCGTATCCAGCGCGACCACATGGGTGAAGTGCCTGAAATCCTGCACTGTGACCTGCCGCGCGCGGTAGGCACTGATGTCGACCCCATGCCGGCGCGCCACGGCCTGCGCGCGGCGATCCGGAGCGGCGCCGACATGCCAGTCGCCGGTGCCGGCGGAATCGATTTCGAAATTCAGTCCTCGCTCGGTGGCCTTGAGACGCAAGGCGGCCTCGGCCAGCGGCGATCGGCAGATGTTGCCGAGGCAGACGAACAATACGGCGGGCATGGTGAGCGGTCGCGATTGGGCGGCACGAATCAGTAACACAGAATGCGACACGATTCATGTACGCCGGCTCCTCCCTTACCATGGGCGGATGCGTGTCTTCTCACATACCTGCTCGAATACCGAGATTGTCTGCGCGCTCGATGCGGCGCAGTGTCTGATCGGCGTCGACGACGACTCGGATCATCCCCCGGAGATCGTGGCCACGCTGCCCAAGCTCGGTCGCGATCTGGACCTCGACGTCGCCGCGGTCATCGCCCTGAAACCGGATTTGGTGCTCAGCTCGCTGACCGTGCCCGGGCACGAGCGCATCGTCGACGCTCTGGAAGCCGCCGGCATCCGCACCCTGGTCTGCGACCCGCAAAGCCTCGAAGACGTGTATGGCGACGTGCTGCGCATCGCCGCCGCGCTGGGGGTTGCGCAACGCGGAGAACGGCTGGTGACGCAAATGCGCGAACGGATGCAGCCGGTCGAGCGCACCGCACGGCCACGCGTATTGCTGGAATGGTGGCCCAAGCCGGTCATCGTTCCGGCAAGGCGTTCCTGGGCCACGGATCTGGTGGATCTGGCCGGCGGCCTCAATCCCTGGGGTGCGATGGACGCCAAAAGCAAACCACTGGAGCCGCACGAGGCGATCGCGGCGAACCCCGATATCGTGGTGATGTCCTGGTGCGGCGTCGCCGAAGCGAATTACCGGGCCGAGGTGGTGCGGCGACGCCCCGGCTGGCAGGCCGTTCCGGCGGTGGCTCACAACCGAATCTTTCCGATCACCGAAGCCTGGCTCGGTCGCCCCGGCCCTCGCCTGATGGACGGCTATGACGCGCTGAAACGCCACATTGACGCATTTGCCAGCTGAGACGGTTCAGGAAGCCGCCAGCGCCAGCGCCAGCCTTCGCGCCTTGGTGCCCTTGGATTCGTACATGTCCGCATCGGCCTGCTCGATCAGATTCGGCAATTCCCCACCGCCCGGTGGCGTGACCGCGCCACCACAACTGAAGCCGACGTAGAGTGCCTGCCCGTCGATCACCATGGGCGCATCGATGGCCTCGCGCAGGCTCTGCATGCGTTCGCGCAAGGCGCGAAGATCACGCACTGAATCGACCAGTATCACGAACTCGTCCCCCCCGAAGCGCACGACGAACTCGCTGCTGCGAACGCAGCGCTCCAGACGTGCCGCGATCATCTTGAGCACCCGGTCGCCCGTTTCATGGCCGTAGTGATCGTTGATGGGCTTGAAATCGTCAAGGTCCAAGAAAAGCAGTCCGACACGGCCCTGGCTACGGCGCGCGAGACGCGCGGCCGTCTGGTAGCGGCTGCTCAACAGGCGCCGGTTCGGCAGGCCCGTCAGGGGATCGAAACCGGCCAGGCGCTCCACTTCGAGTCGATAGCGCAAATTCATCGCCAGTGACAAGCCCATGGCCAGCGAGAACGCAGCAGCCATCATCGATACGCCCAGAAGCAAGCCGACGGTCTGCGCGCCGGATACGGGGCCCGACCACAGCGACAATCCGGCATACAGGCCGCGCGTCAGACTCAGCATCCCACAGACCGCTATCGGCAAAGCCATGCCCCAGAAAATCGGGCGATCCTCACGCGAAACGCTTTGCGCAAGGCTCCAGGCCAGGCTCAAAGCCAGGATGCCCCCCCACACGGTCGTCACCAGCAGCCGCATCGCATCGTTACGGCTCGAATACAACCAGAAGACACTGACCAACAGGTAGACCAGCGCGAACGGCACGAGATAGCGCAGCAGGACCGGCGGTAGCCCCCGAAAGCGGCGCACGCCACTCAGCAGCAGTATCCAGCCACCGACCATCAGCAGATTCGGCAATAACACGATCAGCGAACGATCGGTCCAGCTCCGCAGTGCGACCCCGAACATTCCGGCGCATAGGCAGACCATGCCAGCGGTCGCGCGCAGCATGCCTGGGCTCGGCCGGCTGAGTAGCCAGCCGCCATAAAGTCCCACCGCCGCGATCAATAGATTCACGGCAATCATCGTGATCAGCGTTGAAACGTCGAGCATCGACCGCCTTCGTAATTCGTAGTGGCGGCATATTGCGGCCATGCCCGGACCGCACCGCCGCCGGGGCGGTCAAGGGTAGCGTCGGGCCGAAGACCGGCAATTCACGGGGGAGCACACCATGCGCCGGCGTACTGAGGGATCGGCACATCCCTCACGTACAATTACGGCAATGCCAGCGGACCAAGCTCGGTTGCGCGCGGCCCAGCCCTCCAGAACAACGCAATGGCCTATTCACGCATCATCGGAACCGGCAGCTATCTGCCGGACAAAGTGCTGAGCAATCGCGATCTCGAAAGCTTCGTCGATACCAGCGACGAATGGATCTTCGAGCGGACCGGTATTCGCAGCCGCCACATCGCGGCCGACGATCAGGTGTCCAGCGATCTGGCATTGCAGGCCTGCCAGCGAGCGCTGGACGCAGCCGGCATCGGGACCGACGCCGTGGATCTGATCGTCGTGGCCACCTCCACACCGGACATGATCTTTCCGTCCACCGCCAGCCTGCTGCAGGCCAAGCTCGGCATCACCCAGGGCGCCGCCTTCGATATTCAGGCGGTCTGCAGCGGCTTTGTCTACGCGCTGGCCACGGCCGACAAGTTCATCGCATCCGGGCAGTCCAGGTGTGCGTTGGTGGTCGGCGCCGAAACCTTCTCGCGCATTCTCGACTGGAGCGATCGCCGCACTTGCGTATTGTTCGGCGATGGCGCCGGCGCGGTGGTGCTCAAGGCCGGTGACGAGCCGGGCGTGATGTCCACTCACCTGCATTCGGACGGCCGTTACAGTTCAATCCTGCGCACGCCGGGTACGATCGCGCAGGGCAAGGTCGTCGGCAATCCATTCGTTGAAATGGAAGGCCAGTCCGTTTTCAAGATGGCGGTCCGGGTGCTCGGTCAGGTCACGCGGGAAGCGCTCGCGCAGCACGGGCTGCGCGGCGAGGACATCGACTGGATGGTTCCGCATCAGGCCAATGTCCGCATCATCGACACCACCGCGGAAAAGCTGGGCCTGCGTTCCGATCAAGTGGTACGGACGGTCCAGCATCACGGCAATACTTCGGCCGCCTCGATCCCGCTGGCGCTGGACGCTGCGGTACGCGACGGCCGCATCCAGCCTGGACATCTGGTGCTGATGGAAGCCGTCGGCGGCGGCCTGACCTGGGGCGCCGCACTGGTTCGCTGGTAAGCCGGCCCGGCCCGGTGGAGCGGTCGCCGGCACGGTACCGCCGGCATCGAGCGCAATGCTCAGCAATCGGCGCGGATGCGAGCGACCCGACTGGCAGGATCGACAACGATTACCGGCCATCCACGCGGTACGTCATGGGGTGGCGCCTGCGTGCCGATGCCGAGAGCGTGTTGCCGGAGCAGCGCCGAGCCTGTTCAACAAGCCTATGACGCGGCCTGCCTCTTCGACGTGGTCCGACCGGGCTAGCTGTATGCTCCCGCGCCGCGGAATCGCGCAGTCCCCTATATGGGTGATTGTCTCGACGGTCTCGGCCTGCAAGGATGCGGCCGGGGCCTGCAACGGCGATGAAATCAACTTCAGGGACAATCGAACGGCCACCAAAAACATGCGCCGGTTCGCAGTTTCAACAGACGTTTCCGAAGTAAAATCCGGCACATGGATTGCATGTGACGAGTAGCACTTCACTTGGCGCCGAGTAGGCGACAACGTATTGTTCACCTTTGGCTAAGCAAATAGATGGCTCCATACACTCGCCCTGACTGGAGCGCATGTGCGCAAACGTGGATCGCGGAAGTAGCGCGGGACCGGACTCAATGTCGGCTTCAGTTTGCAACACCACGTGGATACCCCAGACGAGCTTGGAGATATGGACGAAAGCCCAGTAAGTGCGGGTTTGCTGCGCGGCAGCAACCCGGCGTTTCAGAGAAAACTCGAAGCCTGTCTGTACGATCACCATTCCAGGGCTTCTTCGGAGACTGACGTGTTCATGCCCGAACCGGGGCGCAACGCCACTCGTGGCGGCGCAAGCATAGAGACCCAGGACTGGTCCGCCACCCATGCGCGCTATGCCCGCTTCGGAAAGCGCGCCTTCGATCTAGCGTTTGCCTCGCTGTTCATGCTCCTGCTCGGGTTCTGGCTGCTGCCGCTGATCGGTCTGCTGATCAAACTCGACAGCCGTGGCCCGGTATTTTTCAGGCAGTTCCGCCTCGGGGCCAACGGGGTGCAATTCCGCTGCTTCAAGTTCCGGACGATGACGCACGACCCCAAGGCGGGCTTCGTGCAGGCGCAGAAAAACGATCCGCGCGTGACCCGAGTGGGCCGAATTCTGCGCAAGACCAATCTCGACGAACTCCCTCAGTTCCTGAACGTATTGATGGGCGAAATGTCCGTGGTCGGCCCACGCCCGCACGTGCCCGAACTGGATGAATTGTTCGCCGAATGCGTGCCGGGTTACTCGATGCGCACCTCGGTGTTACCGGGCGTCACTGGCCTGGCGCAGGTTTCCGGCTGCCGCGGCGAAACCCGCAGCATTCGCAAAATGACGCATCGTGTGCGCTTCGATCTATTCTACGCACGCAACATGAGCCTGCGCATGGACATCAAGATCGTGTTCCTCACGGTCTGGCGCGCGCTGAGTGGTGACGAATACGCATACTGAACGGCGTCGCACTTCGACGCCACACTCAGTCCACCCTTGACCGCTCGATCCGGCGCTTCCGGCATGCACGATCTTTCGATGGCAGCCGATGTCTCCGTGATCATTCCCGCGTGGAATGCTGCGGCGTATATCGAAGCCGCGATTCGCAGTGCGCTGAGCCAACAGGGCGTATCGCTGGAAATCATCGTGGTCGATGACCATTCCTCGGATGATACGGCCGAATTGGCCTCTGCGATCGGCGACGCCAGGATTCAGGTCCACCGGCTGGACCGCAATCTCGGTCCGAGCGGAGCGCGCAACCATGCCATTCGTCACGCAACAGGCCGCTGGTTGGCGATCCTCGACGCGGACGATCAGTACCTGCCCGGTCGCCTGCAAGGTCTGACGAAACTCGGCGATCAGATGCAATGCGCGGTCGTCGCCGACAATCTGTTGTTCGACCGCGGTTCGGCCAGCGCCCATCTGCCGATGTTCCCGAACCGTGGCCCCACACCCGCGCACTTCCCGATCACTGGGCCGGATTTCATACGCGGCAACCGTCTGATGCACTCGCGCTACAACTACGGTTTTCTCAAGCCGCTGTTCAATCGCGAATTCGTGGTGCAACACGGTATCGGCTATGACGAGGGCATCGTGGTCGGCGAGGACTACCTGTTTTTGCTTGAAAATCTGCTCTGCGGGGGCACCTGCCTGTTCAGTGAAACCCCTGGCTATCTCTATCGGATTCACGAGGTTTCGGTGTCTTCACAAAAGCTGAGCCGCGAACGCATCCGCCTGATGCTGGAGGCCGATGAGCGCCTGCTATCCCGCTACGTACTGGATGGCGAGCTTGCCCTGGCACAGGCCGAGCGGCATCGCAGCCTGCTCGATGCCGATGCCTATGTCGCAATGGCGGACGGATTGAAGTCCAGGCAGTTCGGTACGTTCTTCAGATACGCGGCACGGCGTCCGGCCGCCCTGCGCCACTTCCGCCAGCCACTGCGCGACCGTGTCGCGCGGCTGGCTGCCCTGCTCAGGCAGGATCGCGCCGTTACTCCAGACTAGTCGTCCTCCCATGAGAAGGAGAAGGCTACGGATATGCGGTGCGAGCCGAACCGATGAGTGCCCTTCTCCCTCCGGGAGAGGAAGCAAATCGTTCTTGGCAGTGCCCGCAACGATCAAAAGAGCGGACTATCGGCCACGGTCGCCGCTAGCATCATTTCCGTCCGCAGATGCCCGAGGAATCCTCTGCATAGGCTGCTGCGCTCGTTCCGGTTGCGCAGAGGCACCCTAGAACTGAGCACGCACCCGCAATCCAACGATATTGGCGTTGTAACCTTGATCCGGCTGATCGGAATGGCGGTCCCGGTACTCACCGAACAGCGCGAGATTCAGCCAGCGCCGGGCATCCCAGCCCACATCCAACCTCACCGAGCTGCGGTAGTCCTGTCGGCCAGCCTGCGCCGATGCGCCCGAGATCGAATCCTGTTCAAAGACGCTGCGCGTCCACAGATATTGTCCTTCGACCCGGGTCTTGCCGCTGGGGCGCCAGACGAGACCGGTACTGACACCGGTTTCAGTCAGGGAATTGGCCCCGGCAGAATAGCTGCTGACGCGGCGAAACAGCTCGGCGCTGAATGAGGTCTTGCCGCTGATCGCACGGGTATAGCCCAATGAACCGGTCAGACCGGACGTGTCCTGCCCGGTACTGTCTTCCTGGCGGCTGGAGTAGCCCAGCGAGCCGTTCACGCGATTCTGCTCGTCGCGAACATATTCGGCGGTGAACTGAACCGTGGTTTCATCGAAACTCGATGCGTCCGGAACACCGGAGTACTCGCCTTCGACATACTGCACCAGTATGCCGGCGGAGACGCTCGCAAAGCCGACGTATTTCAGGGCCAGATCGGCCTTGTCCTCGACGAGCTGAAACGATGGATATTCGGGCAGCGGCAATTCCAGCCAATGGCGCCCGCCACCGGCCTCGACGCGCCACTTCGGCGTGACCATGAGATTGGCGCCCGCCTCCAGATTCCGTTCGCGTTGCAGACTGGGCAGGCTGGTATCGAGATCGGCGAACGATGCCAGGCGACGCTCGTTGGTATATCGAATATCCCCGTCGAGGACGCTGCCCAACCGCCACAAGTACGCCGCCGCGATACGATGCTCATCGTGGTCCACGCTCGAGAATCGGTCGTATTCGACACGGCGTCCCTCGGCGTCGAATTGCAGTTGCTGGCGGCTCCACTCGAAGCCTGAGCGAAATCCGGCGACCCCGGTGACCGCGGAGTCCGACCTTTCCTCGGTGCCACGCTGTTCAAGTGCCTCGCGATCACCCGACTCCTCGAACAGGTTCGAGTTGTACTCGTATTGCACCTCGGCAAACGGCTCGAACGTGGTTTTCGCGTCAACAGCAAATGGCAGCAGCATGGCGCCGAGCATCACGTAGCGGGCGCTGCGATGCGCTCCTGGACGCAGGACAGGGTACAGCGGCGGGTCGCATCTGGGGGCAAAATCGAGATCGGCGGCGGCCACGAGGCTCTCTCTGGTTTGTTGTGTGGTTTGTACAGCTGTGGTCCGCCGAGGTGCGGCGATGCGCTTTCGAGCTTTCCACTTACAGCTAATTTCAAAGGGCGACCGTAGCGCCTACATCGCATCCAGCGGCTCGGCATCAGGGTCGACGACCTCGTTCGTCGCCAGGCTGCGTTCGCGCTCGGTACGCAGCGACACGCGATACCGCGACAGCATCGGCAGCACTCTCGGCCCGCGCACCAGATAGCGGTAGGCAAGCCGGCGGGGATTCGACAGCAGGCGATATGACCATTCCAGCCCGAAGCGGCGCATCCAGGCGGGCGCGCGCTTCTCGGCGCCGGTCAGAAAGTCGACCGAGGCGCCGATGCACAGCGCCAGGCCCTGGGCGCGCCCACGTGCCGCCAACTTTTCCGCGATGATTTCCTGCTGCGGGCTGCCAACGGCCAGCAGGCAGTAGCGGAACGGGCTATGCGCCTCGACGAAACGCAGGCACTCCTCGACCGCCTCTAGGTCGTGGATGAATCCCATCGGGGGATTGTGATGAATCAGGTTTCGCAGCCCGAATCGCTGCACCAGACATTCGGCCTGCTGGCTGCTGGCACCGATCAGCACCACCGAATCGTCACTCGATACGATGTGCGAGAGCAACCGTTCCGTGAGATCGCTGCCGGTGCAGACCGGCAGGCGAATACCACGCAGCAGGCGAAGACTCAGGGCGACGAACTGGCTGTCGAGCAGCACGAACGTGGCATGCGCATAGGTCTGCCGTAGACGATCGTCTTCGCCCAATCGAATCAAATGATCGGTGTTCGGTGTCACGACATAGCCGAAGCGCGTCTGGCCGAAATCGGCGACCACGCCCGTGAAGCTTTCAAGATCGTGATTGTCGAACTGAAATGCCGGAATCGACATGCAACTGCCCCGTCCATGGAGTGAACCGGCACCGAGTTGACACGCCTGTGGCTGAGTCCGCGATGAACGGACCGCAGCCGATATCACTCCCGCGACTGCGTGGCCGAAGTTCAGCCAGGCTTCAGGGCATACGCGGTGCAATGCCGTCAACTTGGGGCAGACGTACGGTCGAGTTCTCCATGTCAGACGGCACAAAAGGTGCTCGACGACGGCTCGTCGGACTGGATTTGGGGTTTATGCCCTCCAAGCAGGATATTCGTTCAGTAGCAGATTCAGGTGCCGAAACCGGGGGGCGTCAGACCCGCATGTACGAGGCAGACTGATAGGAGCACCCGCATGGATGCAACACCAATTCACCAGCGACACGCTCGCCGATCGTGGCGCTTCGGCATGGCCTGCCTGCTCGGCGGACTGCTCATCGCCTCCGGCGCGCAGGGACAAACGAGCATCGAGCCACAAGACACCGGAACACAGATTGCCTCGAAATCATCCCCGCAGCCACGGGGGTTTTCCCTACAGCTGGCGCCGAACCTCTCCAACCCGCCGACGGAGCCGGCCCTGAGCCAGGCGAGTCGATCGCCGTTGACCCCGGCGCAGGGCGGTTCCCAGTCAGACAACGACACACCCGCGTTGCTGGAACTGGGCAGCGGCGACGCCGTGGAGGTCAAGGTGTTCGGCCGCCCCGAGTTCGATACCACCACCTATGTGGCCGACGACGGCACGATCACGGTGCCGCTGGCGGGGCCGGTCTATGTCAAGGATCTGCCACCAGCTGCCGCGGCGCAGAACGTCGCAGCGGCGCTGAAGGATGGTCAGTACCTGATCGATCCGCAGGTCAGCATCCGGCTTGTCGAATTTCGCAGCCAGCAGGTGTCGGTACTCGGCGAGGTCCGTAGTCCGGGACGATTCCCCATCGATTCGCGGATGACCATCCTCGACATGTTGGCCCAGGCGGGTGGCATCGCCGAAACCGGGGCCGACGAGATCTATCTGCTACGCACCGGTCGCGACGGCACGGTTGAACGCCACGCGGTCGACCTTCAGGGGCTCGTCAATGAAGACGGTGTCGTCCCGACCTTCGTGATCCACGGTGGTGATTCGATCGTGGTTCCCAAGGCCAAACACTACTACGTGTACGGCGAGGTCCAGGCTCCCAACATGTACCGGCTGGAGTCGGGCACTACGGTTGTGCAGGCGATTTCCCGTAGCGGCGGTCTGACCGAGAAAGGCAGCCCCAACCGCATCGAAGTCAAACGCAAGAATGCCGACGGCGAGTACGAAACCTATGACGCCGAGCTGACCGACGTTCTGCAAAGCGACGACATCGTCCGAGTCAAGGAACGCATATTCTGATGGCCGACAGCCGACTGCCCGTACCGCACGTGACCGCAGCGTCTCCACAGGAGTACGCGGCGATTCCCCAGGCCTACGCCTCGCCCGGGATCTCCCTGCAACAGATTTTCAGCATCGTGTGGGCGTATCGCCGCATCACGATCGGCGTGGTGCTGGCGGCGGTCGTGATTGGCGTGATCGTGACCAAGCTGTCGCCGCGCAGCTATCAAGCCACGGCGACCCTGATGGTCAATTACGAGGTCAACGATCCGCTGGGTGGCAAGGACTTCCCGGTCGGCCTGATGGGCAGTTACATGTCCACTCAGATTCAGTTGATCAAGAGTCCGGCCGTACTGATGCCGGTCGTCGATCGGCTCGACCTCGCCAACAACGAAGACTACGTCGCCGGATTCGATGGCGAGCACGGCACTGCCGAGCAATGGGCCAAGGATCAGCTCGCACGCAAGCTGATCGTCGACCAGGGCGAATGGGGCAGCCAGCTCATCTACATCGGTTATGTGGCGGACAGCGCGCCGGAGGCCGCCCGGGTCGCCAACACGGTCGCCGAGGTTTATGCGGAACAACAGTCGCAGCGGCTGAACGGACCGGCCAGCGAACGCGGACGCCGCTACACCGAGCAGCTCAAGACGCTGCGCGCACAGGTCGACGAGGCACAAAACCAGCTGACCGAGTTCCGCCAGCGCGCCGGCCTGCTGGGTAACGAGGATGATATCGACCTGGCCCTCGAACGGCTCTCGAACCTGCAGCAGCGCCTGCTCGAAGCACAGCAACAGCATCGGGCCGCGCAGGCGGCGCTGATCGGCGCACCCGGCACCCGGAATTCGGTTGTCGACTCGCCGTCGGTGCGCGATCTGCGCAGCGAAATCGCCAGCAAGCGTGCGCGCCTCGCCGAATTGCAGACCACGCTTGGCCCTCGCCATCCGCAGATCATCGAATTGCAGTCGCAGCTCGCCTCGGCACAAGGCGCGCTGAATGCCGAAACCCGGGTCTATACCGGCAATGCGCAAACGCAGGTCGACTCGGCTCGAAAACTGGAAGCACAGCTGAGCGCAGCGGTCGACGCCGAACGGGCGAAGGTGCTGAAGCATCGCAAGCTGGTCGACGAAAGCGCCCAGTACGAGCTCGCGCTCAAGTCCGCGCAAACCCTGTACGAACGGGCGCTGGACGGTTATGACCAGATCGCTCTCAGCTCGGGCGGCGACTACAACAACGTCAGCACCGTCAGCGAGGCGACCCCGCCGGTGAAACCCACCAAACCCAAGCCCTTGCTGAATCTGGCGGCGGCGCTGGTGCTTGGTGGCTTCTTCGGGCTGATTGGCCCGATGGTCTACGAGTTCTTCTTTCGGCGCGTACGTTGCCGCGACGATTTCGATCGTGATTTCGGGGTGCCGGTACTCGTCGAGTTCGGGCCCCATCCCATGGGAGCAAGCGCCTGATGAGTACCGCCATGGCCAGTGATCCCAATGCCAGCAACCGTCTGCTGGAAAACGCGCTGATCCGCATCTGCAAGCTGACCGACCGGCAGGTCCAGGAAATCATCAGCACACAGCGCGAGAACAATGAATCCTTCATCGATGCGGCGAAACATCTCGGTTATGCGACCGAGACTGACGTCGAGCGTGCACTTGCCAGCTGCCGTCGCATCGCGCTGGTCGAAAAGAAGGCACTGAGTCCCAGCGAACAGCTGCGTCTGCTGCACGACCCCTACAACGAACACAGCGAAAAGGTGCGCGCCCTGCGCACCGAGTTGCTGCTGCGTCCAGACACCGCCGGCCGCGCCAACGCCATTGCCGTGCTCAGCCCGGGCGCCGGCGAAGGGCGCTCGCTGCTGGCCGCGGAGCTGGCGATTTCCTTCGCCCAGCTCGGCCAGTCGACCCTGTTGATCGACGCCGACTTTCGTCATCCGCGCCAGCAGGTCCTGTTCGGCTCCGACAGCACCAAGGGCCTGTCGCAGGCCATCGCTTCCTCGGGGAGCACCCACATGCAGGCCGTCGAGGGTCTGCCGCACCTGTCCGTGCTGACCACCGGCGAGATTCCGCCCAGCCCGCTGGAATACTTGTCCGACGGACGCTTCGGATTGCTGCTGGACGACCTCAGCCATCGCTACGACCACATCGTGGTCGACACCCCGTCGGCCAGCGGGACGTCCGACGCACTCGCGATCGCCACGCTGGTAGGTCGCGTCCTGATCCTCGGTCGCGCCAATCACACGCCCTACAAGGCCACGCGCGAAATGATGCGGCGGCTGGCCGCGTCCCGGTCGCAGGTCCTGGGCGCGGTGCTGAACCGCTACTAACAACCCAGCGCGAACATCGCCATGTCTGCTGCCGCCCCATCGATCGAGCGCACAGGAGAACAGCCGTGAGCGCCGATACCGGATTGGCGCAAGCCAGCTGGATTCGCGACGACCGCCATGCCCCGGTCCTTACGGGCCTGGTCTGGCTGCTGCTGGTGCTGATGATCGTGCCGGATGGTTTCGACTATGCGGGCCTCGCCACCGGCACCATGCCGGCGTCCGGCAGCGCCGGCAGCCGTCTGCTCTGGCTGGGCTTGCTCGGGGCCGGCTTCACGTTCGTGCTGTGGCGCGTCCGCATCGGCATTCTGGTATTGCGCTGGACCAATCCCTTTCTACTCGCGTTCGTCGCGCTGGCGATACTCAGCGTCGCCTGGTCGATCGAACCCGGCGTGACGGTCCGTCGCCTGATCCGCCTCGGCACGTTTCTCGGCATCAGCATCGCCTTCGTCTCCGTGGCGTGGCACCGCAGCCGATTTCAGGAAGTGGTACGCCCGATCCTGAGCCTGTTGCTGCTCGGGTCGCTGATCTTTGGCGTGCTCAGCCCGGACCTCGCGATCCACTCGGCCGATGAATCGGGCGAACTGGCCGGCGCCTGGCGCGGCCTGACAAATCACAAGAATACCCTGGGTGCACTCGCCGCGATGGGTCTGCTGTTCTGGGTGCATGCGGCACTGACGCGCGAAACACGCCGCCTGCACAGCCTTGCGGGCTGCCTGATCGCCGGAAGCTGTCTGATACTCTCGCGCAGTTCCACCTCCTTGCTGAGCGCGGTGTTCGCCTGCGTGCTACTGGCCATGCTGTTGCGCCCCCCGCGCAGCCTCGGCCCGTACATGCCGTATCTGGTCGGCATCTTCGTGACGCTGCTGCTCGCCTACTCGCTCGCGGTCCTTCGCCTGGTGCCAGGACTCGAAGTCCTGCTCAAGCCCATCGTCATGCTGACCGGCAAGGACCTGAGCTTCACCGGCCGCAGCGATATCTGGGCGATCGTCACCGAACACATCCGTTTTCGCCCACTGCTCGGCAGTGGCTATGGCGCCTACTGGATCGGACCGCTTCCGTCGTCACCGTCCTACGAGTTCGTGCGCAAGCTCTACTTCTATCCGGGCTCGGCGCACAACGGCTATCTGGAAATCGTCAACGATCTCGGCGCGGTCGGCCTGCTCGTTCTGCTCGCCTATCTGCTGATGCACATCGTGCAATCGCTACGCATGTTCGAGTTCGACCGGGCACAGGCCTCGCTGTACCTCGGTCTGTTCTTCGAACAGGCAGTGGCCAATTTTTCCGAATCGCACTGGCTCAGCGTGACGACATTCGCCTCGGTCATCATCACGCTGTCCACGTTCGCCCTGGGCCGCGGCCTGCTGGAGCGACGCCTGCACCAATACTTCGGCCGCCCACAACCGCGCGCCGCCCTGCGCGAGCCGCCGGCCGTGCCACCGACTCGTGCACCACTGCTGGGAGGACGCACCCGATGACCCCCGCCAAACGCCCGGGCACCATTCCCTCGCTCGACGGCATCCGCGCAATCGCGGTGTCGCTGGTGTTCTTCGCACACAGCGGCCTGGAACATCTGATCCCCGGTGGGCTCGGCGTCACCGTGTTCTTCGTGCTCAGCGGCTTTCTGATCACCACCTTGATGCGCATCGAATACGACAAGCTGGGACGCATCGACTTTCGCGGCTTCTATCTGCGTCGTGTGCTGCGCCTGGCGCCGCCGTTGCTGGTGGTGGTGGCCGCAGCGCTGGTTCTGTCACAACTGAATATCATCGAAGGCGACTTCTCGGCGACCGGGCTGCTCGCGGTACTGTTCTACTTCGGCAACTACTTCGTCATCGCCAAGGATTTCGCCGATCTGCCGGCCGGCATCGGCATCGTCTGGTCGCTCGCGGTCGAGGAGCACTACTACCTGTTCTATCCGCCGCTGGCCCTGCTGCTGCTGCGGCTCGGTCGCGTACGCCTGTCCGCCACGGTGCTGGCAGGCTTGTGCCTGGCGATCCTCGCCTGGCGTTGCTGGTTGAGCGCTCAGGGCGCGCCCGAGGCCTATATCGAAATGGCGAGCGATACCCGCATCGATGCGATCCTGGTCGGCTGTCTGCTCGCGCTGGGGCGCAGTCCCTGGTTGGACGCCGTACCGACTCCGAACCTGCGCCGCGACTGGGCGGTGATCCTGGTCTGCCTGAGCGCCCTTCTGGGCTCCCTCGCCTACCGGGAACTCTGGTTCCGCGACACGCTTCGCTACACCGTGCAGAGCCTGGCGATTGCGCCCCTGCTCTATCTGGCGGTGGCACGCGCGGATCAGCGCCCATTCCGCTGGCTCAGCGCCCGGCCACTGGTCTACATCGGCAGCGTGTCATACACCCTGTATCTCACGCACCACCTGATCCTGTTCGGAATCAAGCATCACTTTCCGCAGGCTGGCTGGCCGGCAACCACGCTCGGCGCCGCGATGCTGACGCTCGCGGCCTGCGAACTGATGCGGCGTTGGGTCGACAAACCCTGCGCGGACCTGCGTCGTCGTTTGCACAAGACGGCCACAAGCCGACCCTCGCCTCCCCGGACAAGCTCGGCAGCTCTCGAATCACCCCTCCCCGGACGCGTGCCTGAACTCAGTGTCTGCATCGCGACCTATCGCCGCGCCGATCGCCTGGACGCACTGCTCGGTGACCTCTGCCAGCAATCATTGCGACCATTCGAGATCATTGTGGTCGACAACGACCGTGACGCCAGCGCCCGGGCCACGGTTGAACGTTGGAAAGCACAGGCACCGTTCCCGATCATCTATGACGTACAACCGGTCAAAAACATCTCGATCACCCGCAACCGCAGCGTCGAATTCGCACGTGGCGAATGGATCGCCTTCATCGACGACGACGAGCGCGCACCGACGCACTGGCTGACCCGACTGATGCATCACGCGCTGAGTTCAAACTACGATGGTGTGCTGGGGCCGGTCGAACCGGTATTGCCGCCGGAAGCGCCGGGCTGGATTCGCAAGGGCCGCTTCTACGATTGGGCGCGCATGCAGACCGGCACGCCCATTCCGCCCAATCAATTGCGCTTCGGCAACCTGGTTCTGCGCGGAAGTCTGTTGCGCACCGGGGCCCCACCGTTCGACGAAGCCTACGGCCTCACCGGCGGCGAGGACGGCGACCTGCTGACGCGCCTGCAACTCGATGGCGCCCGGCTGAGCTGGTGCGACGAAGCGGTCGTACTGGAACCGGTTGAATCAGCCCGTCTCAGCGCACGCTGGCTGGTGCGGCGGTCGCTGCGCGGCGGCCAGGACTTCGCGCGTCACACCCTCGCCGGCCGCTACGGCGAAGTCAGCACTGCCACGCGCGTGAGCCTGTTCGCACGCGCGCTCGGGCAAGCCGCTGTGGCCGCCGCCCTGTGCATGATCCTGTGGCCGCTGAGCCGGCATCGCGCCGTCCATTGGGCCACGAAACTGTCCGCCAACCTCGGCAAGCTCACGGTGTTCTGGGGCCAGCACTATCGCGAATATGCCTGAACGATCGATCACCCATCCGTCGGCATAAACCACTCTACCCCGCTCCCAATGCCCTTCATTGACCTGATCCTGCTGCTGATCGCCATTCCGGCGACATTGAGTTGCGCCTATCTGGCGCTGCTCACCATGCTGTCGGCGCAGCCTCCCCCACCAGAGCGTTCATTGCGCTGCCTGCGTTTCGACGTGCTGGTGCCCGCACACAACGAATCGGCCGGCATCGTGCGCACGATCGACAATCTCAAGACACTGGACTGGCCGCAGGACCGCTACCGCCTCATCGTCATCGCTGACAACTGTGACGACGACACCGCAGAGCGAGCACGCGGCGCTGGCGCCGTGGTGATCGAACGGACCGATTCGAGCTTGCGCGGCAAAGGCCACGCGCTCGCCTTTGCATTCGCGCGCAGTATCGAGCAGTCCTGGGCCGACGCCCTGGTCGTGGTCGATGCGGACAGCGTGGCTTCGGCGAATCTGCTGGAAGCCTGCGCGGCCCGGATCGAAGCGGGCGCCGCCGCCGTACAGGTTCACTACGGCACCTTGAACCCGGACGCCTCCTGGCGTACGCGCCTGCTGTCGATCGCCCTGGCGGCGATACACATCCTGCGTTCGCGCGCACGCGAACGGCTCAAACTGTCCTGTGGCATTCGCGGCAATGGCTGGTGCGTTACGCGAAGCACTCTGGCCAGCGTACCGTATGCCGCCTATTCACTGACCGAGGATGTCGAGTTCGGCATCGACCTCGGCCTGGCCGGGCGACGCGTTCACTACGCTGACGAAGCACAAGTGCTCGGCGAGATGGTCGCCAGCGAGAAGGCCTCACGATCGCAGCGCCAGCGTTGGGAATCCGGTCGGCTTCAGTTGCTGCGTGCACGCGGCTTGCTGCTGCTGTGGCAGGGGCTGCGACGTCTCAGCCCGATGTGCATCGATCTTGCGCTGGATCTGCTGGTGCTGCCGCTGTCACTGATCGTGGTCAATGCGGTGCTGCTGAGCGTGCTCGGCGGCGCCGCCACCTGGATATTTGCCAGCTCGATCAGCTGGCCGATCCTGGGCCTTGCCTGTCTTGCAGGCGTTGCACTCTATGTGTTGCGCGGCTGGCAACTCAGCGGCACCGGCCTGCGCGGCCTGATGGACCTGGGACGGGCACCATGGTTCGTGCTCTGGAAACTGATATTGATGGCGCGCAACCGAACGACGCAGCACTGGGTTCGCACCGAGCGCGAGCAGACGTGAGTGCCCCTTCCCCGCGGACACTCTTTGTCCGCATGTTCAGCAGCGCAGTCGTCGATCAGGCTGTGCTGTCCGCCGCCAACCTGCTGGTGGGCGTGCTGCTGATCCGGCGCTCCACGGACCTGGAGTACGGCTGGTATGTGCTGGTCTGGAACGCGCTGCTGTTGCTGACCGCACTGCAGAACGCGTTTATCGGTCCGCCCATGGTGGTCCGCATGTCGCAGCTGGACGCCGCAGGACGCGGCGACCTGACGGCAAGCCTGTTCCAGGAACAGCGGCGGCTCTATTTCGCCGTTGCCGCAATGGCCGCGGTCGTGATCGGTTTTGGCGCTCAGGCCGGCTGGATGGGTGGCAATATCATGTGGATATTGCTGGCCGGCGTGGTCGCCGCCCTGTGCTCGCTGCATCGCGAGATGTTGCGTCTGGTACTGCATGCCTATCGCCGCCCCGAAGCCGTGCTCGGCGCCGATATTCCCTACGTGATCCTGCTCATCAGCGGCGCTGCGCTGGCGACGATCACACCGATGCCGGCCGCAGCAACCGTCTCCGCATTGGGCCTCGCCGCTGCGGTCGGTTTCTGGTTGCTGCGGCGGCGCGTGCTCAGCAGTCACGCCTGGACTCCCGGCGGCGCACCCGGAATCCTGCGTAGCATCGCGCCCATGGGGCTGTGGTCGGCCAGCGGTGCCGGCATTCACTGGACCTTCGGTCAGGGCTACAGCTATCTCGTGGCGGGCGTACTCAGCGTGGAGGCCGTGGCCGCGATCGCTGCGGCCCGTCTGCTGATGATGCCGATCAATCTGCTGTCGAGCGGCATTCGGTCGCTGATGCTGCCGCTCACCTCGGGCTGGCTCCATGCGCACGGCGCACCCACGGTGATCCGCCGCCTGACACTGTTCGCAGCCGGCATGGCGACGATCTCGCTGTGCTACTTCGCGGTCATGTGGCTGCTGCGCGACTGGATCTTCGGCACCGTGCTCAACAAGCACTTCGACAGCCGCGACCCCTTGCTGCTGATGTGGTCAGCCATCTTCCTGCTGACGGTCATTCGAGATCAGATCGTCTACCTGCTGGCCGCGCGCGAGCGCTTCCGGATCATGGCCGGTCTGACCCTGGGAAGCGCCCTGCTGTCGATCCTGATCAGCTACTGGGGCATGTTGCAATACGGCCAGGTCGGCGCGCTGCTGGGGATGCTGGTGGGCGAAGCGGTCAGTCTGACCGGTACCATCGTGCTCATCATGCGCGAGTCACGCATACGGCAGGAATCGCTGGCCCCGGCGTGAGGCTGCGCTACTTCGACCATTCGGTATGCAGGTAGCCCTGCTCGTCGAAGCGATAGCGGCCGTCCAGCCAACCCTTGCCGAACAGCACCAGCACATCATCGTAATAGTTCGTCGACTTGCTCAGGCGGGCCTGGGTCCGATCCCGCTTGAGTCGCGACAGCTGCTTGTCGAGCAGTTTGTCCTCGCCAATAACCTTCAGGAACGGCAGGACCGCGCCGGAGAATCCGATCGGGGCCCAGTCGTTCGGCACCGGCTGCCCACTGACCGGATCGAGCTTTTCGGGCGGTACGCCCTTTTCCCGGATCAGCTCCACGAACGGTGCCAGTAGCTTGAGCTGCGACTTGCCGTCCGCACCGGACATCGCCGCCCACATGTAGACCCTGATCGCGTCGTAACTCCCGGCCGGCTCGCGCTCGGTATCCGGAAACACCTGGTCTTCGCTGTCCACCACCAGTGTGTCCGGCGCTACGCCGGCGCTGAATATCCGGGGGCTCATGCGCAGGTAGTTGCGCAGAATCGCCAACCAGGGGCCGTCCGGGTCACGTGTCGCCAGGTACCGGAACTGGAACGGCGGGATATAGGATGGATCGATTTCGTAGCGGCCATCGGCCAGGGCAAAACCCACTGGCGCCGGCAAAAGCAGTGCACCGGTCTTGCCGGCGACCACCGTTTCCTTTTCGGCAATCAAGCGGATCAGCTTGCGGCCCGTGGCCTCGTACTCCGGCACGCCCCACAGACGTCCCGCTTCCAGCAGCGAATGCGCGACCCATAAATCGCCGTCTGCCGCGGAATTGGAATCGACGGTGCGCCAGCTGCCGTCCTCGTGCCGCCCCCAATGCCAGGCCGGGAGCATGTCACCCAGTCGGCGTTCGGCGAGATTGAGATGGGTCCACTGCAGAATCGCGTCGAAGCGTTCGCGATCATTCGCGACCAAAGCAAAGAACAAGGCGTAACCCTGCCCTTCCGACGTGCTCTTCTGGCCGAAGGTGAGATCGATGACCCGTCCATCCTGCTGGATGAACCGATCCTTGAAGTGTTGCCAGTCGGCCCAACCGTCATCGCGAGCCGAGGAACAGGCACTGGCGAACACGATGATGCTCAGCCAAATCCCATGAAAAACGATACGGAACACGAAGTTCAGACTTGCCACCAACGATACCCTCAGAACGAGATTTCGCACCCTCGGCGGGTGCCTGCGCTCATCCTGCTAGGCTGAACCTCAAAGGTAAAGCGCGATGCAGGGATCTGCATCGCATCGCGCGACGCCAGCGGCGTTCGCGCGCCTGAATTCAGGCCGCCAATCCGATGCGTGCGACCGATTCCTTGTCCGACTGGGTCTTCGCTGCGGCCTGCGAAACGGAGTCGTCACCGGACCGCGGATGGCCTTGGCCACTGACGGTCTGGCGGGCATCGATCATCGCGACCGCGCCGCGCAAGGCCAGAACCTGGCGTACGCCCGGCAATCGATAGATGAATTTCTTGAGCAGCGACATCAATGTTCTCCAGCCCTGTGAGCACCTGCCGAGAGTCTAGAACAAGGTTTTTGCGCCACCGCGCCCACACCGATCAGCGGTTAGCGCGTTCCGATGGACGGACGCGCGAGACATGAATCAGTTGCTGGGCCACCCTACCTGCCTGCTCTCAATCTTTGGAACGCTGCGAAGCGCCCCCCCGAGTGGGGACAATGGCACAGACTTTTCATTTTCTCAATTGATGACTTTTACACCCGTACTCTATCGGGACCAACAGTTTTCCGGACGGGTGCCCGAGGCCAGTTTACGGCCGCTCGCCCCCAGACAGAGGCTTCCGCAAACGGTATCGCTGGCCTGCGAGGCGACCGGCACGGCCAGGATCGAGTAGTTCGTCGTGCTGACGGTCCCGGTACTGGGGCAAGTGTTCGTCAGGCCGCCGGACAGACTGATTCTGTAGATGCTGGAGGTCTGTTCACTTGCGGACAGTGTCCCATCGGACGCCAGATACAGGGTCGCGGCGGCATAGCCCAGTGCGCTGAGCGTGCCGGCGTAGCCCTTGCGATCCACGAAGTACCCTTCCTGACGCGAGGCAATTTCGCTCAGGGCGCCCTTGGCCGCGGTACGGTTGGCGCGCAGCACGTAGCCGCGATAACTGGGGTAGGCGATCGAGGCAAGAATCGCCACGATCGCCACTGTCACCATCAGCTCGACCAGACTGAATCCGCCTGGCCTTGAACCCGGCTGCTTCATTGCAACGCCTCGTCGCCCCGGCGTTCCCGCCAGTACACATCGTAGAAGCGGCGGGTTCTCAAAGGAAACGTCTCCGTGTTTGCGGTGACGGCCCGGCCCAGGGTATCGAACTGCCCGCTCAATCCCGGCGTGGCGCTCAAGGTGCTGCGCGCATCGCCGTCGCCATCGTCGGCAAACTGGCTCAGGTCGACTGGGCGGCTGTCGCTGAGCGATACCGCGTAGAACCTGCCGTCGCCTTCACGCGGCTCGCAGCTGGCCTCATCGGGATCAGTCGGCAAATAGCTGCTCAGGAAAACCACGCCGCCGGAAGTCAGAGGCTGAGACAAGGCTTTTTCACCGGCGCCAGTCAGGCTCAGCTTCCAGCCGTTCGACAGATCCTTGCCGTCGGCACAGTTCGCCTGCCCGCTCGCGCAGGCTTGCGTGAGATCGACGAAATCGGCCTGCTGGGCCAGTCCGCTTTCGGTATCGATCAAGTCATCGATCATCTTGCCTGAACGAATCCGTGTATCGCGGTACATGTACAGATAGTCGTTGGTGGCCGTGCTCAGCGGCGCCGCGCGGTTGCCGCTTGCGAATACCACGGCATCGAACACGCCGTTATCGTCGCGGAACGGAACATAATCCGGTGCCTGGAAGAACCGGCGATCATCCGCGAGGCTCGCTGCCTGATCACTGTGGTTGTGGCGTCCCACGCTGGCGAGCGGACCGTAGGTCCAATCCGCCGGATCGCTGCCGGGCAGGTCTGCACGCCACAGGCGGCCACCGGTATCCAGGGCATAGAGCCGGTCGGTATAGCCGTCGCCATCGCTGTCCACCAGCGACAGGTCCGCCGCGATGCTGTCGGCGATCAGCGGATGCCGGAAACTGCGGTTCGCGCCGTTCCAGGCCATCGTGGCCCCGGTCTCGGTCCGCCAGATCAGCTCGCCGGTGAGGGCATCGACGATGTATACACCCTTGCCGGCCAGGTCATCACTGCCGACGATTCCGCTCATGTCCTTGTACAGCGATTCGTTGGCGCTGCCATGTCCGCCGTAGTAACCGCCCCCAAAGATCAAGACATCGACTGCTTCCGCCGCACCGTTGCGCTCCAGCCTCAGTCGCCCGACTTGCGGCGCCGAGGTGCTCATCGCCAGACTCGCATACCAGGCCTGCCCGCTGCTGACGCCACCGCTGGCGCGATACAGACCATCGGCACCGATCCTCCACAACAGTTCAGGATTGTCCGGATCGGTCACGTCGAGCGCGTAGATGTAACTGCTGCCAGCGAATTGCAGGTTGGCGCCGCGGCCGACGCCGAAGAACAGATAGGCGTGATCATTTGCGTTGCTGCTTTCGATCTTGCCGTCCCCCGGTGAATGTCCGCTGCTGTCACGGTCGATCAGCAGGACCGATGGCGCACCATCGACACCGTGCGGAATCGGGCCGCCCGGCTGATTGTCGCGCAGTACCTTCTGCGTCTTCATCAAGACACGCGGCATGAACGCCCAGGCCTCGACGCCGGACTCCGCACCGCCGCTGTTGGTGTTGCGCAACATGCGCAGGAAACCGTCGGCGGCACCGTAGACCAAACGCACATCCGGGTTGTCGTCGCTGTAGCTGCCGCGTGCGCCATAGTTGATCGCCACGGGGCGCGAATGCAGCACCGCGCCGTGCATCCACTCGCGCCCCTTGAGACTGCTGGACGTCCCCTTGCTGGCACTGCTGGTGCCGACCTCGAAGCCTCGGACATACAGCAGCAGCTCCTGGGCTTCGCTTGCGTTCGCCGCCCCGAGATCGGGCTGCAGTTCGGCCATCGTGTCGCCGGCGTCGGCGTCCAGGCCCCTCAGGCTCAATGCGCCATTGAAGCTGGCGCGATGATCGTAGAAGAGCTTGCGCTTGCCATTGCTGTTGGAACGACCGGGATTGCCGCCGCCACCGTACTGATAACCGGGTATGCGCTGGCCGGCACCGCCGAGCGTCGCATCGCGACCGTCGCCGCTGCGGCCACCAAGCTTGCCGCCGGTCTCGGTCCAGAAACTCAGCGCGCCGGGTTTGATCCGGCCATCGTCCGCGATCGCCTCGTCGCCGTTGACGTCGACGTAGCTGTAACTGCCATTGTCCGATTCAAGCGCCAGTTTCTTGAGGTTGCCATCCCAGCGTGGATGCATGTCCTCGGCCGGCCGGAACAGGCCGAAGTAGGCGTCGCCGGTGACCCGCCCGGGTTGGCTCAGGTCGAAGGTTTGGCTCGGCGTCAGCAAGGAGGCGTCGACCACCAGCGTCGGTTGCAGCAATTGCGCGGCGGTCTTGCCTAGATTGAGCAGGCCTAAGTTGTTGGCATAGGTCGTCACATTGGCGCCGACATTCACCAGAGCGTCGAAGCTGGACAGGTTTTCCTGAACGATGAAATGCGAGCTGAGGGTCACCGTGTGACCGGTGCCGTCATCGAAGCCGATTTCCTGGGCCTCGCGCACCAGATCCACGAAGGCGATATCCCCTCCATTGACCGCACCCGGGAAAAGCTCAGCGAGCCGCGCATCGGATTCTGTATCGACCACACTTTGGGTCAACTGGATGTTGAGCACGTTGGCCGTACGGCATTCGAGATCAGGACGCTGATAGTGGCCGCCGGATTCGATGCCGTGATCGCGACCGATCAAACCGGTAAGACCATCCCAGCGATCCAACGGCGCGTTGTAGACCTCACCGCCCGACAACAGCTGCGCGATCTCGACGTAGACTTCTTTGCCCTGGTACGGAGGCAATAGCTGCGTCGGCGAGGTCACGGCGGTGGCCAGGGTCGCGGTCAAGGCATCACCGATATTCGACAGATCCAGGATATTGCCGAGCAGATTGCCGACATAGGCGAGCACGTCGACAACCGTACCGTCGTCAATTAGCGGTGTCGGACCCAACAGGAAGTAGGCGCCATTGCTGCAATTCGGCGTTTCCCTTCGAGTCATGGCGATCGCCGCTTCGTCGCCGAACGCGCAGTCTGCGGCGCCGTTGCCGGCCGCGTTCGAGCGGTCCGCATGCGACACCATGATCGCTACCTCGGAATCGATCAGCTGGTTGAGGATCGACTCCAGCAGTCCAATCAGTCCGATCTGACCCAGATTGAGAACCCCGGAGACCGTGGTATTCAACAGGCCGATCACGGTTTGCGGAAGTTGGCCCACGACCGTGGTCAACAGGGGATCGACCAATCCCGAGACAAGTTGGCCGATGAAACCATCAAGCGTGGCCTCCACGATCGGGCCGACGATCGGAATGGCCAAGATCAAACCCACGGTGGCGCAACTCAAGGTGGAAATGCCGCCCAGCAAGGGTTTCAGCAAAGGACCAAGCACCGGCAGCGTGCCGATCGGTGAGTCCAGCCCGAGCAGACCGTAAAGATCACATAGCTCAAGTGCCAGATCGCCTTTGTCATCATCCGCGCCGAACAGGAGATCGGTGAGAAACTGCTCGGGGTCATCGGTCAGCCCGCCCAGCAGCTCGTCGAGTAGCAGTGTGTTCTGCAGATCAAGGCACAGCTGCGGATTCTGCAGGCTGTCCGGGTTGCTGGTCGGCGTCACCAGGCCGGTACTGTCGCAGATGCCGAGCAGGTTGAGATCGAGCACCAGGATCGTCAGCGGCTTGCGCAGCGGGCTGTCGCTGGCATTGGTGTAGATGTCGATATCGTCGGCGAACGCGGCCGGCACCGCGCAGACAAGCCCCACGATCAATGCGATGAATCGGCTCCGTGCGGTTTTCATGCCCCCCCCTATCGCACCGTCAGGCCGGCGCGCGTATCAAGCTTGACGTAAACCCCCTGCGCCACCTCGGCTCCACCCAGCGCCCCCTGGCTGCGGTCGAAGCCCGCCGTCACCGTGAACCCGGCGAGTTGGTAGCGCAGCCCGCTATCACCTTCGCGCAGTGCCGACATCGGCGCGAAGTCGAGTCCTCCGACGGCATCGCGATGTACCGACGTGTATGCATGATCCGCCAGAATCGAGTCGGGCAGGTCGATCAAATCGGGGCCGTTGTTCGGACACTCGAAACCGTATTCGGATTCCAGCGATTCGATGTCCAGATCTGAAGCCACGTAACAGGACTGGACATAGTCGGAGCCCGGCCGCACCTCCAGGTATCGGGCATCGGCCAGCACCGATTCCAGGATCGACTGCGCGCTCTGCGCAGCGGCCATCCGGCTTTCGTCGTTCAAAGCCAAGCGCAGGTCCACCCGCCCGGACCGCATCGCGACCAGACTCAGCAGGGTCAGCACGATCAGGAACAATAGTGCGGTCGCCAGCGCAGCACCCGACTGATGGCGCACCGCACACTTGCTGGCGAATATCCCCATATCAGGCTCCCCCATTGCGCAGCTTGACCGTCGTCGAATAGATCCGCCGATAGTAGTGCCTGGCCTTGTCGACTTCGGCCGTACCCTGCGGGTCGACGACCTCGGAGGGCACGAACGGCTCGCCCTTGTCGCCAATCTGGTAGCTGTTCTGATTCGTATATGTCGCATCGCCATCACGCGAACGCACCAGCAAGGCGATCTGCGCCGTCACCGCCCGCGTCTGAAGTTCGTCTCCGGGCGTGCTGCTGTAGCGATCGGGCACTTCATCGCCATCCGTGTCGAGGCCCCAGCTGATCTGCAAGTCCTCCACGCCTTCGGCGATGCACTCGGTGTAGACACCGGTCGCTGATGCGGCAGCATCCGAAGCGCCACAGCGGGCGGTTTCACTGCCGCTGGTCCCGGAAAAACCCGTGTGACACAGCTCCTTGCGACACAAGGCAGGCCGACCGTCGCCAGGCGTTTTCGTATAGCTGCGCACAAAATACAGACGCGGCAGAAAACGGTGAAAGCGCATCGGCGGCAGAGCCGGACTATCGAGCGAGCTCGGCGCGGCGGTCGCCGCGGCGCCCCAACGGATCAAGGTGCCGGCCACGCCGTTGGTCTGCAGGTAGAACTCATGGGGCCGGAGCGTCACATCGGCGGCGTCGGCCCCCATCTGAGCACTCGCAGCGCCGGAAACGCGCCGAATGACCAGGATGTCGGTTCCCGGCTGAATCAGCGCATCATTCAGGCAGCGCCAGCGTGATGAGGCGCTTGCGGTCTCGCTCTGATTCCGAAATTCGGCACGCAGCGGCAAATTGAATGCCCAGGATCGCGACGTGTCCGGCCCGCAGTCCTGAGACACCGGCAAAGCGTTGGTGGCCGAGGTGATGTCGTTGCCGCCGTCCAGATCCATCAGATTCGGAGTGATCACGTCGGCGTAGCGAATGCCGCCCATGTAGCCCGCCATCGTCAGATCGCGCGACAGATTGGACAGGGCGAAACGTCCCTGATCCTGCATGCCGACGATCAGATCGTTCTGGCGACTGCTGCGATTGGTCGACAGATAAACCGCAGCGATCGCACCGGTCAGCACCAGACCCAGAGTCATGCTGATCATCAACTCAATCAGCGAAAAGCCCTGTTGGCCGCGGCACACGATGGTTCCCTCAATCAAGGTAAGGGTCCGAGGCCAGTACCGGCACCGCAACAAAGCGGCGCATGCGGTCGTCGTTGCCGTCCTGATCCGGATCGTCGTAGCGGCCCAGCGCCAGCCCGCAGGTGTTGCGCGAAGGGTCGCTGGCCGGCACTGCGCTATCCGGCGGTGCAGCGGCGTTCATTCCACGCCACGCCACGACCACCCAATGCACCCCGGTATCGGCTTGGATGACACAGCCGGTGGGTGACACCAGACCGCCAGTCTCGTCACCGGTCGTCGCATCGACCTGATCCTCGCCCACCAGCTTGCGGCGCCAGCGTTCCAGATCGAACACGGCCAGTTCGGCTGTGCTGCATCCGCCATCGGAGGCCGCGCAATTGGATGTGCCGGTGAGGGCCGTCACGTCGTCGGTGACATACGCCGCAAGATTCGAGGGATTGGCGCGCATGCGCTCCGCGATGTCCTGCACCAGGGCTGCGGCGGTGGTGCGCTGCAAGGCTTCGTAGTTGACCCGCTTGGCCACGACCTGAAGATTGGCGACTCCGAGCAGGCCGACACCGGTGACGAAGATCGTCACCAGAATCTCGATCAGCGTCATGCCACGAACACGGCGCGGTGCCGATGCGAATGCGTCGGGGCGAAATGCCCGCCTTGAGGCGAGCCCTGCGAATCCATTCGTCAATGACATGCCTGTTCTTATAAGGGACGGAACATCCGAGCGAACAAAATGCCGACGAATGGGCGCGAGTACCTGATCAGTGCCTCGCCCCCCGTCGACAGGCCCGCCGGTGATTTGAATCCCCGTGGGACGCGACAAGCACGTCACTGCCACGTCATCATAATGAGGACGCCGCGCCTATCCATCCTTGGCGCTGCCATCAGGAGCTGCCATAAAAATGTCCAATCAAGCAGGCGCCGGTCACGCACCGGTCCGCAAACTGCTGGTCGCCAATCGTGGAGAGATCTCGATCCGCGTGATGCGCGCGTCCGCCGAAATGGGAATTCGCACAGTCGCGATCTACGCGCATGAAGATCGCTTCGCCCTGCATCGTTTCAAGGCCGACGAGAGTTACCTGGTCGGCAAAGGCGCCAAACCGATCGCCGCCTATCTGGACATCAAGGACATCATTCGCATCGCGCTGGATGCCGGCGCCGATGCCATTCATCCCGGCTACGGCTTTCTTTCCGAGAATCCGGATTTCGCCGAAGCCTGCGCGGCGGCCGGCATCCGCTTCATAGGTCCCAGCCCTACCGTTCTGCGCACGCTGGGCGACAAGGTTTCGGCGCGCGCCGCGGCCGAAGCCGCCCAGGTTCCGGTCCTGCCGGCCTCCGGAGCACTCCCGGTCGAGCTGGATGCCTGCAAGGCTCTGGTTGCCAAGGTCGGCTACCCGGTCATGATGAAAGCCAGCTGGGGCGGCGGCGGGCGCGGCATGCGCGTGATCGAGTCCGAATCCGAACTTGGCCCGCAGATGGAGACCGCACGCCGCGAGTCCAAGGCGGCTTTCGGCAACGATGAGGTTTACGTCGAAAAGCTGGTGCGTCGCGCGCGTCACGTGGAAGTGCAGGTACTCGGCGATGTGTACGGCGACATCGTTCACCTGTTCGAACGCGACTGCTCGGTGCAGCGCCGCAATCAGAAGGTCGTGGAACGAGCGCCGGCGCCCTATCTTTCCGCTGAAAGGCGGTCCGAGTTGTGCGAGGCGGCACTGCGCCTTTGCCGCCAGGTTGGCTATTCGCACGCCGGCACAGTCGAATTCCTGATGGACGCGGACACTGACCGCTTCTATTTCATCGAGGTCAATCCGCGCATCCAGGTCGAGCACACGGTGACCGAGGAAGTGACCGGCGTCGATATCGTCAAGAGTCAGATTCTGGTTACGGAGGGCATGCACATCGGCGCGCCCGCACAGGATGCGCGCCCCGGCTTGCCGACTCAGGACCAGGTGCGTCTCGAAGGCCACGCCCTGCAATGCCGCGTCACCACCGAAGACCCCGAAAACGGATTCACACCGGACTACGGGCGCCTGCTGGCCTACCGCAGTCCCGCCGGCCACGGCATTCGTCTGGATGGCGGCACGGCCTATGGCGGCGCGGTGGTCACGCCGTACTACGATTCCCTGCTGGTCAAGGTCACCGCACGCGGCCAGACCACGGGCGACGCGATCGCGCGCATGGATCGCGCCCTGCGTGAGTTTCGAATCCGGGGACTATCGACCAATCTCGCCTTCCTCGAAAACGTCATCAATCACCCGCAGTTCAAATCCGGTGAATGCATCACGCGCTTCATCGACAGCACGCCTGAGCTGTTCGAGTTCACGCCGCGCCGCGACCGTGCGACCAAGCTGCTTCGCTTCATCGGCGAAGTCGTCGTCAACGGCAGTCCCGAGATGAAGGGACGCGAAGCACCTGCCCTGCCGCTGCCCGAACCACGTCTTCCGACACTGCCGCGAGGCACACCGGCCCCCAGCGGCACTCGGGACATCCTGTTGCAACGCGGGGCCGCCGGCTTCGCGCAGTGGATGAAGGAACAGGAACAGGTGCTCCTGACCGACACCACCATGCGCGACGCGCATCAGTCACTGTTCGCCACACGCATGCGCACCAAGGATCTGGTGGAAATCGCGCCGTACTACGCGCGGCTGCTGCCGAATCTGCTGTCGATGGAATGCTGGGGCGGCGCCACCTTCGACGTGGCGATGCGCTTTCTCAAGGAAGATCCCTGGGACCGGCTCGCGCAGTTGCGCGAGTCGATGCCGAACCTGCCGCTGCAGATGCTGCTGCGCTCGGCCAACGCCGTGGGCTACACCAACTACGCCGACAACGTGGTGCAATACTTCGTCAGGCAGGCTGCGGCCAACGGCATCGACATCTTTCGCGTGTTCGATTCCCTGAATTCCGTCGACAACATGCGTGTGGCCATGGACGCCGTCATCGAAACCGGTGCGGTGTGCGAAGGCACGATTTGCTACACCGGCGATCTGTTCGACCCTGGCCGACAGAAGTTCAATCTCAAGTACTACATCGACATGGCCAAGGCGCTGGAAGCGGCCGGCGCGCACGTCCTTGGCATCAAGGACATGGCCGGCGTGTGCAAGCCGCGCGCGGCGCGTGAACTGGTCCATGCGCTCAAACAGGAAATCGGTCTGCCGCTGCATTTTCATACGCATGACACCAGCGGGATTGCCGCGGCCAGCGTGCTGGCGGCGATCGAGGCCGGTTGCGACGCCGTGGACGGCGCGCTGGATGCGATGTCCGGACTGACCTCCCAGCCCAATCTGGGCTCGATCGCCGCCAGCCTCACGGGCAGCGATCGCGATCCCGGCATCGACCTGGGTTCGATGCAGATGCTGTCGGACTACTGGGAAGATACCCGCCGTTACTACGCGCCGTTCGAGGCCGGGATCCGCTCCGGCACCGCGGACGTCTATCGCCATGAAATGCCGGGCGGCCAGTACACCAATCTGCGCGAACAGGCGCGGGCTCTGGGGCTGGCCTCGCGCTGGTCCGAGGTTTCGCAGGCCTACGCCGACGTCAACCGGATGTTCGGCGACATCGTCAAGGTCACCCCGACCTCCAAGGTCGTCGGCGACATGGCGCTGTTCATGGTCGCCAAGGGGCTGACCCCCGCCGAGGTCGAGGACCCGAATACACCGATCGACTTCCCGGAATCAGTGGTGCAACTGTTCCGCGGCGAACTCGGGCTGCCACCGGACGGCTGGCCGCCAGCCCTGCAGGACAAGATTCTGCGCGGCAAGCCGGCGCTGAACGAGCGTCCCGGGAAAAGTCTGCCAGCGGTGGATCTGGAAGCCGTGCGCAGCGAGGTCGGAAAGGCCCTGGAACGTGAGCTGAGCGATCGCGAACTCGCCTCTCACCTGATGTACCCGAAGGTCTACGCCGATTTTGTGGCGCACCAGTCACAGTACGGCGAAGTCGCGCGCCTGCCGACCAGCACGTTCTTCTACGGTCTGCGTGAGGGCGAGGAAATCAGCGTCGAGATCGACCGCGGCAAGGCGCTGATCATTCGACTGCAGGGCCGCGCGGAAACCAGCGCGGGCGAGAAACTGTTCTATGAATTGAATGGCCAGCCCCGTACCGTCAACGTCGCCAAAGCCGGCGCCAAGGCACAGTCCGAGCACCCCAAGGCGGGGGACGGCAATCCCGATCAAATTGGGGCGCCGATGCCGGGCATGATCTCCCGCGTTGCGGTCAAGCCGGGAGATATCGTCGACAAGGGCGAGGTGCTGCTCGCGCTCGAAGCGATGAAAATGGAAACGCTGGTAGCGGCGCCGCATGGCGGCAAGATCGCGCAGGTGCTGGTTGTCCCTGGCAGCGTCGTGTCTGCCAAAGACCTACTGATTGAATTCGAGCCAGTAGCCAAGCCAGGACATTAATTCAACATAGCAGAACAAATGTCGTGCAATCGTCAAGTGATCCAAGTACGCTTGTGCGATCGGTAGCGTCGATGGCGAGAGCCCGGGGGCTATCGCGGTATCAGTGCCGCGAGGCGCGCCCTTGTCGCGATCAGGCTTTGCGCCAAGCGTCCAACGACGTTATATACTGTGCAGTAATGAGGATTTCCGAATTGAGGAAAGACTCGGGGCTCCATCGCAGACCTGTCAGGAATCGGCTTCCGGCGACGTGTCTGCGTGAACATACTTAGCGAACATTCCAGCGCGGTCGGCCTGCGTTACTCGACGGGCCAGCAGCATGGAAACAAGATTCGTCCGGGACGGATTCGTACCCATCAGGCGTAGCAAACAGCTTCGTTAATCAGGTGCGTGGAGGAGGGTTCAGTGGCACATAGACAGCGACGGGTGAATCGGCCCGCCTCGTTCACAGCGTTCAGGTTTCGCCTGGCGTTGCGCTCCCCGTTAACGGCCATGCCGCAAGCGGCGCCCCGCAAAATGAATCTCCTGCGTCATGGCCGTTCCCCTCACCCACCGCTCGCAGTCGCGAGCGGTCCCCCCTCTCCCGCAAGCGGGCGAGGGTCGGTCGGCATCACGCTGCGCGAGATTCACGTCAAGAAAGCAAGATTTTCGCAACAGCGTGTGTCTAGTCGCGCGCGTGGATCGACGGCCGTCGATTTCAACACCCCTAATCAAGTGATTCAGTCGGAGGAAAGACGGGTATGAGGTTTACAACGATCGGCGGCGGACAGCGCCATTCCAGCAGACACGGACTTCGTGCCACGCCGTGGTTGGCCACGGTTCTGCTCACACTGTCTCCCCTGGCAATGGCCCAGACCATCGACCAAGTCCTGGAAACCGGCGAAGCGAAGGCAGCCGAAGGCAAGGCCTCGCAGGCCAAGATCGACCAGGTGGTGGACGCCAAGCAAGGCAAGTTGATCAAGTACCGCGCGCTGCTCAAGCAGATCGAAGGGCTTGAGCAGTACAACGAGCAGCTCTCCACCCAGGTGCAGGGCCAGACCGCCCTGATCGAGCAATTCCAGGGCTCGGTCGAGCAGGTCGCCCAGATCGAGCGCCAGATGCTGCCGCTGATCACCCGCATGGAAGGGGCGCTGTCCGACTTCATCGACATCGACCTGCCGTTCCACGAAACCGAGCGTCGTGACCGCATCGGCTACGTGCAGAAAAGCCTCGCGCGGTCCGACGTCTCGGTGGCCGAGAAATTCCGCCAGGTGATCGAGGCCTACCAGATCGAAATGGACTACGGCCGCAAGATCGACGCCTACCACGACATCATCAAGATCGACGGCGAAGACCAGGAAGCCGACATCCTGCGCTTCGGCCGCGTCACCCTGGTCGCCCAGACCCCCGACGCCGGCACCACCGCCGTCTGGAACCGCCAGAGCGAAGCCTGGGAAACCCTGCCGTCGAGCTACCGCAACAGCGTGCGCCAGGGTATCCGCATGGCCAAGAAACAAGCCTCCATCGAGCTCATCACCCTCCCGATCCCCGCCCCGGAGGCCGCCCAATGATTTTTTCCCACACGTCCTCCATGAAGACCTCCCGTCCGGCCCCACGTCTGCTGAGCAGCCTGCTGCTCGGCGCCGCCCTGATCGGGAGTGGCATCAGCCTGCCGGCCGCCGCCCAGAGCGACGACCTGTCGATGCAAAAGCTGCTCAACGAAGTGCGCCAGGGCCGCTCGCGCGACGCCGCCGACAACCAGAAGCGCGAAGCCGCCTTCCGCGCCGACGCCGCCCAGCAGGACCGACTGATCCGCGAAGCCGAGCAGACGATCAACCAGCTCGAAGCGCGCAGCGCCAGCCTGGAAAAGACCTTCAACGCCAACGAGATCAAGGTCGAAGAAGCGCGTGCCCAGCGTAACGAACGCCTCGGCGCCCTCAAAGAACTGTTTGGTCACCTCACCGGCGCCGCCGGCGACCTGCGCAGCCGCTTCAAAAGCTCCATCACCTCCACCCAGTATCCGGACCGACAGGAATTTCTCGAAAACCTCATCGAGAAGATGAACGACGACACCGACCTGCCGACCGTCGCCGAGATCGAGCAGCTCTGGTTTGAAATGCACCGCGAGCTCACCGCCTCCGGCCAGACCGTCAAATACCCGACCCAGGTCGGCACCGACGCCGGCCGCGAAGTCGTGCGCATCGGCCTGTACCAGCTCGCCTCCAACGGCGACTACCTCGCCTACGACGACGCCACCGGCAGCGTCTCCGTCCTGTCGCGTCAGCCCGCCGGCGTCGCCAGCGGTGCCGAAGACCTGCAGGCGGCCGATACCGGCTTCACCCCGGTCGGCATCGACCCCACCGGCGCCGCCGGCGGCGGTTACCTCAAAGCCCTGATCGACACCCCCACGCTCACCGAGCGCTGGCAGCAAGGCCAGATCGTCGGCTACATCATCACCGCCGTCGGCATTTTCGGCCTGCTCGTCGCCATTTGGCGCCTGCTCGCCCTGTCCGCCCTGTCCGCCAAGGTCAACCGCCAGCGCAAGGCCGGCACCGCCAGCGACGACAACCCCCTGGGCCGCGTCATCCTCGCCGGCGAAGCGCATGCCAACGACGACGTCGAAACCCTCGAGCTCAAGCTCGGCGAAGCCATCATCAAGGAACGTCCCGAGATTCAGCGCGGCCTGTCCCTGATCAAGATCATCGCCATGGTCGCCCCGCTGATGGGCCTGCTCGGCACCGTCACCGGCATGATCATCGTCTTCCAGGCCATCACCATCTACGGCGCCGGCGATCCCAAGGCCATGGCCGGCGGTATTTCCAGCGCCCTGGTCACCACCGTGCTGGGCCTGGTCGTCGCCATCCCGATGCTGCTGCTGCACAGCTGGCTGTACGGCCGCTCGCGCGCGATACTGCACGTGCTCGAAGAGCAGACCGCCGGCATCGTCGCCGAACGCGCCGGGCGCTAGCCCGGCGGCAGGAGGGAGAACCGACGATGTTTCTACTGCTACTCGACGCCGAAGCGGCGATCGCGCACTTTTTCGAATCAGGCGGCCCCGTCCTGATCGTGATCGCCGCCGTCACCTTCTTGATGTGGGCGCTGATCCTCGAACGCTTCTGGTATCTCACCGCCCCGTTTCGCGGTGAGCTGGCCGAAGCCCACGAGCGCTGGGAATCGCGGGCCGAGAAAAGCTCCTGGTACGCCGAAGCGATCCGCGGCAAGCTGATCTCCGAGATGCGCGTGCGCATCGAACAGAACCTGCGCCTGATCAAGGTCATGATCGCGCTGTGTCCCCTGTTTGGTCTGCTCGGCACCGTCACCGGCATGATCGACGTGTTTACCGTGCTGTCGATCACCGGCGGCGGATGCCCCCAATCGATGGCCGGCGGCGTGTCACGCGCCACCATCCCCACGATGGCCGGCATGGTCGCCGCCCTGTCCGGTGTCTTCGGCAACATCTACCTATCGCAAGTGGTGCAGAAGCGACGCCAGCGCGTCGCCGAACAACTGCCACCGCACCACCACACCGCCTGAGGTCATCACATATGGCACGTAGCTACGTCACCCCCGACGACGCCGAAGAAGATGCCGCCGTCGACCTGACGCCGATGCTCGACGTCGTCTTCATCATGCTGATCTTCTTTATCGTCACCGCCACCTTCATCAAGGAGACCGGCGTCGAGGTCAACCGGCCCGAAGCCAGCACCGCCGAGCAGAAGGACAACGTCGCCGTGCTCGTCGCCATCAACGCCGACAACAGCGTGTGGATGGACGGCCGCCGGGTCGACGTACTGTCGGTGCGCGCCAACATCGAACGCCTGCACGCCGAAAACCCCAACGGCGGCGTCGTCATCCAGGCCGACGAACTCGCCTCGATGAAGACCTTCACCCAAGTGCTCGATCAGGCCCGCGAAGTCGTGCCCGGCAGCCAGATCGCGCTCGCCACCGACGACCGCTGATCATGCGCCTGGTGCGTGATTCGGCAATGCGGCCGGCGTGCGACATGCGCCGGCCCGTAGTAGGAGAAACAAAATGACGGCTGCAAGTCGGACCCTGCTGGTCCTGCCCCCGGCGGCGCTGGTCACCGCCGCCCTGATCCTGCTGATGGTCAGCCTGATCGAGTTTGCCGACAAGGACCTCGACGACAACAAGCGCATGAAGCTGCCCGACATCGTCATGCCCAGTGCCGAGATCCGCACCCAGCGCCAGATCGAAAAGCCCGACAAGCCCGAGATGGACGACACCCCACCGCCGGACGTGCCGCAGCAGGACTTCGACAGCATCGACGGCGACGCCGCCGTCGGCCAGCTCAGCGCCCCGACCAACGTCAATGCCAATCTCGACCTGAGCATCGGCGCCGGCCTGTCGGTGACCGACGGCGAATACCTGCCGATCGTCAAGGTCGCCCCGAGCTACCCCAGCTCCGCCATGAGCCGGGGCCTGGAAGGCTATGTGATTCTCGAATACACCGTGACCCGGCAAGGCACCGTGCGCGACCCGGTCGTCATCGAATCCAGCTCCAGCCTGTTTGAGCGCTCCGCGATCCGCTCCGCCGAACGCTACAAGTACAAACCCCGCGTGATCGACGGCGAGCCGGTCGAAGTGCCCGGCGTGCGCACCAAGATTTCCTTCAAACTCGCCGAATAGCCCCCGGAGGAACGCCATGACCATCAACCGATTCCTGCCGGCCCTGCTGGCCGCTGGCCTGCTGCTGGGCGGCCCGGCGCAGGCCGCCAAGGGCGACAACGTCGCCGGCGCCATCGACGCCCGCACCTTCGACCAGCTGATGGAAGCCCAGGAGCTCACCGAAGCCGGCCAGCACGCCGAAGCCCTCAAGGTGCTCGACGGATTAAAAGCCAGCGGCAAGCTCAACGGCTACGCGCAGTCGCAGATGTACAACTTTTACGCCTTCATCTACGCCAACCAGGAGAACTACCCCAAGGCCATCGACGCCTACAAGCAGGTCCTGGGTCTGGAAGACGCCACCGAAGGTCTGAAACTCACCGCCAAATACTCGATCGCCCAGATGTATTTTCAGATCGAGGACTACCAAGCCTGTATCCGCTTCATGGAAGACTGGCTCAAGCAGGTCGACACGCCCACGCCGACCGCACACATCATGCTGGCGCAGGCCTACTACCAGACCGAAGCCTACGACAAGGCCCTGAGCAACGTCTCCACGGCCAGCAAGCTCGAAGCCGCCGCCGGCAAGCCGATTCCCGAATCCTGGCTGCGCCTGACCGCCGCCCTGTACTACGCCAAGAACGACTACGCCAAGACCGCCCGCGTCTACGAAGAACTGATCCGGCGTTATCCCAAGGTCAGCTATCTCAAACAGCTGGCCGGCATGTACAGCGAACTCGGCGAGGAAAAGAAGCGTCTGGCCGCGTACGACGCCGTCTATGAGCATGGCGCCCTGAGCAAGGAAGCCGAAGTGCTGAATCTGGCCTACATGTACCTGGGCCAGGACGTGCCGTACAAGGCCGGCAAGATCATCGAAGCCGGCATGAACGCCGGCACCATCGACAAATCCGCCAAGAACGTCGAAACCCTGGCCAACGCCTGGGCCGCGGCGAGTGAATACAAGAAGGCGGTACCGGCGCTGCAGCAGGCCGCCAAGATGTCCGACAAGGGCCTGCTGTACGCCCGCCTGGCCGGCGTGTACTTCGATGCCGGCGAATACGCTGAGGCGGCCCAGGCCGCGCGCAGTGCCGACCAGAAGGGCGGGCTCAAGAACAGCGCCTCGAATCTGATGCTGCTGGGCATGGCCAACTTCAACGACAAGCACTACGAGGAGGCCCTGCAAGCCTTCCGGCGGGCCAAGCAGGACAAGAGCAACTACGCCGCGGCCTCCCAGTGGGAGGACTACACCATGGCCGAGATCCAGCGCATCAAGGCCCTGGAACAGGCCAAATTCGAACTGCAGAAGCGCACCGAACAGACCATCCAGGAACAGCAGGACGGGGAGGGCGTCATCGAGATGCGGGAGTAGCTGCTGACGCTGGACAAGGTGTCGACTTGCCCGACCGCAGGGCATGCAGTATCAAGCGGCCGCTCGGATGAATCGATGCGGCCGCGATCATTTTGGATCCTCCGTTCCGCCATCAGGTTTCCTCGGCGCCAAACCAGCCTCCGATTGACTGAAAATGAGAAGTCGGCACTGCCCCGCAGTGTCGTGCCGATGGGACCGTACCTCAGCGAAACTTTCTGGCCAAAATGATTCTGGAGCTTATGAGGCCTTTCTGGACCAGGGCAGAACAAGAGGCATAGCGATGACTCAGTTACAAGAGATTTTCAGTGCCCGCTCCTGGCTGTTTGCGCCCGGCGACAGCGAGAAGAAAATGCAGAAGGCAACCGCCAGCGACGCGGATGTCGTTCTCATCGATCTCGAAGATGCCGTCACCGAAGCTGAAAAGCCCCGGGCCCGTGAAATGGTGGCGACGTTTCTGAAGACGCAGGCGGATGACTCCTCACGACTGTGGGTCCGGATCAATCCCTTGCGGGGGCCACACGCCCTGACCGACCTCGCGGCAGTGATGCCCGGCCGCCCGGGCGGCATCATGCTACCCAAATCGCGCGGTCCCGAGGACCTCATAGAGCTCGACCACTATTTGCTCGCATTCGAGGCCGTCAATGGCATTGCAGCGGGCAGCACGCGTGTCTTCCCGCTGATTACCGAAACCGCCGAAGGGATGTTCACGACCGGCAGCTATGCGGGAGCGCCACGACTGACGGCAATGACCTGGGGCGCGGAGGACCTTGCCGACGCTCTGGGCGCGAGCGATAACAAGAATCCCGACGGCAGCTACGGTTTCACCTACGAACTTGCGCGCAGCCTGTGTCTGTGTGGTGCGGCGGCGGCAGGTGTTGCCGCAATCGACACCATTCACGGCGACTTTCGCGATCTTGAGGGCCTGCGCCAGCGCGCCACGCAATGTCGCCGTGCGGGTTTCCGCGGCATGCTCGCGATCCATCCAGCGCAGGTCGACGTGATCAACGAAGCATTTACACCCACCGAAGCGGAAATCGCAGAGGCGTGGGAAATTGTCAAACTGTTTGCGGCGAAGCCGGGTGTCGGCGCCATCGGCTACAAGGGCGGCATGCTGGATCGCCCCCATCTTGCACGTGCACAGGCATTGCTCAGGCTCGCAGGCCAGACGTAACGCATGTCGTCGGGATCAATATGTGATGGCTGGGTCTCCGGATCGAGCCGCCGGCCGACCCGGAATGACGTGACTCTTCCGGCGCGGCTTCTTGGAAGTGTCGGGGTCTGCGCCCGGCTTCAGAACTTGACCGCCGCTCGCAGCGCCTTGAGTTCATCGGGTGTCGCCTCACGATAGCCGGCGGACTTGATGCCACGCCCCAGCGAAATCGGTCCGTAACCGATACGGATCAGCCGGCTTACCTGACAGTTCTGGGATTCCCATAGCCGTCGCACAACCCGGTTGCGGCCCTGCTTCACCGTGACCTGGAACCAGCGATTGGCGGATTCCTCGTCTTCCTCGTCCGCCGGGCGCTGAGCGGCGACGATACGCTCGAATCGAGCCGGGCCATCATCGAGTTCCACGCCCTGACGCAGGCGCTTGAGCGTGCCCTCGTCGATCTCGCCCAGAACACGGACGGCGTACTCGCGCTGGATCTCGTAACTGGGGTGCATCAGCCGCCGCGCCAGCTCGCCATCATTGGTGAACAGCAGCAGACCCGAGGTGTTGATGTCGAGCCGGCCGACCGCGATCCAGCGGCCGGATTCCAGCTTGGGCAGCTTGCGGAACACGGTGCGCCGCCCTTCCGGATCGTCTCGCGTAACCAGCTCACCGACGCGCTTCTTGTACAGCAGCACCTGCGTCGGCTGCGGTTTCACGGCCGTGCGGATGAAGCGACCGTCGACCTGAACGCGGTCGCCCGCGCCGATTTTCTGGCCAAGTTCGGCCGGTTTGCCATTGACGGCGACGCGCCCGGCGGCGATCCATGATTCGATTTCGCGGCGCGACGCCAGGCCGACACCGGCCAGTACTTTCTGGATGCGTTCCATGAGTTCGTTCGCGCTCGGTGAGTCTGTCAGTGAACCTGATTGGCAGGGGGACGGTCTTCGTCGGTGTCGTCCGCGGACGGCTCGGACTCGGCCATGCGCTCGTCCGGTTCGTCCGGGGGAAACTCGTCCGCCTCGCCTTCATTCCTTGTCTCGGGCTCCGGCATCACGCCGCCCAGCCGCAGCAGCGCAGCTTCGAGCTGTTCCGAATCCTTGATCTCAGGCAAGTCCGGCAATTGGTCGAGTGATTTCAGATTGAAGTCGTCGAGAAACTGCGCGGTCGTCCCGAACAAGGCCGGGCGACCGGGCACTTCTTTGACGCCGACTTCGCGCACCCAGCCGCGTTCCTGCAGGGTGCGCAGAATATTGCTGGACACCGACACGCCGCGTACGTCCTCGATCTCGCCACGCGTGATCGGCTGGCGGTAGCAGACCAGGGCCAGGGTTTCGAGCAGCGCACGCGAAAAGCGTGGCGGCTTTTCCTGCCACAGCCGCGCGACCCAGCCGGCATAGTCGCGACGCACCTGGATGCGAAAGCCGCTGGCGACCTCGCGCAGTTCCACGCTGCGCCCTTCCAACTGGCTTTCCAAGCGGTGGATCGAGGCGCGAATGTCCTTGCGCAGCAATCCCAATTCCTCGCCGATCAAACGTTGAATCTGGTCAACCGACATCGGGCCGTCAGCGGACAGCAGCAGGGCTTCAAGGACACGGTCGACATGCGCGTCCGACTCCGGCGACGACGGCGGACTCGCGTCCGGCGCATTCTCGATTGGCTGTTCGTCGGGTTCCATGGACATGCGGAAAAATGGGTTCAGACCGCTGCGGCGACGTCGGCGCTGGGCCGCACGACGCCAAGCAGCAAGGGGGCGAAGGATCCATCCTGGCGCAGTTCGATCATCGCGCTTTTGACCAGTTCCAGCACGGCCAGAAAACTCACCACGATGCCGAGCTTGCCTTCGTTCGGATCGACCAGATCACTGAACAGCGAGGGCTGACCGGTGCTGAGGCGGGACAGAATATGACTCATGCGTTCGCGCACCGACAAGGGCTCGCGCTGCACCTGATGCGCCCCGCGCAGCTCGGCCCGTTGCAGAGTGTCGCGAAACGCCAGTACCAGCTCGCGCAAGGACGGCACCGCCAGCGGCACGGCAACGTCGGTGCGTTCCGGCTTGGCGTGCGCGACGAAGATCTCGCGACCGCTACGCGGCAGATTTTCGATATTCTCGGCGGCGGTCTTGAAGCGTTCGTACTCCTGCAGGCGTCGCACCAGCGTCATCCGCGGGTCTTCTTCGAGTTCGTCTTCGGGCGCGCTGCGCGGCAGCAAGACCCGCGATTTGATCTCGGCCAGCAGCGCCGCCATCACCAGATATTCGGCCGCCAGTTCCAGCCGCAGTTCCTGCATCAATTCGATGTACTGAATGTACTGGCGGGTCACCGCCAGGATCGGGATGTCGAGAATGTCGAAATTCTGGCGACGGATCAGGTACAGCAGCAGATCCAGCGGGCCTTCGAAGGCGTCCAGGAAGACTTCCAGCGCATCCGGCGGGATGTACAGATCCTCCGGCAACTTGTCGAGCAGGGCGCCGCGCACCTTGGGCGGCTTGTGCTCCTCGGCGATGGCGACGGCGCCCTCGATCGTCATTGCGGGATGAAACCGAGTGCTTCGTGCACCCGCGCCAGGCAGACTTCGGCGCGCGCCGAGGCGCGCTCGGCACCGTCGCGCAGCACAGCACCCAGGGCATCCTGGTCGGCGCGAATTTCGTGATAGTGCTTTTGCACGGGTTCCAGCTGGGCGATCACCGCATCGGCCACGGCCTGCTTGAAGCTGCCGTAGCCCTGGCCGTCATAGGCGCGCGTGATCGCGCCGAAACTGTCGCCGGTACAGGCGGACAGGATGCTCATCAGATTGGAGACACCAGGCTTTTCGGCAAGGTCGTAGCGGATGCTGCCTTCCATGTCCGTCACCGCGCGCTTGATCTTGCGTTCGATGCGCTTGGGTTCGTCGAGCAGGTAGATCGCGTTGGTTTCCGCATCCTCGGACTTGGACATCTTCGCGGTCGGCGTCTGCAGGCCCATGATGCGCGCGCCCACCGGCGGAATCATCGGCTCGGGCACGGTGAACACGTCTCCGTAGAGGCCGTTGAAACGCGTCGCGACATCGCGCGTCAGTTCCAGATGCTGCTTCTGGTCCTCACCGACCGGAACCTGATGCGCGTTGTAGGCCAGAATGTCGGCCGCCATCAGCACCGGATAGCTGAACAGGCCGGCGTTGATGTTGTCGGCGTGCTTGGTGGACTTGTCCTTGAACTGCGTCATGCGCGACAGCTCGCCGAACTGGGTGTAGCAATTCAGCACCCAGGCCAGGCGCGCATGCGCCGGCACGTGCGACTGCACGAACAGCACGTTCTTCTTCGGATCGAGGCCGCAGGCGATATACAGCGCGATGAATTCGTAGCAACGCTCACGCAGCAGCGCCGGGTCCTGACGCACGGTGATCGCATGCAGGTCCACCAGCATGTAGTAGCTGTCGAAGTCCTCGTGCAGCTTCACCCAGTTCTTCAGCGCCCCGAGGTAGTTGCCGATGGTGAGGTGCCCCGAGGGTTGGATGCCGGACAACACGACTTGTCGATTTGCGGTTTCGCTCACGGGAATACTTGATTCGGTGGATTGAGGAAGTAGCAGGACGTGCCGGATTAGCGCTAGAGCCCGAGAACCGAGCGCACCAGCATTTCCATGTAGCCGAACGGGAACCAGAACAGCGCACCGAATCTCGGCACCATGGACGCGAGAATGATCAGACCGAACAGGATCGCGATGCCGTAGGGCTCGACCCGACTCAGCTTGTAGGCCTGCTGCGGCGGCAGAATGCCCGCCAGCACGCGGCCACCGTCCAGCGGCGGAATCGGAATCAGGTTCAGCACCATGAAAATCACATTGACCATGATCCCGGCGTTGGCCATGTACATCAGCCCCATCCACAGACCGTCACCGCGTCCCAGTGTCAGGCCGATCTTGAGGATCATGCCCCAGGCGATGGCCATCGCCAGGTTCGACATCGGGCCGGCCGCAGCCACCATCGCCATGTGCTTGCGCGGATTGCGCAGATTGCTCTCGACCACGGGCACCGGCTTGGCCCAGCCGAAGAACATTCCGCCCAGCAGCAGCGTGACGGCCGGCAGCAGCAGCGTTCCGACCGGATCGACGTGCTTCAGCGGATTCAGGCTCAGGCGCCCCTGATTGGCAGCCGTGTGATCGCCGAAGGCACGCGCCGCCCAGCCGTGAGCAACTTCGTGCAAGGTAATCGCCAGCAGGATGGGCAGCGCATAGATCGCGAGCTGCTGGATCAGGGAAAGCGACGAACTCATCGCGGAATCGATCTTGGGGGTGGCGTCATCGGGCTTCGGTCGGCTCAGTCGTATTGCGAGTCCGAGGCATCCTCCATCCAGGCCACGCGACCCTTGCCCTGGCGGACCAGCTTGGGCTCGCCGTCCGTCAGGTCGAGGATCGTGGTGGGTTCGTAGCCACAATTGCCACCGACGACGACCACGTCCACCAGGCGGTCGAGCTGGGCGCGTACCTCTTCCGGATCGCTGACCGGCAGATGGTCCGGCGGCAGGATCAGCGTGACGGACAGCAAGGGTTCGCCCAGCGCCTCCAGCAAAGACTGCGCGATGGCGTTGTCCGGAATGCGCAGACCGATGGTCTTGCGCTTCTCGTGTTGCAGGCGCCGCGGCGCTTCGTTGGTTGCCTGGAGCACAAAGGTGTACGGCCCCGGCGTCATCGACTTGAGCAGCCGAAACTGGGCATTGTCGACGCGGGCGTAGGTCGAGATTTCCGAAAGATCGCGGCACACCAGCGTGAACAGATGGTGCTTGTCGAATTGGCGGATTGCCCGAATCCGGTCCGAAGCGGCCTTGTCGCCGAGGTGGCAACCCAGGGCGTAACAGGAATCCGTGGGGTACGCGATCACCGCGCCCTTGCGCAGATGCGCGCCGATCTGGGCGAGTAGCCGCTTCTGCGGATTCAGGGGGTGTACGGAAATCCAGTCTGCCATGCCCTATTGTAGGGTTTCTTGCCGTGCTCGGTCCTACTCGTGACCGGCCCACCTTATAATCAGCGCATGAAACAAGTTCTGGATTTCCTGCCGGCCGTCGCGTTTCTTGCTGCGTATGTCCTCGGCGACATCTATCAGGCCACCATCGCGCTCATCGCCAGCCTGGCGCTAGTGGTGATCGCCTATGCAATCCTGGAACGGCGCCTGCACAAGACGCACTTCATCACCCTGCTGGTGGCCGCGGCCCTGGGCGGGCTGACGCTGTACGTTCATGACCCGCGCTTCATCAAGTTCAAGCCCACCGCCGTCTACGCGCTGTTCGCGCTGGCGCTGCTGGGCAGCCAGATTTTCGGCCAGAAAGTGCTGATGCAGCGTTTCGGCAGCAAGATGATGGAATTGCCGGACACGGTGTGGCGCAAGATCAATCTCGCCTGGGCGGTGTTCTTCGTCGGCCTGGCCGCGCTCAATCTGTTCGTGGCGCAGGAATTTTCCGAGGCCACCTGGGTCAAGTTCAAGGTGTTCGGCTTTACCGCGCTGACCTTCGCCTTCCTGATCGCCCACGCCCCGTTCGTGGCGCGCTATCTGCCGAAGGAAGAATAGGCCGCATGCTTTACATGATTCTCGGAACGGACGCGGCGGATTCGATGAACGCGCGCGCACAGGCGCGCCCGAAGCACCTGGACCATCTGCAGGCGCTGCAGGACCAGGGCCGGCTGATTCTCGCCGGACCGCGACCACGGGTCGATTCGGCCGATGCCGGTGCCGCCGGCTTTCACGGCAGCCTCATCGTCGCCGAGTTCGACTCGATCGAGGCGGCACGAGCCTGGGCCGCGGCCGACCCCTACGCCCAGGCCGGTGTGTTCTCCGAGGTGCTGGTGCAGCCGTTCGTGAAGGTATTTCCACGCTGACATGGACCGCATCGCCGCCATTCGAGACTGTTTGACCCAGCGCTTCACGCCGCAGCAACTCGACATCGGGGACGACAGCGCGCTGCACGCCGGCCATGCCGGGGCCGCCAGCGGCGCCGGGCATTACCGGGTGCATATCGTCAGCCCGGCGTTTCGCGGCATGTCGCCGCTGGCCCGTCACCGCGCGGTCTACGACGCCGTGTCCGAGCTGATGGGACGCGAGATTCACGCCCTTTCGATTCAGGCGCGATCGCCGGAGGAACCTTCGCCGGGCAAGGCTTGATCGGCCGCGTCCGTGATCGGCGCCGGCATCTGTTTGAGCCACAGATCGCGCTGCGGAAATGGAATCGAAATGCCGTTGCGGCGAAAACTGTCGTCGATCTCGAATCGAAGGTCGCTCGCCACGATGAAGCGCCGCTCCACGAAATGGATGAACACGCGCAGTTCGAAGTCCAGCGAACTGTCGCCGAAGTTGGTGAACAGCACCTGCGGCCCTGGAACGTCCGGCAAGTCCCCCGCCTTGATCGTGACCTCGTGCTGATGGGCGACCTCCAGCAGCAACTCGCGCACACGCCGCGTATCCGAACCATAGGCCACCCCCACGGCGACGGTGATGCGACCGACGTTGTCGCGCAAATTGAGGTTGGCGACGGCATTGGACAGCAGGTCCGAGTTCGGCACCACAATGCTTTCCCGGCCCACGGTTTCGATCTCGGTGGAGCGAATGCGGATGCGCCGCACGAAGCCTTCGTTGCCGTTGACGGTGATGTAGTCGCCGGTGCGCACCGGCCGCTCGAACAGGATGATCAGCCCGGACACGAAGTTGTTGACGATGTTCTGCAGACCGAAACCGATGCCGACCGACAGCGCGCCCGCCACGATCGCGAGCTTGCTGAAGTCCAGCCCGGCGACCGACAGGCCCACGATCGCCGCCACCACGAAGGTCGCGTAGCCGAAGAGTGTGGCCACCGAGTCACGGGTGGACGGCTCGACATGGGTCTTGGGCAGCCAATCCAGCTCGATCTTGCGCTTGAGCCGCCGCGTGAAGGTGAACAGCAGCGCGAACCAGAACAGGCCCAGCAGCAACTGCGCCGGTACGATCTGCACACTGCCGATCTGCAGGCCGCCACGCGTGAGATGCTCGCGCAGGGATTCGCCGATCTCGGACAGTCCCCAGACCTGCAACAACTTCCAGGCGGCCAGCGGCCACAACAGCAACTGCACGGCCAGGAACAGCCAGCTGAGTTCGCCCAGTTCCTTGCCCGGCGCGACGCCCAGCCAGCCACGCAGTGTCTGTTGCCAGCGGAAGCGTCCCTCGTTGAGGGTGCGACTGAGATAGCCGATCAACCAGGACAGCACCAGGCCGGACACGACGATGGCGACGGTCCAGACCCATCTTGGATCGATGTATTGCAAGCGGAATTCCGAATCAAAAGTCCCCGCGCGAAGATAGCACTGCGCGCCGCCCAACCGCGCGGCTGGGCTTGCGGGGCAAGCCGCCAACGAGGCTCAGCCAGGCATGGTCCGTCCACGCCGATGCTGGCGCCACTTGCGACCGCAACGCCAGGAGCACAGCAAGCCTTCGAACCCCAGCCAGGCGGCGAAGAACCCCATCAGCGCGGCGCCCCAGCGTTGCAGAGCGGCCGCGATGAAGTCCGGCACATTGCCCTTGTAGACGCCCTTGAACAAACCCAGCAGCGGATGCGGCCGCATCAGCAAGCGTCGCTGATCGGCCAGCAGCGCCAGCCCGCGGCTGCCCTTGCGCGATGCCTTGGCCAGCCAGATGCCGGCTTCGTCGCCGAGCTTGAGCGTTTCGATTCCGCCACGACCGGACAGCCACAGCGCGAAACTTCCGCCGGGTGTTTGCGCATAGCGCGTCGCCAGCTTGAGCTCCGAGGCGTCGTCGACATTGCGCAGTATTCGCAGGGCCGGCGCCGGACCGGCACGGCGGCCGAGCCGCGTCGCGTCTTCGACGACATCGACCAGCGGCGCAGCGCGGCGCTCACGCAGAGCCGTTCGCGACAATCTCGCCAGCGACTTGGCGAAAGTCCGGGTCATCGACCCGCTGCGTCGCGCGAACTTGAGCAAGGCGGCGCCAAGGTCCAGCTCCGGCGCCACGGTCAGCACGATACCGGCGGCCGACAGCGCGACGACGATGTCGTCGACCTCCTCGCCGCGAATCGCGCGACCGGACTGAATCACCAGATCGCGGATGTCACCGAACACGAACAGATCGGCGACCACGGCCCCGCCCAGCGCCTCGACACTCTCGCCCTGCCCGGTCAGAGCGCCGCGACCGACTTCGCGCACGCGCCGCGCCCAATTGTCCCGTTCCGCGATGATGCGTTCGCGCAACGACCCGAGTTCGGCGACCGAGTCGCCTGCCTCGAGTCCGGCATCGACCACCAGCAGCGCCTCGGAATAGCGCGCTTCGGCCCGGAGCGCCTCCGCCTCTTGCACGTAGTGATAGTCCGGCAGCGCCGCCAGTTCGGCACGCAGCTTCAGCGACGGCCAGTCCGGCAGGCACAGAATCAGCAAGCTGCCGGCGATCGCCGCACGCACGGCCGATCCTAAGATTCCACCCCAATCCGTCATGGCGCGATTCTAGCCGCGGCCAGAGCCGGCATTCGCGCGCCAGCATTCCGGGCTGTGGTGAAACCTCGGCATATCCTGATCCAGGCTGAGCTGAATCGACATTAGCGCGGCCCGCGCCTGATCCCGCCATGAACGTTCTGCATCACGCCAGCCCGACTCCAGGCCGGCAATCTAGGCCGGATCTTCGATCAGGCGCCGGAGCGCATCCAGATCGATCACCGGGACGCCGAGCTTTTCAGCCTTGGCCAGCTTGGAACCGGCCGCTTCGCCGGCCAGCACGTAGTCGGTCTTCTTCGACACCGAACCGCTGACTTTGCCGCCCTGCGCCTCGATCAGCGCACTGGCTTCATCGCGGCTCATGCCCGGCAAGCTGCCGGTGATGACGAAGCTCTGCCCGGCCAGCGGGCCTTCGATCGGTGCCTGCTCGATTCTAGGCCAGTGCACACCGGCCGCCCGCAGACGGTCGATGACTTCGAGGTTCTGTGCCTCGGTGAAGAAATGGCAGAGATGGGCGGCGACGATCGGCCCGATGTCCGGCACCGCCTGCAGCAGCGGGCAGCGATCCTTGTCGCGTTCAGCGTGCGCGGTGGGCAGATCGGTCTGCGCGGCCGTCAGCAAGGCGTCGAGCTCACCGAAATGCCGGGCCAGCTCGCGCGCCGTGCTCTCGCCGGTTTGCGGCACACCGAGCGCGTAGAGAAACCGGTCCAGCGTGGTCTGCTTGCTGCGTTCGATCGCATCCACGAGGTTCTGCGCGGATTTGTCGCCCATGCGTTCCAGGCCCGCCAGCTTCTCGGCGTCCAGACGATAGATGTCGGCCGGCGATTTCACCTCGCCGGCGTCGATCAGCTGGCTCAGCAGCTTGTCGCCGAGGCCATCGATATCCATGGCCCGGCGTGACACGAAATGCAGCAAGGCACCATGCAACTGGGCACGGCAGGACAGACCGTTGGTGCAACGCGCGGCCGATTCGCCTTCTTCGCGTTCAACCTTGCCGCCGCAGACCGGGCAAGCCAGCGGCTGCTCGACGGCACGCGCATCGTCCGGACGCCGTTCCACGATCACGCCCTTGACCTCGGGGATCACGTCGCCCGCCCGACGCACGATCACCTGATCGCCGATATGAATGTCCTTGCGCACCACTTCGTCCATGTTGTGCAGCGTCGCATTGGACACGGTGACGCCGCCGACGAACACTGGCTCCAGCCGCGCCACCGGCGTCAATGCGCCGGTGCGGCCGACCTGGAATTCCACATCGCGCAGGGTGGTCACGGCTTCCTCGGCCGGAAACTTGTGGGCGATTGCCCAACGCGGCGCGCGCGAGCGGTAACCGAGTTCCTCACGGCCGGCGAGATCGTCGAGCTTGTAGACCACGCCGTCGATATCGAACGCCAGGGTCGAGCGCGCGCGACCGATGCGCTCGTAGTAATCGAGGCAGGCGTCCACGCCATCGAGTTTTTCGATCAGGGTCGAAACCGGAAAGCCCCAGGCCCGCAGGCTTTCCATGATCTCGAAGTGACTGCGAAACGGCTGTCCGCCCTCGATCTGGGCGAGCGCATAGGCAAAGAAGCTCAAGGGACGCTTCGCCGTCAGCCGCGAATCGAGCTGGCGCAGGCTCCCGGCGGCGGCGTTGCGCGGGTTGACGAAGGGCTTGTGGCCTTCGGCCTCCAGGCGCGCGTTCATCAGGCGAAAGCCTTCACGCGGCATGTAGACCTCGCCGCGCACCTCCAGCCGCGTCGGATAACCTTCGCCGCGCAGCGTCAAGGGAATCGCGCGAATGGTGCGCAGATTGGCGGTGATGTTCTCGCCGGTCTCGCCGTCCCCTCGAGTGGCACCGCGCATCAGGCGACCGCTTTCGTAGAGCAGGGACACCGCCAGTCCGTCGAGCTTGGGTTCGGCGACGTAGCTCGGGCGCTCGCGATTCAAGCCCTGGCGCACACGCCGGTCGAAGTCACGTAGTTCGCCTTCACTGAAACAGTTGTCAAGCGACAGCATCGGCACCGCGTGACGCACCGACTCGAATTCCTGCAAGGGCGCGCCGCCCACGCGCTGCGTCGGCGAATCCTCGGTCCGCAGTTCGGGGTGTTCGGATTCGAGTTGCTGCAGCTCGCGAAACAGCCTGTCGTACTCGGCGTCCGGAATGCTCGGATCGTCGAGCACGTAGTAACGATGATTGTGTTCGGCCAGTTCGCGGCGCAGGGCCGCTGCGCGCGCCTGCGACTTCGGCGACGCGCTCATTCGTTGTCGGTGGCCCAGCCCTGCACTTCGGTGCGCAGTTGGGCGGCCAGCGCCTCGGTCAGCGGGGCACGCTTGGTATCGTAAAGCTGCGCATTGAGCGCCTCGGCCAGCTCGCGGCCGGTTTCGAGGAAATCCTCGTAGGCCCGCTCGGCGGCCACCGGTCCTGGCAGGACCATGAACATCGACAGACCCGGCGTGCTGAACTCGCTGGCCTCGGCCGGGTCGAGATGTCCCGGCTTGAGCAGGCTGGCCACGCCGAACACGGTTTTGCTGCGACCCTGCGCGTCGCTGGCGACACGCTCGTAGATCTTCATCTTGTCGCCGTAGCGCAGGCCGGCGCTTTGCAGCGCGCGGTGAATCTGAACGCCGTCGATGTAGGTGCCTTCCCGTTCGGCGATGTAGAACGCAACGATCTTTTCGTCGATTGCCTTGGGCGGCTCGGGCGGTTCAGGCGTCGCCGGCACCGGCGCTGCTGCGATAACTTCGGGCGGCACGGCCTCGGCCGGCATGGCGGGTTCTTCGATGTATTCCGGCTGCGCAGGCGGCAGGTCCGGCTCGCTATCCGCGACGGTCTCGGGCACCACGGCAGCGGCGCGCTGTCCGGTCAGAATCGGGTCGAGCCGCGGCTCGCCGCGACGGCGCGGCTGGCCGACGCCGAACTCGTCGAATCCGGTGCCGCTTCCGGATGCCTCGCCGCCGGTCGCACCATTGCCCGGCGCCTTCTTCCACAGGTCCATCTGGTCCGCAGCCTCGGCCGCATGCGGCGGTGTCTTGACGCTGCTGCCGGGCACTTCACGCTTGCGGCGCTTCCTGGTCGGCTTGGGACGATCGGCGTTGGCCTTGTGGCGCCCGATCAAATAAAGCGCGATCAATACCGCGATCGCGAGTATCAACAGCGACAAGTGCAAGCTGCTCATGCGGCTTCTCCGGCCAACTCCAGTGCCTGATTGACGTCGACGCTCACCAGCCGCGACACGCCCGGCTCTTGCATGGTGACTCCGTGCAGATGTTCCGCGAGTTCCATCGTGATCTTGTTGTGGGTGATGATGATGAATTGCACATTGGTCGACATCTCCCGGATCACGTCCACGAAGCGACCGACGTTGGCGTCGTCCAAAGGCGCATCGACTTCGTCGAGCATACAAAAAGGCGCGGGATTGAGTTCGAACAGGGCGAACAGCAGGGCCACGGCGGTCATTGCCTTTTCACCACCCGACAGCAGATGGATCGTGGTGTTGCGCTTGCCCGGCGGGCGCGCCATGACCCGTACACCGGTGTCCAGCAGATCTTCGCCGGTCAGTTCGAGATTGGCTTCGCCGCCGCCGAACAGCTTGGGGAAGCGATCGCGGAAGATCGCGTTGACGCGGTCGAAGGTCACACGAAAGCGATCCTTGGTTTCCTTGTCGATCTTGCGGATCGCTTCTTCCAGGGTTTCCAGCGCGGCGGTGATGTCCTCGTACTGCTCGGTGAGCACAGACTCGCGGCCGCCGGCTTCTTCCAGCTCCTGAATCGCTGCCAGATTGATCGCGCCGAGCCGCTCGATGCGCCGTGCCATCGAAGCCAGCTTTTCCTCCCACACCGCGGGCGTGGACTCTTCGCTCAATTCAGCCACCAGAACCGCGTATTCGAACCCGGTCTCGGCGAATTGCTCGGTGAGCGCGCGCCGCCGTTCCAGCGCCGCCTGCGAATCGAGCTGGGTCTGTTGCAGGTGCTCGCGCGCGGTTTCCACCGCCATGTCCGCAGCGCGCTGCTGTTGCAGCGCTTCGGAAAGTCTGGCTTCGGCGGCGGCGCAGCGTTCGCGCGCAGCACGCAAAGCGTCCCGGGCCGCCTGCGTTGCGGCACGCGCGGCTTCCAGCTCGTCACGATGCGTGGCGATCGGTTGATCGAGTTCGGCGGCCCGCTGCTGCTGCTCGTGATGCTGTTCGGCCAGGGATTCACGGCGGCCGGTGAGTTCCTCGAGCGCCTGCTCCAGCGCCGCCAACGAACTGCGCGTGGACGCCAGCTGGACCTGCGTCTGATTGCGGCTTTGCTGGACACGTGCCATTTCACCGCGTGCCTGATTCAGTGCGTCTCGTGCCTGAGCCTGCGCCTGCTGCAGTTCCACACGTTCGCCACGCAGACGCTCGGCCACCGCCTCCAACTGCGAGAGATTGGATCGTGCCTCGGCCAGTTCGTGCGCGCGCTCTTCGCGAGCCTGGGTCTGCGCCTCGATCTCCGTCTGCAACTGGCGGGAACGCGTCTGAATCTGCTCCAGTCGCACCGCCTGTGCCTGGCGATAGGCCATGCGCTGCGCCTGGCGTTGACGGGATTGGTCGAAGCGACCCGCCAGTTCGCGGCGCTCGGCTTCCATCGCCTGCATGCGCTGGCGTGCAGCGTCCAGCTGCTGCTCGCGCTCACGCACCAGTGCGGCGACTTCTTCGACCTGCTGGCGCAATTGCTTGAGCAGGCGGCCGCGCGCGATCACGCCGCCCTTGTCCTGCTCCGCGCGCGGGAAACGAACCCAGCCGTGGCCGCGCCAGACGCCGTCGGTGTCGATCACCGATTCGCCGGCCGGCAGCGACGGCAGCAGTTGCGCAGCGGCCGCGGCCGAGTCCGCACAATGGATGGTCTGCAGCCAGGCCAGCGCGCCGGCCGGTCCGCGCACGCGGGCGGCCAGCCGGCCCGGCGCGACCGCGCCGTCGGATTCGGAAGCGGCCACCAGCGCCGCACCGGTTTTCGGTCCCAACCGGGTTTGTTCGAGCGTGCTCGTCTGCGGCGCGATCGGCGCCTGCAGCAGATCGCCGAGCACGTATTCCACGGCCGACTCCCAGCCCGCCTCGACCTGAATCACGCTGGCCAGACGCGGCGCTTCCTGCAATTCCAAACCTTTGAGCCATTCGCCCAGAGCTTGGTCGTCCTGGCGCAGGGCGGCGTTCTGCAGGGTTTCCAGCGAAGCCATGCGTCCGCGCGAGGATTGCAGCGTCTGCCGGGATTCGTGCAGCGCCGAGTCCAGGGCCGAACGCTCCTCGCGCAGCTGGGTCAGGGATTCATCGAGGATTTGCAAACGTGCCTGACCGTTTTCGATCTCCACCTGCAGCCGGGCCAGTTCCTCGTCGACATCGAACAGGCTGGACTGCAGGGGCGACAGATCCAGCGCGGCATGCTCCTTCTGCACGCGCTGCAGGCGCTCGTCGGCCTGCGACAAACCACGCTCCAATTCACGCGCACGCACGCGCTCGCCCTCGGTCTGCACCAGCGGCGCCTCGGCGCGCTGCGTGAATTCCTCCCAGCGCGTCTGCACCGTGGCCTGCACCTCCTCGGCCTCGATCAGCGCCGACTGGGCGGCGGCTTCCCGCGCCACCGACTGCTCGGCCTGCTCGGCCTGCGCCTGCTCGGCGCGACGCAGCGACTCCAGCCGCGCGGCTTCCTGCGCATTGCGCTGTTCCAGATCGCGCAGTTGCAGCGCGAGCTGGTCGATTTCGCGTTGCTTCAGGGTCTTGAGTTCGTGGGCGTGCTGCAGATTCTGTTCGAGCCGCGCCAGTTCGGCCTCGACCTCGTAAACCCGACTCTGCTCGGCAGTCAGGCTGGCATTGGCCTCTCGATGCGTGGTTTCCGCAAGACCGCGCGCTTCGACCCGGGACTGCGCTGCGGCGCGCGCCGCTTCGAGCGCGTTCTGGCACTGGCTGATTGCGGCTTCCTGAGTGGCGCAGGCGCGCTCCTGTTCACGCACCCGCAGGGCCAGCAGCTCCGCTTTGAGGAGACGTTCCTGCTCCTTGAATTCCTTGAATTTCTCGGCATTGGCCGCCTGCCGGCGCAGCGTATCCAGCCGCGTCTGCAGTTCGCCACGCAAGTCATTGAGTCGCGACAGGTTTTCGCGCGTCCCGCGAATCCTGGATTCGGTTTCGCGGCGGCGCTCCTTGTATTTGGAAATACCGGCGGCCTCTTCCAGCCACACCCGAAGTTCCTCCGGTTTGGCTTCGATCATGCGCGAAACCATGCCCTGCTCGATGATCGCATAACCAGTGCGATTGCCCAGGCCGGTGCCGAGAAACAGATCCAGCACATCGCGCTTCAGGCACTTGGAACCGTTGAGGTAGTACTGGGAGCCGCCGTCGCGCGTCAGCTCGCGCTTCACCGCGATCTCGTTGTAGGCCGCGTAGGGCCCCTGCACCGTTGCATCGGCGTTGTCGAACATCAATTCGACCGAGGCCCGGCCGACCGGCTTGCGGGTCCGCGATCCGTTGAAGATCACATCGTCCATCGACTCCGAACGCAGCTGCTTCATGCTCGATTCGCCGAGCACCCAGCGCACCGCGTCGATCACATTCGATTTGCCGCAGCCGTTGGGGCCGACGATCGACGTCAGATTGGACGGCAGCGGCAATACGCTGGGGTCCACAAAGGACTTGAAACCGGCCAGTTTGATTTGCGAAAGGCGCATTCGTTCTTGAAAGGCGGCCCGCCCCCAGGCGCGCCGCGTGCAGAGTTTCGGAGCTGGAAAGCCCGCAAGTGTAGTGGATCGGTGACGCTTGTATGAATGCGTATTTGCCTCGATCAACCCGTACAATGCGCAGCCTTCCGCCACGAGGCCCGTTTGACCGTGACAAGCTCGCCCAGCAAGACCCTCGAGACCTTTCCCAATCCCAGTCCGCAGCGCGATTTCACGATCCGCATGCGGATACCGGAATTCACCTGCCTGTGTCCCAAGACCGGACAACCGGATTTCGGCACGATCTATCTGGAATACGTCGCCGACGCCCTGTGCGTCGAACTCAAGGCACTCAAGCTCTACATCTGGAGCTTCCGCAACGAGGGCAAGTTTCACGAAGCCGTGACCAACGAAATTCTCGACGATCTGGTTTCCGCACTGGCGCCGCGCTGGATGCGGGTAACGGCCGTCTTCAATGTGCGCGGCGGGGTCTATACCCATGTGGTGGCCGAACAGCGGCAGGATGGCTGGCACGGCGCGATTCTGCCGGCCGCCTGGCATGTGGACCCGACCGGCGCCGGCGAAACGCCCTGAGGCCGTTAGGCGGCGCCTCATGCTCAGGTCCTTCCGGAAACACAGGCAAACGCGTAACAGCCGATGGACACAGGGGCTGAGCTTGCTCCTTTGCGGGCTGGGCCTGCTCGGCACAGCCTCTGCGGCGCCCACCGCAAACCCGCTCGCGGCTCAGGTCGTCTCGCCCGATTTGCAGCTGCGCCGTCTCGCCGCGGACGTCTGGATGCACACCTCCTGGGCCGACTATGACGGCCAGCGCGTACCCTCGAACGGCCTGCTGGTGCTGCGCCCCGAAGGCCTGCTGCTGATCGACACGACCTGGGATGCCGGCAGCACCGCCGAACTGCTGGTATGGGCGCAGCAGCAATTCGGCCGATCTGTCGACCTGGCGGTCTCGACCCACTCGCATACCGACCGCGTCGGTGGCCTGGCGGCGCTGGATGCCGCTGGCATCCCGGCCTACGCCTCGCCCCGCACGCTGGAACACCTTGCCCAAAGGCCGGCGTTTCGTGGCCTACGGGCATTGCCCGATTCGAAGCGTCTTTTGAAGAACCAGCCTGTGCGGTTCTCCGGCGTCGAGATGATCTATCCCGGCGTCGGCCACAGCGACGACAATCTCGCGATCTGGATCGAGGATCACGGGATTCTGTTCGGGGGTTGCGCCGTCAAATCCGCCAGCGCCACGACACTCGGCAACATCGCGGACGCCGACCTAAGCGCCTGGCCTCACGCGATTCGCGCATTTCAGGCGCGCTATGGCTCGGCGCAGATCGTGGTGCCCGGCCACGGCGAACCCGGTAGCACCGAATTGCTGAAGCGCACGCTCGAACTGCTGAGCGGGAGCCCTTAGCGCCGGTTTCGCAGTTTCGCAGCAGATTCGTACAAGACAAATGTCGCCTGCAGCACGCAGAATCCCTTCATCGACTCAATGCCGGAGATAGCCGTGCGCTCGCTGGAACAATTTCTGACCGATTACTCGAAAAGCCACCGAAATCCGACGAATCGCCTGATTCACTACATCTGCGTACCGGTAATTTTTTTCGCGACACTCGGGCTGTTCTGGCTGGTTCCGATCGGCCGATGGCTGGGTCTGGACGGTGCTGCTGCAGACGGCGTGAATCTCGCCACGCTGGCGGCCGTGCTGGCGCTCGTTTTCTACGCCCGCCTGTCCGCCGCCAGCTTCGTCTCGATGCTGGCCTGGAGCGCCGTGAGTTTCGCGCTGATCCTGGCGATCGAATCGACCGGCGGTTCCGTGCTCGTAATCTGTGCCAGTCTTTGGGTTGCAGCCTGGGCGCTGCAGTTCTATGGGCACAAGGTCGAGGGCGCAAAGCCCTCGTTCGCAGACGATCTGGTGTTCCTGCTGATCGGCCCACTGTTCGTCCAGCACGAACTCATCGGCTCGCCAGGCAAGGGCAAGTCCCATGCCTGAGTCGTCGAGTAAGCCTCAAGAGGCCCGCCGTTCGGACTTCGTGCTATAACGTGAATCACGCGTAGCGTGATGCGGTGGGTGAGGCGAACGACCCTGCCGCAAGCGTTCATTCCGCAGGGTGCCCTCGCGGCATGGCCGTTAGAAGCGCCTGAACCGACACGGAGACAGGCATGCGGCAGGCGCCGCCGGATCGACAGCCGGAGCAGCTCCCCGATCAATTGTTCATCTGGGACGGGCTGCTGCTGCTGATCGCCGCGAAGCTGCACAATCGCCCGCACCGCCACCTCGCGCTGTCCCTGCTGATTTCCGATTCAAAGTTCGACCTGCGGCTTCAAGGCCGGACCGAATGCTGTCAGCTTGCACTGGTCGGCCCGGATGTCGTGCAAAGCCTGAACGCAGAGACACCCGTGACGATCGTGCATGTCGATCCGGACCACGGACTGAGTCGATTGCTGTTTACGGCGCTGAACAATGCGGACGTCCTGATTCCGCAGCCCACCCCGTCGAGCACCCTACAGAAAGCACTGTCTCCGTCGCGATTGCGGAACCTTGATTGCGGCTCGATCCGTAACATTTTGTGCGACGCGCTGACGGCCTCGTTCGACCTCCACCCGCTCGAATCCGCACCGGACTCACGCATCGCTCAACTGTGCCGCCGCCTGCGTAGCCAAGCGCCAGAAGTTCCCACAGTCGCCGCGATTGCGGCGGAAATGCAACTGTCGGAATCGCGGCTCGCGCATCTGTTTCGGCAGCAGATGGGCGTCGCGCTGAAACGCTTCCTGATGCACCTGCGTCTTCAACATGCGATGCGTGCCTGGGGGCCAGGTTGCAGCTTCAGCGAGATCGCAGTGGATGCCGGCTTCTACGATCAGGCCCACCTGATACGCACGGCGCGCGGCATGCTCGACTTCCTGCCGTCCTTGCTTGCAGACCCAAGTCGCATTGAGTTGAATCGCTGCGAGACTGCCGAAACCCGCCCACTCAGCCCAGCAGCATCAAGGCTTCGAGATCGCACAATCTAACGCAGCCGTTGCTGAGTCCGCCGCGCAGCACGCTGACGTGACCGCCGGGTTCACCCAGACCATCGACCACCAATGATGCGCCCTCGAAATCCTCGTTGCGGGTGTTTTCGTTGACCGTCACCAAGGTCCTGATCCCCGCAGCCACCGCGGCGGCCATGCCCATCGCCGAATCCTCCACCGCCACACAAGCCGCAGCATTGGTCCCGAGACGCTGTAGTGCCAACAAGTAGAGGTCCGGCTCGGGTTTCTTGTTCGGCGCGTCTTCGCCGCAGATCACCACGTCGATCTCGGATTCGAGTTCCGGGCCGATCGTATGCCGCAGCAGCGGCAACAGGCTCGCGCGGCTGGCATTGGTGACGATGGCCACACGCACGCCGCGCGCACGCGCCTCGTGTATCAGGCGGGCCACTCCCGGACGCAGGGGCACCGAACCATCACGCACCAGATTCGAGAACTGTTCCGACTTGAGGTGATGGACTTCGTCGACCCAAGCACGCGCGTCAGCCTTGACGCGCGCGGCGTGGCTGCCCAGATCGGGCCGATAACGCTTGAGGTAGTGCTGCAGGCGTTCACGCCCACCCGGTTGCTGCAAGAGCTTGCGATACAGCTTGGGACTCCAGTACCAGCCAAGTCCCATTTTCCGGAAGGCGGAATTGTAGGCCGGCCGATGTCCGAGTCGCTCGGTATCCGCCAGCGTGCCATCCATATCGAAGAGTATCGCCTGCAACGGGGACGGCTCCGTGCGGGCACTTCCTTGTCCAGGATCGGGGTCCACGAGGACAGCTTGTTCGGTCATCAATCAGGTACGTCGTCAGCATAGCAGTTCGCTTCTTGGATCGCGTGACTCGGCGCACACAAGCCCGGCCCGTCAAGACCCTCGCCTGCCTATGCTCACGAAGCGGATTGAACGACAAACTTGAGCATTCCCGCACCCCATGCCGATACTTCGCACATGCTCCCACCAAGCACCTTCGCCTCAGCTGCCAGCGCCTATCGCGGCCGATTTGCGCCGACGCCGTCAGCGCCGCTTCACCTAGGATCATTGATCGCCGCGCTCGCGAGCTACCTGGAAGCGCGGCGGCATCGCGGGCTCTGGCTACTCCGAATCGACGACCTCGACTCGCCGCGTTGCCCCCCCGGCACCGACTCGCTGATCTGCGCACAACTCGAAGCGCATGGCCTTTATTGGGATGGACTGCCGCGGCGCCAATCGCAGCATCTCCACGAGTACGGCGAAGCGCTGGAGTCGCTGATCGACAGCGGCCATATCTATGCCTGCGCCTGCACACGTGCGGTGCTTGCACAAACCTCAGCCCAGGGACCCGACGGCCCCGTCTACAGTGGCACATGCCGCGAATCCGGATTGGACCGGCACGGCAATGCGCTGCGATTCCGGATCGGAACCGGCACCGTCGCATTGGCCGACGGCTGGCAGGGCGAGGTCGTGCGCAGCCAGGACAAAGACATCGGCGACTTCGTGGTGCGCCGCGCCGACGGCATCTTCGGCTATCAACTGGCCTGCGCCGTCGACGAATTCCAGCAAGGCATTACCGAGGTGGTCCGGGGCGCCGATCTGCTTGCGTCCAGCCTGCGGCAGATTCTGCTGCTGGGTGCGCTGGCTTGGCCCCAGCCTGACTATCGCCACCTTCCTGTGCTGGCCGACGCCGAGGGGCGCAAGCTGTCCAAGCAGAATCACGCCCCCCCGATTGAACAGCGCAACGCCGCCCGGAACCTGAGCCACGCGCTCGAATTTCTGGGCCAGACGCCCCCGCCCGACTTGGCGGCGGCCCCGGTACGGGAAGTGATGGACTGGGCACAGGCGCACTGGACCCCGGAGAGCGTTCCGGGCATCCGCGAAATTTCCGCCGCGCGACTCGTATAATGCACTGCAACATAACTTGAGCCGGCTGCAAACATGAGCGATGTCCGCATCATCAAGAAGTATCCGAACCGTCGCCTGTACGACACGGAGATCAGTCGCTACATCACGCTTGAAGAAGTCCGACAGCTGGTCCTGGAGGACATCGACTTCGAAGTCATCGACAAACGCAGCAAGGACGACATCACGCGCAGCATCCTTCTGCAGGTCATCGCCGAACAGGAGGAAGGTGGCGACCCGATCTTTCAGACGGAGATGCTGCGGCACGTCATCCGCTTCTACGGCGATCCGATGCAGTCGAGCATCAGCCGATATCTCGAACTGTCCATGCAATTGTTCCTGGACCAGCAACACACCTTTGCCGAGCAGTTGCGGCAAATGTTGGGCAAGGCAGAACAGCCGCTACAGTCTCTGCGCGAAATGGCCGAGGAACACGTTCCGATATGGCGTTCGGTCAGGCGCGAGTTTCTTCGCAACCTCTCTCGCGCCAAAGCGGTTCGCAGTCAGCGCGGTCGGACCGATGAGGAATAAGGATCCCTGCTCCGAGCAGGCAAAATGGCACGAAGCTGGCCTTACAAATCAGGCAGCATGAGCACAAATTTCCGATATCTGACGCCAATTCATGAACGGTCCGTCATATTTTCCACTCTCAACCGTAACTCATTGAACTCGTTGGGAACTTTTTGAACATCAGATGTTGACACTCTAGCCATCAATCTCTATACTGCAACGCATCAACAGTAAGAAAGTGACGCGACACCCCGCAGTTATCACTTTTGGACTGTGACCAGTCTCCTCCAGAAAGGCCTCGCGCCTTTCTCGCACCTTGGCCCTCTCTATAGAGGGCTTTTTTTTGTGTGAAATTCTTGAGCTCACCGACTTCAGCCCAATCAACAGGATCCAATCGACGCATTTGAGGCATTTGACGGGAAAATTGACCGGCTCCGTACGCAAGGCGCGAGTGTCCCTCGATTTATGAACAGTGCGTCATTGGTATTTCACCGCGCGAGCCCGCTACGGGAACCGCTACGAAATCCATGGCCCATGAATTGACAAGCTGCCGGGTCATCTTTATAGTGCACTGCAACAAGAGTCAGGCAATAAAAAACCCGGCAGAGCCGGGTCGAATTATTAGTTTTCTGGTTCTTTGAAGATTAACAAGTCTCCTCCAGAAAGGCTTCGCGCCTTTCTCGCACCTTGGCCTCCACCATGTGGGGGCTTTTTTTGCACATACGGTTAATAGACTGATTGTGCACCTAAATGTGCCAGCAGGCAAGTCCTGCCGGCACCAAATTAAGGCGTTTCAGTCTTTATTCGACAGGCACTTCCAATGCTTTCATCGACAGGCGAATACGGCCCTGCTTGTCGACTTCGAGTACCTTGACGCGGACGATGTCGCCTTCCTTGAGCACATCCTCGACCTTTTCGACACGCTTGTCGGAAATCTGTGAGATGTGCACCAGACCGTCTTTGCCGGGGATGATCGTCACGAAGGCGCCGAACTCCATCAGACGTGCCACCCGGCCTTCGTAAACGTCACCGGCCTGGACCTCACGCGTCAGGGCGGTAATTCTCGCGATGGCCGCCTCGGTCGCGGTCTTGTCAACGGCAGCGATCTTGATCGTGCCATCGTCCGCGATGTCGATCGTGGTCCCGGTTTCCTTGGTGATCGACTGAATGGTGGCGCCACCCTTGCCGATGACTTCGCGAATCTTGTCCGGATTGATCTTGATCGTGGTGATACGCGGCGCCCATTCGGACATGTCCTCGCGCGGCGTGTTGATGACCTTGGCCATCTCGGCGAGGATGTGCAGACGTGCCGTCTTGGCCTGCGCCAGCGCCTGCTTCATGATTTCGCCGGTGATGCCGTTGATCTTGATGTCCATCTGCAGCGCGGTGATGCCGTCGTCCGAGCCGGCGACCTTGAAGTCCATATCGCCGAGGTGATCCTCGTCGCCGAGGATGTCGGTCAGCACGGCAAAGCGATCGCCTTCCTTGATCAGGCCCATCGCGACGCCGGCGACCGGCGTCTTGATCGGAACACCCGCGTCCATCAGCGCCAGACAGGAACCGCACACCGAGGCCATCGATGAGGAGCCATTGGATTCGGTGACTTCCGAAACCAGACGCACCACGTAGGGGAATTCCTTTTCGAGGTCCGGCATGATCGCCGCCAGGCCACGCTTGGCCAGACGGCCGTGACCGATCTCGCGACGCTTCGGCGAACCGACGCGTCCGGTCTCACCGACGCAGTACGGCGGGAAGTTGTAGTGCAGCATGAACGGCTCGCGCCATTCACCTTCGATGGCGTCAATCAGCTGTGCATCCTTGCCGGTGCCCAGCGTGGTGACCACCAGCGCCTGGGTCTCGCCGCGGGTGAACAGGGCGGAACCATGCGTGCGCGGCAACACGCCGACTTCCATCTGCAGATCCCGCACGGTGGCGTTGTCGCGACCATCGATACGCGGACTGCCATCGAGGATGCGGTTGCGCACGACCTTGGCTTCGATGTCGTGGAACGCATTGCCAAGCTGGCGTTCCGTCCATTTGGCGGATTCGCCGGTGCCCAGCGCCGCGACGATTTCGGCGCGAACGACGCCCAGAGCATCACGGCGCTCCTGCTTGTCGGTCACGGAGTAGGCATCGGCAATCTTCGCCTCGTACGCAGCGAGGTCTGCCTCGATCGCGGAAGCGGTAGCGTCCGCTTCCCAGACCCATGCGGGCTTGCCGGCTTCGGCGGCCAGTTCATCGATCGCGTTGATCACGACCTGCATCTGCTCGTGGCCGAACAGCACGGCTCCAAGCATGACTTCTTCGGACAGGCGGCTGGCTTCGGACTCGACCATCAGCACCGCTTCCTTGGTGCCGGCGACTACAAGATCCAGCTGCGACTCGGTGTCGAGCACGGTGGCCGACGGGTTGAGCACATACTCACCGTTGACGTAGCCGACACGCGTGGCGCCGATCGGGCCCTGGAACGGCACGCCGGACAGACGCAGCGCAGCCGAAGCACCGATCATCGCCGGAATGTCCGCATCGACTTCGGGATTCAGCGACATCACGGTGGCGATCACCTGGACTTCGTTACGGAAGCCCTTCGGGAACAGCGGACGAATCGGGCGATCGATCAGCCGCGAGGTCAGCGTTTCCTTTTCGGTGGGACGGCCTTCCCGCTTGAAGAAGCCGCCCGGGATACGACCGCCGGCATAGGCGCGCTCCTGGTAGTCGACCGTCAGCGGGAAAAAGTCCTGATCCGGCTTGGCCGTCTTTCTGGCCACTGCCGTGACCAGCACGACCGTCTCGTCCATGCTGACGATGACGGCACCGCCGGCCTGACGTGCAACTGCGCCGGTTTCTAACTTGACAGTATGGCTGCCAAACGGAAACGTCTTGACCGTAGGCGTTAGGTTTAGCGCCATGGTGATCTCCTCAATGTGGTGAATAGCGGGTGGACTGCGCTTAGCGGCGCAGGCCGAGCTCGGCGATCAGCGACTTGTAGCGATCGGCATCTTCACTCTTCAGATAATCCAGCAGCTTGCGGCGCTGGTTCACCATCTTGAGCAGACCACGGCGGGAATGATGATCTTTCTTGTTCGCCTCAAAATGCGGGGCGAGCGTCTTAATGCGCTCGGACAGCAACGCAACCTGTACTTCCGGCGATCCGGTATCGCCCTGCGCACGCTGGAATTTCTCCAGAACGGTGCGCTTCTGTTCAACGGTCAAGGCCATTTAATCAAAGCTCCAAACTTGTCAAGTCTCTTTTAAGGCGCGGAATTGTAGCGGTGCGCCGGGGTACAAACAAGCAAAACCGCAATAAAGTTCAGGACATCCAGCGCCGTGGGGCCACCAGACCGTCCGCATCAATCACCGCGATGCCGAGTAGACGCGCGTCCGGTCCAAACACAGCGACGGCGCCCTCTTTTGGTGCGTCGGCAACGCGAACCGCCTGTCCTCGCGACAGGTAAAATGCGCGGTCGGCGTCAACACTGAGTTGCGGCCAGCCAGCGAACGCTGCGGACGGGGACACCAGCAGACGGTCCAGCGCTTCGCGCCCCTCCGACGCAGCCTGTTCCAGTTGCGCGATGCCGACCATGCCCTCACCCGAGAACGGCGCCACCTCGGTGCGACGCAGCATCGTGACATGTGCCAAGGTTCCGGCAGCGCGCGCCAGATCTTCCACCAGCACCCGAATATAGGTGCCCTTCGAGCAATGCACGTCCAGCTCGAATTCGGACTCGGAAGCCGAAAGCAGCTGCATGGAATGAATCGTGACCGTTCTCGGCTGACGTTCCACGGCTTCGCCCTTTCGCGCCAGCTCGTAAAGCCGCCGCCCCTGATGCTTGATCGCGGAATACATCGGCGGAATCTGTTCGATCTCGCCGAGCATCGCCGCGATCGCGGGGCGCAGAGCCTCCGCGCCTGCAATATGATCCGTCCGCTCGACGATCTCGCCGTCCGAATCCGCAGTATCGGTTCGGCTGCCCATGCGGGCGCGCACGCGATAACGCTTGTCCGACTCCAGCAGATAGGTCGTCAGCTTGGTCGCATGACCAAAGCAGATCGGTAACAGACCGGTCGCCAGTGGATCAAGACTGCCAGTATGTCCGGCCTTGGCGGCACCATACATTCGCTTGATCTGCTGCAGGGCACCGTTGGAGGTCATCCCGGTCGGCTTGTCGAGCAGTAGGATGCCATGCACGTCTCGCGCACCCGGCTTGCGTCTCGCCATTGCAGCCCGCGCTCAGTCCTTATGGTGACTTTCGTCATCGGCGACCGCGTCGCGGATCAGGCGATTGATCCTGTCGGCGGTATCGGGCACTTCATCACTGAAGAAGTACAGCTCCGGCGCGTGGCGCATGCGCAACCTGCGACCCAGCTCGCCGCGCATGCGCGGCGCCATTTCCTTGAGCAAGACCAGCGCCTCGCTGACATCCATGCCCATCCGGCTGACAAACACGCGGGCGCTGCTCAAATCGGCCGTCAGCTCGACGTTGGTGAAGGTCACCAGGCTCAGCCGCGCATCCGAATAGCCTTCGGAGATCAGCTGCGTCAGCTCTCTTTGAATCTGAACCTTGACGCGCTGGCTGCGCGAATATTCCTTGGGCATGATGAATCGGTGGCCGCCTCTAGGCGCGGCCGCCCGCGGCCTGCGCGCTGACGGTACGCTTGACCTCGATGCGATCGAAGCACTCGATCTGGTCGCCCACTTTGACGTCGTTGTAGTTCTGCACCGCAATACCGCATTCGGTGCCCGCCTCGACCTTGCTGACATCGTCCTTGTGGCGGCGCAGCGATTCGAGTTCGCCTTCGTAGATGACGACGCTGTCGCGCAGCACGCGGATCGGCAAGCCACGACGGACTTCGCCCTCGATCGTGAGACAGCCCGCCACGGCACCGAACTTGGACGAACGGAAAACATCGCGCACCTGGGCAATACCGACGATCTGCTCGCGCGTTTCGGTGCCAAGCAAACCGGCGATCGCGTCGGACACGTCATCCAGCACGTCATAGATGATCGAGTAGTAGCGCACATCGACGCCGGTTTCCTGGATGCGGCGGCGCGCCACGCTGTCGGCACGCGTGTTGAAGCCGATGATGATCGCCTGGGAAGCCAGAGCCAGATCGACGTCGGATTCGGAAATGCCGCCGACCGCGGCAGAGACGATATTGACCTTGACCTCCGCGCTCGGAATCTTGAGCAGCGAATCCTGCAGCGCCCCGGACGAGCCCTGCACGTCCGCCTTGATCATCAGGTTGAGCGACTTGCGAGCGCCCTCGCCCATCTGCGCGAAGACCTGCTCCATGCGCACAGCCTGGGTCTGCGCCAGCTTCTGCTCGCGCAACTTCACCTCACGCAGCTCGGCCAGTTCCCTGGCCTTGCGTTCGTTGGCCACGGCGACGACGTCATCACCGGCATCCGGCGCACCGGACAGACCCAGGATCTGTACAGGAATCGACGGACCTGCGGTTTTCACCGGCTTGCCCGCTTCATCGAACATCGCGCGGACTCGGCCGAAATGCGGGCCGGACAAGACGACGTCACCTTGATTCAGGGTGCCCGAGCGAACCAGGACCGTTGCGACCGGGCCCCGTCCCTTCTCGACACTCGATTCGATGATCTGACCGCGTGCCGGCGCGTCTACCGGCGCCGTCAGCTCCAGCAGCTCGGACTGCACCAGGATAGCGTCGAGCAAATCGTCGATGCCGGCTCCGGTGTGAGCAGATACACCCACGCACTGGACGTCACCGCCCCAGTCCTCGACGAACACCTCTTCCTTGGACAGCGCCGATTTGACGCTATCCAGATCGGCGTCCGGCTTGTCGACCTTGGTGATCGCCACGATCATCGGCACGCCGGCCGCTTTCGAGTGCTGAACCGCCTCGCGCGTCTGCGGCATGACGCCGTCATCGGCGGCGACCACCAGGATCACCACATCGGTCACCTGCGCACCGCGGGCGCGCATGCGCGTGAATGCGGCATGGCCCGGAGTATCCAGGAACGTCACCACACCCTTGTCGGTGCGGACGTGGTACGCGCCGATATGCTGGGTGATACCACCGGCCTCGCCCGCGGCGACGCGCGTGTGTCGAATGTAATCAAGCAAGGATGTCTTGCCGTGATCGACGTGACCCATGACCGTCACAATCGGCGGACGCGTCACCAAGGGGGCATCGCTGACCTCGCCTTCGACCGCCTGCAGCAGACTGTCCTCGGTCGCAGTCGCACTGACCGGCTTGGGTTTATGCCCGATTTCCTCAACCACCAGAACTGCGGTGTCCTGATCCAGCGTCTGATTGATGGTCGCCATCACGCCCATCTTCATCAGCGCCTTGATCAGCTCACCGGTCTTGACGGCCATACGATTGGCGAGATCACCCACCGTAATTGCTTCCGGCACTTCCACTTCGCGCACAACCGGCGCGGTAGGCCGTTCGAAGCCATGCTGCGTCTCGAAGCGAACCCGACCGCCGCCGCTCTGCTTGCGCTTGCGGTCACGCTTGCCGGACTTGTCCTTGGCAACGTGCAGTTCCTTGCGACCCGCCGCCGACCTCGGCGCCTCGCGCTCCGGCGGCTTGCGCAACGGTTCCTGGCGTCGCATTTCCTCGGCACGACGCAGATTTTCCTCGGCGCGGCGACGTGCCGCCTCCGCTTCAAGGCGCGCTGCATCCACAACCGGCGGCGCTGCCTTGGATTTGGCCACTTCCTCAGCCTTGGCGGCCGCTTCACGGGCAGCGATTTCGGCCGCTTCGGCCTCACGACGGCGACGAGCATCTTCCTCGGCGACGGCCGCTTCGGCGTCCAGTTCAGCCTTGCGTCGCGCTTCTTCGGCTTCGGCGCTGACGGCCTGCGACTGTGCTTCGGCCTGTTTCTTGGCTTCCAGCTCGGCCGCTTCACGCGCCGCGGCTGCGGCGATCGCCGCGCGCTCCTCCTGCTGACGCGCCTCTTCGGCAGCGACCTGGGCCGGATCGGGCTCATCATTCTTGACGTAGGTGCGCCGCTTGCGAACTTCGATCGACACCGTCTTGGACGCACCGCGCCCACCGCCAAGCTTGAGCTCCGAGGTGGTCTTGCGCTTCAGAGTGACGCGCTTGGGATCACCGCCACTCGGAGCGGTCGCGGTCACCGGGCTGGCGCCGCGCTTGTCATGAAGGTGCGTCAGCAATGCGCGCTTATCGTCTTCCGACAGCGGGGCATCGATGCTGTCCACGGCGACTCCGGCCTCTTGCAACTGTGTCAGAAGCAGGTCCACCGGGATTTTCACCTCGGTAGCAAAGTCTCGTACGGTGACTGTGGACATCTTTACTCCAGTTCAATCGGCAGTGGTTCGACGGTGCGGCGAGCGATGACCCTCTTCAAAAAGGGCTCAAGCCTGCTCTTCGAACCAGTGCGCGCGTGCGGCCATGATCAGCTCGCCGGCGCGTGCCTCGTCAATTTCGATGATTTCCATCAACTCGTCGACACCCAGTTCCGCGAGATCATCCCGCGTCTTGATGCCGTGCTCGGTCAGCTTCTGTGCCATCTCGTCATCGACACCTTCGACCGACTGTAATGCGTCCTCGGCCTGCCCTTCACCCACATGCTCGGCGCTTGCAATTGCGCGCGTCAGCAGCGCGTCGCGGGCGCGGGAGCGCAGTTCGGCGACGATTTCCTCGTCGAACTCCTCGATCTCGAGCAGCTCCTGTTCCGGCACATACGCGACCTCTTCCAGGGTCGTGAATCCCTCTTGTACCAGAATGACAGCGATTTCCTCGTCCACGCCCAGCTGCTCGATGAAGGCCCGGCTAACGGCCTCATTCTCCTTCTCGGTCATGGCCGCCGCATCTTCGGCGGTCATCACGTTGAGCACCCAGCCGGTCAACTCGGACGCCAGGCGCACGTTCTGACCGCCGCGGCCGATCGCCTGCGCCAGCTTCTCGTCAGCCACCGCGATGGCCATGCTGTGCGCTTCTTCATCGACAACGATCGACTCGACCTCGGCCGGCGCCATCGCATTGACGACGAACTGTGCGGTGTTGTCATCCCAGGGAACGATATCGATACGCTCGCCAGCGAGTTCGTTGGACACGCTCTGCACGCGCGAACCGCGCATGCCGACGCAGGCGCCGACGGGGTCGATACGCTTGTCCTTGGCCTGGACCGCGACCTTGGCCCGCAGACCGGGGTCGCGGGCGGCGCCCTTGACCTCGATCAGGCCCTGCGCGATTTCGGGCACTTCCAGCTTGAACAGTTCGATCAGGTACTCCGGCGAGGTACGCGACAGGAACAGCTGCGGGCCGCGCGTCTGCGGGCTCACCTCATAGAGGAAGCCGCGAATGCGGTCGCCCACACGCACCGGCTCTCGCGGAATGACCTGATCACGCGCGATGATCGCCTCGGTGTTGCCGCCCAGATCGACAATGATGCTGCCGCGCTCCAAACGCTTGACCATGCCGGTCAATAGCTCACCGACACGGTCGCTGTAGGCTTCAACGATCTGTGAGCGTTCAGCCTCACGCACCTTCTGCACGATGACCTGCTTCGCAGCCTGGGCGGAAATACGACCGAACTCGACATTCGGCAGCAGCTCTTCGATGTATTCGCCCACCGCGACGCCGGGCTGCTTCTGCTCGGCGCGCATATAGAGAATCTGGCGGTCCGGGGATTCGAATTCCGGATCCTCGTCATCGACCACGAGCCAGCGGCGCATCGTCACGTATTCGCCGGTCGAGCGATCGATCGTGACGCGCACATCGATGTTTTCGCCGTAGCGCTTTTTTGTCGCGGACGCGAGCGCGGCTTCGATTGCCTCGAAGATGATGTCCTTTTCGACGCCTTTCTCGTTCGAGACGACGTCCGCGACCAATAATACGTTTTTGCTCATGACGCTAACTACTCCACGTCAAAACTGGGGCACAAGGCGTGCCCGCTCGATATCCGTGAGTTCCAGCTCGATCACGCCACCCGGCGTCTCCAGCAGCACCAGGCTGCCGTTGATCCCCCGCAGTACACCATCGAACCTCTTGCGGCCGTCACGCGGGTAAAACAAGCTGATCTTGACCTCCTCGCCCGCGAAACGCTCGAAGTGCTGCGGCTTCGCCAACGGCCGATCGAGGCCGGGCGACGACACTTCCAGCTGATACGCCTGGGGGATCGGGTCTTCAACATCAAGCGCGCCGGCCACTTCTCTGCTGACCCGCTCGCAGTCGCCCAGATCGATTCCATCGGGCGAATCAATATAAAGACGAAGAACGGAATTGTGACCCTGACCGGTCAATTCAAGCATTAACAGTTCGTAGCCGAGACTCTCGATCACCGGCTCCAGCATTGCCGTCAGTTTTTCCGTCAGTCCTGTCATTCGCGCCTAAGAAAAAAAAAGCCCCGATAAAGCGGGGCCGTTTACTGCTCCGATTGGTAGCGGGGGCAGGATTCGAACCTGCGACCTTCGGGTTATGAGCCCGACGAGCTGCCAGACTGCTCCACCCCGCACCAGAGTCGGCGCGCATCCTACGCATTCAGGCCATGAGTTTCAAGCCAAAACCGCAGAAAACACTCCAAAAACCACAACATCTACAAACCTTCCAACAACCCGCTGACTCGCCCGGAGGCATCCGAGGATGCAGCTGGTGCCGACGGTGAGACTCGAACTCACACGGGTTTCCCCACTACCCCCTCAAGATAGCGTGTCTACCAATTCCACCACGTCGGCGAGCAACGGGGCGCGCATTCTATCAGGCCGCACCGAAAACGGAAGGCCTGTGCGCCGTTTCACGCCGATTTATTTACTCCGGGATGGCTGGCGACGTCTCGTCCGCCGGTGGCGCCTGAACATCGCCTTCGGGCGGCGCCATTTCCGACGGCCCTTCGGGCGGTTCCGGCGCCGTCATCGGCAGTTCGTCGGTCGGCGGCAAGGTCTGCTGCTGCTCGGCGGCCGGGGCGGCCATACGGTCGACAACGCTGTCGGACAGCGCGCGATCATTGACCAGATAAGCCAAGGCCAGACTCACCAGCATGAACACCGTCGCCAGAATCCCGGTCGCTCGCGACAGAAACGTGGACGATCCACGGGAACCGAAGACGGTTCCGGAGGCACCCGCGCCGAATGCGGCGCCGGCATCGGCGCCCTTTCCCTGCTGCAACAGCACGAGCGCAATCACGCCAACAGCGACGAGCACCTGAATGATAACCAGAGCGGTATGCATCGAAAGTTTTGAAACCTCAAGATTTTAGGCCGATTGCGCTGCCGCGCAGATCGCATTGAAATCGGCGGCCTTCAGAGACGCGCCGCCGATGAGACCACCGTCGACGTCCTCGAGGCCGAACAACTCATTGGCGTTGTCCGGCTTCACGCTGCCGCCGTACAGGATACGCACGAGGGCGGCGATTCTAGCATCACGTCCCGCCAGTTGCGCGCGCAGGAAGGCATGAGCGCTCTGAGCCTGCTCGGGACTGGCCGTCTTGCCGGTGCCGATTGCCCAGACCGGCTCGTAGGCGATCACCGCCGTCTCGAATGCGGCAATGCCCACGTGGTCGATCACGGCATTCAGCTGGCGCGCAAGAACAGTCTCTGTCTGCCCGCCCTCACGCTCGTCCAGCGACTCGCCGAGACACAGGACCGGAATCAGTCCGTTGGCCTGCGCCAGCTTGAACTTGGCCGCCACGACTTCGTCGGTCTCACCATAAAGTGCGCGACGTTCCGAGTGGCCAACGATGACATGGCTGCACCCCACGTCCTTGAGCATGCCGCCGAACAGTTCGCCGGTGAACGCGCCGGGCTTGCCCTGATCCGCCAGATTCTGCGCACCCAGCAGCAGACCGCCGTCGCAAAGCGCGCCCACGGATTCCAGATAGCAGGCCGGCGGACAGACCACGACATCAATCCGGTCGTGGCCGGGCATCGCTGCCACCAATCCCTCAAGCAAGGTGGCGTTGCCGGCAAGACTGCCATTCATCTTCCAGTTACCCGCGACCATTGCGCGTCGGCTCATCGTTCTTCTCCTGTTTCTGCTTACTGATTGTTCATGTCTTGGTGGCTCAGGCGGGCGCTGTGGCGCGTACGCTGTCCGCGATCGCCTCGGCGACCCGCCTGGACAGCGCCTCGTCGTCGGATTCGACCATGACACGGATCAGGGGCTCTGTTCCGGACGCACGCAGCAATACGCGCCCACGCACACCCAGTTCCCGTTCGGCGTCCGCCATACTGGCCCGTATCGCCGGCGTGTCCAGCTTGGCGTCGCTACGCTGCGCCAGTTTCACGTTGATCAAGACCTGCGGGAACTGCCGCATTCCGGAGACGATGTCACCCAGGCTGCGCCCATCCAGCAGGGCTGCCGCAAGCACCTGCAAGGCCGACACGATACCGTCGCCGGTTCCCGCCTTGTCCAGGCTCAGGATGTGGCCTGAGGTTTCGCCGCCCAGACGACCACCGGTCGCGAGCAGACGCTCAAACACATAGCGGTCGCCGACCGCGCTTCGTTCGAAATCCAGGCCCATCGCCCGGATCGCCTGTTCCAGCCCGAGATTGCTCATCACCGTACCGACTACCGGCCCGGTCAAGCCACCGCGAGCGAGCTGATGGCGAGCGATCACGTACAGCATCTGGTCTCCATCCACGGCATTGCCTTGAGCATCGACCATCAGGCAGCGATCGCCATCACCGTCCAGCGCGATCCCCAAGTCGGCGGCTTGCTCGACAACGGCGGCCTGCAATGGCTCCAGATGCGTGGAACCGCAGCCGTCATTGATGTTCAGTCCATTCGGGCTGACGCCGATCGCCCGGACCTGGGCGCCCAGTTCGGCAAAGACCGACGGCGCCGCACGATAAGCCGCGCCGTTCGCACAATCCAGCACGATCCTCAGACCGCTCATCGACGGCCCGTCATAGCGAGACTTGCAGTACTCGACATAGCGACCGACCGCGTCGTTGATTCTTGAAGCCTTGCCGACCTTCTCGGGCTCGACGCAACCCGGCTCATCATCCAGCAAGGCTTCGATTTCGGCTTCCTGAGCCTCACTGAGCTTGCCACCATCGGCGCCGAAGAACTTCACTCCGTTGTCATAGTGGGGGTTGTGCGATGCCGAAATGACGACGCCCGCCTGAGCACCCACGGCCTTCGTCAGATAGGCGATCGCCGGTGTCGGTAGCGGCCCGAGCAGTCGTACCTGAATTCCGGCGGCCGCCAAGCCCGCCTCCAGCGCGGACTCGAACAGATAGCCGGAGCGACGCGTGTCCTTGCCAATCAGCACCGTCGCGCCTTCGCCACGGCCCAGCACGCGCCCGGCAGCCCAACCCAAGCGCAGAGCGAAGGCTGGCGTCATGGGTGCCACACCCACGCGGCCCCGGATTCCATCGGTTCCGAAATATCGACGACTCATGTATTCGGGTTCGCGATCGCGTTGATCACCGTCAGAGCATCCATAGTCTCACGCACGTCATGTGTCCTCACAATGGCCGCGCCCTGCCCGACCGCATGCACTGCTGCCGCCAAACTCGCAGCCAGCCGCTCGTCGACCGATCGCCCCAACAGCCGCCCGAACATGGATTTTCGCGAGACGCCGATCAACACCGGAGCAAGCGTGGTAAAGCGGTGAAGCTCCGCCAGCAAGACCAGGTTGTGCCCCAGCGTCTTGCCGAAACCAAAACCTGGATCGACCAGCAGTTTGGCCGGCGCGATGCCGGCGTTGACACAGGCATGGATACGCCGCTCGAGAAAGGCCCTCACTTCGATGACCACGTCATCATATCGAGGCTCGACTTGCATCGTGCGGGGTTCGCCGAGCATGTGCATCAGACACACCGCCGCGCCCGAGTCGCGCGCCACGTCCAGAGCGCCCGGCGATCGCAGGGCGTTCACATCGTTGATGAGCTCTGCTCCGGCCTCACAGGCGGCCCGCATCACCGCCGGCTTCAGCGTATCGATCGACAGCACACAGCGGCTCTCGTGACGCAGCGCGGTGATTACCGGGACCACACGGCGAATTTCCTCGACAGCGTCGACCGGCTGCGCGCCGGGGCGCGTGGATTCTCCACCGACGTCGATGATGCTGGCGCCGTCGGCGATCATGCCTCGCGCCTGCGCCAAGGCCGCGTCCAAATCGACGTATCGCCCCCCGTCCGAGAACGAGTCCGGCGTGACATTGAGGATGCCCATGACCAAGGGCCGCTCAAGGTTCAGCGCGCGTGTTGGCAGGGAGAGTTCGGAATACATGTCGAGATCGGGAAATGAAAAGGCCGGCGCTGGGCCGGCCCATTCTTGAATGACGCGTCTTGAACGACGCGCTTCCGGCTTCAGGTCTGGCCAGCAGGACGCATACCGGGCGCGGGTCCGGCGCTCGGCGCCGGCTTGGACGGGGGCTCGTTCGGACCCGGGTCGGTCCAGCTTTCCGGCGGACCTGGCGGCTCGCCGCGCATGATGCGAGCGATCTGTTCGGAATCGATCGTCTCGTATTTGACCAGCGTTTCCGCCATCGTGTGCAGCTTGTCGAGATTGTCTTCGAGAATCTTGCGCGAACGCGCGAAGTTCGAATCGATGATCTCGCGAATTTCACGATCGATCGAATGCGCCGTTTCGTCGGAGACGTGTTTGGTCTGCGTCACGCTCTTGCCGAGGAAGACCTCGCCATTGTCTTCGGAATACGACAGCGGCCCGAGTCGATCAGACAGGCCCCACTTGGTCACCATGTTGCGGGCGATATCAGTGGCGCGCTCGATGTCATTGGAAGCGCCCGTCGTCACGTTGTCCATGCCGAAGATGATTTCCTCGGCGAGGCGACCGCCGAACAGCGAGCAGATCTGGCTGTTGAGTCGCTGCTTGGAATAGCTGTAACGGTCTTCCAGCGGCAGGAACATGGTCACGCCCAGCGCGCGACCGCGGGGGATGATCGTGACCTTGTAGACCGGATCGTGATCCGGTACCGACAGGCCGACGATCGCATGGCCGGCCTCGTGATAGGCGGTCAAACGCTTTTCCTTCTCGGACATGACCATGGAGCGGCGCTCGGCCCCCATCATGATCTTGTCCTTGGCGCGCTCGAAATCATCGTGCTCGACCAGACGCTTGTTGGCGCGTGCGGCGAACAGCGCCGCCTCGTTGACGAGATTGGCGAGATCGGCGCCGGAGAATCCGGGGGTGGCGCGCGCGATCACGTCCGGCTTGACGTTGTCGGCCAGAGGCACGGCGCGCATGTGCACCTTGATGATCTGTTCACGGCCGCGTACATCCGGCAGCGGCACCACGACCTGACGGTCGAAACGCCCCGGGCGCAGCAAGGCCGGATCGAGCACGTCCGGACGGTTGGTGGCGGCGATGACAATCACGCCCTCGCTGCCCTCGAAGCCGTCCATCTCCACCAGCAACTGGTTCAGGGTCTGCTCGCGCTCATCATGGCCACCGCCGAGGCCGGCGCCGCGATGGCGCCCCACGGCATCGATTTCGTCGATGAAGATGATGCAGGGCGCGTGCTTCTTGGCCTGCTCGAACATGTCTCGAACACGCGAGGCACCGACACCCACGAACATCTCGACGAAGTCGGAGCCGGAAATGGTGAAAAACGGTACGCCGGCTTCGCCAGCGATGGCACGTGCCAGCAAGGTCTTGCCGGTACCCGGCGAGCCCACCATCAGCACACCACGCGGAATCTTGCCGCCCAGACGCTGGAATTTGGCCGGGTCACGCAGGAAGTCGACGAGTTCGGAGACTTCCTGCTTGGCTTCCTCGACACCGGCAACGTCGCCGAAGGTGATCTTGACCTGATCGGCGTTGAGCATGCGCGCCTTGGACTTGCCGAAGCTCATTGCTCCGCGTCCGCCTCCGCCGCCCTGCATCTGGCGCATGAAGTAGATCCACACCGCGATCAGCAACAGGATCGGAAACGAACTGATCAGCAGCTGCAGCAGCAGCGGCGTGCTCTCCGGCGGCTTTCCGTCGAAGGAAACACTGTTGCGCTTGAGGTCGCCGACCAGAGCCGAAGCGTCGTCCTCGGGGCTGAAGGTGGAGAACTTGGAACCGTCGCGCAGCTGGCCTTCGATGTTGCCATCCTGCCGGATGGACACGCTCTCGACGCTGCCGGACTCGACCTTGGACAGGAAGTCGGAGTAGCGAAGCTGCTGCTGGGGACTTCCCTGCTCCGAGAAGGTTTTGAACACGCTCATCAGGACGACGAGGATCACCGCCCAAAGCAGCAGATTCTTAGCAAGATCGTTCAAAGCAATTCCTCACTGGACGGTGCCGGCAATTTCGCGCCTGCCAACACCCGACCGGGCGCACCAATGCGTCCGGACAGCCTGTTTCCGGTCATTCCGACATTACACCCGCGACTGTCGGCCTGCCAATTAATTAAGACATCAGCTTCGATGTGATTTTCCAAACAGATACACTTCCCGGCTTCTCGGCCTTGAAGCTTTTGGCTTTCGAATCATTACCTTATCGAATGATTCTCGAACCTCTTTGAGGTAGGCGTCGAAACCTTCCCCCTGAAACACCTTGGTCAGGAAATTGCCGCCCGGTCGCAAGCGCTCGCGCGCGAACATGAGCGCAAGCTCAGCCAGATGGACCGATCCGACCTGATCCGCCACATCGACTCCACTTAAGTTGGGGGCCATATCCGACAAAACAAGGTCGACCTCGGCATTGCCGAGCAAGGCCTCGAACTCTTGAAGTACGGATTCCTCACGGAAGTCGCCTTGAATGAAATGCACCCCTTCAATCGGCTCGATATCGAGGATGTCCAGCGCAAAGATGCGCGCGCGGTCGCCCAAGCGCCGCCGTACGTACTGACTCCAGCCGCCGGGTGCAGCGCCCAGATCGACAATCGTCGAACCGGCACGCAACAGGCCATCTCGTTCGTCCAGTTCGGCCAGCTTATAGACCGCACGTGAACGCCAGCCTTCTGCGCGCGCCCGCTGTACGTAGGGATCGGCTTCGTGCTCGGCGAGCCAGCGCTTGGAACTGGCGCTGCGTTTCTTACCCACGCGCAGTCGCAATCGCGGCGCTGAACTGGACCGAATTCGGGCTAGATATACAGAACTTTGACGATTTCAAATTCGCGATCGCCCGCCGGTACCCGCACTGCGACTTCGTCGCCTTCGAACTTACCGATCAGCGCCCGTGCAATCGGTGAATTCACCGAAATCTGACCACCTTTGATGTCCGCCTCGTCTTCGCCGACGATCTGATAGCGCACTTCGTCTCCGCTGACGATGTCAGCCAGTTCGACGGTGCAGCCGAACACGACCTTGCCGCCGGCATCGAGCTGGGTGACGTCAATGACCTGAGCATTGGAAAGCTTGGCCTCGATTTCCGCGATGCGCCCTTCGGCGAAGGACTGCTGCTCACGTGCGGCGTGATATTCGGCGTTCTCCTTGAGATCGCCGTGTGCGCGCGCCTCCGCGATGGCGGCAATGATCTGCGGCCGCGTCTCGGATTTGAGGACACGAAGTTCTTCGCGGAGCTTTTCGGCCCCACGCAATGTCAGGGGTACTTTCTGCATGATTGAGAGCTTACGGAAATAGTTCGTCGTACGCGAAAAGGAGAGGCCTTGCCGCGATGCGAATCGTCAGTTTAACCAAATCGGGCTGAACCCGAGCGATACCGGCGTGTTCGCGCCGCTCAGCCGAGTTGCGCGTGCAGGTCCTGCAAGCGGTTGACCTGCTGCTTGTCCAGGTGCTCCATCGCGATCGCCGCCGCCAGCGAGCCTGCCATCGTGGTGAAATAGCAGATCTTGTGCTGAATCGCGGCAGCACGAATCGATCTGGATTCCTCGATCGACTGCTTGCCTTCGGTGGTGTTGGTGATGAACTGGATCTCGCCGTTCTTAATCATGTCCACGCAATGCGGGCGGCCTTCCTTGACCTTGTTGACCGTCTGGCAGTCGATGCCAGCCGCCACGATGGAATCGGCCGTTCCGCGCGTTGCGACGATCCGGAACCCGCGTGCCGCCAGCACGCGCGCCAGTTCGATCGCACGCTTCTTGTCCTGATCGCGCACCGACAGAAACGCCGTGCCTTCGGACGGCACGATCATGCCGACGCCGGCCTGGGCCTTGTTGAAGGCCTCACCGAAGTGACTGCCGACGCCCATGACCTCACCGGTGGAGCGCATTTCCGGGCCGAGCAGCGCATCCACGCCGGGGAACTTGCCGAACGGGAACACCGATTCCTTCACCGAATAATGTCTGGGCACGATTTCCTGGGTGATCCCCTGCGAGGCCAGTGACTGGCCGACCATGCAGCGTGCCGCGATCTTGGCCAGCGGGCGCCCGGTGGCCTTGGACACGAACGGGCTGGTGCGTGAGGCGCGCGGATTGACCTCGAGCAGATACACCTTGGAATCCTGCACCGCGAACTGCACGTTCATCAGGCCGCAGACCTCGAGCCCGTGCGCGAGCTTGGTGACCTGGACGCGGATTTCATCGAGCACCTTCTTCGACAGCGAATAGGCCGGTAGCGAACAGGCCGAGTCGCCCGAATGCACGCCGGCTTCCTCGATGTGCTCCATGATGCCGCCGATCACGACGTCCTTGCCATCGGAGAGCGCATCGACATCGACCTCGATCGCATTGTTGAGGAAGCGATCGAGCAGTACCGGCGATTCGTTGGAGACGTGCACCGCCTCGTTCATGTAGCGCTTGAGATCGTCGTCATCGTGAACGATTTCCATGGCCCGGCCGCCGAGCACATAGGACGGGCGCACCACCAGCGGATAACCGACCTTGGAAGCCAGCGTCAGCGCCTGCTTCTCGGACGTGGCGGTCGCATTCGGCGGCTGCAGCAGACCGAGCTTGTCGACCAGCTTCTGGAAGCGTTCGCGGTCCTCGGCCAGATCGATCGAATCCGGCGTGGTGCCGATGATCGGCGCGCCGGCCGCTTCGAGCTGGCGCGACAGCTTCAGCGGCGTCTGCCCGCCGAACTGCACGATCACGCCCTTGGGCTTTTCGAGCTCGATGATCTCGAGCACGTCCTCGGCCGTCAGCGGCTCGAAATACAGGCGATCCGAAGTGTCGTAGTCGGTGGACACCGTTTCGGGATTGCAGTTGATCATGATGGTCTCGTAACCATCGTCCTTGAGCGCCAACGCCGCGTGCACGCAGCAATAGTCGAACTCGATGCCCTGCCCGATGCGGTTCGGCCCGCCGCCGAGCACGACGATCTTGTCGCGGTCGGTCGGCGCGGCTTCGCATTCCTCGTCGTAGCTTGAGTACAGATAAGCGGTCGACGACGGGAATTCCGCGGCGCAGGTGTCCACCCGCTTGTAGACCGGCCGCACGCCGAGCTTACGGCGCCGCGCACGCACCGATTCCTCCTTGACGCGCATCAAGGTGGCGATACGCCGGTCGGAGAAACCGAGGCGCTTGTAGCGACGCAGCGCATCGGCCTCGATCTGCGAAATCCGCTGTCCGGCAATCTCGGACTCGACCGAGATCAGTTCCTCGATCTGATCGAGGAACCAGGGGTCGATGCGGGTGTAGCGATGCACTTCGTCCAGCGTGAAGCCGGCACGGAACGCGTCGCCGACGTACCACAGCCGCTGCGCGCGCGGCGTCGCCAGTTCCTCGCGTATGCGCGTGCGCGTCGCCTCGCTGTCATAGTCACCGATCACCGGATCGAAGCCGTCGCTGCCGGTTTCGAGGCTGCGCAAGGCCTTGTGCAGGGATTCCTGGAAATTGCGGCCGATCGCCATCGCCTCGCCGACCGACTTCATCTGCGTGGTCAGTCTCGAATCCGCCTGCGGGAATTTTTCGAAGGTGAAACGCGGCACCTTGGTGACCACGTAGTCGATCGAGGGCTCGAACGAGGCCGGCGTCATGCCGCCGGTGATGTCGTTGCGCAGTTCGTCCAGGGTGTAGCCCACCGCCAGCTTGGCCGCGACCTTGGCGATCGGAAAACCGGTGGCCTTGGACGCCAACGCCGAGGACCGCGACACGCGCGGATTCATTTCGATGACGATGATGCGGCCGTCATCCGGATTGATCGCGAACTGCACATTGGAGCCGCCGGTGTCGACGCCGATCTTGCGCAGCACCGCCACCGAGGCGTTGCGCAGCAGCTGGTACTCCTTGTCGGTCAGCGTCTGTGCCGGCGCCACCGTGATCGAATCACCGGTGTGCACGCCCATCGGATCGAGGTTCTCGATCGCGCAGACGATGATGCAATTGTCCTTGTGGTCGCGCACCACCTCCATCTCGAACTCTTTCCAGCCGAGCAGGGATTCCTCGATCAGGACTTCATCGGTCGGCGACAGGTCGAGGCCGCGCAGCACGATTTCCTCGAATTCCTCGACGTTGTAGGCGATACCGCCGCCGGAGCCGCCCATCGTGAAACTGGGGCGGATGATCACCGGAAAGCCGATGTCCGCCTGGATCTCGCGCGCCTGATCCATCGAGTGCGCCACCGCAGAACGGGCCGAGCCGAGTCCAATCTCGGTCATCGCATCGCGAAACTTCTCGCGATCCTCCGCCAGATCGATCGCCTCTTCATTGGCGCCGATCAGTTCCACGCCGTATTTCTCAAGAACCCCGTGTTTGGCCAGATCCAGCGCGCAATTGAGTGCCGTCTGCCCGCCCATGGTCGGCAGCACCGCGTCCGGGCGCTCCTTGTCGATGATGCGTTCCAGGGTCTGCCAGCGGATCGGCTCGATGTAGGTCGCATCGGCCATCTCCGGGTCGGTCATGATCGTCGCCGGATTGGAGTTGACCAGGATGACCCGGTAGCCCTCCTCGCGCAGCGCCTTGCAGGCCTGGGCGCCCGAATAGTCGAATTCGCAGGCCTGGCCGATGACGATGGGGCCGGCGCCGATGATGAGGATACTGTGGATGTCGGTGCGCTTAGGCATGGGGGCTCGTGAGGCGTGAGACGTAAGGCGTGAGGCGCAAAAGCGTCACGAGTGCTGCTCCATCAACTGGATGAAACGGTCAAACAGGTAATCGACATCGTGCGGGCCTGGGCTGGCTTCGGGATGCCCCTGGAAGCTGAAGGCCGGCGCATTGCTCAGGGCCAGACCCTGATTCGAGCCATCGAACAAGGAGCGATGCGTGATCGTCACAGTTTCCGGCAGGCTCGCCTCGTCGACCGCGAAACCGTGATTCTGGCTGGTGATCAGCACGCGACCGGATTCGAGATCCTGCACCGGGTGGTTGGCGCCGTGGTGACCGAACTTCATCTTCGAGGTCTTCCCGCCGGCGGCCAGGCCGAGGATCTGGTGGCCGAGACAGATGCCGAACAGGGGAATCTGCTTCTTGATGAAATAGCGGGCGGCGTCGATGGCGTAGTCGCAGGGCTCCGGATCGCCAGGACCATTGGACAGGAACACGCCGTCCGGCTTGCGCCGCATCACGTCGGCAGCGCGGGTCCTCGCAGGCACCACGGTGACGCGACAGCCACGATCCACGAACATCCGCAGGATGTTGGTCTTGACGCCGAAATCGTAGGCCACGACGTGAAAACGGCCGTCACCCGATTCGGCGTCCTCGTTGGTTTCAAGGCGCCACGAGCCGCGATCCCAGACGTAGGCCTTGTCGGTGCTGGCAACCTGTGCCAGATCCTTGCCCTTGAGACCGCCCCAGGCCTGCGCCTTCTTCAGCGCCGCCGATTCGGAAATGCGTCCGCCGGCGACGATGCAGCCGTTCTGGGCACCCTTTTCGCGCAGGATGCGCGTCAGCCGACGCGTGTCGATCCCGGCGATCGCCACCACGTTCTGCTGCTTCAGGTATTCGCTGAAATCCAGGGTCGAACGCCAATTGCTGTGTGGGCGCGGCACTTCGCGCAGCACCAGGCCGGCGACCTGCACACGGCCCGATTCGGCGTCCAGATCATTGCTGCCGACGTTGCCGATGTGCGGATAGGTCAGCGTGACGATCTGTTCGAGGTACGAGGCGTCGGTGAGGATTTCCTGATAGCCGGTCATCGCCGTGTTGAACACGACTTCGCCAACCGTCTGCCCCGTCACACCAATGGAAACGCCTTTGAAAACAGATCCATCGGCAAGTGCGAGTAAGGCCGGTTTAAGCGAGGGCATCGACGCCAGGTCCAATCCAATTTTCAGAGTGTAGATACGACTCGGGGGCCGCAAGACGACCCCCGAGTCCAACCGGGCGCGAATGATAAGCGCGGCGTCCCGGTGCGTAAAGGGAACGTCCCGATGAACCGCCCGATTCCGCCAAAGACCGGGGCCACACTCAGTCGCGTCGCCACTTGTGGAAGCGCTCCAGCCAGCGCAGAGCCCGTTCCGGCTGATGCGCGCGCTTCCAGTTGCCGGCCGCGTACTTGTTGGCTTCCATCAACGTGGGATAGATGTGAATGGTGGACAGCAAGTTGTTCAGTCCCAGGCCCTGGCGCATCGCCAGCACGAATTCGGCGATCAGTTCGCCGGCCTGTGCACCGACGATGGTCGCGCCGAGTATCCGGTCCTTGCCCGGCACCGTGAGAACCTTGACGAAGCCGGCCTTTTCACCCTCGGCGATGGCGCGGTCGAGTTCGGACAACTCATAGCGCGTCAGTTCGTATTCGACGTCCTGTTCGCGCGCCTCGCGCTCGTTGAGCCCCACGTGGGCGACTTCCGGCTCGGTGAACGTGGCCCAGGGAATCACCGAATAGTCCACCTTGAACTTGCCGCCGCGCAGGCTCAGCAGCGGTCCGAACAGGCTGTTCACGGCCGTGTACCAGGCCATGTGCGAGGCGGTGTGGGTGAACTGGTACGGTCCGGCGACATCGCCGCAGGCATAAATGTTGGGGAAATTGGTCTGCAGGAATTCGTTGACCTCCAGGGTGCGTCCGCTGCGCACGCCCAGTTCCTCCAGGCCGAAACCGCTGAGGCGCGCGGCCCGCCCGACGGCCACCAGAATTCGGTCGAACGCCAGGCGCTTTTCGCCGTCGCCGTCCTCGCACACCAGCACCGGCGACTCGCCGCCGGATTCCACACGCAGCGCCTGGGTGCCGGTCAGCACCTGCACGCCCTCGGCCTCGAAGCGCGTGCGCACCCGCTCGGCCACGTCCTCGTCCTCGCGCGGCATCAGTTGCGGCGCCATTTCCACCTGCCACACCTGCGAGCCCAGGCGCGCGAAGGCCTGCGACAGCTCGCAGCCGATCGGGCCGCCGCCGAGCACGATCAGGCGCCCGGGCAGTTCCTCAAGATCCCACAGGTTTTCGGACGTGAGATACGGCACTGCGTCCAGGCCCGGCAGCGGCGGTACGAACGGCGCGGCACCGGTCGCCACCACGATATCCCTGGCCGTCAGCCGGCGCCCCTCGACCTCGACCGTCCACGGATCGACGATGCGCGCTTCGCCGCGCACGCAGTCCACGCCCATTTCGGTATAGCGTTCCACCGAGTCATGCGGTTCGATCTCGCGCACCACCGCGTGCACGCGCTGCATGACGGCCTTGAAATCGACCTGGCCAGTAACCTCGCGTAACCCGTAGTTCTGCCCTTCCTTGAGCTGCGCCGCGTAGCGCGAGGACCGGATCAGCGCCTTGGACGGCACGCAGCCGGTATTGAGGCAGTCCCCGCCCATGCGGTCGCGTTCGATCAGCGTCACCTTGGCGCGCACCGCCGCCGCGATGAACGCCGCCACCAAACCGGCCGAACCGGCACCGATGACGATCAGATTGCGGTCGAAGGACTTGGGTTTGCGGTAGCCGCGATAGACGCGCCGGGCGCGAATCGCGTCGCTGATCTTGCGCGCGATCAGCGGAAACACGCCGAGCAGCACGAAGGCACCGATCAGGCCCGGCGAGAGAATCCCGGACAGCGACTCGATCTGCGCGATCTGCGTGCCCGCATTCACGTAGACCAGGGTGCCGGCGAACATGCCGACCTGGCTGACCCAATAGAAGCTCCGGGTCTTCATCGGCGTCAGGCCGAACAGCAGGTTGATCAGAAAGAACGGAAACACCGGCACCAGGCGCAGCGTGAACAGGTAGAACGCCCCGTCGCGCTCCACGCCGGCGTTGATGGTCTTGAGCCGCTTGCCGTAGCGTTGCTGCACCGTGCCGCGCAACAGATAACGCGATACCAGAAACGCCCCGGTGGCGCCGATCGTCGACGCGAACGAAGCGATCAGCACGCCCCACCACAAACCGAACACCGCGCCGCCGGCCAGGGTCAGAATCGCCGCGCCCGGCAGCGACAGCGCGGTTGCCAGCACGTAGATGCCGAAGAACGCGAGACTGGACAACAGCGGCTGCGCATCGCGAAAGTCCACCAGCGATGAACGCTGTGCCTGCAAGGCCTTCAGGGACAAAAAGCGATCCAGGTCGAAGGCGAAGAACGCGACCACGGCCGCGATCAGAATGAACAGCAGGATCAGACGCTTCAACATGGGAACAGGCCCAGGGCAAATCCAGATGCTAGTCGCATCCGGGTCTGGGCGCTGTGTCCGTCCTGCTTCGGTGGATGTCTGTCAGTCCGGTCTCGGCATGCAGGCCCACTCTTGCCGGCAACGGTGCGACTGCGTACGATCCCGGCCAGTTTCAGGTGTCCCGCGTCGAATCCTTCGACACGGGGTGAAACGGGAAGCCGGTGCGTGAACCACTTCGGTGGAACCACTATTCCGGCGCTGCCCCCGCAACGGTAAACGAGCGGATGTGACTTGCAGCCACTGTGCTTCGGCATGGGAAGGCGTCACCTCCAAACACTCGTGAGCCCGGAGACCGGCCTGAAACCAGCGAATGGCTCGCGGTGGGCGTGGCCGGTCAAGGTTGGCTGCCGCCGTGCGTGCACCCACCGAGCCCGAAGCCCTGCCCATCCCTGTCGTTCACGGACCACTTGCGCCGTCGCGTGGGGCGATCGGCAGGGAGACGACAAAAATGCAGTATCGATTCAAGGCAGCGAGCTTCGCGCTGTTCATCGCCGGTCCCGTACTGGCCCAGGCTGCCACCGCACCCGATCTGTCCGACAACATCGAACTCGACCCGGTCACGGTCACCGCGACCCGCACCGACGCCGTGCTCAGCGATTCGCTGGCGCCGGTCACCGTCATCACCCGAAGCGAGATCGAACGCCTGCAGCCGCAGGACGTGACCGAGCTGTTCGCCGGCCTGCCGGGCATTTCCATCACCAACAACGGCGGCCCCGGCAAAGCCACCTCGATCTTCATGCGCGGCACCGAATCCGATCACCTGCTGGTGCTGATCGACGGCATCAAGGTCGGCTCCGCCACCTCCGGCGGCTTTGCGATCCAGGATCTGCCGGTGGAACAGATCGAGCGCATCGAAATCGTGCGCGGCCCGCGCTCCAGCCTCTACGGCTCGGAGGCGATCGGCGGCGTCATTCAGATCTTCACGCGCCGCGGCGGCGGCCGCGACGGCCAGCCGGTCGCCAGTTTCGCCGTCGGCGGCGGCAGCCACGACAGCCTGCGCGGCGAACTCGGCATACGCGGCGACGTCGGCCGCGGCGGCTGGTATGCCGCCAGCCTCTCCGGCCGCGACACCGACGGCATCAACACCCGCCCCAGCGTCGGCGAACCGGACAAGGACGGCTACGAGAACGTCGCGGGCTCGCTGCGCGCCGGCTGGCGCTTCGACAACGGCACCGACCTCTCCGCCACCTATCTGCGCGCCGACAGCGAAAATGAATTCGACGGCAGCTATCAGGATTTCTCGGACAATCGCCAACAGGCCTTCGGTGCGGACCTGCGCTTTTCGCCGCTGACGGTCTGGAAAGTCTCGCTGCACGCCGGCCAGAGCCGTGACGAAGCCGACAACTACAAGGCCGACACCTACCTCAGCACCTTCGAAACCCGGCGCAGCTACTACGCCTGGCAGAACGACCTGCGTCTGGCACCGACACAATTGTTCAGCCTGGGCCTGGACTACCAGGACGACAAAGTCGACAGCACCACCGAGTACGCCGTGGATTCGCGCGACGACACCGGCGGCTATCTCCAGTACCAGGGCGATTTCGGCCGTCACGAGCTGCAGGCCAGCGTGCGCCACGACGACAACGAGCAATTCGGCAACAACGACACCGGTTCCGTCGCCTGGGGCTTTCACCTGCTGCCGTCGCTGCGCGTCAATGCCAGCTACGGCACCGCCTTCAAGGCGCCGAGCTTCAACGAACTGTATTTCCCCGGCTACGGCAATGCCGACCTCTCGCCGGAAAAATCCAGGAGTGCCGAAATCGGCTTGGGCGGCATGATCGCCAGCATCGACTGGCGGCTCGATGCCTACCGCACCGAGCTGGACGATCTGATCGCCTACGACGCCGCCACGTTCTCGCCCGGCAACGTCGACAAGGCCGTGATCCACGGCGCCGAACTGCAGCTCAGCACGCTGCTGGCCGGCGTGCGCGGCCGCGCCTACCTGAGCTGGATGGACCCGGAAAACCGCGCAGACGGCGCCAATCACGGCAACACCCTGCCGCGCCGCGCCAAACGGACCGCGCGCCTGGACCTGGACTACGACCTCGGTCGCGCCAGCCTCGGCGCCACCGTCAACGCCACCGGCAAGCGCTACGACGACCTCGCCAACAGCACCGAACTCGGCGGCTATACCACCCTGATGCTGCGCATCGGCTGGCAGTTATTGCCGAGCTGGCGGCTGCAGGCCTCCGCCAGCAACGTGTTCGACAAGGACTACGAAACCGCCGCCAGCTACGCCCAGGAAGGCGCCACCTACTACCTGACGCTGCGCTACACGCCGGCGCAGTAGTCGAAGCCAAGGAGGCAACACGATGATCACACCCGAACTCTCGCAACGCTCGCAGCTCGGCGTTTTCGCGCTGCTGGCGGTGTTCATGGCGGCCACGCGCTTTCACCACTTCATCCCGGTGCCGGACGGCTCCTGGGCGATCTTCTTCGTCGGCGGCTTCTATCTGGCCGGCGCCGCGCGCTGGGCCTTCCCGCTGCTGATGATCGAAGCCGTGCTGGTGGATTACTTCGCCATTCACTACGCCGGTGTCAGCGACTTCTGCGTCACCGGCGCGTATGCGTTCCTGATTCCCACGCATGCCGTGCTCTGGTACGGCGGCCACCGGCTGCGCGGCGCGCCAGTGAACTGGCGCGGTCCGCTGCAGCTTGCCGTCTGCGCAGTGATCGCCGTCAGCCTCGCCTACGCCATCTCCAACAGTTCGTTCTACTGGCTGGGCGGGCGCTACGCGCAACCGAATGCGGCGCAGTACCTGGAACGCTTCTTCATGTACTACCCCCATTTTCTCGCCGTCACTCTCGCCTACATCGCCTTCGCTGCCGCCCTGCACTGCAGCCTGGTGCTGGGCCTTCGCCAAAAGGAATCCAGGTCATGAGCTTTCCGAACATTCGCCATCAATGGATCATCGCCGTGCTGCTGGCGGCGCTGATGCTGCTCACGCGCGGCGAGCACTTCGCCAGCGTGCACGCCCTGCCCAGCGCCTCCTGGGCGGTACTGTTCCTGGCCGGCTTCTACCTGCGCCCCTTGTGGGCCGTGCCCGCGCTTTTCGCGCTCGGTTCGCTGATCGATCTCGGCTCGCTGGCCGCGGGCACGATCAGCGATTGGTGCCTGTCGCCGGCCTACTGGGCGCTGCTGCTGGCCTACACCGCGCTGTGGGGCGGCGGCCGCCTGCTGCGCCGCCATAGCCACGGACGCGCCGCCGATCTATTGGTTCTGGCCCTGGCCCTCGCCGGCTCGGCCTTGCTCGGCTACCTCTGCTCCGGCGGCGGCTTCTACTTCTTCTCGGGCCGCTATGAAGACGCCAGCCTCATCGGCTTCGGCGAACGTATCCTGCGTTACTACCCCGGCAAGCTCGCCCATCTGTCCGCCTACGTCGGGCTGGCCGCGCTCATCGAGCTGGCGCTGCGACTCGCCGGAACCCAAGCGCACCGGCAGCACAGCGCCACGCGATGAGCGAAGACACGCTGGAGACGCGCCACCGTGCGCGCATGCAGCGCAAGAAGTCGGTGGTGGATGAACGCATCAATGCCGCGCAGACCGAGCGCGGCGTGCTGCTGGTGCTCACCGGCAACGGCAAGGGCAAGAGCTCCTCGGCCTTCGGCATGGTCGCGCGCAGCCTCGGCCACGGCCTGCGTGTCGGCGTGCTGCAGTTCATCAAGGGCCGCTTCTCCACCGGCGAGGAAGCCTTCTTCCGCCGATTCGACGAGGTCGAATACCATGTCATGGGCGAGGGCTACACTTGGGAAACGCAGGACCGCGAGCGCGACACGCGCGCCGCCCGCGCCGCCTGGGAGATCGCCTGCGACATGTTGCGGCGGCCGGAACTCGATCTGGTCGTACTCGATGAACTGTGCATCGCGCTCAAATACCGCTATCTCGACGTCGACGAAGTCGTGGCGGCCTTGCAGGCGCGCCCGCCGCGCCAGCACGCCGTGGTCACCGGCCGCGCGGCACCGCCGGCGCTGATCGAGGCGGCCGATACCGTCACCGAAATGCAGGTCGTCAAGCACGCCTTCCAGTCCGGGATACGCGCGCAGAAAGGCGTGGAACTGTAATGCCTGCCTGCCGCGCCCTGCTGATATCCGCCCCGGCGTCCGGCCAGGGCAAGACCACCGTCACCGTCGCGCTGGCGCGCCGCGCGCGGCGGCAGGGTCTGCGCGTGCGCGTGTTCAAGACCGGGCCGGACTTCATCGACCCGATGATTCTGCAACAGGCCAGCGGCGCCACCGTGCATCAGCTGGACCTGTGGATGTGCGGCGAAACGCAATGCCGCCGTCTGTTGTTCGAAGCCGCCAACGAGGCCGATCTGCTGCTGATCGAAGGCGTGATGGGCCTGTACGACGGCAAGCCGTCCAGCGCGGATCTGGCTCAGCGTTTCGGCATTCCAATACTCGCGGTGATCGACGGCTCCGCCATGGCGCAGACCTTCGGCGCGCTGGCCACGGGACTGGCGCGCTACCGCGACCATCTGCCGTTTCACGGTGTGCTGGCGAATCGCGTGGGCAGCGCCAGACACGCCGAAATGCTGCGCGACAGCCTGCCGCCGGCGCTGCATTTCCTCGGCGCCCTGCCGCGTTCCGCCGAATTCGCCCTGCCGGAACGGCATCTGGGCCTGACTCAGGCCGATGAAATCCAGGATCTCGACGCACGCCTGAGCCGCGTCGCCGACGCCCTCGGCGAGCACATCGCCTTCGATGCGATCCAGCCCGTCGAATTCCAGCCTGAGCCCGCACCGGCGCTCACGCCGCGGCTGGCCGGGCGCCGCATCGCCATCGCCCGCGACGCCGCGTTCTCGTTTGTCTACGCCGCCAATCTGGACACGCTGCGCGCACTCGGCGCCGTGCTGCGGTTCTTCTCGCCACTGGCGGACAGCGAGCTGCCCGAAGCGGATGCCGTCTACCTTCCGGGCGGCTATCCGGAACTGCATGCGAACGCGATCGCTGCCAACACCGGAATGCGCGAATCCCTGGTTCGCTTCGATGCTGCCGGCAAGCCCATCGTCGCCGAATGCGGCGGCATGATGAGCCTGTTCGAAACCCTGAGCGATGGCGACGGACAGACGCATCGCATGTTCGGCCTGCTGCCGGGCGCCAGCGCGATGCAGTCGCGGCTGCAGGCGCTGGGCCTGCAGGCCGTGGACCTCGGTGACGGCGAACTGCGCGGCCACAGCTTCCACTATTCCAGCCTGGACACGCCGCTGAATCCGATCGCGCGTGCGCACAATCCCAACGGCCGCCATTCCGAAGAAGCCGTCTACCGACGCAGCCGGCTCACGGCCTCTTACGTCCATCTGTACTTCGCCTCCAACCCGGACGCCTGCGCGGCGCTGTTCGCATGAGCCTGGCGCTGAGCATGAGCCTGGCGGTGCTCGTGGATGCGCTGTCGGGTGAACCGCGACGCTGGCATCCGCTGGTCGGATTCGGGCGTTATGCACAAGTATTGGAGCGCAAACTGGCACGACCGCAGGCCGGCGGCCGTGAGCAGATTCTTCGCGGCGCGCTGGCGGCCGTGCTGGCCATCGCCCCGGCGACCATCGCCTGTTTCGCGCTGCGCATGAGCTTCGCAGGCGTCGCCTACATTGGCCTGGCCTTTGACGTCACGGTTCTTTGGCTGGCACTGGGCCAACGCAGCCTGCGCGACCATGCGCTGGCCGTCCGCAACACCCTGCAGCGCGACGATCTGAACGGCGCTCGCAGCGCCGTCGGCCGTATCGTCAGCCGCGACTGCACGCAACTCGACGCCAACGGCGTATCGCGCGCCACCGTCGAATCCGTGCTCGAAAACGGTAGCGACGCCGTGTTCGGCGCCTTGTTCTGGTTTGCCGTCGCCGGCAGCCCCGGCGTGATCGCCTACCGCCTGTGCAACACACTGGACGCGATGTGGGGCTATCGCACACCGCGACATCGGTATTTCGGACGCTGCGCCGCGCGGCTCGATGATCTGATGAACCTCGTCCCGGCACGGCTCACGGCGCTGAGCTATGCGCTGCTGGGCCGCACCGGCACGGCGCTGCGCTGCTGGCATAGCCAGGCGCGGCATTGGGAGTCGCCCAACGCCGGCCCGGTCATGGCCGCCGGCGCCGGAGCCCTCGCCGTACAGCTCGGCGGTGCCGCGCGCTATCACGGCGAACTGCGTTCGCGTCCCATGCTCGGCATCGGTGCGATCCCGCAAGTCGGCGACATCGACCGCAGCCTGCGCCTGGTGCACGGCAGCACGATCCTGTGGCTGCTGTGCATCGGCCTCGCCTCGTTGGCTCTACGTCATGCTTGAGCACGGCGGACGCCTGCAGGCGGCGGCGCGCGAATTCGGCATTCCGGTCGAATCCTGGCTCGATCTTTCCACTGGCATTTCGCCGCATAGCTGGGCCGTGGAACGTGCCTTCGACATTCCGGCGCAAAGCTGGTCGCGACTGCCCGAAGACGAAGACGGACTCGCCGAGGCCGCGCAGGACTACTACGGCGCCGCCGCCCTGCCGGTCGCCGGCTCGCAGGCCGCGATCCAGGCACTGCCCAGCCTGCGTGCACCGTGCCGTGTCGCCGTGCTGGCCCCCACCTACGCCGAGCACGAACAAGCCTGGCGAAGTTCCGGCCACACGGTCGGGACCGTGACGCTCGGAGAACTTGAGGCACGCATCGACAACTTCGACGTCCTCGTCGTCGTCAATCCCAATAACCCGGATGGTCGTTACATCGAGCCTTCGCGACTGCTGGACTGGCATGCGCAACTGAGCGCGCGCGGCGGTTGGCTGATTGTCGACGAGGCCTTTGTCGACGCCACACCGGAACGCAGTGTGGTGTGCCCGAACATGCCGGAGGGACTGATCGTGCTGCGTTCGCTGGGCAAGTTCTTTGGGCTTGCCGGCGCGCGCGTGGGCTTCGCGCTGGCGGCGCTCCCGCTGCGCACGGCATTGGCGGAAGCGCTAGGCCCATGGACACTCAGCGGGCCGTCGCGCGCCGTGGCCCACACTGCGCTGCGCGATCGGCCGTGGCAGCAAGTGCAGCGCCAGCGGCTGGGTCGGGACAGCGTTCGCTTGCGGAATTTGTTGGGCAACTACGGGCTTGTAGCCGCTGGCGGCACGGCGCTGTTTCAGTGGGTGCCGACGGGCGATGCGGATGCAGTCGCGCTGGCCCTGGGGCGTGCAGGAATACTGGTGCGGCGGTTTGAAGGGCTTGGCTTGCGGTTTGGGCTGCCGGGGCTTGATGCTGACTGGCGCCGTTTTGGTTTGGCGCTGGCGGGCTTGCGGAGGGCGGTGGCTTGAACGCTTCTCGGACCGTTGGGCTTGAAGCCTCGAGGGTCTACTGGCCCGGTGCCCCCCGGCGCTTCAGAAAGGATCCTAACGGCAACCGAGCCGTAGGGTGGGCAAAGGCCGAAGGCCGTGCCCACGCGGGCAGGGTCGCCACAAACGCGTGGGCACGCTGCGCTTTGCCCACCCTACGGAACTGTCTCGCACCCCGCTGCGCGCGGCACCTCACCCGGCGCTTCCGAAGGGGCCCGAACAGCGAAAGGCCACAGCAAAAGCTCCCCTCTCCCGCGTGCGGGAGAGGGGCTGGGGGAGAGGGCCGCGCGCAGCGCGGAATGCGGTTGTCCCCCGTTACATCCGCACCGAGCAGCGCAGCGCGCGCAGTGGGTCGGCTGGCCAGGGATGGCCAGCCGAGCGCCGTCACGGCAGGGACGCCGTGTCGGCGCGACCCCGAGCACGTGAGCAGCGCAGGCTCCCCGGCTCGCGTAGCGAGACGGGGTGCGGATGTTTCGGGTGTCCTTTCTTTTGGTTCCTTTTCTTTGGACAAGCAAAGAAAAGGAACCCGGCGCCGGCTGGCGCCGGAACCCGTCTCGGCGCGACCTAAAGTCGCCAGACCCTCGACGCCTTATCGAAACAAACCAGACCGGAGCCCAAACGCGTGGGCACGCTGCGCTTTGCCCACCCTACGGGACGATCAGCAATTCATTGGCACACCGCGAGGCAAATGGCGCCCATGACCGCCCGCACCCTCATGATTCAGGGCACCACCTCCGACGCCGGCAAAACCACCCTGGTCGCCGGCCTGTGCCGCGTGCTCAAGCGACGTGGCATGCAAGTCGCCCCGTTCAAGCCGCAGAACATGGCGCTCAACAGCGCCGTCACCGCCGACGGCGGCGAAATCGGCCGCGCCCAGGGCTTGCAGGCCCAGGCCGCCGGCGTGGCGCCGACGACCGACATGAACCCGGTGCTGCTCAAGCCGAACAGCGATGTCGGCGCGCAAGTCATCGTTCACGGCCGCGCCGTCGCCAATCTCGATGCCCGCGCCTATCACGACTACAAGACCGTCGCGATGCAGGCCGTCCTCGAATCGCACATGCGTCTGAGCGCGCAGTACCAAACGATTGTCGTCGAAGGCGCCGGCTCGCCGGCCGAGATCAATCTGCGTGACCGCGACATCGCCAACATGGGTTTTGCGGAGGCCGTGGACTGCGCGGTGATCCTGATCGCCGACATCGACCGTGGCGGTGTGTTCGCGCACCTGGTCGGCACACTGGAACTGCTCAGCCGAAGCGAACAGGCGCGCGTCGCCGGCTTCGTCATCAACCGCTTTCGCGGCGACATCTCGCTGCTGCAACCCGGTCTGGACTGGCTGGAGGCACGCACCGGCAAGCCGGTGCTCGGCGTGCTGCCGTATCTGCATGGTCTGTATCTGGATGCCGAGGATGCGATCGCGCAGGCTCCGGCCAAGCGCGAGGCCCAGCTGCGTGTGGTGGTACCGGTGCTGCCGCGCATCAGCAATCACACCGACTTCGACCCGCTGCGCGCGCATCCGCAGGTGGACTTCCGCTTTGTCGCCCTGTCTGAAACACCGCCGCCGGCCGATCTGGTGATTCTGCCCGGCACCAAGTCCGTGCGCGCCGATCTCGATCATCTGCGGCAGCACGGCTGGGATGACCATCTGAACCGGCATCTGCGCTACGGCGGCAGGCTGATCGGCATTTGCGGCGGCCTGCAGATGCTCGGCCGGCGCATCGCCGATCCGCAGGGCATCGAAAGCGAAGCCGGCGACAGCGCAGGTTTCGGCTGGCTGGAGCTGGACACCGAACTGGCCGCGGAAAAGACCCTGCGCCAGGTTCAGGGCCACCTCGCCTTCGGCGACGGCGCGGCGCTGCGCGGCTACGAAATCCACGCCGGCCTCAGCCACGGCCCGGCGCTGGACTGCCCGGCCGTGCGCATCGCTGATCGCGTCGACGGCGCGATCTCGAGCGACGGCCGCATCCTCGGCACCTACCTCCACGGCCTGTTCGACAGCGCCGAGGCCTGCACCGCCCTGCTCGCCTGGGCCGGTCTCGACGCCCCCGAATCCTTCGACGCCGACGCCCGCCGAGAAGCGTCTTTGGAACGCCTGGCCGACTGTCTGGAAAACCATCTGGACATGGCGCGCGTGCTGGCGATCACCAACGCCGGTTCGGTTCCCGCCGCCTCCAAAAGCCGTAGCCGCTCAATCAAAACCCTGATTCTCGGCGGCGCCCGTTCCGGCAAGAGCCGCTACGCCGAATCGCTGGCCGCAGCCTCGGGGCTCGAGGTGGTCTATATCGCTACCGCGAGCGCGGACGATGTCGAGATGGCGGCACGCATCGCTCATCATCGACAAGACCGGCCGAGTCACTGGATTACGCTGGAGGAACCACTCGCCCTGGCGCAGCGGCTGCGCGAACAGGCGGCGCCCGGTCGCTGTTTGTTGGTCGACTGCCTGACGCTGTGGCTCAGCAACTGGCTGTGCAGCCCGCAGGCCGATGCCCTCGACGAGGCCATCAGCGACTTGCTCGACACCGTAGCCGGGCTGCCCGGTGAACTCATCCTGGTCAGCAACGAGACCGGGCTGGGCGTGGTACCGGCCGGGGCACTGACCCGCCGCTTCGTCGACGAATCCGGCCGCCTGCACCAGCGCCTGGCGCAAGGCTGCGAGCGCGTGGTCTTCGTCACGGCCGGTTTGCCGCAACCGCTCAAAGGCAGCCCGCCACTGGCCTGAACTCCGAGTGGTTCGGTTTGTGCTTTCAATTGCTTGCCGGCGCCCGTCGCGTGCGCCGAACCTTCCCAAAGCATTGAACGAGACCCAAGGCAATCATGCTTTCGCGCTTTGCCACCTACTTTGACGAGGTGGCGCGTCGCGGTTCGATCCGCCGCGCTTCCGAGTATCTGAACATCACGCCCTCGGCGATCGACCGCCAGATCCAGCAGATGGAGGAACGGCTCGGCGTGCCGCTGTTCGACCGCATCCCCCAGGGCATGCGGCTGACCTCGGCCGGAGAGCTGCTGCTGGTGACGGTGCGCCGCTGGCGGCGCGAACTGCGCAATGTCGAAGCCCAACTCGATGAACTACGTGGACTGCGTCGCGGCGAGGTCAGCCTGGCGCTGGTCGAAGGCGGCAACGAGTTCCTGACTCGCGCGCTGCGCCAGTTCAGCCAGACCTATCCCGGCATCGCCTACAAGCTGCAGGTGACGATTTCCGAAACCGTGCTCGACCGCGTACTCAAGGGCGAAGCCGACATCGGCGTCACCTTCAATCCACCGGATCGCCAGGATTTGCGGATCGAGAGCGTGCTGGTCTACCAGGTCGGCGCGGTGATGCGCCCGGAGCACCCTCTGGCCGCTCGGGATTCGATCAGCCTCGCCGAATGCGCCGACCATCCCTTGATCGGCCCGGACGAATCCAATGTGCTGCGAAACCTGCTCGACCGCGCCTGGGCGCGCAGCGTCGGCGGCACGCCGCGTTTCATGTTCTCGGCGAGCAGCATCACGCTGATCAAGTCGCTGGTGCTCAGCGGCGCCGGAATTGGCTTTCTGACGCCGATCGACGTGGCCGCCGAAGTCGATGAAGGCCGTCTGCGTTTCGTGCCCCTGGCGCAGACGCAATTGCCGCTGTCAGTGCTCTCGCTGATCACCGCTTCGGGCCGGACGCAGTCCACGGCGGCCTCGCTGCTGCTCAACCACTTGTCCGCAACGATGGCCCAGCAGGCGGAACCCTGAATTCCGGGCGTTGCTTTTTTTGCAATGGACGACGCCAAAAATTGAAATAGATTTGTTCACCCGAGCTTTGCACAATGATCTCCGTCAAGGCGCGAATGCGCAGATTTCACAACCGCCGCAAGGCACAACCGGGGGCCGCGTGACCATCGATTCAAGCAAACGGGCTTTGCTGACCGGCGCCCCGGCGCTGGGCGGCGCCCTGCTGGCTCTGGGCGCCTGCGCTGGCGAACAGGGTGCGGCGGCCGCCGCGGCCGGTACGCTCGGCCCGGCACGCACCGTGGCCTGGGCCGTCGGCACCACCGGATCGGACTTCGTGCTGGAGATTTCCCTGGGCGCCGCCGATGCCGCCGAGATGCTGGGCTGGCGCTTCACGCGCATCCTCAATACGCAGCCCACGCCGGAAGCGCACATCAACGCGATCCGCCAGGCCGTGACCTCGCGCGCCGACGTGATCCTGACCGTGGACTGGTATCAGGCGGTGGTCGAGGAAATCGCCGCCGGCCAGAAAAAGGGCGCGCGTTTCGCGGTGGTGAATTCGGCCAACAACCCACGGGAACTGGCGCCGCTGCAGGTGCCTTTCGTCGGCCAGCAGCCGCGCGAAACCGGCCGCCTGATGGGCGCGCGCATCGCCGAAACCCTGAGCGAGCGCGGCGTCGCCAGCGGCCGCGTACTGGTCGGCAATCCGTTTCCGGGTTCGCTCAATGTCGAAGAACGCATTCGCGGCGTCGGCGAAGGCCTGGCCGAGATCGCCGGCGAGGCCTATGAACTGGTCAGCTTCGCCGACAATGCCGCCGCCGACGTGACCGCTTCGGTGGGCCTGTACAAGGCCAAGATGACCGAGACCGGCAACATCGTCGCGCACGCCGTCGCCGGCGGCGAGATGTCAGCGGTGCCGCTGTCCAAGGCCCTTGCGGAAGTCGGCCAGAGTGCCGGACAGACCGTGATCGGCGGCTGGGTCGGCAGCCTCAAGGTGCTCAACCTGATCAAGTCCGGCGAGATGAGTTTCGCGCTGGACGAGAATCTCTACTATCAGGGTTTCCTCGCGGTGCTGCTGAGCTGGTCGATGCTGGAGCGTCAGTTCCCGGCGGTGAATCTCTCGGCCGGGCATGTCTGGGTCACACCGGACACCGTCGACTCGATGATCGAGAGCTACCAGAAGCGCAAGGCCAAGGCGTCGGAATATGGCCTCTCCTAAGGTGGTGCCGCACCGTCCCATCCCCGATCCGGAACCGGCCACGCCGGTTCTGAGCCTGAGCGGCCTGAGCCGGCGCTACGGCAAGATCACGGCCGTCGAAGACGTCAGCTTCAGTGTCGCGGCCGGTGAAGTCACTGCCCTGTTGGGCGACAACGGCGCCGGCAAGTCCACGCTGATCTCGATGATCTCGGGCGTGACGCCGCCCAGCGGCGGCCACATCCGGCTCGGCGGTCAGCCGGTGGCGTTTTCGAGCCCCGCGGACGCACGCCGCGCCGGCATCGCCACGGTGTTCCAGAACCTGTCGCTGATCGAGGACCGCAGCATCGCCGAGAATCTGTTCCTCGGCTGCGAACGGGTGCGCTTCGGCTTTCTGCTCGATCGCCGCGGCATGAACCGCGAGGCTCAGTCGGTGCTCGACCGGCTGCGCGTCAACCTGCCGCCGGTGACCACCGCGGTGCGCTACCTCTCGGGCGGGCAGCGTCAGGCCGTGGCCGTGGCGCGCACGGTATTGCATGGCAGCCGTCTGGTGATCATGGACGAACCGACCGCCGCGCTGGGCGTGCGCGAAACCGGACGCGTGCTCGAACTGATCGACCGCCTGCGCAGCCAGGGCACCGCGGTGCTGCTGGTCAGCCACAACATGGACAACGTGTTCGAAGTCGCCGACCGCGCCGTCATCCTGCGCCTGGGCCGCAAGGTCGGCGAACTCCAGCTATCGGACACCAACCGCGCCGAGGTCGTCGGGCTGGTGGTCGGCGGTGCCTCGCCCGTATCGCCGACGCGGGAGCGCGTCGCATGATCGGCAAGGCTCTGCCCGCACTGTTCAACCGCCAGGCCGCGATGGCCCTGATCGCGCTCGCACTGTTTATCGGCTTCGCCGCGCGCGCGCCGCACTTCGTGGATGCGCAGACCCAGTTCGAGATCCTGCGCCTGACCGCATTCACGCTGCTGATCGGCCTGCCGCTGACCTATCTGGTCATCGCCGGCGAAGTCGATCTTTCGATCGGCTCCAACTACGGCCTGTGCAGCGTGATCGCCGCCGTGGCCATAGTCGACTGGGGCTGGAACCCCTGGCTCGCGGCCTTGCTGGCGATGCTGCTCGGCACTGCGATCGGCCTGTTCAACGGCTATGCCGTGGTCCGCTTCAAGGTGCCCTCGTTCATCCTCACCATCGGCATGCTGAGCCTGCTGCGCGGGCTCGCGCTGGTCATCACCATGGGCCTGTCGATCGACATTCCTGGCAGCATCCAGAGCAGCTTCTTCGCCGCCGCCGGCGGCATGCTCGGTTCGGTTCCGGCGCAGGTGATCTGGGCGGTCGCGGCCTTCGCCATCAGCGGCGCGGTGCTGCGCTACACCCTGTTCGGCGCGCGGCTCTACGCCACCGGCGGCAATGCCCGCGCGGCGCTGCAGATGGGCGTGAATCCGGGCCGCATCAAGATCTGGACGTTCGCCGCGGTCGGATTCGGCTGCGGACTGACCGGCGCCCTGACCACCGGCTGGCTGCGCATCGGCGCGCCCAACACCGGCGCGGGCGCGGAACTGTCGATCATCGCCGCGGTGATCATCGGCGGCGCCGCCCTCAGCGGCGGCATCGGTACCGCCACCGGCACCCTGATCGGCGCGGTCATCGTCAGCATGTTGCAAACCGGCCTGATCCTGCTCGGCGTCCAGGGCAACTGGGTCCAGGTCTACGTCGGCCTGCTGATCGTGCTCGCCGCCGGGCTCGAACCCTATTTGCGACCGGACGGCGCACTGGCCGAATGGTTGCAGCGCTCCGAGCGAAGTCCGGATACCGGCTAGCGCGGACGCGCCCAGGCCGCCGCAATCGGCGGCCGTCTCATACATCCCCTGTTCTTCCCACTACTTCAATCGAGGTCAGCCCCGTCATGCCTGCTGACGAGTTACGTTACGAACAGGCCGAGACCCTCGGGATCGATGAAATCCCGGTGATCGACTTCGGCCCCTTCCTGACCGGCGACGCGCAATCGCGCGAGCAGGTCGCCGCCAGGATCAATGAAGCCTGCCGCCGCATCGGCTTCTTCTACATCGTCAACCACGGCGTGCCGGAGAGCCTGCGCCAATCGGTACTGTCGGAATCGCGTGATTTCTTCGCGCGCCCCTACGATGAGAAGATGCAATGCGCGCCCCGGCTCGACGGTCAGTGGTGCGGCTATCTGCCGCCGCGCGGCGCGCAGGAGGGCACCACCCCCGGCGGTTCGCTGCTGCCCGAACTCAAGAGCGACAAGGTATCCGGCGGTTCGCTCGAACAGTTCAACATGATGCGGGTACTGCCGGCCGACGACCCCAACTTCGGCGCGGCCGACCCGATCTATCAGTCCAACCGCTGGCCGGCCGGCGCGCCGCGCTTCGTCGAAACGATGGTGCTCAACCAGCGCGCCCTGCTGAAGCTCAGCGATGCGCTGATGGAAGCGATCTCGATGGCGCTGGGCCTGGCGCCGGACTTCTTCGCCCAATTTCATCGCAGCCCGCTGTCGACCTTCGGCCTGAACTACTACCCCGCCCCGGTTCCGGGTCGCCCTTCGGCGGACATCGGCGTCGGCGCGCACTGCGATGCGTCCTCATTCACGGTGCTGTTGCAGGACGACGTCGGCGGGCTCGAAGTGCGCGACGCACAGGGCCGCTGGATCACCGCGCCCTATGTCGCTGGCGCCTACGTCATCAACATCGGCGACACCATGATGGGCTGGACCAACGGCCACTTCGTCTCGACCTTTCATCGCGTGGTCAGCCGGCGCCCGGCCGATCGCTATTCCTCGACGCTGTTCATGAATCCGGACCGCGACGTCACGGTGGCGCCGATCGAGCGCTTCGTCAGCGCCGACAACCCGGCGCGCTACCAGCCTTTCCACAACGACGACTACATGCGTGGCTTCTTCGTGAAGTTCTACGACCAGTTGTTCAAGACACCTGCAGCGGACGGCTGAGTCCAACAGCACGCAAGCCGCCAGACCCGACACCCACCCACGTCTCCAAGCCGTTCTTCTACATACTCGACGCCAAGGATCATCCGATGAACAACAAGGTTCGTACCGTCATCCGCAAAGGGGCCAGACTGCTCGGTTCCGGCGGATTCGCATTCCTGGCGCTGATGCCGGCGCACCGTGTCGCGCTGGCGCAGTCGCCGGCCGGGCCATCCGAACCGAGCGAAAGCACCGAGCCACCGGGCGTCGAGGACGCCGCCGAACTCGGCGTGCTGGTGGTCACCACCAAGCAGAGCAAGTCGGCGATTCTACCGACCGAAACGGATGCCTTCGGTCTGGGCGTGGGTCTGCTGGAAACGCCGCGCTCGGTGTCCACGGTATCGCTGGCGATGATCGACCAGTACAGCCTGGTGACCGTGCGCGATCTGATCGCGGTGACGCCGGGCGTGTTCACGGCCAGTTTCTATGGCGTGGACGGCACCGTGAACATTCGCGGCGAATACGCCGACAACTACTTTCGCGGATTCAAGCGCATCGAGAATCAGGGCACTTACGTCACGCCGATCGAGTCGGCGCTGAACCTGGAGGTCGTGCGCGGCATCGCCTCGCCGGCCTACGGCACCGGTCGCGCCGGTGGCTACGTCAATTTCAATCCACGCTCGGATCGCGCACGCAGCTTCAGGAACGGGCTTGGGTCCCAGGGCGAGGTCAGCGCGGCTGGCGGCACCTATGACTACTACCGCGCTACCGGCGAATACGGCGCGCCGTTCACAATCGGCGGCTACAAGGCCGGCATCGATGCCTACGTCGAGAAGACCCAGGCTTCCCAGTACTTTCACGGCATCGAGCCGGAGCACGTGCTCGGCCAGTTCGGCGTCGCCAGCGACCTGCCGGGCCAATGGCAGCTCGATGCCGGCCTGCAGTACTACGACGCCAGCGGCATGCAGGGCTCGACCGGCATCAACCGTCTGACCCAGGACCTGATCGACCACGGCAACTACATCTCCGGCAGTCCGGTGGCGCAGATCGCAGCCGACGGCGCCGACTACATCACGCCCGCGGACATCGATGCGATCGGCGGCGTCACCCAGTACTACGGTGCCGTCACCGACTACAGCCGTCTGGATCCGGACACGATTCAGACCGTGCATCTCGATCGCCGCACCCTGCTGACCTCTGACTACGACTTCGGCGACTCCAAGACCGTCACCGCCTACCTCGATTTTTCGCGCATGTTCGGGGCCGGCATACTGAAATTTCAGGGCTTCTATGACGCGCTCGACGCCGATTCCTACAACAGCTACGGCTTCGCCAAGAGCCTGGACAACAATGTTCAGGAATTCCGCCTGTCCTACGGCGGGTCAGCCTTGCCGACGTCCTGGATCAGCGCCAACTACATCGCCGGTGCCGGCTATCGCCGCTACGAGGCCGACGAGGGCTATGCCTTCGCGCGCGGTTATCTGGTGCTCGACCGGCAGGACATCACTGTGGGCGCCACGCCGGACAGCATTCTCAATCCGCTCTACGTCAGCGGCGAACCCTTCGACCAGCTCTACCATTCCACGGTCGATGGCTACGGCGCCTTCTTCAACACCGATCTGGCGCTGGGCAATCACCTCAAGTTCACCGGCGGCGTCCGCTATGACGACTACGACGTGGAATCCTCCAACACCGGACTACTCGACTACTCGGTGCCACTGAATACCGTCTACAAGGGCAGCGAGGGTGCCACCAGCTGGTCGGCCAGCCTCAGCGTCGTGACCCCACTGGGCATCGTGCCCTACGTCACGCGCGGCAAATCCTATGCGCTGGAAACCAGTCAGGGTGGCGCCGTGACACCGGGTAACGTCTCGGCCGGCACCTTCCTGTCGCCGACCACGCTGACCGAGGCCGGAATCAAGGGCAGCTTCTTCGAAGACCGCCTGTTCGTCGCCTTGTCCGCCTACCGCCAGAAGCGCACGCAGTCCGAACTGCTCAGCGGCAATTTCGTCGGCGCACGCACCGAGGGCCTGGAGGCCGAACTGCGCTGGGCCATCAATCGCCGCTTCGGCCTGTCGGCGGTAGCCACGCGCCAGAAGACCGAGATCGCCGGAACCTCGTTCCTGGTCGTGACCCCGGCCGACTTCGGCATCGACTACACCGATGGCTGGGGCTACATCTACCAGGCCGCAAGCAGCGGTTTCGAGGGACTCGAAGTCGGCTATACCGACCGCACCCAGCCGCGCTACGTCTACGGTCTGTTCGGCAACTACGAGCATGGCAACGGCTTCGGTCTCACGCTGGGCGGCAACTACGTGGACGAAACCAGCGGGCATCTGCCGGGGGCGATCGTGTTCCCCGACTACTTCCTGCTGCGCGGCTCGGCACACTACGACGTCGGGCGCTATCGCGTCGCCCTGCACATCAACAATATTCTCGACGAGCGCTACTACATCCCGCAGCGCAGCACCGATACGGAAGGCTCGGCGTTCCCGGGTGAAGGCCGCACCGCGATGCTCAAGTTCACGGTCCGCCTGTAAGCCAGTGACGGGGCGCCTTCCGCATTCGGTGGGTGCCCTGTTTCGAGAACGCCATCATGAACACAGCCGAATCCACACCGGGCACCGAACTGCCGCTGATCGATCTCGGGCCGCTGATCCGCGGTGAACCCGACGGTCTCGCCCAGGTTGCGCGCGAGATCGGCCGGGCCTGCCGCACAGTCGGTTTTTTCTATGTCCGCAATCACGGCCTGCGCCGCGATCTTCTGGGCAGTCTGTACACGATGTCGCGGCGATTCTTTGCGCTGCCGCAGACCGAGAAAGACGCCCTGGCGATCAATGGCCAGAACCGCGGCTATGTCGGTTTCGGCTCGGAGAGCCTGGACCCGCAGAAACTCGCGGACGCCAAGGAGGCCTTCAACATCGGGCGTGCTCCGCAGCACGGCGAAGCAGCAGACAGTGTCGGCACCAATCAGTGGCCCGAACTCAGCGACTTTCGCGAGCTGCTGACGCACTACTACCAACAAATGCAACATCTCAGCGAACAGATCCATACGGCGATCGCCGTCGATCTCGGCCTGACTCCGGATTACTTTCAGGGTTTCGTCGACCGCCCGATGGCGACCCTGCGCCTACTGCACTATCCGCCGCACCCGGACCCGTTCGACGGGACCCGCTACGGCGCCGGCGCTCATACCGACTACGGAAATCTCACCATCCTCTGGCAGGACGAGGTCGGCGGGCTCGAAGTGCGCGCCCGCGACGGCCGCTGGCTGGCCGCTCCGCCGATCGCGGATAGTTTCGTCTGCAACATCGGGGATTGCCTGATGCGTTGGAGCAACGACATCTACATATCCAATCCGCATCGCGTCACCAACCGCAGCGGCCGCGAGCGATACTCGGCGGCGTTCTTCTTCGACCCGAATCCGGACGCCTGGGTCGAGTGCCTGCCAAGCTGCACCCGCGACGATCGGCCGCCACGTTATCCGCCGATCACCGCCGCCCAGCACCTGCGTGAACGCCTGGACGCGACCTACGTACATCGTCGCCGCGAACCCGGTGACGATCCGCGTGACTGAAGCCACGCGAGTAGCCACCGGGCGTCATACCGTTGTGCTGCTCGGCTGCCTGTCGGCGCTGGGGCCTATCGGGGTCGACATCTATCTGCCCGCGTTTCCGCGCATCGCCGCCGACCTGGGCTGCGACGTCGGCGCCGTGCAGCAAAGCATGGCCGCCTACTTTCTGGCGCTGAGCCTCGGCCAGCTCGTCTACGGGCCGATCTCGGACCGGATCGGCCGCAAGCCGCCGATCTGCATCGGCCTGTCGATCTTCGCGATCGGCGCTCTGCTCGCCGCCTGCTCCAGCAGCGTGGCGGCGCTCATCGCCGCGCGCTTCGTCCAGGGTCTCGGCATCTGCGCCATCATCGCGCTGATCCGCGCCATCGTCCGCGACCTGCACGTTGGCGCCGAAGCCGCCCACATGATGGCGCGCATGCTGCTCATCGTGAGCGTGTCACCGCTGCTGGCGCCACTGGCTGGCAGCGCCATCCTCGGTTTCGCCTCCTGGCGATTGATCTTCGTGCTGCTGGCGGTGATGGCCGCGGCGCTGTTGCTGCTGACAGGGTATGGCCTGCCGGAAACGCACCACCCCACGGCAGCGTCATCCGCGCCCGGCGAGTCGCTGGCGCGCCGCTGTTGGCGACTGCTGGCCGACCCGGGTTTTCGCAGGCCGATGCTGGTCCTGGCCTGCGCCCAGGCTGGCGCCTCGATCTACCTCGCCAGCGCCTCGCAGTTGTACATCGTCGACTACGGTCTGGGCGGTCTCGCCTACGGCCTGGTGTTCGCAATCAATGCCGTCGGCATGATCGGTCTGGCTCAAACCAATCGCTGGTTGATCCGTCGCCGCGGTCCGGCCTCGGTGCTGCGGGCCGGAACCGCTGGCTGCGCCGTGGCGATGCTCGGCGTCGCCGCCACCAATCTCGCCGGTCTGCACTCGATCGGACTCGTGTTGATCGGGTTCTTCGTCTATTTCTCGGCATTCGGCCTGGTGATGGCGCCCGCCTCCGTCATCGCGCTGCACGGCCACCCCGAACTCAGCGGCACCGCCGCGGCCCTGCTGGGTACGGTCCAATTCGCCAGCGGCGCCGCTGCCACCGCGCTGGCCGGCTACGGCTTCGATGGCAGTGCCGGACCGGCCATCAGCCTGCAAGCCGTAGTCGCGGTCACGGCCTGGTGCGCGGCGGTTCGTATTCCCCATGAAGCCGACCAGCTACGCAGGCCACCGGACGCGAGCGCTGAGTCGGCGAGCGCGTGAAGCTGTCACAATAGGCTGACGAGGCCCGCTGGCCGCAATGGCGTGGGCTCTCCAGCGCATCGCGCACCGGACCACCAAACGCAAAGGAAGCATCAGTGCCCGAGCACCCCGATCTCGGCTGGGTTCGCATCCCGCCGGGCACGCCGGACATCGCCGCCACCTCAGGCGCCGCGGCGCGACAGGCCCAGCTCACCAAGCCACCCGGTTCACTGGGACGCCTCGAACACGAAGTGTTGCGGCTGGCCGGCTTACAGGGACGCGAACGCCCCGCCGTCGACCGCGTGCAGATTTGCGTATTCGCCGCCGATCACGGCGTCGTCGCCGAATCGGTCTCCGCGTTTCCGCAGGCCGTCACCGCGCAGATGATCGACAACTTCGCCCACGGTGGCGCGGCCATCAGCGTGCTCGCACGCAGCCTCGACGCCCGGCTGGAAGTCGTCGACCTCGGCACCGTCGTCGAATCAGACGCCGCGCAGGGCGTACGTCGCCAACGCATCGCCCCGTCTACCGCCAATTTCGTCAACGCCCCGGCCATGGACGCGGCGCAAATGGCGCAGGCGCTGGCAGCCGGTCGCGAGGCAGTCGCGCGCGCGGCCGCGGACCGCGTCGAGCTGTTCATCGGCGGCGACATGGGCATCGGCAACAGCACCAGCGCCGCCGCCCTGGCCTGCGGCTACGGCGTGGGCGCCGCACGGCAACTGGCCGGCCCCGGCACCGGCCTGAATGCCGAGGGCGTGCGCCGCAAGATCTCGGTCATCGAACGCGCGCTGGCGCACCACCGCGAACAGCTGCACGCGCCGCTGGACGTGCTGCGCCTGCTCGGCGGCTTTGAGATCGTGGCGCTGACGGGCGCCTACATCGCCTGCGCCCAAGCCGGCATCGCCGCACTGGTCGATGGATTCATCAGCACCGCCGCGGCGCTGGCAGCCTGCCGCATCAATCCCGGAACGCATGACTGGCTGCTGTTTGCGCACAACTCCGCAGAGCCCGGCCACGCCGCTCTGCTGAAGGCGCTGGACGCCGAACCCCTGCTCGATCTCGGCATGCGGCTCGGCGAAGGCAGCGGTGCCGCCGTGGCGGTGCCGCTGCTGCGCAGTGCCTGTCTGCTGCACGCGCAGATGGCGACCTTCGCCGAAGCGGGTGTCGCCGGCCGCCAAGCCTGAGGCGGGCATGTCCGTCACCCTGCTGCGTCATGGCGAAACCGAGCGTCCGAGCCGCTACCACGGGCGAAGCGATGTCGCCTTGAGTCCGCAAGGCTTCTTGCAAATGGAGACCGCCGTGGCGGGTGCGGACTGGGATCACATCCTGAGTTCCCCGCTGCGGCGCTGTGCCGACTTCGCCGATGCGCTGGCGCAGCGCCTGAACCGCCCGATGTCCACCGACGCGCGACTGTGCGAGCTGGATTTCGGCGAATGGGAAGGCTGTACCGCCGCCGAGCTGCAGCTTCGCGTGCCCGAAGCGCTCGGCCGCTTCTGGTCCGACCCGGACCAGCATCCGCCGCCGGGCGGCGAAGCGGTGTCGAGCCTGCGCAATCGCGTGCTCGCGGTCCTGTCCGAACAGGCGGCGGTGCACGGCGGGAAACGGCTGCTGATTGTCACGCACGGCGGCCCGATCCGGGTGTTGCTGGCGCAGCGGGACGGCATCGCATTGAACCAGTTGCTGAGCATCGAGGTGGCGCTGGCCGCCCGGGTCGAACTCTGATGCGGGCCTTTCTGGTTGCCCTGCAATTTCTGACGCGCGTTCCGGTGCGGTTCACCGACAGTCCATCGCAGCAGACTATCGCTCGTTCGCTGCTGTGGTATCCCTTAGTCGGTCTGCTGCTTGGCCTGATGCTGTGCTTGTTCTCCTGGCTGCTGGACGGGCAGGCGCCGCTCCTGAGCGCCGCGCTGATATTGAGCGCCTGGGTCGGCATCAGCGGCGCGCTGCACCTCGACGGACTCGCCGATTGCGCCGACGCCGTCGTCGGCGGACAGGGCAATCGCGAACGCATGCTGGCGATCATGAAAGACGCCGCCGCCGGTCCGATGGGTGTCAGCGCGATCGTACTGGTGCTGATGCTCAAGCTGGGCGCCTTGAGCAGCGCGCATGACTGGCCGACGCTGGTACTGCCACCATTGCTGGCCCGCGGCCTGGTCCCGTTGCTGTTTCTGAGCACACCCTATGTCCGGCGCGACGGCCTCGGTTCGGCGATGGCCGAACACCTGCCCAAGAATGCCCTGCTGCCGGTACTGGGCCTTGGCGGTCTCGCGATGCTTGTGGCGACACCATTGGCGGCGATGCTCGCGCTGATCGCCGCCGCCGCCGTGCTGTGGCTGCTTCGCGCGGCAGCGATACGACAGCTGGGTGGATTCACCGGCGATGTGGCCGGGGCCCTGATCGAACTGGCTGAAACCACGATCCTGGTCGCACTGGTTCTCGTGTCGAGCGGACATTCCACCTGAGTTGCGCGATCCGCCCCGGTGAACCGGACTTGTGCGGCCGGCCGCAACTGCGTTTGACTATCGGCCCGACGCCCCGCAGAAAACCACCATGACCCGGACCCGACGCCCCCTTATCCTGCTGCGCACCGGCATCCTGCTGCTCGCCGCGCTCGGCGTGCTCGGCCTGTCCGGCTGTCTGGCGGTGCGCGTGACACGCGCGGTCCAGCAGAATTCCGCACTCGACGCGCTGCCGGCGAAAGGCGATGTGGATTCGGCCAGCGAACGCACGCTGTATCAGGATGGCACTGCACGCAGCTATCTGGTGCAGGTTCCCTCGGGGCCTGGCCCGTTTCCGGTCGTGGTGCTGTTGCACGGCGGCACTCAGACGGCGCGCGAGACCTGGGAGCAGACCAGCCTGCCGAGCCTGGCCCGTGAAAAAGGATATCTCATGGTTGCGCCGCAGGGCGTCAACAAACACTGGAACGACGGACGTGGCGTCACCATCGCCGGGGAGGCCTCAGGCGCCGATGACGTCGCCTTTCTCAACGCGGTGATCGACGATGTGCTGCGCCGCGACCACGGCGATGCCTCGGCCGTCTTCATGGTCGGCGCCTCCAACGGCGGCTTCATGACGATGTACTACGCCTGCCAATCCGCGCAGCGGCTCCGCGCCGCCGCCAGCGTCATCTCCAATCTGCCGAGCACACTCGCCGCACAGTGCCGGCCATCCAAGCCCCTGCCCTGGCTGGCGATCAACGGCACCGACGATCCAATCATCCCGTACGGCGGACAGGCCACCGGCAAGCTCGAAAACGGCGTCGCACAACCGGCGCTGCTGTCCGCGGAGGCCACGTTCGATTTCTGGGCGGACCACGCCGGCTGCTCCGAGAACCTCGACACCCGCACCGTCACCGGCAGCGGCGATACACGCGTGGAGACGCGCACACGCGAAAAATGTACGGGCGGCAACCGTAGCGTTCAGTACGTCATACACGGCGCCGGCCACGTCTGGCCAGGGCTGGCGATTCGCATGCCAATGATCGAGCGACGCCTGGGCGGGACTAATCTGACCGTGGACAGTGGCGAGATCGTCTGGGATTTCTTTGCATCGACGCTGAACCACTGAAGCCGGACGCTCAGACAACCAAGCTGCCGATCATCAGGATTGCCACCAGACCTGCCGCCACTGAAAACCCCTGCTGCAATCGCGGCCCCGCGATGCGGCCGGCGACGAGTCTTCCAGCCAGCATGGCCAGCGTGGCGCCCGCCGCAAATGGCGCCGCAACGGCGGTTTCCAGCCTGCCGGCTGCGACCGCGCTGAGCACCGCACTGCTGGATACGATCGCCACCACAAGCAAGGACGTGGCGACGATCGAGTTCATCGGAAGGTCGCTTGAACGGCGCAGCGCCGGCACGATGACGAATCCGCCACCCACGCCCAGCAAACCCGAAAGCAAACCGGTGACAACGCCAGCCTGAGCCAAGGCACGCGCGCACGGGGCAGTCCACTGAAAGCGGCCGCTGTCCTGGTTGAGTTTGCAGGCCGCCGTACCCGGCCTTGCGGTGATCGGCAGCACGCCGCGCAGCTCGCCGCGCGCCTGCAGGAACATCCGCTGCGCGACGAAGATCAGCACCAGTGCAAACACCAGACTCAGCCAATGCTCGGGCAGGCGATGCGCCAGCAGCACACCCAGCGGTGTGAGCAAGCTCCCGACCACCGACATCAGAATCGCCGCCCGATAGCGCACGATACCTGCGCGCAGTCCGAGCAGGGCGCCGAGCGCCGCCGAAGCGGCGACCGCCAGCAGCGCGATCGGCGCAGCCTGGGCAAGGTCCAGATCAAACCCGAAAACCAGCAAGGGTACGGCGATGATGGCGCCACCGGCACCGGTCAGCGCCAGAACAAGACCGACCAGGGCCCCGAGCGCGGCGGCCAACAACACGCGGCTATTCCCGCCCGCAGGCGAGGTTGGCCGGAACCGCCACGTCCATCATTTTGGGGTTCGGCAGGTTCAGGTTTTCCATGATCTGGACGTACTCGTCCCGGGTCTTGCCAGCCAGGCGCGGATTGTGGCGCTTCTCCTCTCCGATCGAAGACGCCGTCCAGCCCTTGTAGTCATGCGCAGGGTAGAGCGTGGTCTCGTCCGGCAGCACGAACAGTTTGTTGACGATGGAATCCCAGCTCCGGTCGGCGCTGCCGCCCTGAAAATCGGTCCGCCCGGTGCCGCGGATCAGCAGGACGTCGCCGGTGAAGACCGCCTCGGGGGACTGCGGCTTGAGCACGAAGCTGAAGGATTCGTTGGTATGCCCGGGCGTATACAGCGCTTGCAGGCGCAGACCATCGACGTCGACGATCTCGCCTTCGGTCACGTGCATCGAGACGCACTCGGCCTTGGTGTATTCGCCCATGACGGTGACGCAGCCCAGGCTCTCTCTCAGATCGCCCAGCGCCGTCACGTGGTCGGCATGCGTGTGGGTATCAATCGCCTTGACGAGCTTCAGGTCGAGATCCTCGATTGCCTGCAGATAGTGTGCGAGCCGCTCTTTGACCGGATCGATGATCAGCGCTTCGCGCCCGACGGCAGACGCCAGAAGATAGGTATAGGTGCTTGATTCGGAGTCAAAGAATTGTCGGAATATCATGTTGTTCCTGAAATCAGATTGTTGGTGTCAGAGGCCGCCGCAGCGGCTTGGCGAAGCGCCTCAACCATATTTCGTGAGTATCCTCGCGACATCGTTCACACCGTTCTCGAGCGCGGGCGTCAACGCCTGGTGGCGCTCCACTTCCTGAGTGACCGCACAGGCCATCAACTCGAAGAAGGCCTTGTCCATCGCCCGGCGCGCCGCCGACATCTGATGCGCGATCTTCTCGCAGTCTTCGCCATCGCCGACCATCCGTTGCAGGCCACGCATCTGGCCCTCGATCCGCTTGAGTCGGGAAACCATCGCGTCGCGTTTTTCGTCCCAGTCAATCACCCGCAGCTCCAGTCCGGCCATTCGATTTCACCTGCGTCGCGGGTGCGCATCGCTTCGGCCAATAATTCGTATACTATACCTATAGGGGTATATGTACAAAGGACACACTGATGACTGAATTCACTCCCATCTCCGGCCTTGCCGGCGGCCTGATGATCGGGCTCGCCGCCGTGCTGTTGCTTGGCCTCAACGGACGGATCGCCGGAATTTCCGGAATCATCGGTGGGCTGCTGCCGCCGCGCGCCACGGCCCCTGCCTGGCGACTCAGTTTTCTGGCCGGGCTATTCCTGGGGGCGCTGGCATTTGCGGCGCTGAATGCTCAGTGGCAGGTCGAGCTGCCGCTGGCCTGGCCTTGGATGATCTTGGCCGGCCTGCTGGTCGGGTTCGGCACGCGGCTCGGTTCCGGCTGCACCTCCGGGCACGGCGTCTGCGGTATCGCGCGCCTGTCGCCGCGTTCGTTCGTGGCGACCGGAGTCTTCATGCTGAGCGCGGCGTTGACAGTCTTCGTCATCAGGCACGGAATTTCCTCATGACAGCCGCACACAAGCGCAACGGCGCGGCCTTGCTGGCCGGACTGCTGTTCGGAATGGGACTCTCCGTGTCCGGCATGATCCGGCCAGCCAAGGTATTGAACTTCCTGGACGTGACCGGCGATTGGGATCCCACGCTGGCGCTGGTGATGGGCGGCGCACTGCTGGTCTGTCTACCGGCGTTTCGCTGGCTGATGAAGCGATCGGCTCCGGTGCTGGACAGCCGTTTCCATCTCCCGGAGCGCCGCGACATCGACTTCAGGCTCGTCGCGGGCGCGATCCTGTTCGGTATCGGCTGGGGCATCGGCGGCTTCTGCCCCGGACCGGCACTGGCCGCACTGGTAACCGGCACCGGACCGGTATTTGCCTTCGTGGCGGCGATGCTCGCGGGAAGCTGGCTCGCCGGACGTCTGGGCTAGGTTTATTGCTTGCGCGAAAACATCGAACCCAGCTTGATCATCGCGCTGATGCCCTTGACCACGATGTCGGGAATCGGCCCTTCGCGATCGAGTAGCGACTGAAGCTGCTTCTTGTACTTGTCCGACAGTGGCGGAAACATCATGCGGGGATCGCCCAGCGGCGGACCTTCCTCGACGATGGCGCGTGCGTTGGAGCACTCGGCAAAGGTGTTGAATCCGACCATGCGGCCAATGCCGCTGGCGTTGACGCCACCGAACGGCAGGTGCGGATTGGTTCCGGACTGAATCACGTTGTGATTGACCACCAGACTGCCGGAGGTGGTGTGGTCGATGAAGTAATCGATGTCCCTCCGATCCTTGCCGAACACATAAAGCGCAAGCGGCTTGTCGCGGGCCGCGATGTACTGCGTGACGTCCTCGCGATTCCGATAGGGCTTGATCGCGATCACCGGCCCGAAGATTTCCTCGCGCATCATCTTCATGTCGTCGCTGACATCGAGCACGACCGTAGGCGAAATGTAGTGGTCCTCGGCGCGGGTCTCGCCGCCCATCGCGAAATGCGCGCCTTTGGCTCGCGCGTCGTCGATCAGGCCCTTGATACGCTCGTAGTGCCGAGCGTTGATGATCCGCGGAAATTCAGGATTGTTCTCGAAACCCTTGCCGTCCGGGTTGTACATCGCGGTCACTTCGCGCACCAAGGCCTCGGTGAAACGAGGCAACACCGATTCATGCACGAACAGATAATCCGGCGCGATGCAGGCTTGGCCGGCGTTGCACATGCGGCCCCAGGCGGTCTTCATCGCGGCATCGTCGACATCGGCGCTCGGCGTGATGATCGACGGATTCTTGCCGCCCATCTCCAGCGTTACCGAGGCGAAGTGATCGGCGGCAGCCTTCATCACGATGCGGCCCACCGTATTGTTGCCGATGTAGAAAATATGATGGAACGGACAGGCCAGCAGCGCCTGCGCGGCCTCGGCGCCGCCTTCGATGCAGCGCACCTCGCCATTCGGGAATGCCTCTGCCACGATCTTCGCGACCAGTGCCGAGGACTGCGGCGACAGTTCCGAAGGCTTGACGATAACGGCATTGCCGGCCGCGATCGCGCCGAACACCGGCAGGAAGCCGATCACATACGGCGCGTTCCAACTCGGCAGCACCAGCACCATGCCCTTGGCTTCGTAACGCAGGTAGCACTTCTTGCCGAGCGTCATCAGCGAGGGTTCGGCCGGTTTCGGCGACATCCATGTTTCGAGGTGCTTCGCAATGAAGTCGGCCTCGAATTTGAGCATCACCAGTTCGCCGTCGACATCCGGCGGCGTCAGACCGCGCTCCTGTTTGACCGCTTCGTAGATTTCGGCCCGGTGCGCCAGTGTCACTTTCATCAGGCGGCGGATTCGTGCGATGCGCTCGGCAGCCGTGGTCTGCGCAATTGCCGGAGCCAGAGCGGCAATCTGGTCGAACTGCTCGCGAATACTGCTGGCGGCGCCGCGCATCTCGATGACGGAACTCATGTCGGACCCCTGGGTTCGAATTCGGAAAGGCCGTCCGGCATGGTCACCAATCGGTCGCGGCGGTACCTCATCCGAAGCAAGTACTTTTCGACAGACCTTGGCGACGCTGAGGAGCCACCCGCCAGCCGGTTTCGTCCAAACGCAGGGCGACTTGCGGCGCTGTCGGCGGCAGAATGCCGCTTCCAATTTCAAACCCGGACATTCACGAGCATGGCGACACGGAGCCGTTGGGAAGACGAAGAAACCGCTGCTTTCAGGGATGCGGTCGCGCGATTCATGGACGCGGAGATGCTGCCGCAGGACGAGGCCTGGCGGCATCAGGGTCATGTCGGTCATGACATCTGGCGTCAGGTCGGGGCGCAGGGAATGCTCTGTGTGGACATTCCGGAGACCTACGGCGGTGCCGGTGGCGACTTCCGCTACGAGGCGGTGATGACCGAGGAGCTGTCGCGGCGCGGGCTCAGCGGCTTCGGCCTGAGCGTGCACACGATCTGCGCGCACTACATCCTCAATCACGGCACCGAGGCGCAGAAGCAGCAGTGGCTTCCGCGTATGGCCAGCGGCGAACTGGTCGGCGCCATTGCGATGAGCGAACCGGCCGCCGGATCGGACCTGCAAGGTGTACGCACGCGCGCTCAACGCGACGGCGATCACTACATCGTCAACGGTTCCAAAATCTTCATCAGCAATGGCTACCTTGCCGAAATCCTGGCCGTGGTGGTCAAAACCAATCCCGCGCAGGGCGCCAAGGGCACCTCGATCCTGATGGTCGAAACCAAGGACCTGCCGGGTTACCGCGTGGGCCGGCGACTCGACAAGATCGGCATGAAAGCGCAGGACACGGCCGAACTGTTCTTCGACGACGTACGCGTGCCGGTCGACTGCCTGCTCGGCGGCTCCGAAGGCCAGGGCTTCAGCCAGTTGATGAGTGACCTGCCCTACGAACGTGCGGTCGTCGCGGTGGCCGGCGTCGCCGCGATGGAGGGCGCACTTGAGGCGACGCGCGCCTACGTGCACGAACGCAAGGCCTTCGGCAAGACACTGTTCGACTTCCAGAACACCAAGTTCAAGCTCGCTGAGGTCGCCACGATCGTGCGCGTGGCACGCGCCTTCATCGACCAGTGCATCGAGGACGTCAGCACCGGGCGCCTGGACACGGTCACCGCCTCGATGGCGAAGCTGTGGTGTACCGACATGCAGCAGCAGGTCATCGACGATTGCCTTCAACTGTTCGGCGGCTACGGCTACATGAACGAATACCTGATCGCACGCATGTACGCCGACGCACGCGTGCAGCGCATTTACGGCGGCACCAATGAAATCATGAAGGAAGTGATCGCCCGATCGCTGTAGGCTGCGCCGTGGCCGACGACAGGGATGACGGGGCACGCCGCCAATGCAAGACAAGCTGGACCTTTACTTTGACTTCGCATCGCCGTACGCATACTTCGCGTTCGGACGGCTGTGCCGCTTGGCGGACCGACATCGGCTGACACTGTGCCTGCATCCGATCATGCTGTGGGCCACGCTGCGCGCGCTGGGCCTGCCGGCGGCGATGGAGCACCCGGCGCGACGCGAATACATGCTCCACGACATGCAACGCTCGGCGCGATACTACGGGCTGCCGTTCGAGCTGCCGCCCGCATTTCCGTTTTCCAGCCACGCGGCCGCGCGGGCCTGGCACGCCGTGCACGCCCACGCGCCGCAGCTATCCACGCTCTACGCGGCGCGCTTGCTGGAGGCCGGCTTCGTCCAGCACCGCGATATCAGGAACAAGCCGGAACTGGTGGAAATCACCGCAGAACTGGGTCTCGGCGAGTCCTGGGCGCGCCCGGCGATGGACAGCGACAGCGCGCGCACCGCCCTGGAACGCACGATCGCCGAGGCCGCGCAACGGGGCGTTTCTGGGTCTCCGTACTGGTTCTGGCGCGGCGAAGCCTGGTTCGGTGCGGATCGCCTGCCGCAATTCGAGCAGGCGCTGCTGGAGTCTTAATGGCGCATCGAATCGCGGCGCACCCTCAGCGATCGAACACCAGCAAGGTGGAAGTCGCCGAAGCACATAACCGCCCGTCCGCATCCAGCAGCTTGGCCTCGGTGAAGGCCACACGACGCCCCATGCTGAGTACCACCCCTTCGGCCGTGACCGGCCCGGTATCGCGCGTCATGCCACGGTGATAGGCCACCTTGAGCTCCAGCGTGGTGTATCCCTGTGCAGCGCTCAACCGTGAATGCACTGCACAACCGCAGGCCGAATCGAGCAGCGTCGCGGCGTAGCCGCCGTGGATCGAGCCGATCGGATTGTAGGCGTGCTGACCCGGCACGCCACGAAACACCGCGCGCCCCTCGCTGATCTCGATCAGATCGAACAACAGCGCATCGCCGATCGGCGGGCGGCCGCCGCTGGCGATCCAGGCCTGGAGCTGTTGCAGCCCGCTCATTTGACTCAGGTTCTGCTGCATGTCGATTCCCATGGCTCGAATTCACGCGGCCCTGCGACAGCGTGAATTATGATTACGATCGTAATATTATTGATCGAAATCGAGAAGGCTGTCGACAGCAGCCCTGCTCGGAGCCCGGTGCCGCACCAGCCAGAACTGCCTGCGAACTCAGGAAGACTTGCTGCTCTCGCCCTCCGCCAAGGAGGCAAGATTGGCACCCATGCTCGGCTTTTCGCCCCTGGGCGGCGGCGCGGCCGGTCGCGGCGGCATGCGCGGCATGCCGACGAAGCCGATCGCGAACTGTTCTTCCATGGTCTTGATCTGCGCCTCGTCATAACCAAGCCCGACCAGGATGTCACGGGTATGTTCGCCCACCAGCAAGGGTCGCCCCTGGATCACGCCCGGCGTATCCGACAGATTGCAGCACAAGCCGATCTGATCGAGCCGGCCGACCACCGGATGCGGATAGGACACCACCCAGCGGCGTTGCTGGAATTCGGGGTCGTCATGCAGCTTGCGCGAGAAGTCCTCGGACACGATTTCGACCGGGACACCGGCGCCATCGAGTCGCTCGAACCAGACCTGAGCGTCGGCGGACCTGAAGCGCTCGGCCAGCGCTGCGGCGAGCTCCACGTCGTGCTCACGGCGCGCCGCCACCGTCGCGAAACGGCGATCGCCGGCGAGTTCGGGCACCCCGGCGGCCACAAACAGCGCGTCCCAGTGCGCCGGCTTGACAGCGACGACGCAGATCCAGCCGCGCTGCGTTTCGTACAGGCGGTGCCCGGCTGAAAATCCGGTCTGCATGCCGTCGATCTGCGGACGATCAAAGCCCTTGCCGTCCGGCGTGGCGACGGCGTAGGACGTGTTGAGCAGCGCGGCGTTGATGATCGAGGTATCGACGAACTGCCCTTCCCCGGTGCGATCGCGGTGATACAGCGCATTGATCACGGCCACTGCGGACAGAAATCCGTTGCCGGTGTCACCGAAGCTGGTCAGTGCCCAGATCGGCTTGCCGCCGCGCGCCATGCCGCCGTCCTCGTACTGAACGCCGGACAGGCAGGCGCCGGTCTGGTCATTACCGGGCAGGCCTGCGCGCTCGCCCCGTTCGAAGCCACGCGTGTGGCAATAGATCAGGTCCGGCTTGAGCTTCTTGAGACTCTCATAGTCGATCTTGAGACGCTCGGCCGCGTCGTAGCGCATGTTGTGATGCACGACATCAGCCTGTTTCACCAGTTCCAGCAAGACCTGCATCGCCCGCGGGTCCTTGAGATTCAGGGTGATGCTCTTCTTGCCGCGATTGGCCATGTAGGCGATATGCACGCGGTGCCAGAACAGGTCGTAGAGCCCGTTGATCTTGATGACATTGGCGCCAAGATCGGACAGCAACTGCGTCCCGAACGGGCCGGCGATGGCCAGGCCCAGGTCCAGCACGGTGATGCCTTCCAGCGGCGCCTTCATCGGCTTTCCGGTTGCCGCCGCAGCCGTCGCCGACCGGCCTTGCGCGATGATGCGCGCCGCCTCGGCCTTGACGCTTTCGGTGTGCTCGCCGGCCATCGGCGCATGCGCGCCCGGCGTGCCCTGCGTTCGGCTCATGTTGTAGGCATTGCCGACCGTGCGTATCCGTCCCAGGTCGGGATCTTCGGTCTCGACCACGCAGCCATCGGCCAGAAACGCCGGATCGGCCAGCGATTCCTCGACGGATCGCACGTCCTGCATGGTCACGCCGGCCTTGCACGACGCCTCCACCCATTCCTTCGCCGGGAACTTGGCCACGGCCTCGGCAAGAATCGGCTGGTAGTGCGACATCACCAGCAGCTCTTCCGGACCCGTGCCGAAGCGGTCCGGATCGTTCTGCACCGTGAGGTCCGGCGAGGCATCAAGCTTGTCGCCGGCCGAGGCGGTCATGATGAAACGCGGATTCGGCACCCAGTTGTGAATCCAGCGCCCGTCGGAACATTGGAAATGGCCCTTGGGCGACTTGGAACCCAATATCCAGGAATCGAAGCCCGGGGCGTCGATGTTCTCGGCGCGCATCCACACCCCGGCGCCACCCGCCATCGCCCCCTGCAGCAGCGAGGTCTCCACGAGTTGTCCTCGCCCCGTGGTTTCGCGCGCGCGCAGCGCCGCGGAAATACCGACCGAGGCCGCGAAAAACGCGCCGAGACTGGGCCAGTACGAGGCCGGAAACAAGGGGCCGGGACGCGGTGCGCCCTGCACCCAGTCATCCGGAATCTCCAGGTCCGCGAACGGATCTTCACGGCCCAGCAGGTGATTGAGCGCGCCTTCCGGCCAGCCGCGTTGTTCCCAGTGCAGGCCCGTACGCGCGGCAACCAGCGCATCGTACGCGGGACGATCGGAATGCTTGTTGTCGCGCCCATAGCCGGTGATCGAGCAGTAGACCAGGCGTGGATTTACGGCCGCGAGACTCGCGTAGTCGATACCGAGGCGCTGCGTCACACCGGGCGCGAAACTTTCGACGACGACATCGGCCTGACTCGCCAGAGCCAGAAAGCTCGCCTTGTCATCGGGATTCTTGAGATCCAGTTCGGCGCTCTTCTTGCCGCGATTCCAGACCTTGTAGCCGATCTGGCTGCGGAAAGGATCGCCACCAGGTGGTTCGATCTTGGTCACCTCGGCGCCGTTGTCCGCCAGCAGCATCGCCGCCATCGGACCGGCCACGCCCCAGGACAGATCAAGCACGCGGATGTCTTTGAGAACTCCTGCCATGGCTGCACCTTCTCCTTGCTGAGTCTTGGAGACCCGCCGCACGGCTGACCGAATGCAGCGCAGCGCCGGGCCCCGATGTAAATCCCAGCCTAGCTGGACGGATCGGGGTTCAACCTGCTGCAAATGGGTGAGTCAAACCCACCAGAGGCTCCTGCCTTCAGAGGGCGAAGGCGCTCAAGGCGTTGTCGCAGATGATCTTCTTGCGATCCGCCTCGGGAATGCCAGCTTCAGTGAGCTGGCTGACGACCTGCTGCTGCGAATGCGGCCAGCAGGTCGCCGGATGCGGAAAGTCCGTGGACCAGTACAGACAATCGGCGCCGAAATAGTCGTAGAAGCCCTTGAGTCCCGAGGGTTCGTACATGAAGGTGGAACCCATCTGCCGACGGAAGTAGTCGGATGGCTTCATCTTCACGCCGGGGAATTCGTAGTGCAGCCCCATGCGCGGATCGAGCACGGATTCGAAGAACCACGGCAACCAGCCCAGGCCCGGCTCCACCAGAATCACGCGCAACTTCGGAAAGCGCTCCAGCGTGCCGGTGAGTATCCAGAAGCACATCGACTCCGCCAGCGGCGCCCACGGCAAAGCGGTAAAAATGCCCTTCTGCGGCGTCGGATCCCGGCGGAATACGTCCCACAGCTCGGCCTTCATGTCGAGGTGATTCATGATCGTGAGGCCGGCTTCCTGGATCACCGACCACAGCGGCTCGTAGCGTTTGTCGTGCACATCCGGCAAGCCCATGTCCGCGGGAAACGGCGTGATTTGCACACAGCGCGCCTTGTGGTCACGCGCCAGCCGCTCCACCTCCTGAACCGCGAAATCGATGTCCTGCAGGGGAAGCTGGTAGGCGCACAGCAGGCGATCCGGGTTGTGCGATGCGAAATCCGCCATCGACTGGTTGTAGCCGCGGAATACTTCCTTCCAGTCATTGCCCATCAGTTGCTGGTTGCAGATGCGCGCGCCTCCGAGTTCCGGGAACAACACCTCGGCTTCGACGCCGTCACGGTCCATGGCCTTGATGCGCGCCTCCGGATTCGAATAGCCGGGGTCCTGCGAGGCTTCCGGATCAACGAAATCCTCGAGGTGAAGCTGGGGCTGACCGCCACGCAACACCTTGGCGGCATACTGCTCCGCCGCCACCTGCGCATGGTCCCAGACCGAATGCAGATCGCGACGCAAGCGTTGCTTGATCCAGTCTCCGGTCAGAAATACGTGTGAGTCCGCCGATACCAGACGCTGCTGTGCCATCGTCATGTCGCTCTCCTGCCGTCACCGTGACGGCGGCCGCCCCCTGGAATCAAGCCGGGACCGGTCCACCGCAATGCGCCCGCCTGCTGCGACGGGCTTTTCGATCGTGACAATAGGCACGAAGCCGCCAGGCGCTCCTGCTGCAAACGGATGAGGCACGGGGCAGCCCGGCAACAGGCCGGGCACCGGGAACGAACGTGATCTCCGAATCCGAAGCCGTCATTTCGGCGACTTCGGCAACCGACGGGAAAACCTGCTCCTCCATATTGGCGGCGCATAAAAAAAGCCTCGCATGCGCGAGGCTTTTTTGTACTTCGTCACCGGAAATGACCGATCGCATCAATCGTGCCGTCGGCATCCAGTCATTGGAGGCGCCTTAGTTCTTGGCGTCGTCCATTTCATCTTCGGCTTCTTCGGCGGCGTCGCCCATGGCATCTCCGGCGTCATGAGCCGCGTCGCCAACGCTGTCTGCAGTTTCTTCCATCATGTCTTCGGCATCCGAGTCGTCGTCGCAACCGATCAACGGAGCGGCCAGACCAAGAGCGGCGATCAGCGTAAAAGCTTTGTAGTTCATCTCGAAATATCCCTTTGAAAAAGTGAATTCTGGTTTCGGCGGCGCAAGATCAATGGTATCAGCTGAAACTGCGCTCGGGCCGCAAACTGCGCAGAAGACTGAACCAGGCGGACTGAACTCGAGGTGAATCGCAGTCGCTGCGGCGATTTTCTAAAATTCCGCCGTTGCGTTTTTTTGCGCGCCGCGGCCGGTCAGCGCCCGCTGCGCCGGATTCCATCCAGTGTGAACTCGTTTGGCCGCGGCTCGCGGCGATTGTTGAATGCGCCGTGCTCCAGTTCGCTGTTGAGCTTCTCGGCACTGTAGGAGCCGGCCTGGAGATCCTCGTAGAACGAGACGTTGTTGAACGGGGTCTGCGAGTCATAGGCGTAGATCATCGCATCCTGGGACACCCGCCAAAGCTCGCCGCGACGGTCATAGGTCTCGCCAAGCACCTTGAACCACGAATCCTCGTCGATGTAGAGCCGTCGCTTGGAATAGATGTGACGCATTCCATCCTTGAGCGTGGCTTCCAGAACCCAAACCCGGCGCAGTTCATGCCGCAACAACTCGGGATTCGGGAAACCTCGGGTCTTGGTGATCTCGGCGTACGGCAGGCCGCGCTGCTCGTATTTGTAGTTGTTGGCCGGCACGAACATCTCGCGCTTGCCGACCAGCTTCCAGGTGAAACGCTCGGGCGAACCGTTGAAGCCGTTCTGCTCGTCGACCACACGAGGGCCGGTGTCCATCGGATAGTCGAAACCGACGTCCGGCGCCTTGCGCAGCCGCCGCGAGCCGGGGTCGTACTGCCAGGCCTGGCGCGGCGCGCCGACGAAATCGAAGGTGTTGCTGGTAAAGCTGATCTTGCCATTGTCCCGTGGTGGGCGGATCTGTTCGGTGATGCTGTACGAGTAGATGTCGTCAAACGTCCATTGCGCGCGTGCGTCCCCTTTGAAGAACGGCGCGTACAGGCGAAACGCCAACTCGGACCACGCGATGTTTCCGCCCGAGAATACGTAGGCCGAAATCTGCGGCGCTTCGCTGAACCACGGCGCATTGGCGGTGAACAGGTTGAATACCAGTTCGTCGCCATCCTTCGGCATCGGGAACGCGGTGCCGCCGTAGGCGCCCTTGAGTGTCAGGCCGTCGTTGTCGAGTTCGGCATTGAGCGCGTTGAGGCGGATGTTCTCGTAGGCTTGGTCGCTCAACCTGAAGTCGCGATGCGTCGGATAGACCACGATTCGATAGGTATCCGGATATTTTTCGAACAGTCCTTTCTGGCCTTCACTCAGCTGATCGGCATACGGCTTGTAGTTGGCCCCGCTGATTTCGAACAGGGGCTTTTCGTCGGCATAGGGGTCGAGGTTGTAGCT
>Ga0209404_10000016_pt1 | contig 179402 bp, 203 predicted proteins | sample TroAtlMetagenome_2_FD_187447 | JGI IMG/M metagenome (GOLD analysis project Ga0209404, IMG submission 187447) | Marine eukaryotic phytoplankton communities from Atlantic Ocean - Tropical Atlantic ANT8 Metagenome (SPAdes) (version 2) | ecosystem: Environmental > Aquatic > Marine > Oceanic...
CTTAAAGGAGAGAGCAGAGACAGGTCGTATATACTTGATGAACATTGACCATTGTAATAGTCACAGTTCATTTAAAGATAAGGTTAGCATGAGTAACCTTTGTCAGGAGATTACTCTACCTACAGATCCGATTCAACATATTGATGGGTCTGGTGAGATTGCATTGTGTATACTATCTGCTATTAACATAGGTAAGATTAATAAGATTGAAGAGTTGGATGAGTTGTGTGAGTTAGCAGTAAGAGGATTGGATGCACTGATAGATTATCAGCAGTATCCTGTAAAGGCAGCAGAACAATCTACAAAGAACCGTAGGTCACTTGGGGTAGGTTATATTGGTTTGGCACACTTCTTAGCTAAGAATGGTGTCAAGTATGACTCACAAGAGGCATGGGATTTAGTTCATTCAATGACAGAGAGATTCCAGTATGCTCTATTGACTGCATCTAATAGGTTATCAATGGAGAAAGGACCATGCGGTTACTTTGGTAAGACAAAGTATGCTGATGGAATTCTACCCATCGATACATACAAGAAGGACGTAGATGAGATTGTACCGAATGATCTATCATGTGACTGGGAGTTTCTTAGGGGGCGCATATCCGAGTATGGGTTACGGAACAGCACACTGTCCGCACAGATGCCTTCGGAGAGCAGCTCCGTTGTGTCAAACGCAACCAATGGAATCGAGCCACCTAGAGACTACTTGTCCATTAAAAAATCAAAGAAGGGGCCTCTTAAGCAGGTTGTACCATCATATACTACACTAAAGAATAACTACACATTGTTATGGGACATGCCAAACAATGATGGATACATTAAAGTAGCTGCAGTGATGCAGAAGTTCTTTGATCAAGCCATTAGTGGTAACTGGTCTTATAACCCAGAGAATTATCCAGACAATGAAGTACCTGTGTCAGTGATGGCAAAGGACTTACTAACAACCTACAAGTATGGTTGGAAGACATCTTATTACCAGAATACATATGATGCTAAGAAGGATGTTGATGAAGAAGTTGATGTTGATAAACTTATCAATGAAATCTTAACTACTGAGGAGGAGGTCTGTGACAGCTGTGCAGTCTAAAGAAATAAGTGGTATGACAGTTTTCAATAAGAAGGCTGTTGATACTACAAAACAATACATGTTTTTCGGAGCACCCCTGAGTGTTCAACGTTATGATCAATACAGATTCCCAACCTTTGATCGGTTAACTCAACAACAGTTAGGGTATTTCTGGAGACCTGAAGAGGTATCACTTCAGAAAGATAGAGCAGACTATGCACAGCTTAATGAAACACAACGACATATATTTACCAGCAACCTTAAGTATCAGATCATGCTGGACTCCGTACAAGGTCGTGCTCCTGGTATGGCTTTCACTCCTTACTGTTCTCTACCTGAGTTAGAAGCATGTATGCAAGTGTGGCAGTTTATGGAGATGATCCATAGTAGATCATACACATACATCATTAAGAATGTATACTCAAATCCTTCAGAATTATTTGATACCATTTTAACTGATGATAATATACTATCAAGAGCAGAGTCTGTTACCAAATCATATGATGAGTTTATAAATTATGCACAGGATTATGGTCAGAGTAATGCTTGGAAAGATGATATGAGGACTCATATTAATTCAGAATGGACAAGAAAAGATTTAAAAAGATATCTTTATAAAGCAGTTGCTAACGTTAATATACTAGAGGGTATTAGATTCTATGTGAGTTTTGCTTGCTCCTTTGCATTTGGTGAGAACAAACTCATGGAAGGATCAGCAAAGATCTTATCACTCATTGCGAGAGATGAATCACAACACCTAGTATTAACACAACAGATATTAAAGAACTGGTCTGAAGGTAAAGATGATCCAGACATGCAAGAGATAGCAGAGGAAGAGAAGGAAACCGTAACAGAAATGTTTAGAGCTACTGTTAATGAAGAGAAGGCATGGGCAGATTATCTTTTCAAAGATGGTTCTATGATAGGATTGAATGAAAGATTATTACATAATTATGTTGAGTGGATTGCTAACAGGAGGATGAAGGCAATAGGTTTACAACCTATATACGATCAACCCCTTAGAAATAATCCACTACCTTGGACTGAGCACTGGCTTAACTCTAAGGGTCAGCAAAATGCACCACAAGAAACGGAGATTGAAAGTTATGTCGTTGGAGGAATCAAACAAGATGTCAAAGGAGACTCCTTCGCAGGATTCTCCCTCTGATCCAGAGTGGAAGTTAGAAGATTTACAGAAGGCAATCATTGATAGTGCTGAGATGTATGATGAACTGTTAGATAAGGCAGGTCAGCATGAGTTACCACCAAACACAGCAGAAGCAATGTGGGAGATGGAACGCAACCTATGGTCACAAAGACAGAATCGGGATGAGGTTGACGAATCATCCTATTGATGCTATTGTATCAATACGAACCAGTTTGTAATGGTTCTCTGACATAAATAGTCAGGTAAGGTATCAACAGATACCTTTTCGTTCATCCCAGAAGGGACGCAAGTAAGCCGACTCGGAACGGATCATCGTTCATCCTCATGGAATTCATTCTCATTACTCTCTTCACATGTTCAGATGCTACGGACTTGATATCCAAAGTAACTGATCGCAGTGCAGGTGAGTTCAAGTCCGAAATCATTCAAACGATTAAGGACAGTACTGAGAAAGGATGTTTTGAGGACGCAAAAGCCGACTGAAGGAACGGTCTAATCAACCTAATCCTACAGGAGAAAACACATGGCAAAAGTCACTTACCGAGGGGTCGAGTACGACCCTGCAGAGTACAATAAGAAGGTACTCTACGAGGCAAGTCAGCATCGCAATCACGAACTAATGTATCGTGGTATTAAAGTTCAACGCAAGTTCGCAACTCAGAGCTGACACACGTCACGATTTGTATATAAAGACACCTTATTGACAGGTGTCTTTTTTTGTGTAATAATAAATACTGGAAATTGTAACGAGAGTCATGAAGATTTTTCTGGACTGCTCTGATGTTGACCTAATAAAACAGTCGTATGCGAGTGGGTTAATCGATGGAGTAACAACTAACCCCAGTCTTATGTTGAAGAATGGTCAAGATCCATTGAAGGTTCTTAAGGAGATAACTTCTATCTTCCCTTGGGATGCTTCGATATCAGCAGAGGTAGTCGGGGATACAGTGGAGGACATGCTAGCCATGGCTGATACTTACTTGGAGATAGCACCCAACATTACTATTAAAGTACCTTGCACACGCACAGGTCTTAGGGCATGTAAAGATCTATCAGAGGATGAGGTGGCAGTTAACGTAACACTTATATTCTCTGCTGCTCAAGCAATACTTGCTGCTAAAGCAGGTGCAACATACGTTTCACCATTCATAGGTCGTTTGAACGATCAATATTGGGATGGTATATCATTAGTCGAGGAAATTTCAGATGTATTCACAACGCATGGTTCTAAAACTCAAGTACTCGCTGCTTCAATTAGAGAACCAATTCAAGTCGCAAAGTGTTTTCGAGTGGGGGCTGATATCTGTACTCTGCCTTGGGATATATTTAATAAAATGTATGACCACTGCTTAACTGATGCAGGTATGCAGAAGTTTGATTCAGATTGGATCCAACTACAGGATAAACTGAAGTGAATGGCCGAATGAATAAGGTAACAATGGTAGCCCAGATCATGAAGATGAAAACTGGGCTAGAAAATGGGTGGTATCCTGAATGGGATGAACGCCAGAGAGGAGCAGCACAAAGGATACTGCTCAATGTATTAGAACACTTAGACGAGTACCACTCTTAGGGGGGTGTATGCAAAGACAAAATCTTAAAGTATTAGTTGCTGATTTGGAACGAGCAATAGCAGAGATAAAAGCAGAGGTTTATTCAGACACTTCTGCTTATGATATACATAGGGGTGATGATATAAAATCATACGCCCAAGTAAATGATGAAGACGGAGAGTGCGACTAATGAAAAAGATACAGAAACTTCTGAGGGAAGTTATGAGAACCCCTGGACCTATAAGGGTTCAACTTTTACTTCTAACGACATTAACGGTTTCTTCGGTTTCGTCTACAGGATTACTAATTTACAATCGGGTAAGCAATACATCGGCAGGAAATACTTCACACAGCGTCGTAAACCTAGAGGTGGTAAGAGAAGGGTTACGTCTGAGAGTGACTGGAAAAAATACTATGGAAGCTCTGAAGAACTTAAAGGAGATAGAAAGTTACTTGGGAACGACCTATTCAAGAGAGAAATCATATCCCTCCACACCACCCTTGGCAAAGTAAACTACGAAGAGACTAGACAGTTGTTCCTAAATAATGTACTTACTGAGAGTACTGACGATGGACAACCAGCATATTACAACAGCAATATACTGGGTAGGTACATGCGTAAGGATTATTTTACAAGGGATTGACAATGAACTCTGATCCTTGCTATACTGAGAACGACTTCTATGACTTTGAACAGTCTATGGAAGAGATGTATATGGATTTATTAATTGATCAATTACATGACATGGCAGAGGAATCATTAGATGTTTTGCATACCGTTTGAGCACTATGAACCTATACCTAATCACGATCTAGCTAAGGAACATCTCTTAGAGTTGTTTAGTTTATGTGGTGAGGATAGGAATGGTGTTAGGGGTGACTTCTTTATTAATGATGAAAGGAAATCCCTTCCTGCTTATCATGTTACACTGATGAATTACTTAAAGGATTATCTTCAAGACCTACAAAATCAAATGGGGTTTGAAGTGAAGATTAATTCTATGTGGTATCAACAAACTGTTAAAGGACAGTATCATGAGTTGCATAATCATGGTGCTATTGGTCTCTCATGTGTTTGGTATCTAGAGTATGATCCATCAGTTCATCAAGGAACTACTTTCTATTGTCCCTTTGCTGATCCTATTACAGGAGATCTATTACAAGAGACACCTGAAGTAAGAGAAGGAGATCTAGTTGTCTTCCCATCCTACTTACTACACGAACAGAAACCAAATAAAAGTGACGTAAGAAGGACTGTAGTATCATTTAACATTGACGGTAATTTAAATTATGGAAAGTAAATTTTATTTAATGTTCGCAACACCACCTTTATTTGTTGCACAATATGAGGGTACGGTAGATTCTTTTTTAAGTGAAGCATATAATATACCTTATAGAGATTCGTTTGGTAATAAGGTATCCACTGACACATATGTTTTAAAACGTCCAGGATTTAATAAGTTAGAGAAGTTTTTTCTTGAACATGTTAATAGTTACACTCGTCAGGTGTTAGGTAGTGAAGAGGAGATAGGTATTCAGCAGTCATGGGTTAATATAACTCAAGGGCAACAGAATCATCCAAAACATTATCATTCAAATAGTTATTTGAGTGGTGTCTTTTATCTTAATACAGTAAAGGATACTCCTATAGTATTTGATTCACCACATACACATAACTGGCCAATCAGACCAGAACCAAAGGAGTATCTAACAGTTGGTGGTAATGAGTTTACTAATGATAGTTATAGTTACCAGGCTAGTGCAGGTGATCTAGTATTATTCCCTAGTAGTATACCTCATTGGGTTCCAATTAATAAGACTGATGAAAATAGAATTAGTCTTTCCTTTAATACATTTCCTAAGATACCTTTCGGTGGTATTGATAACAGTACTCGCTTGACGTAATCGAATCTATCATATATAATAATCATAACTATAGTTTTAAATATGTCATGCAATTTAGATAAAACATGGAACGAGGCTGAAAAGGCACTGAGAGCCATGTTTGAAGCTGGATTTTATCATGAAGGTGAGATCCCTGAACGTTATCAAATAGATTTTAGAGATCATATTACTGACATCTATCACATGTATGAGAATGTGAAGAGGATTAATAAATCTAGGAAGGATCAGTGGGTTGATGCTGAGGGTAATCCAGCACCTGCAACTACTTCTTCTAAGTGTTCTGATGTACATCAAGATACCGTCTTCGTAACTGGTGCTGATGATGGTGTGATCACATTACCTGACGGATGCTACGATCCAGATGGTAACATATCAATTGACACAGGCAACATTACATTAGGTGATGCTATTGCTAGTGTTCCTGATGCTATATCATGGAACAATGAAGTGTTTACTTCACCTGAGATAACTTTTGGTACTGATACACAGGCAGCACCACCTCAAGCATCACAGTCAGGAGAGCTACCACCTATAGATCCTGAGAAGAATGCTGAGGATCTTAACAACAGAGACGGAGACTAAGGAATCCGTCTTTGCCAATAGACGTTAAACTAGATGGTCTTACGTGCAAAAGCAATGATAAGGCAATCTTATAAGAGTCATCAGAAATGGTGACTCTTTTTTTGTTCGGATATCTAGGTAATTATACCTTTGACACCCCTTAACATTTACTATATAATTATGTAACGTTTCTTAACAAAACAGAAATGACTTCAACAACTGCCAAAAGGTATACAACTACCGAGTACGGCAAGCAAAATATGTTCGCAGCAGAACCTCCTATGGAGTACGTTGAGAACTATGAAGGTTACTGGAAGAACGCTGAAAGAACTAATGGTCGCCTAGCGATGATTGGTTTGTTCGCAGCAATCCATAACTATGCCATCTTCGGATGGGTAATTCCAGGCATTGCTTAGTCGAAGCAAGGTCTCTTTAAATTCTATCCCTATTACAAATCTAAGAACAATGACTCCAGAAGCAGAAAAGTTTAACGGTTGGATGGCTATGATTGGTTTCGTAGCAGCAACAGGTGCATACATCACCACAGGTCAAATCATTCCAGGTATATTCTAAATGGCAGACCTAATCATCAGAGCAAACGGAAGGTTCACAATGGTAGCCTTCTGGATTGGCGTAGCGGTTTATACTAAGGTCACATACTTTAGTTAAAACTTAACAAAACTAAATAGTTACTCGTAATTTATTTCAATACGGACATAATCCATGACAGATCTAGTAGCAGATTCATTTCCAGCTTGGAAAGCAATCCTTTGGATGTTCTATCCAATGACTGTTCTTGTCATGGTTGAGTTGTTTCTTCGTGCAGTTGACGATGACGACGACGATGAGGGTGGTAAGGGTATACGAGTGACCCAACCTCAATTGCAGACTGTCCCTGCAGGTGCTTGACTAAGAGTAGAAATACATATATAATACTGTAAGTATTTCTACTCAGTCATGCAAGTAATTCTTTTTATTTCAATTGTAGCAACATACGTGTTTACTAATGTCTCTCAATTCGCTTTTGCATAGCCCTTATAGAGAACTCTATGAGTTTGGATTCTTTGTTTGCATCGGTATAACAGCAGGATCTATGGGGTTAATATGAAACAGGAATGTTTAAAAATTTTAGGAAGGTTTGGTTACTCTGGTAAGAGTGCAGAAGAATGTGCTGAAGAGTGGTCAAGTAAATTCAATGTAACATTTGGTCTTGTAAAATACTACGAGACTTATTTTAATAAATAACTGAAGATTGGTTTAAGATTATGAGTGCAGACACAGGAAACGCTATCAACTGGGTAGCAACTCGCAAGGTAGATGGCGAGATTGAATATTTAATATCCAATGCACCAACATGGGGTGCAGACAAAAGATTTGCAAAGGTATTTGATACCAAATCAGAAGCAAGAAAATATTTAAAAGGATGTAACGAGAAGGGAACTATAAGAAAGGCGACCTAGTATTTGACAGGATACAAAACTTCATATATAATATTGGTGTCTTCGATTGAGGACATTCATCTTCCCCCTAACCAAGACCAAGGGGTTACAATGTCTTATTCATACCGTTCACAAAATCGTTCTTTTAAAATCAAATGACAACTCTTCAAAAGAGAGATGCTGGTTTGCTTGCGAATTGGACCGAGTTTGGTGATTGGGTAACAAGTACGAACAACCGCATTTATGTTGGTTGGTTCGGAGTCTTAATGATTCCTTGCTTGTTGGCTGCTGCCACTTGCTTCATCGTAGCATTCATTGCTGCTCCTCCCGTAGATATCGACGGGATTAGAGAACCTGTAGCGGGTTCTTTCATGTATGGTAACAACATCATCTCTGGTGCTGTAGTTCCATCCTCTAACGCTATCGGATTACACTTCTATCCCATCTGGGAAGCTGCCACAATAGATGAGTGGTTGTATAACGGAGGTCCATATCAGTTAGTAATCTTCCACTTCCTTATTGGAATCTCTGCTTACATGGGCAGACAGTGGGAACTTTCTTACCGTTTAGGAATGAGACCTTGGATCTGTGTTGCTTATAGTGCCCCAGTCTCGGCTGCCTTTGCAGTCTTCTTGGTCTATCCTTTCGGACAAGGATCATTCTCTGACGGTATGCCGTTGGGAATCTCAGGGACATTCAACTTTATGTTTGTCTTCCAAGCGGAACATAATATCCTCATGCATCCATTCCACATGGCGGGTGTCGCAGGTATGTTTGGAGGTGCTTTGTTCAGTGCTATGCACGGTTCATTGGTTACATCTTCACTTATTCGTGAGACCACAGGTTTGGATTCGCAAAACTATGGTTACAAGTTTGGTCAAGAAGAAGAGACCTACAACATCGTTGCTGCTCATGGATACTTCGGACGTTTAATCTTCCAGTATGCATCATTCAACAACAGTAGATCTTTACACTTCTTCCTTGCTTCATGGCCTGTGATTTGTATCTGGTTAACTTCAATGGGTATATGCACAATGGCATTCAACCTCAATGGATTTAACTTCAACCAATCTATCGTTGATAGTGGTGGTAAGATTGTTCCTACTTGGGCAGACGTTCTTAACAGAGCTAACCTTGGTATGGAAGTAATGCATGAAAGAAATGCACACAACTTCCCACTTGACCTAGCATCTGCTGGTTCATCTGAAGTTGCACTCATTGCTCCTGCTGTTGGGTAAAACCAAATTCAACTTTTAATTCCCAGATACCCCGAAAAAAAATCGGGGTATTTTTTTGTCTAAATAGGTCAATCCTATATTTTATACTATGGGCATTGACACACAAGGCATGAGCGGTCCTGTAGATCCGAACTATAATAGAAAAGGTGAGGTCAAGATACAACCGCACAAACCTATGACAATCACACCTCGTAGGTTGTTTACACCAGAGATGGTGAAGGAGGCAAAGATACTTATTAATGAAGTTCTTAACGAACGTGAGTATCAACGTAAGTTAAAGATGGCACATGATAATCCTACTCCACCAGGAGTATCTTATTTTGATGTAGAACACTTTAAACATTACATAAACGAAGATGAGCCAGAGTACATCCCATAACTATACTAATCCATCCGAGAGATTAGATACTGCCTACGTTGAGGCACAGGTTACCAAAGGTAAGAAGTATTATGATGAGCAAGGGTGGGAAATTGCCCCACCTATGAGTGATAGAGAATGTATCTATCGCTGTTTAGAAAACTGTGAGTTACTTGCTGGACTTCATAAAGAACAAGTTCAGAGATTGATGAAGGACTTTGAGACCGAGAAGACAACCTTAGAAAGAAACGAGGAGTACCCATCACTATGAGACTAGGCGTTATGTGTTCTGGAAACGGAACCAACTTCGAGAACATCCTTACAAATCCTCTTTGTAATACAAATGAGGTTGTGTTGATGATACACAACACTAAGAAGTGTGGTGCAATGGCAAGAGCAGCAAAGTTTGGCATCCCTCATGTAAGGGTTGCACATAAGGATGAAGATCAAATGATAAAACTCTTTGAAGCATATCGTGTTGATCTAATCATACTAGCAGGATATATGAGGGTACTTAAGAAACCTGATTCGTTTACTGCTCCTATAATTAATGTTCATCCTTCATTACTACCTAAGTACAAGGGTTTAAATGCAGTAGAACAAGCCCTAGATAGTGGTGATGATGTTACAGGTTGCACTGTACATTATGTAACTGAAGAACTTGATGGTGGTCCAATCATCATGCAAGGAGAAGTACCTATTATGCCCAATGACGATGTTATATCACTCACTAAAGCAATACAACGTCGTGAGTATGCACTTTTACCATCAGCAATAGAACATGTTAAGCAAGGATTACAGGTTGCGGTTTAGTATAATCGCATGTAAGATACGTTTAGGTAGAGAGGTTCCATTATCTGACATGGTGTGGTATAATAAGTTACTCGAACATAACAATCACGCAAGAGGTATACATGAGAGAACAACTTATCAAGGCGGTACTAGCCCATGCCAGTGGTGAAATAGAAAAACATAAAGCAAATGTCAATGTTTATCTTGAACATCCAGCAGGTATAGGAGAGCATTCAGATATTACTGAAGCAATTCAATGTGAGATAGATAAGATTGCTAGGTATCATGATCAGATAGAAGTCATTAGAACTTATTTTAGGACAGGAGAATAAATAGTTAAAATTTAATATGTAAATGGCATATTATTATCCTGAAGGAACTCCAGGACCAGTTTGCGATCCTCTAATGACGGATTGGCTTAATGCCAATCCGAAGTTTGCTGGTGAAGATGAGCCAGATCCGTGGCCAGATCCAGAGGGGTGGATATATCCCCCTTGGTTATGTGAAACTGGTTCTTGTCCTCCTGGAGAACCTTATCCACCTCCTATCATTAGAATAGGTAGGAAGTGTAAGGTAGCACCTGATGGTACATATTATGATTGTGAAGATGTATATAGCAGACCATATCCAACATCAATTCCTTGGGATCCAGGCGAAACATTTGGATTAACTGATACATTTTTCACTCCTATAATGGATGTGGATTCATGTTCTCCTTTTGATAATGATATTAATATTCAACCTAAAAGATTTTATAAGCAAGATGGTACGTATACATTAAAATATAAGAGAGCAAAGTCATCTCCAGTTACTTTCAATGTTGATAGTCCAGAGTGGTGGAACGATCAAGCAAATCATTATTCTGTTTGGGTTAATCCAGAAGTATGTACTTTACCTGGAGAACCTCAGAGTGTTACTTATTTGATTTCTATTCCTGTAGGAGACACCTATGGTTTCACATTTGGATGTGACATGGAAGGGCAGGTTATATTAAATGATAATTCGACTGCTTTAATCAGTGCTGTTGGAGGTAATCTTAATACAGGTACTTACACTACACCATACACAGCAACATCTACTCTATCATCGGGTACTTTAAAGGTAACTGTTAATGTAACGAATGACTTTGGATGGAGAGATAGGTGGTGGATAAACCCTGCTGGTATTGCATGGAGAATTACTAATAATGCTGGTGGTGCTGAGATTGCAAACTCATTGAAATGTACTACCAATGCTAATGAAGGTACTAATACAACTAACTGGCTGCAGATAGGAACACCTAATAATCCAGCAGTTCCTTGGACACAGTTCCTAAAAGATTATGCAATCTATTCAGTTAAACCTGCGGATGATATTGTAGATCCTTATCTTAATAGTTGGCAGTTTGCTGAGACTACTATTGATATAGCGTCAGAGATTACAGTCACTTTCCAGGTAGAATCTGATAATGATAGTAAGATGACTTGGATTGATCCTGTAGGTAACCTACTCATCAATAAGGAAGTTACTTATACAAATGGTATGGGTGGAGAAACATTTACCCTTACACTTTTACCTGGCACACATTTAATAAAGTTTGAAGTTAGAAATAGATTAGTTGGAGATCCATATGCATGGGCAGATAATCCAGGTGGATGGTATCTTTTAATTTGTAGAGGTGCTCCATGTACAGTACCATTTACACCTCAGTGGGTTAGATCTGGTCCTCATCCTGCATGGTCAGACTTTATGGATCAGTATGCAGTATATCCATCAAACACTGAGACTCAATCGGGTATCACACACAATGGATGTTGGACTGCTACTGTTACTAACCCAAGTACAATGATCCTTGAGGTTCAGGCAGATAACTGGGCAGAATTTATATGGGATGGTGCTAATATAGGATCTGTAGGACAGAATGTATCACCTTTCAATGGTTCTTTCACTACTAGTACATTCTTTACTATTAATAATGTTGCAGCAGGTGGTCATGAATTATGTGTTAATTGTTTGAATGGTACAGGTAATGATGACTGGGCTACTAATCCAGGTGGTATGGCATTCAAGATGACTGACTCTTTAGGTAATGTTATACTTACCTCACTTGATTTATTCCCACCAACATCAGATATTATTGAAGAAGATCATCCAAATTTACTTTGGCATACTAGGATGGCATCAGGGTATGAATATTATGAGTTAGAACCTACATGCGTACCTACTGGTGGTATTACTACTGCTGGATATGCTAGAACTACTAAGGGATACCTTAAGTTTAATGATGGGTTTACATTACTAGGAAACTATGTAACAAGTTATATTCCTACTTGGTTGACTATGACAATCAAAACAGGTTATACTTATCAACAGGTCTTTGATCAAATTGTATCTTCTTATGCAACTATTATAAGTAGGAAGCCAGAGGCAGATGGATTTGATTACTGGGTTGATTCATTCAAGACTAATAGTAGTTGGACATTATCAGATCTTAATAATGCAATAAGTGTATCTGCTAATCTACCTACCAATGGTGAATTATTATTACATACTGCACACAATGGTGTTCAAGGTAACTATAATGAATGTAATGTTAACTTCTTTGCATCAGATTATGCCCAACAATATGCAAGTAGTATTAATGTATGTTATTAATGGATCAATATGAATACCTTAAGAGACAACACTATCTGGCAACACACATGGAATTAACAGAAGAAAATGTAGTAAGGGTACTAGAAGAACTAGTACCTTATATTGAAGCAGATGGTGGATTCCTTCAGCTCGTAGAGATAGAAGAGGAGACAGGGTATGTCAAAGTACGGTTGGGTGGTGCATGTGAGACATGTGCTATGAGTACTATGACATTGAAGCAAGGTATAGAACGTAAACTGATGGAAGAAATTCCTGATGTTGTTGCTGTTATTCAGGTACTATAATGGAACTACCAAAAATTAAAAAAGAAAATCTAACACAAGAACTAAGAGAGGTCGTTGGTGACGGTGATCTTGAATTTGATTCAATAGTTAACCCTGCTGATGTCATCGTTCTTCCTTCAGATGTTGATGGGTATCGGGAGGAGAGACAGAAAACTGCAGAGATGTTGATAGAGTCAAGGAAAAAATTACACCAGTTAAGATCCGAGGTACGGAAGACTTGACAAGTATGTAAAGTTATGTTATTATAAATACCATCATACAAAGGACTCGAAATTATCGTAACCCTGCGTAGATGTAAAACGATTCCCATGTCGGGGAGTCTATCATCCGTGGGGTTTTTTTAATGCCTTGCGAGATACTTTTAAAACAATCATGTCTATCAAATCAACAATCGCTGCTGTAGCAGCATCACCATTCCTACTCGCTGGAGCCGCTTTTGCTGGTCCTTATGTGAACGTAGAAAGCAACCTTAGCTATCCTGATGGAGAGTACTCTGCTGCAACAACAGACGTACATATCGGATACGAAGGTACTGTAGGTGCTGACGGTTCTATCGCTTATTATGTTCAAGGTGGTCCTTCACTAGTTCATTCAGAAACTGCTGACGATACAGAAACAGAACTTTCTGGTAAGATCGGTGCTTCTGTTCCTGTTACTGAGTCTCTTGCTGCTTATGCTGAGATCTCTGGTGCTACTGCAGGAGAAGATTCTTCTGGAGACACAATCCGTAACTGGGGTGCTAAGCTTGGTGCTAAGTTCGTATTCTAAGTCGAACTGAATATCTAAATAAAGGGTGACTTCGGTCACCCTTTTTTATTCTCTAATTAAATATGAATTTTACAGTCTATTCAAAGGATGGTTGTCCATACTGTGCAAGGATCAAGTCAGTCTTGTCTGCTAAAGGTTTAAGTTTTGTTGAATACAACTTGGGGGTTGACTTTGAGCAGAAAGCATTCTATGATCAGTTCGGTAATGGATCAACATTCCCCCAAGTCGTTTTAAATAATGAAAATCTTGGTGGATGTAATGATGCTGTTAAATACCTTCGAGACAAGAACCTTATCTGATGGAAGAATTTTACGACCTTGTTGAACATGCTATTGATGCTGCATTTGAAAAGGAAATATATCTTTTCAAATGTTATCGCTACCTAAAGCATATCAAGGCAACTCGTAAACAAGTGAAAGAATTTATTGACTCTAGTACAGCAGGAGAGTTAGCTCTCGTAGTGTATGATCTAGATCAATATATTAAAGGTGGTTCAGATAATGAACACCAACAACTTAGAGAAGCATACGGTCACTTAGGTAAGCCTAGAGCAAGAAAGATACGAAAGTATCTTCACACTATTCTTAGTGATGCTTGGCAATACGAGATAGATCGTAAGCCAGGTCGTAAGAAACTCTCTAAATAAAAATAACTGCACGGAGAACTATGGAACCAATGATGATCGCACTGGTTGTACTAGTTGTTATAGGAGCATTTATCCTTGGGGTAACTGTTTCGTGGCTAGCAAAAGGATACGTTGAAGACTATGTTGAAAACGCTGCCTATGCTAGAGCAGTTATACATCCAGAGATGCTGGATGTTAACGGTAATATAATTCATGACGAATTAATTTACCTTCGCAAAGAAACTGAATTTGATGAGGACACTGAGGATTAATTATGCCAGCTAAATCACTTGATAATAGTAACAGTAGGTTACTTATTAGCGAGGTCTTGAGAAAGGTCTCGAATGCAAAAACTAAAGCAGAGAAGATCAAACTTCTCCAAACAAATAATAGTCAGGCTCTTAGGTCTCTATTAATATGGAACTTTGATGAGAGTGTCATCTCTATGATTCCTGAAGGTGATGTACCTTACACACCTAATGATGCACCAGTAGGGACTGATCACACTCGTCTGGAGTCCGAATACAGGGGTTTCTATCGCTTTGTAAAGGGTGGTCAAGATACTTTGAAGTCACTTAAGCGTGAGTCTATGTTTGTTCAACTGTTAGAAGGTTTATCAGCAGAAGAAGCAGAGTTGTTATGTCTTGTTAAAGATGGTAACTTAACTTCAAAATATAAGCGTATTACTAGAGCAGTAATAACAGAAGCATTTCCTGCTATTGAATGGGGTAATAGATCGTGAGTAGTAAAGATGTTAGAGTCTTCCATGAAGATTGTGACCCTACACTTGCAAATGATAAGAAATTACCCTATAGTGCATACTTAATAGAGTATATGAAAGAGGATCGTATTGCCTATGACATTGCTATGACTGGTAGTCTGGTAAGACTCTTTGATCATTACTACGATAAGTATAAGAAAGATTTTAGATCTTTTAAACAATCTGAAGGTACTATCAATCCAACATTATGGAACCCACCCAAGAAAGCAAAAGCACCCAACCAACAACCTCGAAAGAAAGGATGAGTGTATACTTTGACAATAAAGTCAAGGTTAAAGATTCACAAGAAAAGAAAAAGGTTGAAGACATTAAGAGAGGAGCTGAAGCAGCTGCTAATCTTATCAGACCTTTAGTTCTTATGTTATTATGGAACTGGATAATGCCAGGTCTATTTGGTCTTCAAACGATAGGTTATCTAAAGGCGTTTGGTCTTTATATAATGTCTCGCATTTTATTTAATCATGAGGATGTAGATTACGATGAGTAATGTTTCTTTAGTCTCTGTGACTCCTGATGCAGAGAAAACTATTGGTTATATTGCTAGGGTATCTAACCCAAACAACCAAGACAATCCGAAGGTTGCTGGTCTGTTAGCATATTGTATCAAGCATGGACACTGGAGTGTCTTTGAGCAAGCACACATGACCCTAGAGATTGAAACTACTAGAGGTCTTGCTGCACAGATACTTAGGCACAGATCATTTACTTATCAAGAATTTTCACAGAGGTATGCTGATAGTAGTATGCTAGCTGATGTAATCCCTTTACCTAAATTACGTCGTCAGGATACTAAGAATAGACAGAACTCTACAGATGATTTGGATAGGTTTATAGTACAAGATTTTGAATTGGAAATGCAGAAGCATTTCGCAGAAGGAATGAAATTATATAAGAAGATGTTAGATGAAGGTGTTGCTAAGGAGTGTGCTAGGTTTGTCCTACCACTTGCTACACCAACAAAGCTTTATATGACTGGTAGTATACGTTCGTGGATCCACTACATAGATTTACGTTCTGCACATGGAACCCAAAAGGAACACATGGATATCGCAGAAGCATGTAGGGATATATTCATAGAGCAATTCCCTGCTACTGCAGAAGCGTTAGATTATGTACACACCCAATAACACATACCAGAGATGCCTACTTACGATTTTATTAATAAGGAAACAGGTGAGGTTACTGAACATCATATGTCAATGACTAAACTTGATCAGTTCAAAGAAGATCATCCAGAGTTGGATAGATACTTTGGTAATCAAGCCACCTCTGCTACTTACGGCAAACCTAAAATGGATGATGGATTTAAGGAAGCCATGTCCAAAGTACAGGAGGCACATCCACTTGCAAACTTGAGTCGCTTTACATAATGCCAAGAGCCAGAAAGAAATCCAACGGTAATGGTAATGGTACTGCACCAATCCAACCAATGTCTAAGAAGATGATGAAGAGGAAGAAACCTATTGATAAGTCATACATGACTGATATCAAACCTCTTACTGATAATCAAACGATTGCGTTTGATGAGTATAAGAAGGGGAAGAATCTTCTGTTGCATGGTGCTGCTGGTACAGGTAAGACATTCATTATGCTTTACCTAGCACTACAAGAAGTGTTAGATGAACAGTCACCTCACGATAAGATATACATTGTAAGGTCACTCGTACCTACTAGAGAGATTGGATTTCTTCCTGGTGATCATGAAGATAAGTCATACTTATATCAGATACCTTACAAAAATATGGTGAGGTATATGTTTGGTATGCCTGACGATAATTCATTTGAAATGTTGTACGATAACTTAAGATCTCAAGAGACCATTGACTTCTGGAGTACCTCATTCATTAGAGGAACTACATTAGATAATGCTATTGTTATTGTAGATGAGTTCAGTAACTTGAATTTTCATGAATTAGATAGTATAATAACAAGAGTAGGTGAGGACTCTAAGATTATGTTCTGTGGTGACATCACCCAGACAGATCTAACAAGAGAAGCAGAGAAGTCTAAGATATCAGACTTTATTCAGATCCTTCAGGAGATGAATGACTTTGCTTGTATTGAGTTTGGTATAGATGACATCGTAAGATCTGGTCTAGTCAAACAATATCTAATCACAAAATATAATCTTGGTTTCTAAATGACTTTTACTTTTGTTGATGTTCCACTCAAAGAAATTGAAGTGGAACCTGTGAATAAAGATGGGGTAAGGTTCTACCCTATTCCTGGTGCTGATAAATACTATCCGAGTGTTACCTCAATCACATCGTTTAAGAACGCAGCATTCTTCGCAGGTTGGAGAAAGAAAGTAGGTGAGCATGAGGCTAATCAGATTACTGCTAGAGCAACGCAAAGAGGTACTGCATTCCATAGTATTACTGAAGATTATATTAAGGATAAATTAAATCTTGAAGTTTACTTGGAAAATAATCCATTATCTGTTAGAATGTTTCAGTCGGCAAAGACTACTCTTGACCGCATTGATAACATACACTGCTTAGAAACATTTTTGTATTCACATTATCTTGGACTCGCTGGTCGTGTAGACTGTATTGCAGAGTTTGATGGTGAGTTAGCAGTAATTGATTTTAAAACCTCCACTAAAGAAAAGAAGGAAGATTGGGTTGAACATTACTTTGTTCAAGAGACTGCGTACGCAGCGATGTTCCTCGAACGTTCAGGTATTGAGGTAAAGAAAATTGTCACACTCATTGCGGTTGAAGATGGGTCTATACAAGTGTTTCAGAAATACAATCTTGATGACTATCTACAACTACTTAAGTCCTACATTGAAGAATTTGTTAGGGGAAAGAATGCCTAAAGAAAACTTACTTGAAGATAAGTTCTTAACTCCAACTAAATTCTCTGCAGAGATTGAAAGGTTGGTGCATAAGAGCAGTGGTCTCATTACTTACATCGAGGCAGTAGTAACCTACTGTCAAGAGAATGAGATCGAAATAGAAACTGTACCAAAACTTTTATCAAAACCATTGAAAGAAAGATTGAAGCATGAAGCTCAGCGTCTTAATTATATGAAGCAAACAACTAAAGGAGTGTTACCCTTATGACAGAGACTACGTTCTTTGAATCAGAACAGGTTCAGGAAAATTTGAATGATATATTTAATACCTATCATGAGATAGCTTCTATGACCAATCATCTTCATAAGATGGATGCAGAAGCAAGAGTTGAGCACATTGATAAGTGTAAAGTCCTCATAGATAAGCAAAAGAATTTTTATACTAGGTTAACTTTAGCAGCTAAGGAAGATGCTGAAGCAGCAGACATGAGGACAAGGATTGATGCCTTGTCTCAAGCATTTGGGTACAAGAGTCTCTTGGACTGCATGGATGCTATGCTCGTTACGTTAGGAAGAGCAGAAAAAAGTCAGTCAGAACTTGATTGACATTACCTAAATAGTATGCTACGATTATACAGTAGCAACAATACACTCAATACGGAGAATACGATTATGTCATTTGCTTCACTAAAGAAAGCTGCCTCTGCTGGTAGCAGTCTTAGTAAACTGACACAAGAGATAGAAAAACTAAACCAACCTCAGAGTGGTGGAGGTGCTGATGAGCGTCTCTGGAAACCTGAGTTGGATAAATCAGGAAACGGTTATGCCGTTATCCGATTCCTTCCTGCTCCAGATGGAGAGGACATGCCTTGGGCAAAGATCTGGTCACACTCCTTCAAAGGACCTGGTGGTCAGTGGTACATCGAGAACTCTCTTACTACTATTGGTAAGGATGATCCTGTCGGTGAGATGAACAGGGAACTATGGAACAGTGGTCGTGAGTCTGACAAGGCAACTGCTAGAACACAGAAGAGAAAACTCTCTTACTATTCTAACATCTATGTTGTAAGTGACCCTGCACATCCAGAGAACGAAGGAAGAGTCTTCTTATACCGCTACGGTAAGAAGATATTTGATAAGCTAGTAGAAGCAATGCAACCTGCATTTGCTGACGAGACTCCACTAGATCCATTTAATCTATGGAAAGGTGCAGACTTCAAGGTAAAGATTCGTAAGGTTGATGGGTACTGGAACTATGATAAGTCAGAGTTCGCTGCACCTGCTACTCTAGGTAAACTAGATGATACAGAACTAGAAGAGATTTGGAAGAAGTCCTACTCACTCGCTGAGTTTGAAGCACCTAAGAACTTTAAGTCTTATGAGCAACTCAAGTCAAGATTGAATCTAGTATTAGGTAAGTCTGCACCTCGTACAGCACCTGTTGTTGACGAGAGTGAAGAGGAAGTAGTACCTGCTAATTGGGGTAAAGAAGTATCAGATTTCAGAGAGAAAGTAGGGGCAACAGCACCTGCTTCAGCAACTGAAGGTGATACACTCTCATACTTCCAGTCATTAGCAGAGGAGGACTGATTATAAACTGGCACAAGGAGGACTTAATATCCTCTTTGTGCTGTTATAATAAGTATATTAACAGGAGAATTATGAAACTAGCACCATTACTATTGTTTCCATTTCTGATTGCTGGCAGTGCTCAAGCGTACGAGTCACAACCAGGCTGGTCTTCATCGAGAAAATGTATACGCAAAGAATATAGAGAAGAGTATGTTCCTGGTACAGCAAACAGTCCAGGATATGTTAAGTCATGGCATGATACTATTGAAGTACCATGTAGGCCATGGAGATCATCACCCCCTAGAGAAAGAGAACCAAGACCAATCATTCAAAGAGCACCATCACCTGACGGTAATGAGTGTAGTGACGGAGCAGTTCTTGGTGGTATCTTAGGTGGAGGAGCTGCCGCAGCAATATCTCAAGGAGATGGACGCTGGTGGGCAATTCCTTTGGGAGTTGTAACAGGTAGTGTTATTGGTTGTGATATAGACGGAGGATAATAATGACGGAAGAAGCGGTTAGGAAAATTTTACCTCATCTTTGTTATACTAAGGAAGAAGTTGATATCTTAATCGCTGAAGCCTTAGCAGAAGCACGTAGAATAGATGAAGAGTCTATGCGTAAACATAACCGAGATGCTACTATTATTAGTATGATTCTCGGTTTTACTTGTTTAGCATTGTTTTTAGATGGGACACTAAGATTACTCGGTATCATTCCACCTTTTATGGACATAGATATAAGTATAGTTGATAAGATTGCAGACAGAGTAGAGACTGAAATCCTCCCACTAATACAAAAGATACCGAGATTTTAAATGAATGTTTTTGATGACTTTCTTTCTGAGAAAGATGCAGGTGCTATACAATCCTATATGATGTCAGAGCATTTTCCTTGGTTCTATTCATCAGAGGATCCATCTTGTAAGTATGAGCATGTTTTTTATTCTGCTAAAGGGGAGAATCCAGAACCAGATAGAGAAATTGCTGCTGGTACATGTTTAATATTAGATCCTTTGATGCAAGCATTGAAAGTTTCTAAACCATTTCTTGTTAAAGCAGTCTCTATTGCACAAACAGACAATATAATACAGCAAGAGTATGCTACTAGTACAAGGAAGACTGCATTTTATTATGTTAACACTAATGATGGAGTACTAGAAATCGCAGATAGTAATACCTCTTATTCTCCAGAGAATATAAAGATTGAGAGTCTTGCTAATTCTATTGCAGTATTAGATGAAGGACTAAAGTATAAAGGATCTACATGTACTGATCAAGGAAGAAGAGTTTTTATACGTGTAGAGTATGAAGAGCAACCATATAAAATGATAAGAGTCGATAAATAACTGTTACGCAAAACTTAAATCATTATAAAAAAACCCTCTTTTATGAGGGTTTCGTTATAAAATAGTGTGTAAGTTTCAACACAACACACATGTCAGGCGATTATTTCACCCATGAAGACCAACAGACCGAGTGTAAAGCATCGATTGCAATGGATGAGATTAAGGAGTCACGTTGGCACAATACAAACTATATTATTGAGCTAGAAAGTATGATAGTTAATGCAAGGTACAGGACTGGAAGTCCCATGCAAGACTGATATATTATTCAACTTTTGTTTACCAGGAAACCGTAAAAAAAACTCGGCATATTTTTTGATATGTAGGGTTTTTTCTAATATGAGGAAGTTGCTGCTTCACCACCATCAAATGTTTGAGTTGTAGTTGTAGTGGTGGTAGTTGTAGTGGTAGAACTGGTTCCTGATGTTGTAGTGCTAGAACTACTTGTTGAAGTTGTAGTAGTCGAGGATTCACCAAGTTTTATAGTTGAACTACCAGGACCGTTATCATAAGATACTATAGTACCAAGTTGACTTAATGATATTGTTTCTGAACCAGAAACGTATCCCTTTGTATCTAAGAATCTTTGTGCAACACTTAATGGCGTAAATTTATCATTCTCATCATTCAATTCTTTATGTTCTTCATAAGCAAGTAATTCGTCAATTTCACTTTCTATTTTATTAATCAGACCTTGAGTAGGAATTCTAATAAATCGTTTTTTATCATTTAAATGAGATTCGTGTTCATAATTACTTACTGGATATATTGATTGTTCTTTCGTTCTTGTTGTTCCATCAGGTAGTACTGCTCTCCAAGATTCATTAACTTCATGACCCTTTTCAATAACTGTAATATCTTCAAATCCCTCTTGCTCCCATATCACTTCACGTGTTTCCCAGTGGTGCAATCCATCTGGGTCGCTATCGTATTTTTCATTTATATAATCTTGTAGATCCGATTCCCTTCTAGGCCATTGTTCGTAAATATCAGTTATATTGTTTACTAGAAGAATTAGCCAATCCATATAAGCAGTACCAGTTACCGCTTCTGCAATTTGTTCTGGTCTTACACCATCAGGTAATGTTTTTAACTCAAATTGAGTTACAAATTTGTCTATATCTTCTCTTATTGTAACTCGTCTAAAGATATTTTTAACAAGATCGTGTGTAAACGCATCATCATCTGTGATACCCTTTCCAACATATACGTTTGGTAAGTGAGAAAAATAAGACATTTTAGTATCCCTGTGTGCAGTTGTCTGCTGTAAGAAGTGTCACTTCTGTAAATGATAGGTTCATAATAACTGCTGGTACGCTTAATGACCTGATTGTGGGATCATTAGAATCATCAGCTGCAACTCTTTTTAATGCATTATATTGATTATCTGGAGTATAGTTAAGAGTAACACCACTGCAGACTGAAGGCATAATTTTAAAATGTAGATTTGGTGTTATATGCGGTACTGAACTTACTGTCTGATCTGCTGCTAAACGTACAAAATCTATTTCAAACTTATTTGGGATAGAGAAGAATCTTCTTTCCTCTGCTGCATTTTTTATATTAGCACCACCAGCACCACCGAAAATTTTTCCTAATTCCTCTCTTGCATCTGCAGATTTTTGAAAACCATCACCCTCTTGATCGGAATCGAATTTTGCTCCTTGACTTGCCATTCCATCTAATATTCCTCCTCTTTGATATCTTGGGTGAGCACCTGCTTTAAAATAATGTATAATTTCTTCTATCGTTTGTGATTCTTGAGGATCTCTAGCAAACATTTTGAAACTAAAGTTATGCTGACGGAAATTCATATTATTGAATATTTGTTCCGTATAAGGGTTGAATATTCTTCCCTTTGTCATTGCTTCTAGAGATTGAGTATCAATACTACCTTGCAATCCCATCATACCACCGATACTGTTAACTGCTGTTGTTAAAGTACTTGCGAGGAATTCTGGAGCAGATGCTCTTGCAGCGGCTTGAAGGGTATTGGTTAAAGCATTCATGTCATCAAAACCAGCAGTACCACCTGCTGCCCCTAGTGCTACACCACCAACCCCAAGATCTACTTGTCTGTAATTAGCAGAGTATTGGGTAGTTAGTTGTGGAGGCATTGCAAGATATACCGCAGCAGGAGCTGTACAATATTGCTTTTCAGCTGCGGAGTAATTATATAATGAGTTAGCCTCCATTTTTCTATTATCATCAAATTTCATCCTATATTGCTTAAATCTCACATAGTCAACGACCTCTGTTCCACCCCACAAATCAGGATTCCTTGAATCTGATGGGACTGGAGGTCTTAATGGGTAGGTGTAGCAAGCACCATTTAATGCAGACATGCGTTTACTAGGCTAAATATTATGAGTGATCATATATTTTATTTATGCGGTCTAAACGATATAAACAGGGTCGTTATAAATTAACTAATCCTTCTAAGTATAGAGGTGACCCAAATAACGTATGGTATAGGTCATCTTGGGAATTTAAATTCATGTTATTTTGTGAGAGAACTCCCTATGTTACTGAATGGGGTAGTGAGGAATTAAAAATTCCTTATGTTAAACCATCTGACGGAAGAGTTCATCGATATGTACCTGATTTCTATATGAAAATAGGTAATAAAAAGTATATTGTCGAAGTTAAACCCGAAAGGGAAACTAAAGAACCTGTGATGAGAAAAAAGACTGCAAAGTCTAAAAGAACTTATATTAATGAAGTTCTCACATATGCCATTAATAGAGCAAAGTGGGATGCTGCCGATGATTTTTGTAAGGACAGGGGATTGATTTTTCAAATAATTACCGAAAGGGAGTTAAAAGTCTAATGTTTGGATTAATATTTGCAGCAACAGCAATCGGAGCACTAGTGCATGCCTTTACTGGCAATAGCAATAGTAATAGTGGAGGCAGTAGTTCTGGTGGTAGTAATTCTAGTGTTGCAACTAGTGGTAATACAACTGGGCAACCTGCAGCGTCATGGGATGGGAAAGCATATACTGTCCCAATGGCTAGCGAAGCTCAGTATCCAAAAATAAACGAATTTGTTTCTTTCTCTCTTAAAAATCAAGATTATACACCTTCTTATACAAATCTTTGGTCTTTTCATATAGCAACTCCACCTATACTACAGAATGTTATAGGATTTAATAATGCGTATAGTGATTTTAATCAGACTGTTGGACAACCTGGAGGAAATTTTGTTGCTGAATTAGGTAATCTTAGAAGTGCTTTAAATTATTATTGTCAAACAGTAAATCTTCCTAGCAGACAAGCAACAACTGGTGGTTTAGTTAATATTGGTGCTGGTCAGAAATATGCTACAGGGCAAGCATTTAGTCAAATAAGTGCAACCTTTATGATACCTAGAAATCAACATACAAGAAATTTCTTTGAAAGATGGATGCAATTAATGGCTCCAGATGCAAATCAATATACCGAATATTATAATTTTTATGTTTCTCCTAGAATATCAATTTATAAGTGGGAAAGGAAAGGAGGTGCAGATATACCACAAGGATTTTCTGATCATGTAAGTAGTGGTGGATCTACAAATACTAATATACCTGCAAATAAATTGTATGCTTTAACTGGAAAATGGGAGTTGTGGAATGCATTCCCATATAATATTGGTGGTATACAATTAAATAATGATCGTGCAAGGGCTATGACATTGACAGTTGGATTTTATTTTGAGAGATATAGATTCTTCCCTGCAGATGTTAAGGTAGTGGATGAAGTTGGACCTAGAAATGATATTACGATTCCTAGAGATGATGTTGTTACAGGTATAAGAGATGCTTCTGATCTTCAAGTTGGTATTGCACGTACAGTACAACAATTAATTGTTTCCTAGTCACATAAATATAATTACTGAATTGAATTCTATATGGCATTACCAAAGCTGAATGTACCTAAGTACAAATTGAAACTGCCTTCTGATGGCAGAACTGTGAATTATAGACCATTCTTAGTCAAAGAAGAAAAGTTGTTATTATTAGCAACTGAAACAGGAGATCAATCCGATATCATTAGAGCTATTAAGACTATCATTACTGAATGTACTGATATTCATGATATTGACGATCTTCCTACATTTGACATTGAATTTGTTTTCCTACAGATTCGTACAAAATCTGTTGGTGAAGCTGTTGATGTGTCTATTGTTTGTCCTGACGACAATGAAACTCAAGTTGAGGTTTCAATACCTTTAAATGAGATAAAAGTTATCAAGACAAAGGGGCATAAAACAGATTTAAAACTTAGTCCTGAGATTATTCTAACTATGGGATATCCTAGTTTGGATAATTTTGTTAAGATGAATTTCTTGGGTGAGGAACCTGGAGTTGATCAAATATTTAAGATGGCTGCTTCATGTGTGAGGCAAATCTCTGATGCTGAAGAAGTATACGAAGCTTCTGATAGTACCGAAGAGGAATTAGTTGAGTTTTTTGATCAATTGAGTAGTAAGCAGTTTTTGATGGTTCAAAGTTTCTTTGAAACTATGCCTAAACTAGCTCATACTGTTAAGGTTACTAATCCAAAAACACAGGTCGAAAGTGATGTAGTTCTTGAGGGTCTAGCTAGTTTTTTCGGATAGCTCTTCTCCATACAAGTCTCCAAACTTATTATGAGGTAAATTTCTCTTTAATGCATCATCATAAATGGTCAATTGATACAGTTGACAATTTAATGCCTTGGGAGAAAGAAGTCTATATGAATCTTTTGGTCGGATTCCTTAAGGAAGAAGAGAAAAGAATGAAGGCACAACAAGCAACAGAGAAGAGACAATACGGTGGCCACTAAGATCTCACCCTATAAATTAGTCAGTATAACGGGAGCCGCTGGTAAGGTAACTCCTGCAGTTCGTGCTGCTAGAAAAGGAATATATGCTAAAAATAGGTTAGGACTTGCTGTACATAGTCTTGGAGGTTTAGTTGGATCGTTAAGTGATATTGCTATATCTAATGTTAAAATTGATGTCTTAGAAAAAAGATTAGCACGTAGAAAAGATCAGAAAGAGAGAGATCAAGAGGCAGAAGATTTTGCAGAAATGCAAAAACTGACTACGGATAAGAAAGGGAAAAAAAGAAAACCGACTAAAAAGGAAAAGAAGAAATTTGGTGACATCTTTGGATGGATGGGAAACCTTTGGGGTCCTATTGCTAAGTTTATAGTACAACTTCTTAGTTTTTATGTTATAAAGGATCTATTAAAATGGGTCGGAGATCCAGCTAATAGGGAGAAATTACAAGTATTTGTAGAAAAATTTGTATTTGTTGTACAGAAATTATTTGATTTTGCCAAGTGGATAATTGGTGATAATATTTTAGTAGGGTTAACAGGTCTTATTAGTGGTAAGGATGCAGATGGTAATCCTATAGGATTCATAGGACAAGTTAAGAATTTAGGTAAGCTTTTATTTGGTTTTATTAGTTTACGGTATCTACTCAATCCTTTTGCATTAATTGGTGACATTATAGGTCTATTAGACTTTATAATGAATTGGAGGGTTCCTGATTTTGGTCGAATGCAGAAAGGACCAAAAGGAAGGATAAAGGGACCGAAAGGAAAAAATAAGATAAAATTTAAGAAGCAGAAAGGTAAGTGGTGGGATTTCTTTAGGAAGAAAAAGACTTCAGTTACAAGAGCTGCAGATTCTTATAGAAGATTTATTAAAGGTACTTCTAATTTTGGAGATAGGTTAAGATTAATCCGTAGAGGTCAAATAGGTTTAAGGGGATTATTTCAGAAGGGTGCAAGGGGTGATGATCTTTTAAAGGCTAAGCAATGGAAAATTCCAAGTGGAATTCGTGAGTTTCCAGGTAAAGCAAAGGATTGGTTTGGAGCAAAAACAAAACCAATTGTTAAAGGTTTTCAGGAAACTGTTGATGGTTGGAAATTAGGAGACAAGTTAAAGAAACTTCCTGGGCAAGTTAAGGGTGGAATAAAAAGTGGACTTGATAGTGCATGGAAAGGAATACAGGGTCTGGGAGATAGTAAAGTTGTAAAGGGTGCTCAAGAGCTTGGTACGCAAATATCCAAGAGAGCACGAGGAATGTTTGGTACAGCAGTACGAAACACTAGAAGAGGTGCAAGTGCGTTTGGTGGTTGGGCTTCAAGAAATGCAAAGCGTATATACCATCTTCCTGGTAAGATTGAGAAGGGATTAAAATCTAAAATATTTGGTCCAATTTATAAAAAATATATTAAACCTGTAATTGGTGCAGTTTCTAGTGCTGGTAATAGGTTATTAGGATCACTTAATAAGGTTCCTTTCATCAAGAAGATGACCGATGCTCTAGGGAAGCGGGGTATAACTTGGGGATCATTTGGAAAATTTACTGGAAGATGGGGTAGAAGATTAAATGCTGCATTACCTTTTATTGGTGGTTTAGGTAATTTCTATTTTAGTAAAGTAGCTTTTGATGGTGGTGATAATATAGGTGGAGTATTAGAGGGATTAGCTGGTGCGTTAACTATTGGTGGTGGTATTAGTACTGCAACTGGTGTTGGTGCTACTTGGGGTGGTCCAATGATAGCACTTGGAACTGCTCTTGATGCATACTTACTTGCTAGAATTCTTCCTGGAATTGGTCCAGCTATTCTGCAGTGGGAACAGGATGGCGGTCTCATGCAGATTATACCTGGTTTAACAGGTCTAGTAGATAAGATGACTGGTCAGATTGGTCCTTCTGCTAAGGATAAATCTAAGGAAGTTGATAAAATACTTTCTGGAAAGGATGATGAGAAAGGTAGTAGTAGTGGTATATTAGGAGTAATCAGTAGTGATACTACTGATATGGTTAATGCTGATAAAGAGATTAAGAAACAAGAGAAAGAGAATAAGAAACCGTGGTGGAAATTCTGGGGTGGTGACAAGAAGGTTGAATCTGTAATCACTAAGAAAGATGTACCATTACCATCAGAAACGAAAGAAGAAGTTGAGAAGAAGAAACCGTGGTGGAAATTCTGGGGTGGTAAGAAGGAAATGGGTGGCTCGTGGTCATCCATGTATAAAGGTCAGACTATTAGTGGATATGGTAAGATTCCACAAGCATGGAACCCATTTAAGGCTGTCTTTGATATTGTTAAAAAACCTTTTGAGTGGGTAGGCGATATAGTTGGTGGTGTTGTTAATGTTGTAGGTGATGTTATAGAGGGTATTGGTAATATTGCTAATGATATAATGGATAGTCAATTGGGTCAGATATTATCAATAGCATTACCTATAATATTCCCACAATATAAATGGATTGAAACTTTAATTAGTGGAATGAATGCTTTCAGAGCATTATCAAATGGTAACCCTATAGCAGCAGTAATGTCTATGTGGAATACTGCAAGTAATATATTCCCTGAAACATTTGCAAATATTGGTGATAAAGTTGGTGGATGGTTTGATAAAAATATTGGAAGTAAATTTAGTAATATATGGGAAAAAGGAAAATCTATCTATGATGGATTCATGGAGTCTAAAGTTGGTAAAATATCATCTGCTTTAGTTCAAGGAAATTGGGGTGGTGCAATTGGTGCTGCAATTGAAGGTACTGGTTTTGAGGCAGGTCTTGCAGCATTTGGAGCACAGATAGATGCTGCTGGATTAAGTGGAGTTCTTGGTATGTCACCAGGTATTACTTCCGCAATAGCAAATATTCCTGGATTGGATCAACTTCCTGGAGTTAACTCTTTAGTTAGTGGTAATTTTAGTCCTGCTGGATTTGTATCTGGTATGGCAGAAAAACATGGTTTGGGTGGAATTTATAAAGCAATGATGGGTGTTGCTGATGGTGGTAATATTCAATCTGGATTGAGAGAATTAGCACCAGAATTGGGTGTTGATAAGAGAGTTCTTGGTATCGTTGATGAAGTTGGAGAGGTATTCAGGAATGGAAAGATTGATACTGAATATGCTCTACAGACTGCTATTGAATTAGTACCAATACCTGTTATTGTCGAAAGATTACAAGCAACTCCTGTTCCAGTTGATTCTAGTTCAGGTGTTGGTGAACAATTATCATCATCTAGTGGTGTCAGAGGGTTGTTAAATAGAATGGCAGGAGGTTTTGGATAAATGGCGAAAACAGTTAAGATAAACATGTATAAGTTTGTCGATGTTGAAAAGCAATCAGCATCTTCTGGAGTTGGCGGCCAAGCTGAAGCTGAGAATAAATTAGTATCTACTATTAATCTCAATACAATGGCTATCAATAATATTGGTAGTGTAATAAATGGATGTATTAAGACTGTAGTAGAACTCAAAGATATTGAAGAGGATAGGTTAGAAGAGAGAAGGAAAGAATTAAGAAAAATAAAACCTAGTAGTAGTAAGATAAAACCAAATAAATTTAAGAAGTTTTTCCAAAATATAAGATCATTTAAAGCACCAGGATTTTTTGATAGTCTTTTGGGTTTATTGGGATCCTTCTTTAAGTTGATGGTTGTTTGGCCATTAATGAAATGGTTGGGTGATCCTAAAAATCATACAAAGATTAAGAATACTCTTATTAAATTACATAAGATTTTTAGTGCTATTGCGAAGTTTGTTAGTTCCCAAGTTATTGGGATGGTTGATGATTTGTATAATCTTCTTAGTGATGATACAGATCCTTGGACTAAAATAAAGTCATTTGTGAGTATATGGCTTAAATTTGCAGGAGCATTTTTAGCAATTAGATATCTTACCCAACCGTGGAAGATAATTGGCGACTTTATGAGAGTTTGGCAGTTATTTGATAGGAGAGGTAGAGCAACTAAATCAATGCTCTTAAAGAGAAAAGGTCGTCTTATGATGACTGGTGGTAGAGCTGGGAAATGGTTCCTTGGTGGATTTATTGGTGCTACTGCATTGTGGGCAGCAATGGAATTTTTATTCCCACGTAAGACTGCTGAGGGTACTTTAGAAGCTGAAATGGATGCTAAAGGAAATCTACCTGGTGATGAGGGTTATGATGAAAGTACTAGAGGTCACTATGCAAAGTCAGGTGATAAGGATGCTGTAGGAGAACTTGAGAAGAATCAAAGATCTATTGATGCTGCAATGTCAACTCAGCGTTATGGTGAAGATTTAACAAATAGTGGAGTATACGATGCTCATGAGAATCTTAATTGGAAAGATGGAGAAACCAAATTAAAAGATCAAGATAAGTTACCAGATAAGGTAAAAAATAAAGCTGCTGAGATGGAGAAACAGCCTTGGTGGAAGGCTATTACAGATTTACCTGGAAAACTTAAAGAAACTATTGAAGGGAAAGATGCTGATGCGAAGTATGAAAAGAATAAGGGTCTTCTAGCAGAAATTACTGGTTGGACTGCTGCTAATGACTTAGCAAATAGTACATTGAAGGAGATGAAGCAGAAGTATTCTTATGATAAGGATGCTGCTGGTGAAGAACATAAGTTTAATGTTGTTCGTGCTGTTTCTAGTATTTTTGGTTCTTTAACTGGCAATGACAATGCTATACAAGAATCTACCAACAAAGCTATTAGTAGTTTTAAATCTTTTGAAAAGGGATTCAAGGAAAAGGATACTAAGAGTTTTTGGGATAGTATGAAGGAAGGGTTTGGTATATGGAATAAAGATAAACGTGAGATGGGAGGTAGCATTAATGATATGGGTAGTGGTATAATATCAGGACCGAATTCTGGATTTCCTGTGCATATGCATCCATCATTACCACCTTCCTTCATAGGACACGGTACAGAATATGTTGCCACTAAGGGTAACGGTAAAGGATATGTTATACCACTTGATAATTTTGCTACCAGAAGAGATCCAACTATAACTTCAAAAGCAATACGAAGAGCACAGAGTATGGGATTTAATCTCTCAGATCTTGGTGTTAAAAGATTACAAGAAGGTGGTAGTTTTGGACCTGCTTTACACCATCCTACTAAAAGAAGTATTCCTAGATTCAGTGGTATATCTGATAAAGCATTGAATAAGAGAATGGTTGCAGAAGGTAAGAAGGGTGCTAAGAAAACAGATGATCCTGGTCATGATTTGTTTAAAAAGTTAATTCTTGCTGAAGCTAGAGGTGAAGGATTGGGTGGTATGGCAATGGTAGCAAGATCTGTTTTGAACAGACAGGCTATTATTGAAGAGACTGGCAATCCAGGAACATTCATGTCAAAGAGTGGATCTCTTCAGGATATTATTACTGCACCTGGTCAATATTCTCCTGTCCAAAATGGTGCTATTGACAAGAAGTTTACTCCTGCTGAATTGGGTCTTGCTGATAGAGCTATTGGTGTTGCAAAGAGTCATGAAAGATTGAAAGGTATTTTGACTACTGGTGGTATTGATGAAAGAAAATTGATGAAATTGATGTCTGCAACTGGATTCCGTAATTATTCTGCAGGTGCTAGGTATGATAGATCTCAAGATGTTAATCAAGTTAAGTTTGGGAATCATACATTCAATACTGCTGGAAATGAGAATCTGGATACTAGATTTTTGACATCAGGTGAGAAGCAGAGTGGAATATTCCAGAAACTATTAAATCCAGACGGACTTAGTTTGGGTGATAAGGCAGAACTGGGTAAAGCTGGTACTGCTTATACTAAGAAGACTGGACAAATAGGTGGTGGTTTATTTGGTGGATTGGGTGGTGGTGCTAAAGAGATGATGGGTGGTAGTAGTGGTGGTGGTATCTTTGATATGTTAACTAACGTATTTGGTGCTAAAGGTGGTGGAGAACAGGGTGGTCAGCAAAAAGGTGGTGGTGGAAATGTAAAGAAATCTAAGGCAAAGAAAGATGACCAAGCAAAAGTTGAAAGAGCAACAAGAGAAAGGAATAGAGCAAGAGCTGAGATTAATAATAGAACTAGAGAAATAGTTCAAACAACTTTAGGTGCTGTTGAACAATCTAATGCACAAACTAGAGCATATATATCTGGAGCACAACAAACTGTTACTACTATCGTTAAGAGGACACAGGGTAATCAGCCTGGTAAGGGTAGTGCTCAAGCTCCTGGTGGTATGTTTGGTGCTCTAATTAAAACTACTGCAGCAGTTTTAAATTCATTTAACAATCCATTGAGGTGATAGAATGACATTAACAAGAACTGGTGCTGGTGATTGCGAAGTAGAATTTAGTATTTACAATAGTGGTAAAAGAGTAGAGACCAGTGATGGTAAGTACGATTTAACAGAATATTTGGCTGGTTGGGAAGTATTTGAAAGTATAAGTTCAGCAACCCAAGAAGCAAGATTTGTTATAGAAGATCAAGGTGGATTGTTAGAATCTTTAACGGGTACAGAAGAATTTCGTTTATTAGTTAAAACGGGATTGACTGATAGAACCTATTATTTTAGAACTTATCAAATAGAATCTCGTGTAAGAGTTGGTCAATCTACTGACTTCTTTCAGATTAATGCTTGTTCAAATGAATTTGTTAAGAATGAGGTTACTAATGTATTTGGTTCGAGTGAGAAAATTTTTAATAAGAAAATTAAAACAGAGCAAATTACTAGAGAGTTATTAAAAAATAGAAAATATTTGAATACTAAGAAAAAGGTATTTCTAGAAGATACTCTTAATAAACAAACATTTGTTGCTCCTAATTGGAGGGCAATTGATACAATTTTCTGGTGTGCTAATAGAAGTATACGTAAGAATCCTAAAGGAGGAACATTACAGAATGGGTTCTTATTTTGGGAAAATGCTCTTGGATATAATTTTAAATCTATTGATAAAATAATTGATGATGTAAATGATAATGATGGATCAAAAGAGACTGATATGAAGAAAGGTATTGGTAAGATGTATACTTACATATATTCACCTAAAAACTTTGCGAAAGATGGTGATGATCAATATTCTATTGATACTATTACTTTTCCTGATGAGAAAAGTTATCTAATGGGATTAAGGCATGGCACTTGGTCTGGATATAGTGTTGGTTTTGATCCAGTTAATATAGTTAAATCTCGTTGGGGTGTTAGTACTGATATGAAAAAGGATGAGTATCGGTATGGTGTTAAGAAATTATGGAAAAAAATGTCTCATGTTGGTAAATCTACTGCTATAAATCCAGTTAATAATATGGATGATGAAATCAGAAACATAGTTGACTTTCCTAAGAGGGTACGTTATACTATGCTTCCTAACCAAATTTTTGACCCCAAGTATAAAAATAACCCACAATCAAATTATGAGGAGTTGGTTGAATTACAAGCATACCAATGGATGAGGATAGAAACCCTTAGAAACATTAGGATGGTTATATCAGTTCCTGGTAATTTGGATTTATATTCTGGTAATGGTATAAGGGTTGATATACCAGCTACAAAGCTAGGTGGTGATAGACCAACACCAGATAAGAAATATAGTGGTAAATGGGTTATTGCTGGAATTAATCATTCTGGTGTTGGTTCAAGTTCTAAAATGAAGACAGAAATGTTTTTATGTAAGGATTCGGTTAGCAAAAGATAAATAGTTATTGTTACCTATAGTAACGGAGAAAAAAATTATGAAGACTATCGAAGAACACATTCAAAAAGATAGAGACATTCTTGACAACCCAACAACTAGTCCTGCATCTCGGAGACATGTTGCAGAGGAGTTACATGAGTTAGAAGTTTATCGTGAGCATCACATTGATGAGATTGAGGCAGGTGACCACCATGATCCTAATACAATCGAATTATTCTGTGAAATGCATCCTGACGAGCCAGAGTGCCTAGTATATGACGATTGATGAAAAACTTTTTATCATGGTTACTTGGAACTTGGTCTAATAAAATTCAAGCACAATCCAGTCCTCTACTTTATAAACAAGTATTTGTTAGGTGGGAGGATGATGGAGATTTTATACATTCTGTTCATTGGGGAAGAAAGGAAGAACACAATCCATACTTAACAACTAATAAAAAACTAAAAGTACTATCCGATACTGAAGTTATACTTGAGCATTGGGGTGGTACTTATAGTGGGTTTACAAGGAATGAGAGTTGTGATATGATATTAAAGTTTGATGGATCCGCATGGATGGGTAAGTTTGATACCAGTATGGATGATGTAACTGGTCATGCAGAACTTGCTGTTTTTGGTCATAAACTTTTTATGAGAGACAGGTTTCTAGACTCTAAAGGTAAAATTATCTGGGGAGCAGATGAGATCTATAAGTTTAACAGAATAAATACATAAAAACCGTACCATAAGATGTTACAGCAAGAAGCTACCTCAATTGATGGAATTGTAAATGAACCTACGATTAACTTTGTAGGTAAAGATGGTTTTTGGTGGTGGGTAGGAGAAGTAGAAGATAATGAAGACCCTATGGAATTAGGTAGGGTTAAAGTTAGGTGTCTTGGATATTATACTAATATTCGTGGTGGTACTACTGCTGATTTAAAAACAGATCATTTGCCTTGGGCAACGGTATTACAACATACATCTCAAGCAGGTAATGATGCTCAAGGTGAATCATCAGGACAATTGCAACCTGGAGCAATTGTTATGGGATTCTTTATGGATGGTGAGAATGCACAGATGCCTTTGGTTTTGGGTGTCATGCGTTTGAATAAATCTTCAGGTTCAAGAGAGAAGAAAGAATTTGCTTTTACTGGTGAAGCAATGAGTTCAACCAGTACAGGTACTATTAATCCAGCATCTAATAAACCAGGAGATCCTAATAGTATTTCTACTGATAATGTAAGAAGACCTGGAGTTGCAAATAATAGTGTTTCTACTGTTGCAGCAGCAAAAACTACACAAATTGGTGGAAAGGGATCTCCTAGTAATATAGGTACAACACCTGGAGTTAACGGTAGTGGTGGTAATCCTACTAAACCTAGACAACCATCTAAACCTATTCCTGTTGGACAAGGTGTTGGTGGTCCTTGGAAGAGTGTGGATTATCAATTATCATATCTCTTAGAAGATTTGGCTGATAAATCTGCATTATTGGTAAAGGATGAGAGTGGAGATTTCTTTAATGTGATTACTGGTAAAGTTGTTACAGCAAAAGAACTTACAGCAGGTATTCAAAATTTCTTAGGTGCAGTATTTACTCAGGCAATAAGTGCTATGAGAGGAGCAGCATCTAGTCTTGTTGAAGGATTGGACACTGAGTCATTAAAAGAAAAGGCAAATGGTGTTCCTTATACTATAATTACTGAGGTTCAAGAAGCAGTTACAGAACTATTATCAGCTTTGTGTATTGTTGATAATCAATTAACTCAGTTTATACAGGATCCTCTTAGTGCTGTTACAAGTCAATTGGATTCTTTTTTACAAGGTGCTATTGATAAAGCAACTTTTGTAGCACAGGGAGTAGAGGATGTAATTGATAGAGTGTTCTGTAATGTTCAAGGTGTTTTGGATTCTCTTTTATCAATAATTGGAAAAGTAACTTCTGCTCTTGATAGTCTTGGGGAAGCTAAAGAAGTCATGGATGCATGGCAATCTGGTGAGCAGATATTTTCTGATGCTACTGATCTATTTGGTCAAGAGAAAATGACACTATCTGGTTTGTTCTCTTTCTTTATGAATCTATTTGGTGGTGGTAATTGTGAGAGAAAACCTAAAGGTGGTGAAGATGATGCTGGTTGGTTCCCTTTACTTGGTGTAACACATTGTACTCCAGAAGAATTTGCAGATATTGATAAGTTTAGGGGTGATAGTAGAGGTAAGTGTGGTGATGGTCAAAGTGAAGGTAGTAAGAGTAGTGGAGGAGGTATCTATGATTCTATTTTTGAAGAAGCAGATCCATATTTAACTACTGCTAAAACTTGGGTGAATGGTGCTTATGAGTTATACATTGGTACTCCTGGTCGTCAATCTACTCAACAGAAGAGAGAAAATGGTACTACTTGGACATCTGTTAACATAAACAATGCTCAACACCAAGAGTGGATGGCTAAGAGAAGTATTAAAGAGAATAATCCAGACTTAACTGAAGAAGAGATTGAGGCAAAGGCTAAAGATAGTGTTAAATCTGCTACTGGTAGTGAAGGTGATACAGGTAATTTACAGGCAGATCATATCTCTTATGCTGGAACATTAACTTCAGAAGTTCATGGTGATGACTGTAAAGTTATTGATTTGGATTTATGTAGAACAGTACAAGGTGATATTAGATTGAAATGTACTGGTGATATGCATCTTGAAGTAGGTGGTGCATTTCTCATGAACGCTCAAGGAGCACCTAAGCAAGTAGATAAGAAAGGTAATAAGAAGAGTGATGAAGTGCAAAAGCATACTATATCATTTGGTTCTGATGTTGACTGGGGTTTCCACGGTTCAAAATTGGAATGGAACGCATCTGAAATAAAGTTAGCAGGTCAGAAGATTTCAATTACTGGTAAGGAATGGGATAATGCATGTAAAATACAAAAAAATTCTGCTGTGGAAATGGCATTAACTTCTGATAACTCTATTAATATGTTAACAACTCATTTATTCCAACAGATTAATGAACCAAAAAAAGATCCTTTACCAGAAAAATCTGGTATTACTAGAATCGTTAGAGGTTCGATAGAAACTACTATGTTGGATGAAGGGTCTTCAAAGGATGAGATTCCAAGATATTCTATTGACAATAAGTATGGACCATGTACAATGGTATTTGGTGAGAAGGGAATGAATACTACTATTAAAGATGAAGGTGCTTATAAGTTAGATGTTGAAGGTGGTCCTATGTCTATGGAGTGTAAGAAAAATGCTACTATTTTTGCTGATAAGGATATGACTATAGAATGTACAGAGACTATGAAGTTAATTGGAAAAGAGATCCATTTGAACTAATCTATGCTATACTATTATTATGGATGAACTACGACAACGACAATTAATAGAACTCAAGGAAATCCTTGAGGATACTATTGAATATTTCTGTGATGAGAACATGGTTTCTGGGGAAACTGCATGGAACATGGTAGGTGCTTTATCCGATGCGAAACTAAACGTGGAATTTACTAATGACTGACATTCAAGATGTAACAGAAGAAGAGGCGGTTAGTAACCTACCTTTTCTTTTAAGTATGACACAGAGAAATAGAACTGTTTGGCGTATACGTAGAGAAGATGGTAGTTGCTGCTTACTATCTCCTGTAATACAGTCTGGTCCTCCTGTAGATCAAGAGGTCATTGATCAAGTTGAGGAATTTAAGAAAGAACTTCTTGACACTACTGACTAAATACCGTATACTGGTTAAGCAATAGGGCAGACCGATGCGACTCAAACGCCATGAAACTCCTAGAAAGCAGGGACGTAATATTAAGTCTCGTGCTGCGTCTGCTCGTTTGCGCCAACTTAAAAAACGATCAAAACTATTAATAAGAAAACTTCGTAATGTATAGATTATTTCCAACCCTTGTGCATGATCTTGAAGTTAGAAATTTTCAAGAGAGGAAGAAAGAACTTCAGGATTATTGTTATGATCAGATGGGTAAAGACCCAGATGGAAAGATGTATAGAACTAATAGAGGTGGATGGCAATCTAATGATGATTACCATTTAAGTGAGAACCCAGTTAGAAGAGCAATTTTAGATACTTTAGGATATTATCTCAATAACAATAAGGTTTTTAAAGATAATGTTAATCTATATTTGACAGCTTGTTGGATTAATATTAACGGTAAAGGACATTTTAATATTCAGCATGACCACCCATCATGTCATATGTCAGGAGCATTGTATATAAAAATACCACCTATTCCAGAAAAATTTCTTGGTGGTGGTTCTAATAATGTATACGGTTATTCAACTACTAAAATTGAAGGTGAGGGTGTTATTGGTGGAGAGATATGTTTTGCTAATCCAGCAGCATTTAGTGCTTGGCAAGAATTGTATAATTATACTGATGAATTTAAAGAAAAGCATTTACAATTTGGGTCATATTATATGCCACCTCAAGAAGGTACAATGTTATTTTTCCCTGCACATCTTAGACATCATGTAGAACCAAATAAGAGTGATGAGGATAGAATTTCTTGTTCATTTAATTTAGATTTAGTCCAAGATCGTATTGATGGCGGGAATATAGAGGGTGGATATAAATAATTAAAATATCTAGAATACAATATTATATGACTACGGATAGAAAAGCGGCTAAAAAATTATTAAAGCTTGCCAAAGAACACCCAGACTGGTATACTAAGAAAGACGTGTTCTACGCAAAACAAGTTAAGAAATTAACCAAAAAGAAAAAACCCACTGACTAATTATTATGGCACTATCAGAACAAGTAGAAACTGCTTTGAATGAAGCACAAGATAAACTAAGAGAAGCATTAGCATTTGCAGCAAGGAGTGAGAAACCTTATATTAGTAAGCATATTGCTGATATGATGATGAAAATAGATTGTTTGAATGAAGTTTCAACTTTACTTGATAGTGTTGAAGGTATTATGGAGTAATGGATTTTCATCAACCTGTTAAACGACCTACAAAAGATTCTGTATTGTATCATTTGTTTCCAACCCCAGTGTATGCTGCGATGATTGGTAACTTGGATGGAGTTCAGAGTGAATTGGATAGTGTCTGTGATAAATTAGAATTCTTATACAATCCTAATTTCGGACAGACACATAAATTATCTGCTCCTGATTTTAAAACAAATGTTATAGGAGAACATAAGTTAACTAATCTCTCTGATGAGATTCATAAGCATATTCATAATTATCTTACTGCTATAGAGTTTGAACAGAGTGGTTATTGTACTAGAGGAGAAGAAGTACGATATGATATTGTTAGTTCTTGGATAACTAAATTTGAGAAGAGAGATTATGCACATATCCATAATCATGGACATTGTGATCTTTCTGGTGTTTATTATTATAAAGTAGGTAATGATAAAGATGAAACAGGAGATTTATTCTTTCAATCTCCTTGTCCATCAATGATTACATCATTTATTTTTAATCATTATGCTTATAAGCAATGTCAGATACCTCAAGAGGGTAAATTGTTATTGTTTCCATCATATTTGGATCATGGAGTAGCGACAAATGAAAGTGGATATGATAGAATGAGTGTGTCCTTTAACATTATATTTGAAAGCCGATGATAGACAATGAATCAGACTTGATAGCAGAATTATTAACAATTGCTGCTGAACTTAAAGGTACGATGACTAGATCTACTACATATGCTAGTACTGGTAGATCATCCAAAAAAATTGTAATAGAGTACGACATTAAGGAGAACAAAAGATGAAAATTAAACTAGGATCAGCAGTCACTAAGATTAAGGACTGGGATAAGGCAATGGCAAAGAAATTTCAGGACAAGTTTAACTTGACCGATTATCAAATGTTATGTCTTACTTTCGTTAAGGGTTTTGTTATTGGGGCTGTTCTTCTATGAAAGGAGAGTTATTATGTTTGATAAAGACATATTGTTATCGTAAAGGTGAGTATACTCTTTCTTCTGGTAAGAAAAGTGAGCATTATGTTAATTGCAAACCAGTTACTTTATCTGGAGTAGGACTTAATATAATCAGTCAGTTATTTACACAGGAATTATCTCCTTCTACACTAGCAGTAGGTGGTTTAACTCTTGGTGCTGATCCATTAGTGGCAGGTGTTGCTATGACTGCTGGTGTTGATGGTTTAATTGTTCGTAAAGAACCAAAGGGTCATGGTACTCAAGCATGGATTGAAGGACCAGCATTACCTTTAAATACGGAGATAACCGTACTAGAGGATGTAATTACAACAGGTGGGTCTGCTATTAAAGCAGTAGAGAAACTTCGTGATGCTGGATATAAAGTAAATGAGATTATTACTATTGTTGATAGGCAAGAAGATGGTGAAGCAGATATTAAAATGAAAGAAGCTAACATAACACTTAAGAGTCTATTCACTCTTGCTGAGGTTGCTAAATAGAACTGTAGCAAAACGTATGATTATTCGTGGCAACTAAGAAGATATCACAGTTAGAGACAATATCTGACTCCAATTTGTCGGGGGAAGCAATTCTTCCTGTTGTTGTTTCTGATCCTTTGATTCCTAATAGGAAAGCGAAGGTTAATCAGTTAATGAAAGGAGTTAGTCAAGGAACAAAAACTGAACCTGGTTTATGTTTTGACCTTGATAGAGACACTGGATTGTATCAAAATGCATACAATCAAATAGGTGTATCGTTTGGTGATGGTGGATTATATGCCACTCGTCTTGATAATGGTAATGATAGTACTTCGTTATATGTTACAGCAATTGATGATGTAGCACAAAATACAGATATAGTTTTTGCTCCAAAAGGTACAGGTGCGGTTAAGGTAACAGGTCAATTTCTAATTGAAGATTCCTCTTTTGTTTTAGAGGATTCTCAGGGTCCAAAGGTAAGATTTGAAGTAGGTAATGTTGGTACTGGTACTAGTACCAGAATCATGACACTTCCTCAAATTACTCAAGGTAATGGTACTACAATTGTAGGTGACAATACTACTCAAACGTTAACAAATAAAACTCTTCTTATTGATGAGGATAATTTTGTTATTGTTGATGGTACTGAAGAAGCAATTTTTCAAATCAACTGGCCAACAACGTCAGGAACTAGGAGATCTTACTTCTTACCTGATGCAGGTGCAGTAACAACTTCTGGAGAACCTACTGCAACATCTTCTACTCTACTTGATACTAAGACGGAACAGACAACTTTAAATAAGACTTTAGTCACTCCGAAAATGGCTGCTAATGCAGATGACGGAACAAGTTGGGTTCAATGGAATACTTCAGCATTAAGTGCTAATAGAACTATTTCATGTCCAGACCAAAGTTTAATTTTAGTTGGTACAGAATCAACTCAAACTCTTACTAACAAGACTGTTAGTGGTTTGATTGTTGCAGATACTACAGATCCTACTAAGAGATTCTTATTTGATATATCAAATAGTAACTCTCTTACTATAGAATCTATTCAGTTTCCACCTACGGCAAACCTAAATAATGATGGTGATACTAATACAATAGTAACAGAGTTAGCAGGACAGGATTTAAAGAATAAAACAATTTATAATCCAGTAATTGCTCAGACAGGACTACCTGGACAAGTGACTATTTCTGTAGATAATATAACATCTACTAGAACTATTAGGTTCCCAGATGCGGATGCAACACTACTTTCTACTGAAAACGTAACTGTTGATGATGTTAACTTTGGTGCTGGTATCGGTGCTGCAAACTTAACTTCAAGAACAAGACTACAACAATTTTTCTACGCAGGATTCTAATTAATAGCTATGGCAGACCAAGGAATTTTAGCACAATCTAAACCAGGTGCGAATACAAATACTGTTTTATATTCAGCTCCAGTAGATAAATCTGCAAGTACAGTATTGACTGTAGCGAATGATGGAACTGGATCTGCATATAAAGTTGGTATAAAGGATTATGATCAAAAATTAACTCTTGATGCATCAACGTATAGGTTGCATACGGGTGATTTGATCTCAGGATATAAGGTAACAGTAGATAATGCCATGTCATCCACTACTGGTCTTACTGGTGGTAGTTTAATTACAAGTGATGATTCTGAAAAGAGTTTCTACTTTGAATCATTTGCTGTTCCTGATTTAACAACATGGTATGTAAAGGTTGCATCAATAAGGCAAGTAACTCTAGAATCTGTAACAGGTACTTTTACTGTAGGTTCGACTCTTAGTACAGGAACTTCACCTAATGATACAACAGCAGTAATTTTTGGTGTTGTTGGAACTATTCTTTATATTGGACCTTCTACTATTAATGGTACTGGTGCAGAATTTGCTGATGGTAATGCTGTAGCTTCTGGTGCTGCTTCTGGTACTATTTCAAGTGGTGGTATCGGTGCTGCAAGCGATGATTTTGTAATTTCAAAAACAACTGCTGGTGGTACATATAGTCTTTATCTTGGAGATCCTTTAGAAGCATTTACTGATCGTACTTATAAGTTTGATCTTTCAGATTCTAGTATGACTGGTAGGGATTTTAAAATATCTAGTACTGTCAATGGAATATGGGGTCCTGATGGTGTAATAGGTGGTGGTGATGATGGTGTTGAATATACTACTGGTAAGACCAGTGGTGGTACTGCTGGACAGGCAGGAGCATATATTCAGTATGACTGGACAGCAAGTGGTACTTTAACTGTCATGTATTTTTATGATGGTGGATCAGGTACTGCTGGTAATGCTGGTTTTGGTGGTGCTGATAGATCTCTCACAATGTCGGACCAGTTTACCTATAATGATTTCTTTGTTTATGATATTACTGGTACTTGGGTTAACGCATCTGATTCATTTACACAAACAGCAACTACTTTTACAGTAACTGCTCAAGCATCTGGTGCTTATGGTTATGTTCGTGATTATACTGGGACTGCTTTAAAAGTAGTTAAAGGTCTTAATTCTCCAGAGTTTGCTGGTAGTTTAACCTTTAAGGATGCACCACTCCAAGAAAACCTTACTAGATCTACTGTTACTGTTAGCTCAGTTACTGTAGCTAGTGATGCACTTGAAGATGAGCATTATATTGTTAATGGTGTTGCCAATGGCAATAATGAAGTAGATAGAATCACTTCATTAGTTGTTGGTCCTGGTGAGAGAATAGTTATTAATAGTACTACTGCTAATAACTCATTCAGTCTCATTGGATTTGAGGATGCAAGCACAGCATTTACTGCTAGAGTCTTCGCAGCGATCTAATAAATAACCATATAGGAATAGCGTATACGTAATGTCACTAACTAGGTTAAAGAATATTATTACGTCCAGAACTGGACGTATTATCTACGTAAACCCTGACGATTTCGATGCTTCTGATGCAATTGATAACAGGGGTAACTCGGCATTACGTCCGTTTAAGAGTTTACAACGTGCTTTCCTTGAGGTGGCACGATTTTCATATAGAGTCGGTTTAAGTAATGACGAATTTGACGCATTTTCAATTTACTTATATCCAGCAGTATATGAAATAGATAATAGACCTGGAGATATTCTTTATACAAACGTTGCACCTATTGATGAAAACTCTAACCTAGATTTAACATCTCCAAATAATGTACTATACAAATATAATTCAATCGAAGGTGGTGTTATTGTACCCAGAGGTTGTTCTGTAGTTGGTAGTGACCTTAGAAGAACTAAAATAATTCCAAAGTATGTTCCTTATCCTACAACATACGCTGCTAAAGGTATAAACACAGAAGCACAAGTACCTGCAAGAACTGCAATATTTAAAGTAACTGGTGGTACTTACTTCTGGCAATTCTCATTCTTTGATGGTGCAGAAGAAGGTGTATATTTCAAACCTGATAGTGTAGAAACATTACCACCTAAGTATTCACATCATAGACTTACATGTTTTGAGTTTGCTGATGGTTTAAATACATTATCACAACTTATTGCTAATGGAACGGTTGCTAACGCAGATTATTCTGCTGTTCCAAATATTCTAGACAGAACAGACTTAGACATATATTATCAGAAGATATCTAAAGCATTCGCAACAATTCCTGATACATCTGGTGATCCTACAACTGACCAAATTCAGGCAAGGGTTGAGGAAAACAGAATTGTTGGTCCTATTTCTGATGAATATAAGGTATTACAAATAACAAGAAACGGACAGACTGCTACTGCTGTTACTGTTGATGAATTTGATAACCCAAGAGATCATGGATTCTCTGTTGGTGTTAACATTAACATCTCTGGAGTTACAGGTTCAACTGGACCTCAATCAGAATTAGACTCTGGTATATACAATGGTTCATTCACTGTAACATCTGCATCTGGTAACGTATTCACTTATCAAATGGCAGCAGAACCTTCTGGTAATGCTGTTGGTTCAAACGTAACAGTTAAGACTGAGATTGATACAGTTGACTCAGCGTCACCTTATGCTTTCAACCTATCACTGAGAAGTGTGTGGGGTATGAATGGTATGAACGCTGATGGTGCTAAAGCAACTGGTTTCAAATCAATGGTTGTGGCACAGTTTACTGGACTATCACTACAGAAAGACGACAGAGCATTTGTAAGATATAACGCATCAACTGGTAACTATGACGTAGCAACATCTGGAGATGGTGCTCACTTAGATGGATTTGCAGAGTATAGAAAAGATTGGGGTCATAGACATATTGTTGCATCTAATGATGCATTTATTCAGGCGGTCTCGGTGTTCGCTGTTGGATACTATGCTCATTTCTCAGCACACAACGGTGCTGACATGTCAATTACTAATAGTAACAGTAACTTTGGTAATACTGCACTTAGATCTGCTGGATTTAAGAATAAGTCATTCTCTAAAGATAAGGCAGGTTCATTAACTCATGTTATTCCACCTAAAGCTTTAGGTGTTATTTCAACTTCTGCTACTGGTGCAAATAATGGTGGTAATATTACATTAGCTAATGATGGATCTGTCAATGGTGTTATTGAAGGAATGACAGTTCATGGTGTTGGAATAGGTCAAGGTGCAACTGTTGGATCTGTTAATACCAATACTAGAGTTATTACATTAACAGAAACTAATACTGCTGTTATTGATGGTAATGTTATTTTTGGTGAAGAGACATCTGTTAACTGGGTTAACGTTGATATTAAGAGAACTAAGACAATTAACTCTGCATTGGCAGGACAAGGTGGTACTCCAGGAACTAGATTGTATCTCTATGGTTATACTGTAGAAGCATCACCACCAACAACAAGAGTACAGGGTTATACAATCGGTGCTAGACAAGATGGTACTGGACTTGATGCAGTAGCAGATAAAATTAATTGTTTGCTTGTTGCTAATGGTGCAAATGAAGCGACTATTCATAATGCAGCAGTATCACCTTATGGACCTAGTGTTTCTGGTGTTTCTGCTGGTACTGCTGGATCTCCAATACAATTTGATAATCAAACATATACTATAGGTGGTGTACCAGATGTAGTGGGTGGTTGGTATCTTTCTGTAGATTCTGTTAATAACATGATCTATGATACATTATCAACTAACGCAACATATAATACTGTTAACTTTACACCAACAACATTCCTTAAGAGAATACCTGACCCAAGAGACTTACAAGATAGAACATATAGATTCCGTTATGTAATTGATAAGGATAAGACTAATCCATTACCAAGAGATCCTCTATCTGGTTATGTATTACAACCATTGAATAGTGATACTACATCATATGCATTATCTAAGTGTTATTACATTTACGATATTGAAGTTGTACAACCATTTGTTCGAGGTGTTGATGATGGTATCTATTACCTAACATTATTATGTGCATCTATTGCACCTTCAACTTCTAACTTTAATGATAGATTCTTCTCTCAGAATGTTAACGAAGTATATCCTACATTTGACAGAGATAATCCTCTTGCTGATCCAGATCCTGCTATATCTGTTGCTGATAACCAAATCATTGGTTTAGTTAATGCAACTGATGGTGCAACACCAACTCCTAATCTTGATCCTCAAAGAAGTATTACTAAGGAATCAACTGAGTTCTTACTAGCAGATACAGGTTGGACACAACCAGGTACTACACCTAACTTTGACTCTGTTAATGGTAGGTTATCTAACACAGAATTAACTGCTCGTGCTGGTGATGAGGAAGTAAGAAAGATTAAGATAAGACAGAATAATGATGGTACGGTAGCACCAATAGCAGTAGAGTTTAGACGACACTCTATCTTAAGATCAGGTAACCATACGTTTGAGTATCTCGGTTTTGGTCCAGGTAACTATTCAACTGCGTTCCCTCAAACACAGGTTGAGACATTAACTACTAATCAAGTTAGGTTCTCTCAGTCTATTAAAGAGGCAGCAGGTGTTGCGTTCTATTCAGGTCTTAACTCAAATGGTGACCTATTCATTGGTAACCAGGTCATTAACCCTGTTACTGGTCAGATCACTAACGAAGATATTGCACAGTTGAATGTTGTTGGTGAAGAGAATACTACTATTGAAACCTTCTCTGAGTTGGTTATAACTGATAAAATAACTGTAATTGGTGGAGCATCTAACCAGTTAGAATCTATATTCGCTGGTCCTGTTACTTTCCAAGGACAGACAACGTTTACTGATAACTTATCTGCTAAGAAGATTTCATACTTCAACCAAGATGGTACAGTTATTAAGCAGACTCTACTAGCACCAGAGCTAGCAACTGGACAACCAGATTTCTCTAACATAACAGGATATGATACTCCTGCTGATGGTGACTTAGTTTATAATATAAACTGGGTTCCAGGTAAATCTCTTGGTTGGATTCGTTATGCTCAAGAGTGGAAAGAATTTGGTCTAACAGACACAGGTATCATTGATATTTCTACCTTTAGTAATACTCAAAACATTGGTATTGGTAAGACAGCAACTGCTGACTTTAGAGTTGATATATTAGGTAATGCTAAGGTAGATGGTGACTTAGTTGTAACTGGTCGAGGTGGTGTTGCATCTGACAAGTATATTACAAGAACTTATACTGGTGATGGATCAACATTAACATTTGCATTAACAACTTATGGTGCTGGTATTCAACATACTGATGACTCTGTATTAGTATTCTTGAATGGTGTAGCACAGATAGCAGGTACTAACTATACTGTTGATACTCTTGGTGCAAATATTGTATTCAGTTCTGGTGATGCACCATTGAATACAGATACAGTTCATATTTTAGAATTACCTATCTAAATAATAATAGTAAGGAGGTCTTATGGCAGTTTCAAGAATTAGTGGAAATCAAATATCGACTTCCACAGAAGCAATTATCACTACACTTGGTTTTTTAAACTCTAATAGTGTCTTTAAATTACCTGTTGGTAATATAGCACAAAGACCTGTTGGTGTTACTGCTGGTACTCTAAGGTATAATAGTGAGATAGATAACGCAGAGATATATGTTAACGATGATGGTACTGGTTCTGCTGGATGGGCTCCAGTTGCAGGTGGTGGTCCAGCATTAGGAGAAGAAAGTGTTATAAGAACGAATCATAATGTTATTTCAGAAAATATTACTGTAGGTCCATCAGCAAATAATGATGCTAAATTTACAAACGGTTTTACTGCTGGACCTGTGACCATTGCTAATGGTTACACCATTACTATAGAAAGTGGAGCAGCATGGAGCGTAATCTAAATGACGAGCGAAATTAAAGTAGCAGCATTACAGGGCAATTCTCCCAACTTCAAGATAAATCTTGCCAATGACACTACTCTTAAGATGGAGAGTGATTTAAGATTGCAGAATCAATCTTATTTACCTGTGCCTGGTGGTGATCCAGATGCAAATGTCTATGCTAGACCACAAGATCCTAGTTATGGATCTCTTTTTATGAATACAAAGACAGGTAAGTTAGAGTATTGGAAGCATGGTGGTAAAGGAGGTTGGGGTTATATTATCAGTGGTGGTGGAGATGGAGAAGATGCAGCAGGAGACTTTTTATATCCTTGGGAAACAGGATCATCATTTACTTTCACTTCTGGTGGAAGAGGTGGTAGTAGTAATACATATGAAGCACCTAGTATTGGGAATGTAAGACAACACTCCAGTTATAGTGGTTCTGATGCTTGGGAGAATGAATATTTAACTACACCCAATTATGATGGTGTTATGCAATGGACTGTGCCTGGAACTGGTATTTGGACGTTTGAAGTTGCAGGTGCAAGAGGTGGTACATCAAGTGGTTATGGTGGTTATAGACAACCAGGTTGGGGATATAGTGTAGAAGGAGATTTCACCCTTAATGGTGGTGATAATATTATGATTGTTGTAGGACAACAAGGTCAAAATTCACAGAATGGTGGAGGTGGTGGAGGATCATTTGTATACAAAAATAGAAACGATTCTTATCCAATGTTAGCAGGTGGTGGAGGAGGTGGTGCTGGTTATAATAGCGGTAATGGTTATGATGCTACAAGTAGTAGCACTGCTGGTGGATGCCCCCCTTGTGGAACAAGTGGTGGATCAAATGGTAACTCAGGTTCAGATGCCTACGGTAATGGTGGATCTGGAGGAGGATGGAACTCCTATGGTAACCAAGGTGGATCAAGTGGTAACACATCCAACTTCCGAGGAAAGCAAGCATCATATTATGGTGGATTTGGAATGGGTGGTGGAGCACAAGGTGGTGACAACGGTGGAGGAGGCGGTGGCGGTTACTCTGGCGGTGGATCTGGTTGTGACGGAGGAAACGGTTGGGGTGGCGGTGGTGGAGGATCCTATATTTGGACAGGATCTCCATTATATGCAGGAGCAAGTGCAAATAAAGGAAATAACACCAGTAGTACTGGTGGAGGAAGTGGATGGGGATATGTTAAAGTAACACTTAAGTCTGTTTAAAATTATAAATAAATAATGATAGGTAATAGATGGAGTTATGAGTAATCTCAACGTAGATACCGTTACAGCAGCGAATGTTCATGCAACTGGAATGGTATCCGCTAATACCGCATTAAAAGCACCAAATTATGCGGATGCAGGAAAACCTGCTAGTGCTGATCCAGGAGTGATAATCTATAATACAACTGGACAGGATGTTGAGTTGTGGAAAGGAAGTACTTGGTTAAGTCTAGGTGCTGGTAATATGAGAACATGGTCAGGAGAAGAAGGGAGACCAACATCACCTGCAACAGGACAATTTGGTTTTAATACAACAACAGGACAGGCAGAGATATTCAACGGTTCTGATTGGATAACATTTGGTGCTAATTCTGCTGAAGGTGCTGCTGCTGCTCTATTTAACTTTAGTTCGTTTACATTCCTTTCTATTGTAGGTAGAGGACAGGATACAGGTCCAAACTCAAGTCAAATGAGTAGTGAGTATTCTGGACAACCTTGGGCATCACAATACTTTAAGCAAGGAGATTATCAAGGTTATCAAGTATGGACAGTGCCTGAAGATGGTAATTATGTCATTGAAGCAGGTGGAGCAAGAGGTGGTAGAGATTTAAACTATGGACAACAAAACCTTTGGGGAGCAGTTGTTACAGGAACGTTTGCTTTAACTAGAGAAACAGAATTATCAATGGTAGTTGGTGTTGGTGGTAACCAATACTATTCACCTCATGGACATGAATGTGGAGGTGGTGGTGGATCATTTGTTGTTAACAAGACAACAAGTTCTCCATTGCTTATTGCTGGTGGTGGAGGAGGTAGTGCTGGTGGTGCATCATGGGGATGGTCATGTAGCAGACCTACATCATGGGGATATGGACAATCAGGAGAATATGGTGGAAGACCAACTTGTTATACGAACCCTTCACAACCTAGTCCTGGATACGGTGGTAACACAAATGGTGGATACATGGGTGGTGCTGGAGGAGGATATTTAACTAAAGGTCAGAATGGAGGTGGTCACTGTCGAACTGCTCAAGGTGGTCAAGGATATAATAATGGTATGGTAGGTGGTTACGGTAATTCTTGTTATAATAGTACTGGAAATCGTGGTGGATTTGGAGGAGGTGGCGGTGGTCAACTCTCTGGACCAGGTGCAGGTGGAGGATGGACTGGAGGTTGTACTTCAGGACAGTGGGCATCTCACGCTACTCATGGTGGTGGCGGTGGTTCATATAATGCTGGAACCAATGCTCAAGCACAACAAGGTGGTAACTCATCATCTGAAGGTGGTCAATATAGTGGTAACGGATACATTAAAATTACTAAACAATAAACTATGGCACAGTTTTATGATGGTTTCAAGTGGAGAGGAAATTCTTCCTACAATCCATTTGCTAGTGAAACATTAAAAAAAGAAAGAATGGACATGTGTAGAGCATGTGACCAATTCAAACCAAGAACTCAGCAATGTAATAAGTGTGGTTGCTTTATGCAATTAAAAACAAAGATGAAAGACGCACATTGCCCCATTGATAAATGGTAATAAATAAACATAAGGACATTTATAGATTATGACACCTGCAGAACTAAAAGAAAAACAGATCGCTATAGAAGCATCTATTCGTACTTTGGAAGAGCAACTCCAAACAGCAAAGAACCATCAAAGGGAATTATTTGTATTAGAGGCAGATTTAGTTATTACTCAACAGATAGAATCTGGAGTACATGCTGCTGCAATGGCAAATAGAGCAGCACAAGAAGCATTAGACGAAGCAGATAATGCATTGCATTATCCAGAAGGTGATCCGATTAATGATATCGATCCACCAGCAGTACCACCAACTGAAGAATAATGGCAAAAGTAACAACATCTAAAATATCTGGTATTGGTGCTACACTAGGACAAGTTAGTGTTAGTACTGGACATACCTTTGAGGTGGATGGTGTTGTTGACTTAACACACTGTACTAACCAAGCATTTCAGTTACCAACAGGTACTATAAGTCAGAGACCACAGAATCCACTTACAGGTTATCTTAGGTGGAATACTGATAATGACCCTAACACAGGTAGTACCATTGGTTTAGAATATTATAATGGTACTGAATGGTGGAATATTAATACAGCACCCGAACCTGAAGAGGAGGATCCATAAATGAGTATCATAAGATTTGACGAGTTATATGGACCAGAGCAAACAGAGATGATGCTTCAGATGGATGGTCAAGACCATCTTAATATCTTTGGAACTTTTGCTATGGGGCAATTGGGTCAGATATGTTTACCATCTGGTACAACAGGACAAAGACCAACAAGTCCTAATGTTGGTATGATAAGAATTAATGAAACCCTACTTGCTATAGAAGTATACGATGGTGAGACATGGATACCAGTTACAAATCCTCAAGGTGGTGCAGGTACTGGTGCTACAACTGCTGTAGGTCAGCAAAAATATGGTTCAGCAGGTACATTCTCATGGACATGCCCTGATAATGTATATGATGTTTCAGTGGTATGTGTTGGAGGTGGTGGTGGTTCTACTAGAGATGAGCAAGGTGCAGGTGGAGGTGCTGGTCTTGGATGGGCAAACGGTATTCAAGTTCAACCAGGTCAGAGTTATCAAGTAGTTGTTGGAGCAAAAGGTACATCAGCATCACCAGGAAACTATGCTGGTAATGGTGGACAATCATATTTTATAGACACCAATACCATATGGGGTGGAGGTGGAGGTGGAACTGGTAGAGATAGAAATGGTTCTGCTAATAGACCAGGTTACGGAGGTCAAGGTGGAACATGGGGTGGATCAGGTGGATCTGCTCAAGGTGGAGGAGATGGTGGTAATGGAGGAGATGGTAACAGAAGTAGTTTAAGTGATACAGGACAATCTTGTGGTGGAGGTGGTGCTGCTGGATACTCAGGAAATGGAGGATATGGAGGACACTATACTTCAGGTTGGGGTACTGGTGGTAATGGTTCTGGTGGCGGTGGATCAGGTGGATATGCTGGTTCTTCCGAATCCTATGGAGGAGGAGGTGGAGGCGTAGGTCTCAACGGTCAAGGTTCTAATGGTAATGTAAGTTCAAGTAATGGTGGTGCTGGTAATGGTGGATCAGGTGGTTCAAATGGTGGAGGAAACACAGGTAATGACCCAGATGTTCCAGGTGGTGACTACGGTGGTGGTGCTGGATCAAACGACTCATATGGATCATATGGTGGTGTAGGTGGTGTCCGTATTATATGGGGTCCAGATAGAGCATTTCCAAGCACTAACACCGCAGACCAATAAATATAATGGAGGAATAGTATTATCCCATGTCAGAATTTTCATCAAGACTCTTATCAGCAACGACCATTAATGTAAGTGGTATGGTAACTGGTACTAAAGGAATCCAAGTTCCTTCAGTTACCACTGCTAACCGACCAAGTGGGATGACTGGATCTCACTCTGGTGCATTGATATATGATAACGAGAAAGAAACCTTATGTGTATGGTCAGGTAGTTCTTGGATTGAGGTGGGAAGAGCAGTTGATGTGTTACCTACATGGACTGAATCATCTAAACCATCAACTAATCTAGAAAATGGTTTGATTGGGTATAATACAGATAACGAAGAAATAGAAATATATTTTGATCCAGGCGATCCAGGAGATAATGAGGAAGAGGAGGAAGCAGGTTGGATCACACCATTTAGCGGTGGTTCTGGTGGTAAACTATTTGACTTCTCAACATTTACATTCAAATCCATTGTAGGTAGAGGAAGTCATCAAGGTCCTAATGAGAGTCAAATGACCTCAACATACGGTGGGCAACCTTGGAATGATGGTACTAATTTTGGTCAAGGAACTTATCAAGGTTATCAACTCTGGACTGTTCCTGAAAATGCTAATTATCAGATAGAAGTAGGTGGAGCAAGAGGAGGAAGAGACTATAACTATGGGTATACTGATTATTGGGGTGCTAAGGTTACAGGTACATTCTCATTAAGTAAGGGAGATCAATTAGAAATGGTAGTTGGTGTTGGTGGTAACCAATACTATTCACCTCATGGTAATGAGGCAGGTGGAGGTGGTGGATCATTTGTTAAGAACGCTACATCAAATCAACCTTTAATTATTGCTGGTGGTGCTGGTGGATCACCTAGTAATAACTGGGGATGGTCATGTGGAAGATCATCATCATGGGCAAACGGTCAATCTGCTGAATATAGTGGAAGACCACAATGTCATAACAACCCTTCCCAGGCAAGTCCTGGATATGGTGGAAATACTAGTGGTGGATATATGGGTGGTGCTGGTGGTGGATACTTGACTGGTGGTTCAAATGGTGGTGGTCATTGTTGTACTGCTTACGGTGGTCAAGGATTTAATCAAGGTATGGTAGGTGGAGATGGTAACTGTTGCTATGGATCAGGAAATAAAGGTGGATTTGGTGGAGGTGGTGGAGGACAACTATCTGGACCAGGTGGTGGTGGAGGATGGACTGGAGGTTGTACTTCAGGTCAATGGTCTTCTTACTCTACTGGTGGAGGTGGAGGTGGTTCATATAATGCTGGAACCAGTACCACTAATCAACAAGGTGGTAATACTTCAAACGAAGCAAGCACGTATACTGGAGACGGATATATTAAGATAACCAAACAATAAACTGTCACATCTATAGACAAAGAGGGTAACTATCTGCTATACTAGCGAAGTATTAGAGCAGAAAGATGCCCTCATTTTATTTACAATCCATTGATGATAATGGAGCAACGACAACGAAATCATTTGAATCAAGTTATCTCGATGAGGTAGTAGAGAATATAGATGATTTTCTTAGAGGTTCTGGATTTGCCTATGATGAGTTGCAACTTATTAAAAGTTCTACTTCTGATGAAACAACTAAGTCATTTCTAAGGGAACAGGTAAATGAGTATCGGAGAACACAGTCATCAGTTGACTAATCTGCATACATAAATTGTAGTCTATTAAATTGCACAGACAAACTCATGGGTAAGACTTATAGGCGTGGTGGTGCTGAAAGAGGTTATTCCTCACCAGGTAAATCACTACGAGATAAGAGACAACGGGGTACAAACAGATCCGAATTTAGAGAAGGTAGTAATGACAATTATAAGAACAAAATTAAACCTAAAAATGACTATGAGGATCAACAACAATGGACTTAGACAAAAATAAAATACCAGGAGTTGATGTATCAAATCAATCACCTGGTTTGTTACCTGAATCATTTTATGATGATGATGACTTAGAGTATGATGATGCTTCACTAGATGGAGTAGAAATAGAATACACAACATCATTGTAATGGAAGACACTAAACAGGAAAAATGGGAACGTGGTAAGACTCTTATGCTAGAGTCTTTACATAAACCTGATGACAGATTGAGAGGATGTGCTCACAATCAAAAGTGCTATCACGAATTACTTGAAATAAGAGATCAAGTAATTGAAATGGTAAGAGGGATACCTAATCCTCATGCAGAAGCATTAGCATTTGGTAAGGTTAATTCACTTCCAAATCCTACAGTCACAACACCTAACGGTGATATTAGTGAAACTTTAATGAGTGGAGCATTGGGTGATTATTATGCAGATAAGAGGGAGTATTAATAATGAATATTGATTTGCCTGAATGTATATTATTAAATGATAGTGAGAAGCAACTACTAAAGGATGCTTTCTTATCATACATGAAGGAACTAGAGATAAAGACAAAGAAAGAGAAAATGTTAACTGCTGAAGCATATCAGGAGGTTAGATATCAACTTGAGGATATGATACAGAAATTACATTTAGGGTATGGCAGTTAACTAAGTGGCACATGACCTCATGTCATCACATGGGGTTCATGTATAATAGTATTATGAAATTACAATTCCCACCTAAACTCGTTGAGGCAGTTCATTACCTCAATCAATTAACCATTCAAGTGAGTGAATCACATGAGGATGGTAGAGTTAATAGTATTGATGATGAAGATACTATTATAGATCTTCTCATTGAAAGATATGGTGATAATGTAGAAAAACCTAAAGCAAGATGTTGGTGGGATCTTAAACTATTTGGATACCCTACTAATATTAAATCATCTAAGTTTGGAAGTGCAGCAGATAATTTCTCATCTAAAGCAGCAATATTATATGCACTAACTGATATTCCAGAGGAGGATGTTACATGTACATCATGGAAGAGTTTTCAAACTAAACTAAAAGAGAACTCATCACAATCAACACCAAGAGATTATTATATAATTGTACTCAATAAGGTAACTGGTGTTGTATATTTACAATCACTCAAATCATTGAGTAAACTAACATCTAATGGTAATAACCTACCATTTCAGATTAAGTGGAGAGATAATATACATCCTGTACAAAGAGACTATTTACAATCATATGATTTTCTGGTAGAATACTACAAGGAATCAGTACGCAAGAAAATTACATCACATGATGGATTTGAAGAACTGTAAATTACACCAAGGCGATTGTTTAGAATTAATGAAGGAGATACCAGATGAGTCTATTGACTTTATCTGTTGTGATCCACCATACGGTACTACATCTATTAAATGGGATTCAGTCCTAGATTATAATAAATTGTGGGAACAATATGGTAGGATAATTAAACCTAAAGGTATTATATGTTTGTTTGGTTCTCAACCATTTACATCTCAATTAATATGTTCTAAGATAGATTGGTTTAGGTATGAGATTATATGGAATAAGAATAAGTGTGGATCACCAGGTCTTGCAAAGAAGAGACCAATGAAAGTGCATGAGAATATATTAATATTCTATAAAAATGCTGGTGGTACATATAATCCTCAAATGACTAAAGGAGAACCATTTAAAAGAGTGAGTAAGAACCCAGAAGGTTATGTAGGTAAGAAGAATGACCACAATTATGGTATGAAACCACGCAAAGAGTTTGAGAATAAGGGTACAAGATATCCTAAATCAATTGTTAACATCTCTAGAGATTTTAGTGCTCAACAACAGGTACATCCAACACAGAAACCAGTACCATTAATGGAGTGGTTAATTAAAACATACTCCAATGAAGGTGAAACTGTATTAGATAATTGTATGGGTTCAGGTTCAACTGGAGTAGCAGCAATTAAATTAAATAGATCTTTCATAGGTATTGACACATCACCAGAATATGTTAGAATATCTAATGAAAGAATCGAATCAATCCCACTAGATTTAACTAAAATACTATGAATACAGATATGACTGGATTACATGAAGAATTTGGTGTAGATATACCAACAGCACCAGAGATTGATCCTAACCAATGTTTCAATGAAGAGTTATTAAAGTCTTTTAAAGATACAATAGATCAACAACCTCATTTACATGTTAATACTATACTGGGTAGTTATGCTACAGTTGTACCAGATAGTAACAATCAAATTTATCCTCAATTAATATGGATTGATGAGATACATGATTTAGAGTCAATTAGGAATACTATAACAGGAGAAGTGAGACCAAGAGGATGGCAAATAAGAGATGGAGAAGATGTTAACGAAGATTGTGTTAATGATTATCATCAAGATATAGTTAATAAGGAATGGGTTCCTACACACATGTGTGGTTGTGTATTTGAATTGGAAGATGGGTGGTATAGTGTATCAAGTAGAGGTGTAAAACGTAAGTATGGTGTTGCTAATTTACATCATAGATTAAAAGCAGCAGCAGAAGCAGGTGAAGATTATATTATTGCATGGGTAATAAAATTTAAAGATCTTAGATTATTAGCAGAGTGGGCATGTGCTGAAGCAAATAGGAATAAGTATACTTCTAATCCTAGAAAAGATAATGATATTGTTAGAGCAATTCAAGAGCAATTAACATGGGAGTCAGAACTTAAGATTGCATTAGATAATGCTGAAGAAGATGGAGAAGAGAAAACAAAAATAATAGTTAACAAACTTAAATTATTTCATCTTCATGGAAATACTATCAATGGTTTAGTTAGAAAGTTAGAAAGTGTCGGTGTATTTACAGGAGATAGGAGAAGAAGAAGTGCAGAAGATATTGATAAATGGTTTGAAGATAATTTACCTAGTTGGAAGAAAACAGGTCAAAATGAATATTTAAATGACCAAGGTGTAACAGTTAAAGTTGTACAAAATATGGGTAACAATCATTTTGCAACTGCTGGTTATCTTGCAGATCAGATACTTGCTGATATCCCACATATAATAATTACTTCTGATAGTTCAGGTAAAGAAAAACTTCCAACTGATGTATTACAATACAGAAAAGGACATTTAAGTGATGCTTATAAACATATTGATAAGATGGGTGAAGTAAGAGATCTACTTAGATCAGGTAAAGCACGATTAGCAACACAATATAATCTTCCTGGATTAAATAATGAAGATACATTAATCTACATTCCATAATGTGACACCTAACATAGTGTCACAGTAAACTACCATTTCATTCTATACTATAGTATATTAACAATATGAGAAAATTCTTTTCTCCCGATCAACAAATCAAGTTGATTAAAAATGCTTTGAAAAAAGCAGAACAAGGTTCCGTTCTTTATAATGATGATGAACTCATCAAATTAAAGACATCACTTAATAAATTGCGTGATGAGAAGGAACAAACTAGGAAACTACTCAACCGAGGATTTGGTTATGACAAAGAAACTAACAGTTGATTACGATCAAAAGTATGACAATTGTCAGGAAAATGAGGATGATTGGGTATCATCAGTTATAGGAACTGAAGATGATGCAATCTATGACATTCTGGATCAATTATGAATACTTGGGAAGTCACATTACAACGTGAAAATGGTATCAACAAGACAGTAATTGTTGATGATTGTATGTATGAAAGTGAAGCAGAATTGCTTGCTGAATCACAATATGGACTTCCAGTTTTAAAAGTATTATATAAAGGACAATCAGATGTTTGGGGTATGAGTAATAAAGATGGTAATGATTACATTTGGTATGATTTACCTAGACGGAGAGCAAGAGGGGGAAAAAATGTAGATATAGATGGTCTATTTGGAGTGATGATGATTATACCTGCACTTGCCACACTTGTTATTATTATTGAGTATTGGTTACCAATACTTATTATTACATGTGGTGTAGGTGCATTTATGTCATTCAAGAAATAGGCATTTATATTTGTTAACTTAAGGTGTTCAATTCATCACAAATGTTATAAATAATGATAGTCACCGAAAGGTACAGTTAGGAGTAACAAGATGCACTGAAACCTCATTTATTATGAGTTTAATGTATACAAGGAGGTCTAATTGTCCAACAGTTTAATTTCATTCAATCAAATGGCATTTTGGAAACATGGAACAGATGATACTTCTCAAGATGAGAAGATAGATGAGTACTTTGAATGTCTAATTGATTGCGATACAAACGACCAAAATAGTTGTAGGAGGGTATGTTCAGAGTTATTAGTTTAAGGGACAATTAACAACAATTAAGTTAAAAGAGGGTTGCAAAACCCTCTTTTTTAATGTATAATAGGTACATGAAAGATACTATTCTATTTGGAGATTGTCGTAAGACGTTATCAGCGTTCTTACCAAATAGTGCTCGTATGTGTGTAACATCACCACCATATTACGGACTAAGAGATTATGGTGGAGAAGATAATCAAATAGGATTAGAACAATCACCAGAAGAATATGTTAACGAGATGGTGAAAGTATTCAGAGAAGTTAGAAATATATTGACTGATGATGGAACACTATGGTTAAACATAGGTGATAGTTATTACAACTATCGTCCTGGTAAGGGTGCTAATTACCCTAAGCAAAGTGTTAGTGAGACTAGACAAGATCTACCCACTAATAGTAACAAACGTGCTAACAAATTAGAGGGACTAAAAGAGAAGGATCTAATTGGTATTCCTTGGATGTTAGCATTTGCATTAAGAGCAGATGGATGGTACTTAAGGCAAGATATTATATGGCATAAACCTAATCCAATGCCTGAAAGTGTGCGTGATAGATGTACTAAAGCACATGAATATATCTTCTTGTTGAGTAAGAATAAGCATTACTATTATGATAATGAGAGTATAAAAGAACCTGCTAAAGATTGGGGTACTCGTGATAGATCTAAGGGGAAATATCACAATGAAGGTACAGGTTTATCACCTCATACTGGTCTCACTAAATCATATCCAACAAAGAACAAACGTAGTGTATGGAGTATAACTAAGAGACCATATAAGGGTGCTCATTTTGCTACTTTCCCACCTGAATTAATCACACCATGTATACTTGCAGGTTCAGCACTAAATGATACTATCCTCGACCCATTTATGGGTAGTGGTACAACAGCAGCAGTGGCAAAATCATTAGGTAGGTATTACATAGGGTGTGAATTACATGAGGATTATGGTCATTTAATAGAGGAGAGAGTACGAGAATACCATGTGACACCTGACAAAGAGGCACACAACCCACTGACAACACTGCTGAATGATGTATAATAGATATGTTGAGAGATCACTAGGTTTCCAACTACTAAGACATCAGGCATCCGTAAGACTTTCAAGGTTGCGTTCAATCGCATTTAAGTCGAACTTAAGCAAACATAAGTCCTGTGAATCTTAGACATGATGTTAGAGTAATTTACTTACCCTAGTCTCTCAACTTTTTTCTTTGATCTAACTACATGCCAACTGCAACACCTCGTAAGACTTCAACTGCAACACCACGCAAGAGAAGAACACGCAAGGCAACTGCAAAGAAAGTAACACCAACTCCACTAAATACAACAGTCGAAACTAAACTCAATGGAGATCCTATTGTGACTGAAACTGTTAACAATGAAGTGAAAGTTGATGTGAAAAGAAGAAACCTAACCGAGTTAAATGGTCTTGAGTTAGTAATACTTCCTCTAGTATATCTTGAGGGATTTGTTAAACTAATCCTAAAAGAGACTGGAGTATTAGAAACAGTGTGACAGTTAAACAACCTACACACTGAGACCCCATAAGGGGTCTTTTTTTGTGTATAATGATTATGTCCTTTGAAATGATTCTTTGAAAGACGCATTGAGACCACACCAGCAGAGAGCATATGATAAGATGACCACTGAGAATTCAGGTCAGATTATTATACCTACTGGTGGTGGCAAAACATTCATTATGATAGCAGATTGTCATAGATTAGTAACAACAACTCCTCGTAGTCCTCAGACTATTGTTGTAGTTGCACCACGCATATTGCTTGCTAATCAGTTATCTAACGAGTTTGAATCTGCACTTCCTGATGTTAAGATAGCACATGTACATTCTGGTGAAACTCATCATTTTAGTACAACAGATCACAGGTTTTTAACACATTGGGGTTGCTCTAATCCTCAGTATGATAAGTTAATCTTTACCACCTATCATTCACTCCACAGAGTATTAGATAGCATGGTAAATATCAACAGAATATACTTTGATGAGGCACACAATGGCACTAGCAAAGTATTCTTTAAGCAGATAAAGAGAATCGCTGAGTTACAAATACCACGCTTCTTCTTTACTGCTACACCACGCATTTCACGCTCTAAGAATAGTATTAGTGCGGAACGTGGTATGAACAATGCGGAGATATATGGTGAAAAGTTAGAAGAAACATCTGCTAAGGAGTTAATAGATAGTGGCACTATCTTATACCCTAAAGTTATACCATTTGAGACCGATAGAGAGCGTACTAAACAGAACGCACATGAGGTTGATAGTGATAACTTAAAGGACATACTTAACTCCTTAACTGATAACAATCCAAAGGTACTTGTGAGTGCTCCAACAACAAGAATCATGTGGAATATGCTATCACAAACTGATATTCAGTCATGGTTATTAGAGCATGATTATAACATCATGCACATCACATCTAAACATGGTGCTGTTATCAATGGTAAGAAAGTAGGAAGGGAAAAGTTCTTCCAAACCCTTACAGATTGGGGCAAAGATGATAACAAAAGGTTTGTAATCTTCCACTATAGTATACTATCAGAAGGCATAAATGTTCCTGGTTTGACTCATTCAATCATGCTTAGAAACTTACCTACCATTGAAATGGCACAGACAATAGGTAGAGTTATCAGGATACATGAGAAGGATAGAGTATCAATGAAGGATGGTAAGATACCTGCTGGTCAGTATAACTTATACCATAAAAGTCATGGTCAAATTGTTGTACCTATGACTGGTAAGTATGGTCAAAGAATAGCAGATAGATTGAAATCTATTGTTTCATATATCTTTATAGAGGGTATTCCACCAAGAGCATACGTCTAGTGTGCCAGTCTGTAAACTGCACACTATTCTCCCCACTGCCTCTAAAATGACCTATAATAACAGAGTACCAAACAAAGACACCTTTATGACAGTCTCCAACCTATCTCAAACAGCACGAGTTGAAATGTGGGTTTTGGATTTGGTAGATGCACTTGAAGCAAACTACACAAGTCGTTACCCTGATTCACCTAATCCTGTAAAGTTTGAAACTAAGGTAGGTAAGAAGTACATCAAAATTATTCAAGTTGATGGAGGTGTTCATGCTTTCATTGATAAGAATACAGGTGAAGTTTATAAACCTGCATCTTGGAAATCACCAGCAAAGCACGTTAGATATGATTTAAGGATCATTAATCAACGTCAAGAGTGTTATTCAAGAGCAGATTGGGCAGGTGGTTATCTTTACATAAGATAATCAATCATTAGTCCTAAGTATGACTCTAAACTGCTTATTGTAAATTTACTTTCTCACTTTATCATGTCATTTAATCCTGAAGTTGCACTATTCAATCTACTTGAAGATGCACAAACAGCAGCAGAATTACTAGCAGTAATTGATGACTACATTGCTAACAGTTAGTAACACTTAGGGGGGATCATTTCCCCCCTTTTTTATCACCCATTTGTTAAATAACTATGAACACATCAATCCGTTATTGGTTCCCTGATACCAGACAGTGCAGATATTTGTACTTTAAAACATACCAACAGGCACTAGATTGTATTGAATTGTTTAAACAAATCGAGGTAAGATCGGAGGTAATTGTATGACTGAACCATACACAATTGAAACGAGTTGTTATACAATAGACTTTACAAATAGGAAGGCATATGAAGATGTATTGAAGGAATGTGAGAGACTAAGTGTTAATATGGATTACTACTTCTTAGAGTTTGACACAACAGACACCGAACCAGAAGCATATATGTGACAGTTAACTAAGTTGCACACTAAACCCCCATTTTGGGGGTTTTATCGTTTATAATAAGAATGTTCAAACGAATTCAACCCATGAACACAAATCTTTCAAAAGAAGTGTATGAGCAGTTGTTGAACCCAACTCCAACAATTCGTTATTACTTCTTATCAAACTTAACAACCAAATCTACAACTAAGGGAGGTAAAAAGTAATGAATAACTTACAAGAATTCATTGATTATGTGTGGAGTTTCTATAACCCACAATCTGACCTTTACCCTATTAAAGGTTTAACAAAGAACGACATATTAGAGGCAAGTTGGTTATACTTGCAGATGTGTTGTTATCCATCAATGCCCGAATATACTTGGGGTGATGGTGATAGTTTAGATAGAGAACATGTAAGAGATATTTTACTACAGAGTCCTCAATTTTCCTTTGGAGGTGCATGACTAACATCACAAGATACACTCGTGCTGGTAAGAATGGGAAGCAAATTGCATGTCCTAAATGTGAATCAGTACGAACAGTTTATCACTTCAACTTCTCAGGATTAACATGTCCTGATTGTAAACAATCCATCACCAAATATGACTGGAGGTTAGCATGAAACTATTCCTCTTAATCATCATCGGATTATTATTATATAACTCCGAAGATTCTCGTTATTTTATTAGTGACCAACTACAAAATGCGAGTGAGTTTGTAAGACCAGAACCAACAATCCAAGTGAGGTACTAACATGAACTACAGACAATCTGCAAATCCAAATGCAACAAATAGTGAGTTAGATGCTAAGAAGATAGTATATCCTAGCATCCCTAATTGTGAGTTGCCAGTATCACTAACTGAAGAACAAATCTCCACGATTCTTTATATCATGGAGGGATATATTGTAAATTCAGATGATACTAATGATGAGCAATTTAATAATGATGTTGATGACATCTTTGAGAAGTTAGAGACCGCAGTTGATATACACTATGCGGAATTAGACGCACTATGTAACACTAACCCTGAACCATTCATTCCTACTTTCCATGACTAATTCATCCCCTAAAGTATCATTCACACCAGATCAAAAGAGAGAACTAATTGAACAGTATGCTGAACTCTTAGTTGATAACATGGATCCTAAAACTCTTGCACAATATGTGTATGAAGACCTCGTATATACATACGAACAATCATCATCACAAGAGTTAAAAGAGCAGATAGATGATTATGACCCTGAGTTATTTGATGAGTTACTTGATAACGTAACCGCACCAAGTGTGAGTCTAAATGTAATTAAATAAGAGTCAAGACATAGTGTGTCAGTTTACATACTGGCACACATTTTTCCCATATGGGGTGGTTGTGTGTGTATAATAGGTATATACACGAAAGAACTCTTATGTCAAAAACTCAAACCATCATCAACAGAATTCTAGAAGTTGAGAACTTCCAGAATGTCGCTTGCGTATGTGCTGACTGGTCTGAGTTTGTACAAGAACTAAGCGAGTGGGGTGTTTATGGGTGTGCTAAGATCGATTTCTTAGATGCTGATCTAGACATCCCAACACTTGATAAGTTCATGGTAACCGAAAACGGTTACATCAGATAAACCCTGTGGCAGTCTAGGAAGTGGCACAAGGTCGCTTGATTTATGCCCCAATCTGTGCTATATTAAGTACATAATCAAGGAAGACCAAATTTCTTGATCTCCAGAACAAACATTCAATTTCAAAATTATGTCAAAATCTTTATTTCAACAATCCATCAACCTATGTGAAGACTACTTAGGTTTTGAGTGGTCACAAGGTGTTCGCACCTCTATCTTCGATTCTTACAGACGTGAGAACGATTTAGATCCTAGTCTTTCAATCTACCATTACGGTGGAGACCGTTTCGAGGTTCGTTCTATGAACTATTCTGATTCAACTGGTTGCATTGTAGGCGATCAGGTCGATCTTGGTTCTTTTGATAACATCTACGATGCACAAGATTGTGCCGAAGATTATCTAAAAGATCTACTATTAAACCTCGGTGTTTAATAGTTACCAGCACACATTACAGAGTTTTATTATGCAACTTTCTTCTAAATCTGGTCACATGGTTAGTGACTACTACCCTGTAAAAACACGTAACGGTGTTAAACAGTATGATAGAGTTCTCAGAATTCTAACATTTATGGGACAAACTATGTCCAAAAGAATTATGACTACTCAACAGTATGTCAATGAAGTTTATGACAAAATCCATCAATTTGAGTACGTTGATAACAACGTAGATCACTCAAATATGTGGCAGTTTGTATCATCTACGGAGGTAACTTACCATGTATAGTAGTGATGCTTTCGGTAGAATCTTCTGGGTTGATGATAACTTCGATTTCAAATCATGCCCACTATGTGTAGATGGGACTGGTGATTTTGACTGTGAAGATTATGTATCAGACTGGACAGATTGGGAGGGAGTTAATATGAGTTTGCTCTTCCAAATACACAAGACTTGTTTACATTTAAAGCAAGATCATTCTAACTCAATATCATTAGTAGGAGTTTAATTATTATGTCATGTATTCAAAATGAAGAACTATTAGAAACAATCTATGAGGAACTTGCAGAAGAGTTTCCATTACTTAGTGACCAAGAATTACACGATTTAACTGTTGCTAAGTTTGAAGATATGTCCCACTAAATGTGGATCAAACGCCCGATTTTTTGCCCTCTCGCTATTAACCAAATGACACAACTTGAAAAGGACATTGCATTTTGCATTGATGAATGTGAGATGTCAAATGAACAAATAGGTGACATATTACGTTGTTGTGAGAATTTAGGAGGCATACCTGTGGAATACTTTGCAGAGGAATTTGTCTTCCTAAGTGATAACGACACTAAGGTACATGATGATGATTACTTAAACATTGCTGAGTTTAATTCTATGTACTGGGAGGCATAAATATGGACGTAATCATCACTCCTGATTATCAACAACGACACCCTAATCCCCCTATGCCAGTATATCGAGATTACGAAATCACTATTAATTTGAATGAATTAGTAGAACATTCTATCCCACTATGTGATGTCAGACATCCTGACCATTGTTTAACATCAGACCAGATAGATGAACTCGCTCATTGTTTGCGAGGAGAGTTAGATTTCACCCCTATCTTTAATCAAGCATACGCAATTATTAAGGAGTATGTTACTAAGAGTGGCACAGAATTGCCGAGTGAAAATAACAATCAACTAGACAAACATTTGCACTATAAGTAATAACAACAGTATCTTACTATTATGCAACCAATTATCCTAATTCAGTGGAATACATTAACAACTGGTTGGGATAGTTATGTAAATACATTCTCATCTAATGAACAAATGACCTACCTTGACTTGTTAACAACTCTGGAAAACTTGCCAGAGGAAGAGTTACTTAAACCAGTAACATTGTATGACGAAGATGTAAATGACTATTTGAAAGTTAGACGAGTTGAACAGAAAGAATTCGACACATATTTAATCATCTGATTATGACTTATGATGATATGATTAACATCAACTCACATATAATAATGTTGATGATTATGCTCTCTAGTTAACACTCACTTCTAAACAAATGCAGTATAAAGTATATGATTCTAAAGACAAATTACATGGCACGTTTGAATCAGTTTTAGATCTCGAATTGTACATGGATGCTGTTAGAAACTCTAGGGGAGAAAGGTATAAAGATTTACCTAAACATTCGTGCTTTGATTATATCAAATCTATCGGATGGTTTATGGACATTGTTGACAATTAGTGGGGTTAATCATATGCGATTCAATGACTTTAAGAAAGGACAAATTGTCCGTTTTAAAGATGAAGTAGGAGAGGTTAATTTCATTGACAAAATGTACATAACTCTTACACTGCATAGGTGGAAGAAACCCCCAGAATTAGCAGAAGGTAGTTGTTACCCATATGGAGAAGTTAACCTGCTATGTAACAATAAATACTGGGATGATTTGGAGTTGTTAAATGATACGGAAGACACACAAGATAGTGCCGCTATGTATAAATCACAAGAGGGAAGATATGGAGACGTACAATGATAGATAACGAGAACAAAGAGTATGACTTGAATGTTACTCACGGAGAACAGATTAACTATGTGTTTATAACACTTAAGGAGTTAATCGTTATGCAATGGGAACACATCAGAGAACACAGATTATGGACACTATTTAACACCCCTGTGGAAAAGATTGACTAAATTGTGTAAAACAATTAAATGGTTAATTAAACTAGGTTGAGTGTTACTTACCTGTGGAAATGTGGAAAACTAATACACTCTTAGCATACAATCTACCGACTGTCAAGTATAACGAGGATATCACAATATTCTTGCTAATTATCACAAATTATGGTATAATTACCTTGTGAGAGGTTCAGAAACCCTTGGAGTATTTGCCCCCTATTGTTAACACATAGTATGTGACAGTAGAGAAAGTGGCACACAGGTTGTTGTAAGTTGCCTCTGAGGGGTTATAATTAAAGAGTAACAAACAAAGGATCAATCCTAAATGAAACTTACACCCATTGCTGCTAATCAGAACGAAGTTACTATCAACGACGGAACACAAATCTTCTTCAGTTATAGAACACCAGTTGCAGCATATTTGCCAGAGAAAGGTTATGTTAGAACTGAAAAGTTCTGGTCAGTAACAACATCTAGGCACATCAATAAGTGGTTAGGAGGTGTTAACAATGTCTCTGAAATCAGTCAAGAGATTCTTGACAATCTAGCAGCATAATGTTATACTGGGAGTAACAACAATTACTCCCTTTTTTATGCTCTAATGTAACACACAGACAGTTAAATTGATCTACTAAATGTAAAGAACTCGCCCCAAAAGGCAGTCGTGATGGGGGTTCTCGGTCTTCATGGGGGCCGTTAATATAAAAAGGATAGAGACCCTAACCTACAAAGGTTCCCAAGAGCAAGTGATATATAAAAATATTTAAAAAAAATTTCCCAGTAAAAAACATGACTCCACAGTTTTCACAAGATTTTCAAGATACTCGCACATGGTTGCTTGAGACCCTTATAAGGTATGAGGGATGTCTGGATACACGAATGTATGGCTGTGCTGATCTTTGTGTAAATGCAGATTGTATAAATGATGTTAAAGATGTAGTTAAGACTTGGGAAGATTTTAAGAAAAGAACACCATCCACTTCATCAGTTAACCGTTTATGAAAACTGAATATGTCAAAAAGATTCACACTTACCCTACAAGAGGATGATTTCGGTGATAATTACATATCAATTCCAGAAGAAGTTGCCGAGGCACTGGACTGGAATATAGATGATGTGCTAGAATATCATTTAGAAGAACCTAAACTAACATTTAAAAAGATTGATGAGTGACCCTAATCAGAACATTACTGAAATTGATCCTTGGCAAGATAATGCTGAGGCACATGAAGTACTGAATACGTGCGTACATGAATTAGCAGCGAGACTAGGAGAGGTTACAAAGTATGTTAGTGACCTAACTACCCCTGAGAAGATATTATATAAACCAAAAGGAGCAAAGGAGTATCTAAATATTAAGGAGAACTATGATGAGATATATCGTAGGTTAACAGAATTAGAAGCAATGGCACATAAAGCACCTACAACTGATCATGGAAAGAGACTTACTGCTTTAGAGGAAAAGGTAAATGGGTTGTAAACCTGTTGGAGAAAGATATACAGATTCCTGTGTGAGGCAACATCCAGGTACTGCTGATGGTGTCAGCATAGAATTTTTAGAATATCCTGGTGCAACTATCAGACAAGGCAATTTACCTTACAACGTACCTGCGAGAGATGGCACAACTGTTCAGTATCAATCTGATCTAGTATGCTCGTCAGGCAATCCAGCAGATATGTTAACTGATGGTATGTGTGGTAAGGCAAATCGCTTAAACGTTGAGTACTTACAAGAAGGAGAGAGTAGTGGAGATTGTTTATTTGTATATGACTACTACCCTACAGGTCTTTCCTTTGACTTTGGATACTCTGATACATGGTTTTCATACTTATTTGATACTACCGATAAGGCAGGTATATTAGGAACACCTTGCTATCATATAGAAACAGAAGAAACTAATATACCTGAGTCATCTCCTGGTGCAGGTGATGGTAGTTATTCTTCATCATCTTCTTGTTTTCCTTGTAGTGCCTTTGACTGTACCCCCGCTTCGACCACAATATCGTATACTGTCCCAAATGAAGGAAGAGATTCCGACGACCCCGACTGCCCACATTCTACCTTATTTGCAGTAGATACCCAAAGTCCTAAACTAACGTTCAGTTATGACTCGCTTTCAACCACGTTACCTGATGGATGTCTAGACTTTGAGTTGTCATATGATGGTGTAACCTATACTGATAGTTGGAATGAGAATGAAACGACTGGTACTGAATATATTACGGCACAGAACCCCTACCAGGGTGGCGACGAGGCATTCAGTGACTTCAAGATATTTGAGTTAGATTCTGGTCTTGCACAAGGTCTTAGAATCAAATGTGAGATTAAACCTGTGTTTGACGATACTAACGACCCAACAGTCTTTTCAGGCACATCCTGGCGTATTACAGAGGTCTTATCACCTGGTACTGGATACTCAGTAGGAACCACATTCTCTTTGAGTTATACTCATACCCTTCCAGACAATAGTACAGTTGTTCTTACTAATAATATAAAGATCAAAACAATAGGTCCAGTACAAGCAACAGAAGGTCAAGAGGGGTTTGATGTACTAAGAGCAGGTGATACAGTTAATGGTCATATAGTAACTCGTGTATTTCACACCGATATAGATAATTTTCCATACCATATAGCATATCTTGATGCTTGTGGTAGTAATTTTGCAAAGGATACACAGTATACATCCGACAGGAACCACGTAATTACAGCAAAAGCAGGTTGGGGTATTCCAGACCGAGCACATCTTGTAGGTTTCTATGAGTTTATGAATAAGTCTATACAGTATGTTACTGCTGATGTAGATCAAGAATCACCAAATAGGTTCCATGACCTAAGAGTGCCACAGGTTACTATGTCTATTGTTAATGGTGTAGTTGATAATATCAGTATAGTTGATGGTGGAGCTGGTTGGCAAACACTAGATGCTGTGCCAGATGTGTATATTACCGCCCCCCTAACCACCACAGGTAAGAGAGCAACAGTAAGGGCTACGTTTGTAGGCGGTGCAATGACTGGTATTACAGTAGTTGATGGAGGATCTGGGTATTCTTCTACAAAACCTCCGAACTTACAGATAAGAAATGTACATAAGGTAGTGGATCGTACTATAGATAACGGTACATATAGAGCAACATATGCAGATGATATAAGAACATTGTTACTTTCCTTACCAGAAGGCGACTCTGAATCTAGTGCTGCTACATTAAGAGCACTAGAAAACCTACCTCAGAACTTTTTTGATCAATATAAGGTAGCAGATTTCAGTGTTAAAGGTGATCCTAATACGCAACGTGTAAGACAAAAGGCTCAAAGGATGTATAGTGACACTGCTACAAACCCATTAAAGGAATCTAATAGAATTGATGACTTAGATATGAGTGTAGTAGAGAATAGTACTGTAATAGATACGGAATTAAAGGATATTCTTAAGCAATATCTCCGTGATGAGAGTCATAGAAGTAGAATGCAACACATAGAGGATATAACACAAAAGGTTATTCCTGAATATAGTAACCATGATGAGCGTTATGTTACTACTATACAGGGTAGAATTAGTGAATTACCTCAAGCATCAGAGTATACTAAGTACATGATGAAGCAATATAGACCCGATCCCCAAGATAGTATAGATATTAATATAACATTATCATGTAGTACCGTGGAAAGTGGGTGTGGACATATCACATGTCCTGCACCTCCATCCTCATCTCCTGGTCCATATCAGTCATTTTCTATGTCTGGAATACTTGGAGATGGATGCAAACCGTGGACTGCGTCGGGAACGATGAAAGTGTGGAATGATTTGACCAGAGCTAATGCAGCATGGTCAGCTGCAATAGCAGCATACGGAAACCCTTACGATACAGGAATGTATTTACCCTAATGGCAATAGGAGCAGCGTTATTTAAAGGCAATTGTAGCGGTCATGGCACTGGTAGTGGATCTATGCACCATCCAGGACTAGGTGGAGGAACACTTGGTGGATGCCCTCACTCACCAACAGCAGGGCAAATTATCGCAAAACCCGTAGCACAGATGGATGCTGTTACAACTTGGAAGCCTACTGAGCAAAAACCCAAGACAAAATTGGAAAGAAGTGTTATAATAAACAATAAGATCCCTATTATAGATAGAGATGAGCTTGTTCTACACCCTACTAAGACAAAACACAAAACCACTTCCGTTGGTTCAAGGTGTTATACCGTCAGATCAAGTCCTGCGTGGCATTGCACGGAGGGTATATCAGGTGGTAGAGAGTCTTCAGATGGACATCAGCGTAGATGTTACTCCAGTACCAAAACAGTTTGGATTACAGGAGAACTTGCTGGTAGAATAGGTGATGATCTAGGTGAGGACACAACTGAGTGGCCTTGTCTATCAACTATCTCAGGTGGGAGTAAAGACGTTTTTATTGGAGACTAAATTATGCCAAAGTTTAAAAATGGTGGTTCATGGGGAAGTACTGACTACATTCTCCCAGTACCAAAGAAGACCCGTCAAGGACGGAGTACTTTTACTAAATTAAGTGCTACTTCACGCAACAAAAAGAAGAAAGCGTACAGGGGCCAAGGTAACTGATGGGTATCATTAATAAGAGAGAACCTGAATCCTCTGTTATACAGAGAGAGGGTAATTCTGGTATTGTTACCCCTGATTATAGAATCCCTGCAGGTGTTCCACCTGTACCAAGAAATAATCAAGGGAAGAATGATGTATACCTAGAACCCGAAGCAAAAAAAGAAGAAAATCATTACAATAGTAAAGAAGAGTCTTCTAGACCTGTCGTACCTTTTACTGGTGGGTGGATGGAGAAGAAACTAAGTGATGAGCAAATGAAGTACCTTTGGGATACGATTGACAAGAAGAAGGAAAGTTGCGCTTATAGACTTGCTGGACATGTAATGGATAGTTACGATCTTGAAGATGAGGAGCAATTCTTCTACCTAAACGTCTTGGATCCATTGATGCAAGAGTATATGCATAACTTTGGTAATCCAGGAGATGATATTCCAGTTAATAATTTACATCCGTATTGTTTACACCATTGGTGGGTAAATTATCAGCGTCAAACTGAATACAATCCAGTTCATGATCATAGTGGAGCATTTTCATTTGTTATATGGATGAAAATTCCGTATACTAATGAGGAACAAAACGAAACAGGGGGAGAGAAAGCTGAAATTGCTAAAAGAGCAGGTTTGAGTAGAGGACATGCTTCAAATGGAGCATTTGAATTTTCGTATAGTGACATTCTTGGAAAGTCTAATACATTTTATTATGATATGGGAAAACCATTAGAAGGTACTATGCTTCTATTCCCTTCTAGTTTAAAGCATCAGGTATATCCATTTTTTAATAATGACGAATATAGAATTTCTATATCTGGTAATATAGTTCTTAATACTAATACAAGAATACCTGTAGAAATGAATACGGATCTGCCTGACTTTATAGAACCAGGTAAATTAGAAAAAAATCATCAGAGTACTGCAACTACTATAGTAGCTTTACCAGAACATACAGATAAGAAGATCGGTGAATATCATTATCCACCATTTAATGATATTAATGAGAAATTATTTCATATCATACAAGATTTGGGATCTGGTAGTACAGGAGTAAATCCCAAAGAAGCACATTGTACGATGACTGATTGGGATTTGTATACAAGTCAAGAACATGTTAAAACTATGGTAGATTGGGTTCAACGAATTATTGATGACCAGTTTAATCCTCCAGAACATGATTTTAAGACAGTAGAGACATGGGCAGTTACATATAAGGAAGGTGAAGATATAGACTGGCATTCTCACGGAATTAGTTGTTATTCCTTTGTTTATTATGTTAATGTTCCTGAAGGATCATCACCATTGCTATTTCAGAATCCAGAAGGTATAATAGATCCAAAACCAGGTAAGGTAGTTATTTTTGAAAGTAGATTAAAACACAAGGTTCCACCTAATAACTGTAACGGTAGATGTGCTGTATCAGGCAACATTTTTCTAAAAAAACATAGAGAATTATGACTTTATCAACTCAATTAAAAGAAGGTACTAAAAAATCACATAATGCGGCAGAGAATACTAAATTTGTTGCTGGTTTCCTCAAAGGAGTACTAAACCCAGAAGAGTACCGTAAACTAATTACGGACTTTTATTATGTCTATGAGACAATGGAGGAAAGGATACAGGAAACTAAGGATCCTTTAGCAAATACGTTGCAACAATGGAATGCAAAATTATTTCGTACCGCATTTCTCAATAGAGATCTTAGGTATTATTATGGTCCTATGTACAGGAGTATGCTGACACCATCAGAATCTTGTAATAATTATTGTTATAGGATTAATGAAATAGCAGAGAAAGATCCATATCTTCTTATAGCACATCATTATACTAGGTACATTGGTGATCTGTCAGGTGGTCAAATCCTTAAGGGTATTGCTCAGAAGGCGTTAAATCCTCCTGAAGGAGAGGGATTACACTTTTACGAGTTTCCCATGATAGAAGATGCAAAGGCGTTTAAAACCGATTACAAAGCAGTTCTAGACGGTCTGGAAATTAATCAAAATCAGATTGATGCATTAATTGATGAAGCAAATTACGCATTTAAACTTAACATGCATATGTTTGATGAACTTCAAGGAGATGCGAAAAAAGGACTACTTAAAGTACTATGGGGAGTAGTTACTGGAAGATGAAAGGAACTATAGCTAATTTGTATCCAACTCCAATATATTGGGTGGAGAAGTTGGATAATTTTGATCAAATTCAGAATGAAATTGATGAAGCCGTAAAAAGCGTTAACTTTGAAATGAAAGGAGATTGGGGTGCAACTCATTATCTTTCAGATCCTACTTTCAAAGAGAATTTTATCGTTTCAAACAATTTAGATCATTTGAAAGATCAAATTGTATACCATTTAAATGATTATATGAAAGGTATTCAATTTCCTCATACTAATGGATATATTGGAAGTTCATGGATTTCCTTATTTAAAAAGGGAAACTATGGGCATTGCCATCATCATGGTACTACTGATGTGTCTGGAGTATACTATTATAAAACTGATGGATCTGATGGCAGTATATATTTTGAAAATCCTACTCCTGCTATGACCTCATCATTTTGTTATAAAGCTTTGTGTGAAAGAGAGCAAATAGTTCCTAGTGAAGGTATGCTTGCTTTATTTCCTGGTTGGTTGATGCATGGTATAACGACAAATCAGACAAATCATGATAGAATGAGTCTATCATTTAACATAGTGTTTAATAGAGACGAGAGTAATTATTGATTATGAAATTCCAACCATATGATCACGGGTTCCCATTCATCATTATAGATGACTATTTTGATGAGGATGAGTTGAAATTATTATGGAATGAGGTCGATACTCTGTATAAAGAGGACGTTTTCTTGGATCCAGTCGACTCTTATAGTGCTTATGATGTGAATGGATTCCTAAAAAACAATAAATGCATCCATTTAGACGAATATTTTGCTAAAAAACGACAAAAAAGCGATATTTTACAAATAAATCGCAAAATTTTCCTTCAAGACCTCTTAGTAAGGTCAGAAAATTGGTTTTTTAAGAATTTTATCAAAACTTGTGACTATGATTCCACATTATTATCATATTACGAGGGTGACAATTATTATAGAGCACATACAGATGCATCGATGATTACTGGACTATATTGGTTCTATAAAGAGCCTAAACAGTTTACTGGAGGGGAGTTTATATTCCCTGAGTATAAGATTGATATTGAAGTAGTTAACAATAGAATGTTATTGTTTCCATCATTTATTAAACATCAGGTTATGGAAGTTTATTTAGATCCAAAATTTGCAGATCAAAATATGGGTAGATGGTGTATGACACAATTTTTAGATTCTAAGTCAATGTGCGACATAGAATCAACAAAAGAGAGAACTGATATAGAAAAAATGCGAGTGAGAAGGGAGAAAATGGATAAAGATGTAAAAAGTGTTCTCTTTAATAGATAAATAATAAAGACGTATAAGTCTTTATTGATGAGTGAATCTATTATATTCAAAAGTATTGTACCAAGAGGCAGCTCTGTAGGTCCTACTGCGGAGCAAATGGATGCAGCTTATAATAAAAAAGATGAACGACATGAAGGTGTAGCGAATAGACCTGTTGATATGTCTGATGAATTCCGAAACAATGGCTGGGAATACTGTAAATATTTAATTACAGATCCAAGGAGTGACAGTTATCTTAAAAATAGGGAAGGTGAATAGTGGCATTAAAACCAATAACAGGTGCAGAATTAACTAAAAATAAATCGAGACATTTTGCTGATGTTAATATTGCATTTTCTAAAAATAGGTTTACTGATGATGCATCAAAGGTAACAAATGCAAATTCAATCAAACAATCTATCAAAAATCTAGTTTTAACTAGACCAGGGGAAAAATTATTTCAAAGTAATGTTGGTAGTGGAGTATATCAAAGACTCTTTGAACAGTTAGATCCCTTTACGATTGATACAATACAAGGTGACATAATAAATACCATTAACCAATATGAATCTAGAGTGCAACTTCTGAGTTGCAAATTAACTCCATTTTACACTGCAGGTAAAGTTTCCGTAGCCGTTAGGTATAAGGTTGTTGGATTACCTATTACAGAATCTATATCATTCGTATTACAGAGACCTAGTTAAATGCAACCGAATAAGCTAACAGCATTAGACTTTGAAGATATCAAAGCTTCTATAAATTCATATCTGAGAACGAGAGATGAGTTTACAGATTATGATTTTAATGGATCTACATTATCATATCTTGTCGATGTTTTATCATATAACAGTTATTATTCAGCATTCTTGTCCAATATGGCAATGAATGAGGTATTCTTACCTTCATCTACAATTAGAGATAATGTTGTTAATATTGCTAAACTATTAAATTATGTTCCTAGATCAACGACATGTTCTAAAGCATGTGTAAAACTGGAAGTTCAGACACCTAAGACTAATTTAGCATATCCTAGTTCTGTTACTTTGAAGAGGGGTCCTGTTGCAAGAGGTAGTAATTATATTTGGAATATTCTAGAAGATGTTACTGTAGAAGTTGATACTGTAACTGGTAAAGCGTTATTTGAGGCTGTTACTATTAATGAAGGGTCTATAATCAATTTTTCATACACTGTTAACACTTTCCAGTCTCAAGAGTATAAAATTCCTTCTGAGGATGCTGATATAGAGACTTTGAGGGTTACAGTTAAAGCAAACGAGTCTTCTACTACTTCAGACCTCTATAACAAGGTAGAAACTGTTACCAACCTAACTGGTAATACACGTAGTTATTTCCTCTCTGAAGGCGAGGATATGCGGTATCAGGTAAGATTTGGTGATGATAGTATTGGTAGAAAGTTAAAGGATGGTGAGATTATCAATTTTGAGTACTTAACTTGTTCTGGAAAAGAAGCAAATGAAGTAACTAGTTTTGGTTATATTGGAACTATGGAAGATAGTAATAATATAGTAGTTTCTAATGCTGATATTATTCTTACTGCAAAACAACGTTCTCAAATGGGTGATGACCCAGAGACAATAGAATCTATTAAGTATATGGCTCCAAGATTCTATGCTTCTCAATATAGAGCAGTAACAGCACAGGATTATGCTGTTATTACCAAAAATCTTTATTCTAATGCTGAGTCCGTTGTTGCTTATGGTGGAGATTCTTTAACACCTCCAATATACGGTAAAGTATACGTTGCTGTTAAGACTAAGACTGGATCTCTTTTAAATGATCAGTCTAAGAAGGATTTACAGACTAAATTGAGAGCATATTCAATGGCATCTATAGATCCTGTTGTTATTGATCCAGATGAGCTTTATATCTATCCTAAAGTCTTTGTTCTTTATGATACTGGTGTAACTAGCAATACTTCTGATATTAAAACAAATATTCAGAATTCTATTAATGATTGGGCTACTCAAACACAAATTAACAATTTCAACTCTACATTTAGAAACCAACAGTTCCAAAAAGCAATTGCTTTATCAGATAAAGCAGTTAGTGACGTTTCCGTTCAAACCTCTCTTTTAAAATATATTAGAGCTGATGCTGACCAGACAAATACTTATTGTATTTCTACTGGTGGTGCTCTTTATAATAGTGCTCCTAGTAATACAGACGGTGCATGTACAAAGGAACCAGTTATACTTTCTGGAAACTTTAGGACTGCTGATAGACCAGGTATTGATCAATTATTTGAAGATGATGGATTTGGTAAACTAAAAACATTCTATAATACTGGAAATAAGAAGGTTTATACTAATAATTCTGCTGGTAGTATCAATTATGATACTGGAGAAATATGTCTTGGTCCTATTAATATCGTTGGTGCAGGTGATGATGTCCCTGAATCTACAAATATGGATTTAACTGATCCTGTAACAGGTATTGGTACTGTTATAGATCCTACTAAATTGAATCCGAATTTAAACCTCCCAGTACTCTTTATACCAGGCAATAATACGACAATTCCAGCGTCAACACCTGGTACTATTATCAATGTAGTCAATCCTGAAGTAACGGTAGCACCAATTGGAACTATTCCACCTACCACTATCCCTCTAAATAGTTTGACACCACAAACATTTAACCAAACACCAACTTTGGTTGAGGTAACTCAGATTACTAATACAGGTGATCCAAACAGCTCGACTTGTTTCTAAAATTAGATGGCAAATACGAATAAGGTCTCTCAGTCAGTTAAATCATTAACTCCTGATTTTATTGAACAGGATTATCCCCTGTTTAATAAGTTTATTGAGTACTATTATAGATCTCAAGAAAAGACTGGTCTAGGACAGAATATAGTTAATAATTTCCTACAATATCTGGATATTGATAAACTGGATGTTGGGATTCTTGATGGTGCGACAAAGATTGTAGAAGCAATTAATGAGACTGATGATAAGATAATTGTAGAGTCTGTTGATACCTTTTTAGAGAAAAATGGGTCATTATTAATTGGCGACGAAGTAATATATTACGAGAAAACGACATCTTCACCTAACATTGCGTTAAGTCCAGGTATTTCATACGAGCAGGTTCAGTTAAAATGGACTGGTCTTGCAAGTCCATTAGCACTTTTTGATGGTTCAAAACAGAGATTTCCGTTAACATCACAAGATAATCCTATTGCTCCACCATCTGCACAGCATTTAATTGTTAAAGTATATGGTGAATTACAAATACCTCTTTTAGATTTTACTGTAGATGGTACTGATATTGTCTTTACTGAGGCTCCTAGAGCTAAATTGGATGCTGATGATACATCTTCCACTACTGTAACATACATGAGTGGTTTTGTTGAGAGTCCTATAGTACAAATTGATAATATATCCAATAGTTTTGGTGATGATAAGAGACAATTCACTATTACTAGGAATAATGAGAGATACGAACCAGTTATTGATGAATATGTCTATGCAATATATGATAATCAACTTTTAATACCAAAAGAAGAATTTTATATTGATCATGATCAATTTATATTTAAAAATGCACCTTTAAATGGTAGATATTTGGAATTATTTGCTGTTGAAGCACCAATTCCTTCTTTTGGTGCTGATGCTGTAGGATATGCTCGTATTGATAATGATGGAAGCCTTACAGGCATTTCTACAAATATTAATGGTAGTAATTATCGATATGAATATCCACCAAAAGTATCTGTTAATAGTTTAACTGGTAGTGGTGCTTCTGCAACAGCACTTGTTAACGGTGTTAAAGAAGTACAATTATTAAGTGGTGGTAAAGGATATAGTGATACAAACCCACCTACTGTTGTTGTTCAAGATCCAACAAAACCTGGTGCAAAAACTTCACAAATTAAGGCAACAGTTACTAATGGAGAAGTTAGTAGTCTAGAGGTACTTAATTCTGGTAATGGTTATACCTTTACACCTAGATTGACTTTCCAACAGCCTGGTGGTGCAAAAATTGGAGTTCCATACATTGTTGGTGGTTCTATTAGTGGGACTGTTGAAGTTTTAGAGAAGGGATTTGGATATACAACAGTTCCTGAAATTTATGTTGATGAACCAACAGGTGAAGATGGTATCAAGGCTTCATTACAAGCAGTATTAGTAGATGGTCAAATCCAAAGTATTAATATTTTAAATGCTGGTCAGGGATATGAAACTGTCCCTAGAATGATGATTAAGGATCCTGTAGGTGCTCAGGTATTAGAAACAAGGGTTGATGGTGACGGAAGAGTTGTTTCTATCGAACTTTTAAGTGGTGGTAGTGGATATGATGACGTTCCTTCTGTATACATTTTAGATGATAGAACAGATGGAACTGGAGCATATGCTGGTGGTACTGGAGCTACTGCAGTAGCATCAATATTCAATGGTAGAATAATTGATATTAATATCGTTAATTTTGGTAGAGACTATAGTGCTGCTAATCCTCCAACAATATTCATTCAAGATCCACCATCTGCAGAAGCATCTGCAAATGTAGGATTAAACCAAGTTACTGGATTTATTGTAAATCAGGCTGGTTCTGGATATACTAAAGCACAATTTGAAGGATGTGCTAGAGCAGCAAGTGGTATTACTGCATATACTGAAGATGGTAACGCAGTTTTCACAAATGATACTGCTGCAACTTCTGCAGCAATTGATACCCCAGTAAAATGTTTGGATCAACTTTTTGTTAAGAGACTTCTTGACAAATATACAGAACAGTTCCTTCCAGATGTTCCAAGTCTTGATTATACAAAGATTGATGTAAGAAATGCTATAAAATCAATTAAAGATTTCTATGCATCTAAAGGTACATCTTTTAGTATTGCATATCTATTTAAATTACTATATGGTGAAACGGTAAGTATATCTTATCCTAAAGATCAAATTATTAAGCCATCTAATGCTACTTGGTCTATTGATACTATTCTTCGTGCATCTTTAGAGAGTGGTGATCCTGTTAATATTAAGGATGGTCTTATAACTCAAGAAGCTGATATTGCTGATTCTAATGTTCAAGCAGCAAGTGCACTTGTAGAAAACTTTATATCAATTAAAACCTCTGAATTAGAGATTTTTGAACTTGTATTATCAGAAGAAACTATTAATGGTACTTTTACTGTACCTTATAAGACAAGATTGGGTGAGCCTTTAACTGTAGATGACAGTATTATTACAGTTGACTCCACTATTGGTTGGCCAGAAAGAAACGGTGAATTTGTTATTGGTGGTACTGAAGTTGTACAATATAAGGAGAAATCATTAAACCAGTTTATTGAATGTACTCGTTCTGTTAATGGTGTAGTTGAAGATTGGGATTCTGCTACTGAAGTAAAGTCTAATTTTAGAATTTATATCAATAAGGGTACTCTTCAAGAAGTTGTAATGAATATTGTTGGTATCGTTGATGCTCAACAAACAACTTTAACAGATACTGGATCTTACTATCTTCCTGGTGATAAATTAACAGTTTCTAAGTTAGGTGGTACTGGTATTAATCCAGATTTAACAACTTGGTTATATAACGTCAAAAAACTAATTGAAGTTACAAGTATCACTTACGGTGGTGTTAACGATCAATCTGCTACTGTAACTTGTGCTAACCCTCATGGACTATTGGTTGGGGATCAGGTTACAATATATGGTGCTAACCCAATCATCTATAACGGATCTTCTCTTGTAACATCTAGAGATGGTGAGTATATTTTCCAATATAATTTACCACAACCTGCTACAGTTGAACCACAAGGTAATATTTTAGTATCTATTGACCTTAATAAAGGTAAGTCACTTAACACTGCTATCTTTAATGCTATTAGCCCCTATACTACAAACGTACAAAACTCATTCTTTAATGATCAATACGTTTATGTTGCTGCTACAGGTATTCCAAACTATGAAATTGGTCCTTTCCCAGGATCTGCACTTCTTCCAGGCAACCAGCGTAAATTAAACAGGTTCCCTAAAGTTGCACAAACAATTTCAACTAAAGACATTATTAATCCTGGTCCTATTGGTACATGGGTTAATGGTGTTTCTATATGGTCTTATAAGTCAGATTTAAGCAAAACATTTGGTGCTGTAACAGGTATTGATATATTAAATGTAGGTAAAGACTATGATGCTGCTTCTCCTCCAGCAATTACCATATCTGGTGGTGGAGGTGCTAATGCAACAGCAGAAGTAACTGTTGATGGTTCTATTAGTGAAATTACAGTTACCGATGGTGGTTCTGGTTATACAACCTCACCATTGGTCTCTATAGTCGGTGGTGATGGGTCTGGAGCTGCTGCTACAGCAATTATTACTAAAGGTGAAGTTTCACGTATTCTAATCAATACTGGAGGTACTGGATATACTTCACAACCTTCTATTACTATTGTTGGTGGTGAAGGTACTGGAGCACAAGGTACAGCTTCTGTACGTGGTCCTATTAAATCAATTGATGTTACTAATGGTGGTAATTCTTATACTTCAAAACCTACCATATCATTAAGTTCTGGTAGTGGTGCTGTTGCACAGGCTATCGTTAATAATGGAAGAATTATATCTATTGCTATAATTTCTGCTGGTCAAGGTTATACTACTGCACCCGAAGTTACCATTCAAGGTGATGGTTTTGGTGCTATTGCAAGAGCAACAATTGATGTTGATGGTGAAAATGCTGGTAGGGTAACTGGAATTGAGATTGTTAACAGAGGTATTAACTATCTTCAAGGTACTACAGTTATTAATCTAACTTCTGTTGGTCAAGATGCTTTATTTGAGTCAAATGTATTTGAATGGACTTATAATTTAGAATCTACTTCTATATTTGATGACGCAAGAGGTGGTGTATTTACTGGTTATAATAATGAGTATGGTGGTGAATATGCTCATTTATCCAATCCTCAGAGAATGAGGTATATTTTAGGTGATAACCTCTATAAAGATGCTTATGGTAAAACTTTAGAAAAAGAAGATCAGTTAGGACACTCTCCTATTATTGGTTGGGCATTTGATGGTAATCCAATTTATGGTCCTTATGGTTATACTGATCCAACTGACCAAGGATCTGCTGTAATTAGACTTAGCACTTCATTTAGATTACAAGAGAGTCTTGTATTTGATGCAACAACCAATCCATATCCTATTAGAAATGATGGACCTCTTCTTACAGATGTAGATACAGATGGTGATTATCTATATCCTGCAGGTAAATTTGTTGAAGATTATGAATATGTCTTTGGATTAGGTGATCTAGACCAATATAATGGTCGTTTTTGTAAGACTCCAGATTATCCAGAGGGTAGATATTGTTATTTTGTAACTATTGATGCTACAGAAGATGGTAATGCATTATTCCCATATGTTATTGGACCAAGTTACAACTCAGTTGTTGATACTTGGAACCTTTCAACTAGTGCGGTACAACAAAATATCCCTTCTGGTGTTGTAAGATATAGAGATCCTTACGAAAATGTTGATATTGATGTATCAAGAACACCAAATGCTTCTACTGCTGCATTAACCACTGAAGATGGTGATGTGTTGATGTTTGAAGTTGAGGATGTTAACCGTGATGGTGTTATTACTGCTGATGAGACTGAAAATCCTGCTGAGATGTTTGAAGAGTCTCCTCTACAGTTATTTGATTATTTCCCTAAAGTTAAGTTTGACTCTAAAGTTGATATTGAAGTTGAGACTATAACTAAATTTGAAGATGCTTCTGTAACTGGATTTACTATTGAAAACCCAGGAAAGAACTATCAGGTTGATGATATACTTACATTTGATAATTCAGGTACTGACGGAGCTGGTGTTTCTGCTCGTATTTCTAGGATTAAGGGTGAAGCTATAGATTCTTATAGTTTTGAGAACGTTAATGGATTGAATTACGGTGTCTTAGACACTAATGTCCCACATAATTTGGTTACTGGTGATGAAGTATATGTTGATTATACTCCTATAATGAATAATACGAACAAATCTTTTGTTGTTCGTCAAATTAAGGGTATAGAATCTATTGTAATTGATCAGGCTGGTTCTGGATATGATGAGGAGATTCCACCAACAATTATTATTGATGGTGATGGTACTGCTGGTAAATTAGAAGCAGTAGTTACTTCTGTTGGATCTATTGATACCGTTAATATTATCAATTCTGGATCAAATTATACTACAAGTCCTCGTGTTATATTAAGTCATCCACAAATTTTCAAGAAGGCAGATTATTATGTAACAACGATATCAAATAACAATTATGTTTGTGTTAATGATGTCTATGTTAATGATGAAAAAGAGACATTCTATTGTGGTAAAACAAAAGATGCTACTGGAAATACCGTTGCATTTATATCTAAGTATTCTGCTCTAGGTGTTAAAGAGTGGGAAAGAACTCTAGAAAGTACAGTTGGACAATATTATACAGAGTATCAAAAAATATATGTTAATAAGAATGCATATACAAATGATGAAATTTGGGTTGTAGGTAATAATAGACCAAATGCAAACCTTTTGGATGTTTATAATCCAGATATTATCTTATGTAAGTATACTCAATCTGTAGATGGATTGGATGCTACTTTAGATTTCCAAAAAGGATATGCTGGTATATCTGGTGCTAATCGTGCAGATTATGTTACTTGTATTGAGAAATATTCAGATATTCGTTATGTTATTGGTGGATATACAAATACAAACTCATTAAATCCTGATGATGCCTTTATAGCATCTATTGATACTACAGGTAATTTTGCTGTTAAGAGAAAGATTGCATCTGGAACTTTATCTGAAAGATTAACAGATATGTTAATCATTGGTGATAATGTATATTTCACTATGGAGACTGCTTCTGGTCCCGACTCTAAAGATATTAACTTAGCTTTTGGTAAGGCTACTATTGGTATCAATGCAATAACAATAGATTGGATAAAGGAATTAAGTAATACGGTTTATTCTTTCTTAAACACTAGCTTAACTATAGACGAATTTAATGAGTTTTATGTTACTGCAACTTGCAGACTTAAGTCTGATGATACTACTAAAGATAGTTTCTGGGTAGGTAAATTAAATGCAGAAGGTAATGTAATTTGGAATTATCGTTATCTTGCTACTGGTAGAGAATTAACCTTAGTTGATAAGGCTGTTATTGATATATTTGGTGATCTTAACGTTGCATATACAAAAGATGATCAAGTTACTAGAAAAACAACTGTAGGAACTGTTAAGATTGGTTATGACGGTACTATGAAGAAGCATAGTACAAGTGAATTTAATAAGAAGCAAATTGAAGGTATTACTGCAAATGCAATGGATGTGGATGTATCTGGTGATGTATACGTTTACGGTCAAACTCAATGGAATAGGAATGAGTTTATTTTAGATTTTGCTGATGGTGGAGCTCCTCTTACTGATCTCTCTGCTCATTATACTATTACAGATCAAAGTGCTAATAATTCTATACGTTATCTGAATGGTGTAGCAAAGATTGATGGATGTAATGTACCAGCTAATACTCAAACTACTTGGGAAAATGGTCATATTAAAGCATCTTCTTCTGAGTTAGGTACTACATTGGATGGTGACTTTACCATTCAGATGATGGTATACATTGATGGAGATTCTGGTCTTCCATTTAGTTTAAGTCAGAACCTTATGACCCTATGTCAGATTGGTAGTTCTCAGGATGCTACTGGTGGTCTTTGGTTAGGATTTGGTACAGGTCGTGGTTTAGATTTAACAATTGCTAATAGTTCAACTCAAATTGTTAATGCTACTGCTATTTCAAGTGCTTCTTCTGTAATGCTTAATAATACTTGGATTTCAGTTGCAATAACTAAGTCTGGAAATCTATTCTCATCATATGTTAATGGTGTTCTAGTAGCTAGTGGAACTATATCAAATACATCATTTGCTGGTAAGGATCTATACTTTGGTGTTGGACCTGGATTTGGTGCTGGTGTTAACGATTTTGATAAAGATACACAAGGACAATTCTTCCTTGATGATATTAAATTAAAGAATAGGGCAGTAACTCCAACTTCACCATCTGATATTAATGGACTCCCACAAGCATCTCAATTTGGTTTTGGATATTCTTGGACAGATACTGCTTGGTTTGCTGCTCAAACAAGAAGATATGAGTATGATGATTATATTGGTTTTGGTTTAAAGATTGATAAGAATGCTGATTCAGAACGGTTAGGTGATCAAGGATTACAAACAAATACTCAGATTGGATTTGCAAGAACTAATATTGATGTTGTTCCAGGATCACCTTTAACTATTGGTAGTACTGGTTTTGAATTAGCAGAAGCAGGTTTCCAATCATTAGACTTTGATGATGCTACAACAACCATGTCTCAGGACACAGAGACACTAACTTATGCTGCTGATGTTTGGAGTGCTAGAACTTCAACTGTTCCTTCTCCAGGATCTCAAAAGTTAAGGGTATCTGCTGTTGTTAAAGATAGGTACTACATTAAACCTACATCAACAACTGTCATTAATAATATACAAGAACTTACGTTAAATCAGGCATTTGATTTTACAGTTGGTGCTAAATTAGTTCTTCAAAATCCTAACGGTACGTTTATTAATAGTGGTTATATTATTAAAAAGGATAATTCTGTTAATAAAATATATCTTGCTATTATTCACAATGCTTGGACTGATGATTTAGATAATGGGGAATTAGTCACTCAACAATTCAGTGAGCAAGATAGTTATGGTATTATTGGTCCTCTTCCAAATGATATTAATGAAATTAAGAATTATGTGTTTACTGAGATTAATAACACAACTCCAGGAACATTTGATATAGATCTTGCTACTTTCGATGCACCTTCGGATATTGGTGGAACTAATAATTTAGATGATTTTGCAAAATTAAAGGAATTTGATGTAAATGATTATTCAATTAGAATAGATGAGGTTTCAGGTGGATCGACATATATTCCTGGATCTGTTGTTGATATTACATCTAGTGATATAACATTTAATACTGCTTATAGTACTTGTCAAATTACTAATTTAGCTGGTGTTCTTAAGATTACTTTAACAGCAAATCTAACAAAGATTATTCAAGTAAGTTCTGTTGCCAATACTGACGAAGTATATTGTATCACCTCTACAAGTCATTACTTACATACTGGTGAGATGATTTATATTGATGGTAACCCATCACAAGAATCTGGTGGTACTACTTACGATGAATATGATGGTGCTTTCCCAGTTGATAGTGTTATCAGTCCATTAGAATTTACATATAAGTTAAATCAAGCTGCTGTAACTTCACCTTCTGCATCAGCAGCTGCTGTTAGTGTATATGTTAAGTCTCCTGTTTTAAAAATGTATTATGGTCATCAGTATCTGTTTGACCTAAGCCATTCTTCAATGGTTGGTGGAAACTTATCCTTTGCTAAGGATAATCTTTATAAGTTGGAATATTCATTCAACTCTATTGAGAGAATTGGTATTCCTGGTGTAACTGGTCAAGGACAACCTACACCTACAGTTAAGTTGAAGATTGACGAGGATATTGTTACTAATATCTCATATTATTTCGATCCATCTAGAACTGGAGCAGATTCTCCTGTAATTGAAGGTAGTTATCTAGATGTTACAGATTCTCCTTATAAGGGTATCTTTACTATTTCAAGTACTGCTGGTGCAACTATTACTGAAGGTGCAGATATATTCAAGTTCCTTCTTGCTAATGAACCAGAAGGAAATGCAAATGTTAATCAAACAACTTATAGTACAAGTTCTCTGAAAGCAGTTGGTTCTATTGCGGATGTTCGTATAGTTAATGCTGGTGGATTCTACACTAAATTACCTATTGTTACAGATATTCAATCAACAAGAAATATTGAAAGAGTTCAAATTAATGAACCAGGTACTGAATATGCTATTGGTGTTTATAACTCTGTTCCTATTCAAGGTGATGGAGAAGGTGGTTTAGTTAGTATTCTAGTTAATGATGGGGCAGATGAAGATGGTATTACAATTCCTGGTCAAATACAAGAGGTAGTTGTTACTTCTCCAGGTAAGGCATATACTACTGCTTATGTTGATATTGAAGGAATTCCAGGTATTCTTGGACCAGGATTACAAGGATCTGGTGCAGAATTGACTGTTGTTATTCCTCCTTTTGGTACTGAGGCATCTATCTTCACCAGAGGTGATAAGGTTGGTAAGATTAAGAAACTTAAAAACAATAACTTCGGTTATGATTATCCTCATGACTATACTTTACGTCCTGAGATTACATTCCCAATAAATGCTCAGTTAACTTCTACAAGTATTCTTGAAAGTATTACTGTTACAAATCCAGGTTCTGGATATTCATTAGCACCTGCTGTAATAATTCAAGGTGGTGGTGGATATGGTGCTCAAGCTGAAGCATCTATTAAGAACGGTAGATTAGATAACATTGTTGTTAAAGATCCTGGTGCTGGATATTCTTCTACACCACAAGTTAGTTTAAGATCTTCTTTCAACTATGTTGTTAACTTAGACTTAGGTTTATTACAATTTGCTTATCCTCATGGAATACCCAATGGTGCTGAACTTTCATTAGCAGTAACTGATACTGGAGATGGTGCTGATTTCCCACTATCTGCTGGTGCTACTGGTCGTCTTAATGGAAATACTACTTATTATGCTATTTCTGGTTCAGCAAATTCACTAGAGGATGATCAATTAAAAATTGCTATCACTGAGGCTAACGCAGAACTTGGTGATGGTCTTACATTTGTCAATGCTGGTGATGGTCGTCAAAGTGTATTAACTGAGTCATTTGGTGGTGCTGCTGAAGCTAATGTTATCACATCTACTTTCTTGGAAGGTGAATTAGTTTATCAGGGGGAAACATTAGAAGTTGCTACTGCAACTGGATATGTTTCTACAAACTCTGGTTGGCAAGTTGGACCTAGAATTCTTAAGATTGTTAATCATGATGGTTTATTTGCAGAGAATGAAAGAATAACTGGTGTTATTTCTAAGTCTTCTGGTATTATTAGTGATCTTAAAGTTGCTCGTGGTGTGTTAGATATTGGATCTATCACTAAAACTACTGGTCAATTCATTGATGATGTTGGTAAGCCATCTGAAATTATTCAGAAGATTCAAGACTCTTACTATTATCAGGACTTCTCTTATGCTGTTAAGTCTGCTGTTTCTATTAGTGAGTGGAAAGAGATTCTAATCAGGAACGTTCACCCTGCATCATTTAAGGTGTTTGGTGAGTTGAACTTAAATGAATATGGTCAAATTCCTAATAAGGAGACATTCTTCCAGTTAACTAAATCAGTCGAACTTGCTCAAGAAGCAGTTGTTCCTAATATCCAAAGTTTTGCTCTAGTTGAGCCAATTTATTCAGAGTTTAATAATACTGAAGTTTTATTCCGTCAAAAGAGATTGACATCTTCTGAGAATATTCTAACTTCTGTTGTTCAACGTGTTGATAATATCGATCACTTATTTGATGGTGAGAGAATAGCATTCCCATTAACAGTTGAGGGAGGAACTGTTGTTGCTAACGCAAACCAGTTGATGATCGTTCTTAATGGTATTGTACAGAACCCAAATACAGCATTCCAAATACAAGGTGATTCTATAGTATTCTCTGAGCCACCTTCACCACCTGCTAGTGTTAAATATGCTAATCTTACTATTAGTCAGATCCAAACCTATGATTTAACATGGAATAACCAGAGTGGTATCTATCCTCTTATTGGTAATAGTCTTGTTGGTACTAGCTCACAAGCTAGATTAATTGTAACTTCAGTTACTGGAGATATTATCAGTGGATATATGGATGAAGGTACATTCATTCTTGGTGAATTATGTACAGTCTCTGCAACAGGATTCTCTGGTAATTTAGTTGATATTACAGCTGTTTCTAATATTGGATTGTATACTTATGGAGAAACAGTTACTAACCTTCAAGGTGATACTGCTAAAGTCGAACAAATTAACTTAGAAACTGGTGCAGAAACTCCAGTTTGTGATTTACGTTATGCTATTGGACCTTCTACTACTGAATTTGAAGTAGTTCCTGTCGATGGTACTGGACCACTTCCTGTTGGAACCATAGATGTAGCCGAGAATGATGGATTCAGAATCGGTGCTGAAATTATGGAAGTACTCACAGTTGTTGATGGAGCTGAATCTACAACAATAACCGTAGTTAGGGGTGTATTAGGAACTCAGGCAACTGCCCAACAAGAGGGTTCTCCAATGTATAGTACTGATATTAATGTTACTGAGGCTCTTACATTAAGTAAGACTGCTGGTACATATCAGTCTACACCAGGTCTTTATAATATTCAATTGAATGATGTTATTATTGGTGCTAAATCTGGCACTGTATCTAGAGTTACAACTGCTAGTGTGTATCAAGATCCTGTTACGGGAGAGTTTATTGGTCAGGTTGATATTTCTCCTGGATCTTCATTCTTTGGACTACTATTCAACAGAATTACATCTACATCTTATCCAAACGTAGTTATAGATGACATTTCCAAGTCTCAAATTAGTGTTGTCGATTTTGATGATAACGCAACTGCATACAACACAAACTTCCCATCAAATGAGATAGTTAGTAACTATGTTATTCCTTACAGTAATGCAGTAGGAACATTGCAGATTGGAGAAGATATTCGTAACTATAAGATAGAGTATGGTAATAATACTGGAGAATTTACTGCTGGTGAAGATGGTAGAGTTAGAAAGATATCAATGTATGATAAAGAGGGTGAAGGATTCTTCAATGCAGGTCAAATAATTAGAACTCGTGATACTAAAGCTGAAGTTATTGGATATAACCAAGCACGTGGAATTGTATACTTAGGTAAGATTGGTAGAAGTCTACCTGATGGTCAAGATTATTTTGAGTTTGATTTTGCTAATGATGCTGCAATTTCTAATACACAGAAGAAATTTGGAAGTACTTCATTACAATTAGATGGTACTGGAGATTATATTGGTGTTGCATCAACAAGTGAAATTGCTTTTGGTACAGGTGAGTATACTATTGAGTTCTGGTGCAGACCAGATACTGCTGCACTAGCAGGTTTAGCTGAAATTTATGATACTAGAACAGCTGATCCTGAAATTTCTGGAAGGATCTACTTAAATGGTGCTCAGATTCGTTATAATGTTAATGGTTCTGATATTGTAACTTCTGGTGCTACTGTTATTCCAACCAACAATACTTGGTATCATATCGCTGTAAGTAGATCTGGATCAACGGTTAAGTTATTCCTTGATGGAGTTGAAGTAGGATCTGCTACAGATAATAGTACATATGTTGCTAGACCAATTAGAATCGGAGCTACTTATTCAGCAACTAATGCATTTGCTGGATATATTGATGAGTTTAGAATTTCTAGTGTAGCAAGATATACTGGAGCATTTAATCCTCCTGCAGGTATCCATCAAGGTGATGTTGATACTAAGGTATTATTACATTTTGATAGTACTAATGGAGATAAATTTGTTGATGATTGGTCTGGTGGAGAATCATTTAGTAATGCAGAATACTTTAATAATGATCCTATTGTGGCTTCTAGACGTTATATTGGGGATCATAATTATGTTGGTGGTACTGTATCTGGTGCTGTTATTATCCAGCAAGGTATAATATCAAAGGATGTAACTGATGCTACCTATAATGGTTCGACTGGAGACTTGGTATTAACCATAGGATCTCATAGTTATACAACATCAAATACAATTAAGATTGCTCATAATTCATTAACATTCACTTGTGATATGGATAACAATGCTACTCAGCATACTTATCCACGTATAACTGACCCTGTATATGATACTGCAATTGCAATTACTGCAGTAACTGCTACTACAATTACAGTTAATGTTGGTGTAGCAATTCAACAAGGATTTGCTAAGAATAGCCACAGATACAATAATGCTGGTCAATTAATTCTTAAGAACTTAGAATTTATTGCGAAAGAAGTTGTATACATGATTAATCATAGATTCCCTAACTTTACTGTTATTGGAGGAGATGCTAATTGTGAAGATGATGTTAAAGATATCTGTAGATCAATTGTAGCAGATATGCGTAATGGTGGTAATGATAAGACTTGGCTTGCTACTTCATACTATATCGATAGAGCTGACACAGCAAATGTAAAACTACTTAATATTGAGACAGAGGTTAGAGAAACTATCTGGGCTTATAATAAACTTGATCAAATGTTAGAGTTTATTGTTACTAACAGTGAGTGGAAACCAGTTGGTGATCATGGATTAAAACAATACACTGACACATCTATTACTGATTCTTCCACAACTTCATTCACTTATAAGACACCTACTGGTGCAACTTATGATGCAGACACTGGAGATCTAACACTTACTGACGTTGGTCATGGATTAGTTGGTAGAAGAGCAGTAACAGTAGAGGCTGGTACATCATATAATGCTGAAACTGGAATTCTTTCAGTAACATCTGCAAGTCATCTATTCCAAAATGGTGACAAGGTAATGCTTGAGAAAGAGTCATTGACCTTTACTTGTGATATGGATGGTCATAAGACTGAGCATAAGTATCCAAGAGCATCAGATCCAGCACTTGCTGGTTGGTTAACTGTTAGCAATTCACAAACAAATACTTTTGATCTTGATGTTGGTAAGTCACCTCTATTAGTCTTCAATCCTACTGGTGGATCTTATGATGCATCGACTGGTCATATGAAGTTGCAAATAGGTGATAATATATTAACTCCAGGAACTAATATTAAGGTTGCACCCAATTCAATTTACTTTAAATGTACAAGTGATGGATTGCAGGCTGTTAAGAAATATCCTAGAACTACAGACCCAATTGCAGGTAAGCCAACCCCAATTGCATATGATGGTGAGCAATTAAGTGCATCATTTGCTAACTATACACCTACAACAGGTGTAATGAGGATTACTGCTGGTAAGACATTCACTCCTCTTGATGCAACATATAATGCTGTTAATGGAATGATGAATTTAACCATCCCTGATCATGGAATGGTTGCTGGTGATACTGTGAGATTGGAAGATGGTGCTATAACATTCACATGTGGTATGGATGATCATTATAGTACTCATGCATATCCTAGAACTACTGATCCTAAGAGAGGACTTCAGTTATCTATTACTAATGTTCAGACTCATTCATTCTCAGTTAATGTTGGTATCTCACCTAAAGTTCAGTTAACACCTAATAATGGTTCTTATGATCCATCTACAGGTTTAATGACTTTAGAATTTAATACTGCTCATGGATTAACTGCTGGTACAAGTATTAAGATTGCAAAAGAATCATTAACATTTAGTTGTGGATTTGGTGGTGCTTCTGGCGATGCTGCTAAGAAGTCTTATCCAAGATCTACTGACCCATTCTATGATACTGCAGTCAAGATTGAATCAGCAACTACTAATGCTATTACTGTTAAAATTCTAGAGAACGTTCCTTCAACTAACACTGATACTCATACTTGGGTTGGTGCTACAACTGGATGTATACACACTGGTGGTGATTATGAGCATATCTTCCATAGTGCTCTTACTAATGGTGTTGTTTGGAATAAGCATGGTCTTGTTAATGGAGATAGAATTAAGATTGCTACCAATTCATTAACATTTACATGTCAGTTAGATAATCAAATAACTGAACATTCATATCCTAGAGCAACTGATCCTTATAATGGAAGATGGTTGGCAGTATCTAATGTAGGTGCTAATACATTTGATGTTAATGTTGGAATTTCTCCTGATACTTCATCACATATATTCAAATCAGCTTATTTAAATGGAATTACTAAGAGAGATGGAAGTATAACTCTTGATGTTGGTAAGTCACCTAGAGTTGGATATGATGTTGCTGGTGCGACATATGATCCTCTTACTGGTGATATGGTTCTTAATGTTGGAATTCATAATCTTCTAGAGAATCAAACGATACAAATTGCTGATAATGGATTATCATTTACATGTGCTATGGATGGTAATGCAACCACACATAGTTATCCTAGATTAACTGATCCATCTCGTAAGCATGCACTTAATATTACTGATGTTGGTGAGACAAGTAAGACTGTAAGTGGAGCAAGTTATACACCAGCTTCAGGACAAATGAGTCTTACTGTTACTGGACATAATCTTACTCCTGCTACAACACATACACCAACTAATGCAGTTTATAACCCTGCTACTGGTGAATTAGAGTTAACGATTGTTGGTCATAGTTTTGATAATGGTGATAGGATTCTACTTGATGATGACTGCTTAACATTTACATGTGCTAAGGATAATCATCAATCACAACACACATATCCTAGAGCGAGTGATCCATCTAGTATGAAGTGGTTGTCTGTACAGAATGTACATGTAGATAGATTCACAGTTAATATTAGTAAGTCAACGGATATATCTGAGCATAGATTTATTTCTGCTACTTCAACTTGTTTGAAGAGAGCAAAAGATTCAGTTAAGTTTGATGATGATTCAATTACATTTAGATGTGATTTGGACTCTCAAGCAACTGATCACACATACCCAAGAGTAAGTGACCCTGTTCATCAACAATGGATTCCTATTACATCTTCACCAGATGCTAATACTATTGTTCTTAATGTTGGTAAGTCTTCTGATACATCAACACATGTATATCAAACTGCAACTTCTGGCGGTCTAAAAGCACAAACTGGATATATTACAGTTAATGTTGGTAAGTCACCTACTGTTTCACATAACCCATCATCAGTAACATATACACCTGGTAATGGTTCTATGGCAATGAGTATTGGAAATCATTACCTTCGTGGTGGATCTCAGCATACAGCAACTACTGCATCCTATGAGGCATCAACAGGTATTATGACCCTTAGTGTTGCTAATCATGGATTCTCTGTTGGTGATTATATTAAGATTGCAGAGAACAGCATTACATTTACATGTACTATGAATGGTAATGCAACTAATAAGCAATATCCAAGATCTACAGACCCATCATTCAATAAGTGGTTGGCAATTGTAGGAATAACAACAGATACATTCCAAGTTAATGTTGGTGCTTCACCTCTTGTAAAACATAATGTAACTACTGCAACATATGATCCTGCTACTGGTCTTATTGAAGCAACTATTGGATCTCACACTCTCGAAGTTGGTGAGCCAGTAATGCTTAAGGATTATGGATTCTCATTTACTTGTGGTCTTGATGGAGATACAATTTCTAAGTTATATCCTAGAGAAACAGGATTTATACAGAATGCTGGTGTTGCTGACCCTGCATGGAGAACTCCTGTAGTAATTACTGCTAAGAGTGCTACAACAATTACATTTAATGTTGGTACTTCATCTGATGTAACTGCTCATAACTGGACTGGTGGTACATCTTCAGAAGCAATAGTTTCTGGTGGTGATTATGACCATACATTCGTAACTGCTTCTACTAATGGAGTATACAGAACTAATGAAACCGTGATGATTGGTGAAGAGTCTATGACCTTCACATGCGACTTTAATGGTGATGGTAATACTACTGAGAAGAAATACCCTAGAGCATCAGGTTCTAACGCTCCTGGTGGTGCTGATTATGCATATAACAAACCTGTTCCTATTACATCTGTAGGAACTAATACACATACACCAACTTTAGCAACTTATGTTCCTGCTACTGGTGTTATGAACATCCAGTTGGTAAATCATGGATTCGCATTATCAACTAATCATACAGTAACTGATGCAACATTTACAGCAACAACTGGTGTAATGAAACTCACTGTTGCTGGTCATGGATTCCAAGAGGGAGATAGAATTAAACTTGGTGATGGATCTTTAAGATTTACATGTGCTAAGGATGGTAATGCAAGCAATCATGACTATCCTAGAGCATCTGATTTTGCAAGTAATAGATGGTTACCAATATTCAATGTAAGTACTAATTTCTTTGAAGTTAATATTGGTAATATGTTTGGACCAGCAGCGATTTCACATACGACTGCACATGCATTTGTATCTGCTGTTGCTAATGGATTAACCAAGGCAAATTCTTGCATCAAACTTGCAGAAAATGCATTAACATTCACATGCGGTAAGGATAGTGGTGCTAGTGAGCATTCATATCCAAGAAGAACTGACCCATCATTCGATGAGTGGTTACCACTAAGTAATGTTCTAGTAGATTCATTTGATGTTTATATTGGTAAAGCTAGTGATACATCAACTCATACATTTGTATCTGCTGTTGCTGGTAGTCTTCATAGTCAAACTGGTGTTATTAATTTGAATGTTGGTATATCAACTGACACAACTACTCATAATTATGTTGCTGCAACTAAGTTAACACCCACTAATGCTGCTTACAACCCAACTACAGGTGTCATGACTATCACTGTCAATGATCACAATATGGCAAATGGTGAGCAAGTTATGATTGATGATGGTGCTATTAAGTTAAGTTGTGCATTTGGTGGTGCATCTGGTGGTGCTGCAGAGAAGGATTATCCTAGAGCATCTGACCCTGCTAGTGGTAGATGGTTAACTGTTTCTAATGTTTCTACCAATTCATTTGATGTACAAGTATTAGATGTAGTACCTTCTACAAACACTGATGCACATTCATTCGTATCTGCTGTTTCTAATAGTATTACTAGAGGTATCTTAAGAACTGGTGGTAATCACAGTCATACATTTGCTAAGGCAAGAAAGAATGCTGTAATCGCTGGTGGTATCTATAGACATGAGTTTGTTTCTCCTAGTGCATATACAGTAACTGATGGTGCTTACAACCCAACTACAGGTGTGATGACCCTTACAATTCCTAATCATGGATTTGAATCTGGTGATTATATTATGATGGATGATGATTCCATAGTCTTTAATTGTAGTTTTGGTGGTAGTGCAACAGATAAGTCATATCCAAGATCATCTGACCCAATTAGCGGTAAGTATGTACCTATAGGTAATGTAACTACTGATACATTTACTATTCAGGTATTAGATTCTACACCTTCCACTAATACTGATGCCCATACATTTGTATCTGCATCTACTGGTGGTGTTCATAGAGCAGTACTTCATACAGGTGGTGTTTATAATCATACATTCAAATCTGCTACTATTAATGGAATATACAATCAGGGTCAGGCAATAGAAATTCTACCTGATGCACTTAAGTTTACTTGTGATATGGATGGTGCAGAAACTAATCACCCATACCCTCGTAAGACAGATCCAGCATACAAGTCTTCATTACCTATTACTCATTACACTGCTGATACATTTACTGTAAATGTAGGTAGTACTACTTTTGGTGATAATAGAAATTATACTTCATATACACCTTCCTTTGCTACATACGATCCTTCTACTGGTATATTAATATTAACTATTGAGGGACATCCATTAACTTCAGATGATTATATCACCTTAGATGATAATGCATTGAAATTTACATGTTTAATGGATAATAATCAGACTACTAAGTCTTATCCACGTCCAGGACATGATGTTCGTGCAGCAAGAAGGAAACTTAAGGTTCTTGGAACCACGGTCAATACAATAAGTCTTAATGTAGGTGCTGCACAAGCAAACCAAACATTTACACCTTCTGATGCATCTTATGATGCTGAGACTGGTGAGATGACCTTAACAATTGGTCAGCATGGTATGAGAGTTGGAGCAAACGTTACTATTGCAAATGGTAGTTTAAGATTCACATGTGGAATGGATGGCAACACTGCTAATAAGGATTATCCTCGTGCAACAGATCCATATGGAGATCTTAAGTCTATTCCAATTACTCATGTAGGTCATACACACGGAACAGTAACAAATGCTGTGTATACTCCTGCATCTGGTTTGATGGTTCTAACCGTACCTGCACATGGATACTCTAATGGAGATTATATTCAGATTGCTGATGAATCATTAACACTAAGATGTTTGCTTGATGGTAATAGTACTGATCACTCATATCCAAGATCTACTGATTATCCTTCAGGAAGATGGTTACCAATCTCAAATAAGACAAATGATACATTCGAGGTTAATGTTGGAGTTTCACCTGATACTACAACACATGTATTCCAGAAAGCTGCTACTAAGGGTATTAGAAGACAGAGTGGTGTAATAACAGTTAATGTTGGTAAATCACCTGTTAAGGGATATGATGTAACTGATGCATCCTTTGTTCCTGGAACTGGAGCTCTAACTGTTACCATAGGTAACCATAGTTTAACTACAGGTACAGCAGTTAGAATTGCTAATAATTCACTTGTATTCCGTTGCGATCAAGATGGTCAAGGTTCTGATCACTCATATCCTCGTGCAAATGGTCAGGGTGGTGCATCTGGTAATGACCCTGCATGGAATACAGCAGTCAATATTACTGCTGTAACTCCAACATCAATTACTCTTGATGTAGGAACCTCAAGTAATACAACAACTCATGTATTCCAGAATGCGAATAATACATATTCACCTACTAATGCTTCTTACAATCCAAGTACAGGTGTTATGACATTAACCCTTGCTAACCACGGATTTGTTAATGGTGAGCATGTTAAGATTTCTGATGGTGGATTGAAGTTTACTTGTGCTCATGACGATTATGCAACAACTCATGCATATCCACGTTCTACTGACCCTGTAAGTAATAAGTGGATCCCAATTTCTAATGTACAGACTAATACATTTGATATACAGGTATTGGATGTAGTTCCTTCTACTAATATAACCGCACATACTTTCCATTCTGTAGTTGCTAATTGTCTTACTAGATCAGTTATTACTACTGGTGGTGATTATACACATACATTTGTAGGTAACCAAGGTTCTAATACTGTTTCATATACTCCACAAGCATCACATACATTCGTATCTTGTGATGCTGGAGCAGTTAAGCACCAATTAACAATACACGATTTTGCACAAACAACTGCAAATGGAATTAAGGTTCTTAATTATAATACATCCGATTGTACTGATGTACAAACAACTATAGAGAACTTAATTAGTATTGTTACAGATACTTTAGATGCTGCACTACAAAATCCACCTCTTGATTATCTTGGTAGTCTTGTTAGATATTCACCTCCACATGAATTCCTTGGTGGTAGAATATACTCTTACTATGAAGAAGAGTTCCCAATTAATTGGCATGATGGTACAGAAGATATCATGTTTACTAATCAGATTGGTCCTGCAGGTAAGTACAGATTTGTAGATGCTGCCAATTTAGTTCAGTTAAATGCTGGTCCTATTGTAGATAAAGCATCAAACGATATGCTTACTTTATATCCAGATCTTGCTTTGGATATGCCTAGAAACTTTGATGGAAGTGGTGCTGGTACATTACAATGTAAGACTGACTTAGCGTTAATTCTTCAAGAATTCATTAAGGATCTTAGGGATGGTGGTAATTTCAATACTGTGAATGTTGCTAAGAGATATCTTGGTAGTAATGATATTCTATTACACATTCGCTTACAGGCATTCCAATCTGCATATGCTCATGAGCGTCTTGCATATTACATGAAGCAAGCAGTTAATGGTGATTTAACAACAGGTAATACTGATAAGATCGTTGTTGGTGCTTGGGGTATTACTCAATCTAATTCAGCATCATTCACTCCAACTGGAGCAACTTATGAGCCAACAACAGGTGACTTAGTGTTAACTATTGGTTCTCATACCTTAGTTAAAGGTAGAATGATAAGAATCGCAACTGATGGATTAACATTCACTTGTGCTCTTGCTGGTGGTAACCACACATATCCTAGAATTACAGACCCTGTATATCTACAGAATATTGAGATTACTGATGTAACAGCTACCACAATTACTGTTAATGTTGGAATTTCTTCTAACACTTCATTACATACATTCGTATCTTCTGTTACTGATTCAGTAACTGCTCCTGGAGATTGTACAAACGTTACTACTGCTATTGATAACTTAGTAACTATTGCAAACGATATCATTGCTCCTACAAATGCTGATTTTGCAATTGCTGCTGATAGACTTTACTTTAATAGAGATGGTATTGCGGATGAGATTACTGCTCTAACACGAGTAGAGTTTACTTACATGTTAGATACCTCTCAACAGTTTGCATTCTCTTATCCAGAACCAGGTGGAGAAACTACATGTGCTAGAGACTTGAAACTCATTATATTGGGTATTATTTCTGACTTGCAGACTGGTGGTAATAATAGTACTGTTGCTGCAATGGAATACTACTTATCTTCTGCGATGCAAGTCATTAACGTTGAAGATGAACTTCTAGCAACAGTTTATGCTATAGAGCAATTAGGATGGTTATGTGAGCATGCTGCTAAAGGTGAGTTAAGAGTTAAAGGTGGATCATCAGTTCCTCCTCTTTATGCTTACCTACATTCAGCTGATACTCCATATAGTGATAGTGAAACACCTACTGATATGTCAGTAGTTGGAACTAGAATTAAAGAATTGGTTAATACCGCAATTAATATTCTCGTTCCAGGTAAGAGACCTATGAGAGGTGCTGCTAAGAACTTAATTTTCAATAGAGGATACTATAAAGAAGAAATTACAACTCTAGTTAATGCACAGTTTGGTACTAATACTTGGTTATACAATGATTGGGTTGATAGTATTATTACTAACATGAGTCACGATTTGTTAACTACAGATATTAGTGATTCTATTATTGCTCATGATATATCAATTGAAAGTGTTATTGGAAGATTTGAAGTTGGTGAATTAATCACTTCAGATAAAGGAACTGCTAAAGTTTTAGAATATAATTCAGAAACTAACTTATTAATTGTTGGTGAATTTGTGGGAACTCCTTGGGGATCTAATACTTCATTAACTGGAACAAAATCTAGTGCATTAGCAACTGTTTCTGTCAATGGTGTTGGTAGTAGTTACACTTGGTTTAATTCACCAGGTAATGTAAGGACAATAAATTTTGCTAAAAATATTACATCAAATATTTCTGGTCAAGTTTCTGGTATTAACTTATTCACAAATCCAGAATTGTTTGTACCTAATTGGACAGGTACTGGAGTTGGATTTAGTGATAACTTTACAGTTGCACCAGACAATACCAGTACTGCAACTAAATTAATTTCTAGTAATACTGGTGGTGAGCATACTGTTGATAGATTATATAACTTAACTGCATTTGATACATGGGATGATGGTGGTATTACGTTTGACGATACTACAAATAGTTTTGATGAAGGTGGTTCTGGTACTGGTGATGATCAGCAATATACATTCTCATGCTTCTTTAAGAAGGCAGAATATGAGCAAGTAAGATTCCATATCATACTTGATGATGGAACTGCTGGAGAACAAAGTATATTCTTTGATCTTAATATGAATACTGGTAACACAGGTACTTTGTTTATACCTCAAGGTGGTATATCAGGTGATGCTTATGGTGCTGTTCCTTATGGTGGCGGTTGGTATAGAGCATATGTTACAACAACATTCTCATTTGGATTTACTGAACTTAAGGCTAGAATTAACGTAGCAAATGAAAATAATCAGATATCATATACTGGTGATGGGAGTAAGGGTGTTTATGCTTGGGGTTCAAAACTTTCTAAGGGTACGTTAGATCCATATACTTCTGCTTCTGATGGAATATTCTATGCTGATGGTGAGTTTAATATTAAGAGATACGCATTAGATAGATTGGAAGAATATATCATTGCTGCAATGACTGATGGTCTTACAAGTCCATCTCCTGAAGCAGGATATTTAAAATTCTTCTCTGCTGATGCTGCTGGATATTATGATATTAGATCTGTAAGTAGAGTTGTACGTGATAATCTTAAATTACTCAGTGAGCAATTAGCAGTTGATACTTATTATACTACTGTTACAGTTAACAATGGAATTACAATTCCTACTTACACATATGGTACTAGAGAATTGCCAGTTGGATTAGGTGGTGGATTAAAACCTTCGGATTACTTATATGGTACTGCTAGTGATAGTTACGCTGAATTAGAAACTATTGTTCCTAACAAAGGTGAGATTGTTAAGATCTATCAGAGATTCCGTTTTGATGGTGATGTGGTTGATGGTCCTTGGGTCATGAACGAGACAGTTGCTAAGAATGGTGACGCAACCGTTACTGGTGTTATATACGCAATTCATGAGGATGAGAACTTTAGTTACATGGATATTGAAGTTACTGGTAATCCTTGGGCTATCACTGATTATGTTGTTGGTTCTACAAATAACACAACAGCACAGATTAGTTTGATAGAGGATCGTATACAAATTATCGATCTTGATGGTGAGTTTGATGCAACAGTACCATTTAAAGGATATACCAGTGGCGGTACTGCTACTCCTACTAGCTTCCTTAGAAATGAGGCTGCTATACTTAATAATACTGGTGGTACTTTAACGGTTGATACTGAGACTCTTGTTGGTTCATTTGAAAAAACTTCTGTTGTTTATCCAGAAACTTCCAGACAATTTGTTACTGTAAGTAAATATAATGGTTTAGATGTTGGTGTTGGTGACAGAATCGCATCAAATGGATATGTCAGAATTGGTATTTCTATTATTAGTGATCTAAATCAATTTAGTGTTGGTAACAGACTTTATAAAGTTGTTGGTGGTGTTGCTGATCAAAATAATTATGCAATTATTACTGAGGTTGATATAGATAACAACTTCCTTTATATCGCTGATTACCAAGGAGATAATCTTACAAATGGTGATCTCGTAGGTGACTATGGTCTTGGTGGTAACTTCCCTGTAGGTTACGCATCAGTAATTACTAGAGTTGAAACTCCTGGTGCTGGTGCTGCATTAGTACAAGACATACGTCCAGATGGTCAGTACAAGAGATTGTATTTAAGTGATATTATAGGATCATTTGATCTTAAGGATTCTGTTATTGGACCTGGAGATTATAAGGCAGCAGTTCAAGCTAAAGTTGATCTTAATGCACGTGTTAAGAGAGCATTCAAAGGATTTGATGGAGTACAAGATACATTCAATCTAACGATTGATAATGGTGTTAATTACCTCCCAGATCCTGAAGGACATCTTCTTGTATACGTCAATGGTATTCTACAACCTCCAGGTGGTACTAACGCATATACAGCGTTCTCTAACCAGATTCAATTCACTGAAGCACCAGAGATAGGTGCATCATTCACAGGATTCTACGTTGGTAAGTTAAGACAGTTAGATGATATCTCCTTCGAGTTTGACTCTTTACGTCAGTCATTCAACCTTAAGCGTAATGATGTATTCTACTCACTAACGCTAACAGAAGGTGTCCAGTCTTCTACAATACGTCCAGAAAATAATATTATTGTTTCACTTAACGGTGTTGTACAGGAGCCAGGCGTAGGTTTCGAGATCGTTGGTTCTAGAATAATCTTCTCTGAGATTCCTCGTGTGGGATCAACATTCGTTGCCTTCTCCTACGTTGGTTCTGAGGCAGACGTTGATGCTGCTGAGGTCGTACCACCTATCGAACCAGGTGACTTTATTGACATCCAAGGTGAGACCGCAGACAGAGAAGTTGCTGTTATTGAGTCTTCCAACTCTCTAATTACTTTCGACTATCTTGGTTCTGTATTCGGACAAAATGCTAAGGCATCTGCAAATCTAACTGCAGGGTTTATTAATGATGTTCAGGTAACATCTGGTGGTTCTGGATATACAGCTAGACCGAATGTTAGAATCGATTCTATATCTGGATTTGATGGAAACATCAGAGCATTGATCGGGGTTGCAGGTGTTGAAATGAATAATGCTGGATCTGGATATAAGGATCCAAAAATTGAAGTTGAAACAACTGTTCCTCTTGATTGGAATGCACCTAATCTTGCAGATTATGGTGAAGAAGAGGTAGACCCCGAAACACCATAAATAACTAAAAATGTAGCGAGTAATGGCCAAACAATCACTAAATCTTGGTACGGTAGCTAATGATAACACAGGGGATACCCTGCGTGGTGGAGGCGACAAGATAAACGATAATTTTAATGAAGTATATTCTGCTATTGGTAATGGTACTAATATAACTGTTGATGTTACTAACCCTGCAGTGGGGCAGGTATTGAGGTACAATGGATCTCTATTCGCTCCATCTGATTATGCTAATTTAACATCATCAATGGATGTTAATGGAAACTCTATAGTTTCTTCTAGTGGTGGAGATATTAATATTGCATGCAATGGTACTGGTAACCTGACACTTGGTGTAGGTGGTATTAATAATACTTTTAATGGTACTGATGGCGTTATTGATATGCCAACAAAGGTTAAGTATAAGAATGAATTTTCCGCATTAGGAAATGCTCCTTCTGCTGCATCTTACGGAGGTTATTTTTTCACTGTTGATGGTGATGATAATCCTTATGTGAATATTAATATTACTACTGGTGGTGTTGGAGATGTTAGAGCAAAGATAGCAACTGAATATTCTAGTATTGATTTATTAGGGGATGTAGATACTACAACTGCAGCTCCTACAAACTTACAAGTTTTAAAGTGGAGTGCATCTGCAAGTAAATGGACTCCTCAAGATGATGAATCTGGTCTTTCATCATTGAACACATGGGCAGTTATTGATGGTGATACTGGATCTACAACAGCAAATGCACAAGCAGATACGTTAACTATTGCTGGTGGAACTAATATAACAACGACAGTTGTTGGTGATACCTTAACAGTAGATTTTAGTGGTACTTTAACTACTACTTTAGCAGCATTATCTGATACTGATTTATCTACAGTAGTTCAAGGGGATTCATTATTCTATAATGGTACTAATTGGATTCCTACTAGGAGTCCAATTACCTGGTGGGAATTGAATGCTAATGGTGCATCAGACTACACATTTAATGGACCTGGATTTGCATCTGCTACTGCTGACGCAACTCTTTATGTTATGAGGGGTCAAACATATGCTTTTGACAATACTGTTCAAGCAACTGCACACCCATTTAGAATTCAAAGTACTCAAGGTTTGACAGGAACTCCTTATACTACAGGACAGACTGGTAGTGGAACAGGTGTTCTTTATTGGACAGTTCCTATGGGTTCACCTAGTACTCTTTATTATCAATGTACACTCCATGCAGCGATGCAAGGAACTATTAACGTAGTTGGTTAGTAAGATATGGCAAGAACTGTTCCTGGATCTGGTGCTGTAATTGAACCTATATTTGACGAAAAATTTGGTGTTCGTGCAATACAAGTAGTTGATGGTGGTATAGGTTATGATGTAACCAATCCTCCACGATTGACTGTTACTGGATGTGGTACTCCGACTCAGGAAGCACTTCTATATCCAATTATTGATGAGTTATCTGGAAGGATAGTTCATGTTAGAGTTTTAGAAAGAGGTCTTGGATACGACCCTCTTAGATTGCAGATAATACCTACACAAGACACACCAACTGTCGTTCGTTCTTTTGATATCAATAGGATATGGCAGTCACATCCCAATTCACCCACATCTGGTTTATTCACTTCCGATAGTGACAGACTGAGAATACAAAGTGATAATCATCCAAAACCAACACCACTATTAGCAGAGAGAGCTCCTGGTGGTGGATCTGGTGGTACTCTTGCTCAGTATACACCTTCAGCAATTAACTACAATCCTACTACTGGTTTAATGGAAATGACCATTGGTAGTCATAGTTATACTACAGGTGATAGCATTAAAATTGGAACTGATTCATTAACATTTACTTGTGCGTTAGATGATCATGGAACCGATCATACATATCCTCGTGCAACTGATCCAGTAGCAGGTGTTGCTATACCAATTCTTTCTACAACATCTACAACTATTACAGTACAAGTACTGGGTGTTGCTCCTGCAACTAATACCAGTGCTCATACCTTTAAGTCTGCTACTTTTGGTGCAGTTAGTAGTGGTGGATCATTAGTAGATCGTTCATTTGATCAAACTTACATTTATAGGGGTGGTAAAGATGCTCCGAATCCTGATGCTAGAGAAGAGCAACTTAATAAGGCATTAGGTCTATTGGCAAATGGAGTTCAACTTCATACTCCAGAATGGGGTCAAGCTGGCAATCCTACTCCTGGATTTTCAATTGATTCAGTTAAACATTCGCATATTAAAAGTAATACTTCTTCTGATGCAGTAATAGATGGTAACACTTATTACTATCAATCATCTAGATTGATTTCTGAGTTTGCTGAACATAATGGTGTGTTTGATTGGGGTAAGATTAGACCTTTTACTTGGAATATAAAAACAGAATTTGACAACTTGATGTTTGAGGTTGGTAGTGTTGATGAAACTTTAGGTGTAGTTGAGATTGGTAGGACTATAGATGCTATAGCTACCACTGCTAAAGCAGAAATTGCGAAGATTGTAAGAAATAATTTAGGAAGTATAACCCACATTTATGTTAGAAATATAAGAGGGTCTGATGAATTTGCTGAGAATAATGTTGTTTTGGGATCTACTGGATTTAGTTTTAAAATATTAGAACCACCAACAGAGTTAACTAACGGTATTTTTTATATTGATTTTGGTCCAGATGCTACAGAGTTTGGTCCTTTTGTTGATGGTCAATATTACTTTGCACCAGAAAATATTAAGGTGCAAAGAAATTATTTAATTATTTGGAATCAGACCGATTCAACTAATCAACCTTCTGGGAATCATCCTCATGGACATCCTATGCAGTTTAGTACCACACAGGATGGGTTGTTAAATGGTGGTAGTTTATATTATAAGAGTACGGGAGTAACAGAAGCACCATCTACAGATTATGAAAATGAGTTTAAACCTCTATTCATAATGAATGGTGATGAGAATAGTAGAATTTATTATTACTGTAAGTATCACAGATATATGTCTGGGTATGAAGGTCATGAAGGATATATGACTTTGGATCTAGAAATAGATGATGATCCTTTACCTAATGATTATTATATTACAGACTATTATCAGAGTGATGATAGTGATCCTAATACGATAAATTATTCACGGCATGCTGATGGTCATTCTAAAATATTAGGAATGGCATTTGATGGATATCCAATTTATGGACCTTATGGATATGATTTAAGTGGTACTAGTGTTTTAGATACTATCCCAGTTTTATCTGAATATGCTGGTCTTTTCTTCCAGGTTGGTAATGGTTACCCAACTTCAAATAACGATCCTGCACAAACTGGTACTGGTTGTATTGTTGATGTAGTTACAATTGGTACTTATCAGCCTGGTGGTATTCTTACAATTAGGATAGCTGAAGGTGGAAGTGGATATGCTATTGGTGATAAAATTAGAATCCTTCATAAGTATGATGGAGCATTGGTATCTGGATATTCGCATAGTTCTTGGAATGCTAATCCAGATAGAACTGAAGGAGTATATGGTGAAGTTGGTACTGCGTCTGAATTCACAATTCCAGCTTCATGGACTTCTGCTAATGGTGTTGGTGGTAAACCTAAAGTTACTGTTGCTGCTGATGGTTCTATAAGTGGTTTTACTATGGGTGGCAATGGACCTGAGGCAATACCTGGACCAGATGGTAATATGGGATATAATTATGTCGAAGATGAGGAGTTTACTATTCCTGGTAATTACATTGGTGGATCTACTCCTGCAGGTGATATACTAGTCAGAGTTGCTTGGGCTACTGATGATGATAGTGGAGTTGCTGAAATTACTTCTGTAGGTACTGGTCTTAAAAGAGAAGTTACTGGATTTAGATACAGAGTAGGTGATGAATTAGCTGGTGCTAGACCTGATGTAGTTACTCCAGAAACTATAACTTATGTTGTAACAGTTGCTAATGGTGAGTTTAATATTGGTGGTAGTACTGTTCCTTTCTTAAGTTTATGGAGAGGAAAGACATATGTATTCCAACAGAATGATTCTAGTAATGATAATGAACAGTTATTAATATCTACTACTGATGATGGATGGCATGCTGGCACTCCACCAGATACAACATATCTTTTTGAAGGACCAGGTATTACCTATTGGTTAGAAGGATCTGAAGTAACTTATAGTGCTTATATTAGTGGGTTTAATGCTGCTACTGCAAGAGAGATAAGATTTGAAGTACCTGTAAATCTCCTCTTGCTTTGTATACCTTTGGTTATACAACTTCTGGTATTGGTATAAGAACAGTTCAAGATGGATATGTAATTGGAGATTTGGTTCAGGATTATATTTGGGATACTACTGTTGGTACTTTGGATGAGCATAATGGTAAATTCGCTGTTACTCCTGAATATCCAAATGGAACCTATGCATACTTCTTAACAGAGAATGCTAGTGGGGTTCCAACTTACCCTTATGCAATTGGACCAACAATGTATGGTACTCCTTTGTTTGAGGGTGATATTGTTCCTACTCAACCAGATACATTCCCAGCTGGTGCAGCAGGAGATATTGTATTGAATACTGATGGTACTGTCAGTTATGTTAAGATGACCAAAAAAGGTGATAACTATTTTGGTTCAGCAACAGCAAGAATATTAGGTGGAGAAGGTGCTGGTGCTACAGGAACACCTACTGTACAGACAATTACGGGTTTATCACTATTACAAGGTGGAAGAGATTATGCCACACCTCCAACACTTATCTTTGAAGGTGGTGGAGGTCAAGGTGCTCAAGGTGCTGCTGAGATTGATACACTTGGTAAAGTTACTAATATTAGTATTGTAGATGAGGGTGAGTATTATCAAGAACCTCCTTATATTCTTATTAATGGTGGTGGTGGAATTGGTGCTAAAGCTATAGCAAAAGTTACTCAAGGTGTTGTTACTGATATTGAAATTACAGATCCAGGTAGCGGATATATTGATCAACCGAAAGTAATATTTACAAAATTAGTTAACTTAAAACGTAAATCTAGATCTAGACAGGCATACAATTCTATTGCTGGTTTCCTTACTGGTCTTGTTAAGAATGTACAAAAGTCTGATACTGAATTGTATGTTGATTCTACTGATGCTTTCCCTGGTTCTGGTGAGTTAATCCTCAATAAAGAAACTATTGCATATACAGCTAAATCTAAAGGTAAATTCTCTGGTCTAACTAGAGGAGTTAATTTCAATTTTGATCAGAGAATTATTCTTGATTCTGGACAAATTGATGGTGATGGTAATTCAACTTATAAGTTTAATGTTAATGATAGAGTTATTAGAAAAATTGAAAGTGAAGCTAATAAAGTTGCGAAGGTATATGACTGGGATCCAACAACTAGAGAATTGTTAGTAACATTTGAAGTTGATGAATTGGCATTTATTGATGCTGGAATACCATCAACTGAAGATGCTATTGTTCAATTTGATGCTGGTCTTGCAGGATCTGCCCCAGGTGGGTTTAATCCTCATGTTCTCTTAGATGTAGATTCTACTGAAGGTGTATATATTGTAGCTTTGACAGAACCAATATCTCAAGTAATAGATAAAGAATTTGAAGATAATGATGAATTGGATGGTGCTGGAGATGGAATTATAGATCTTGTTAACTCAGGAACTGATTATGAAAATCAAATAAATCTTGATGGTGGTATTCATACTTCATTATATGGTATTGAAGAAACTCAAGGTGGTCAGAATACAACTTTATTCCAAGTTGGTGATCAGGTTAAAGATGGTAGTTTGCCATTTAAGTATGCTACAGTTAGTGATGCAGGTACTTTAACTGATGGTGTTCCACATGCTGCACTCATAAATTTATATCTAGATCCTAATCTTTCTAATGGATTGAGTTTCGGTGTTAACGAAATTGTTACTGGATCTGTTTCTGGTGTTAGAGCAAATGTAGTTTCTTGGGATCCAGTTAATACCATACTTACAGTTCAGGATATAACTCCATTTAATACTGGTGATGTTAATGTAGGTATAGGTGGATATTTGTATGAGTTTTCACATGATAGTACTGTAGTTGATTTTGTAATTCAAAGTCCAGGTACTAACTATACAGCAGTTCCAACAGTAACAGTTGAGAATATTGGTGATATACAATGTCAAGCAACTGTTAATTTAACATCTGCTCAAGACCAAGTTGCTTCATGCACCATTACTAATGGTGGTTATGGAATCGTTGCATCGGTTGATAATACATATAACACACACCCAACAGTAACTTTTGTTAATGCTGTAGGAGATTCTACTGGAAATGGAGCAGCTGCTGCAGTAATTTTGGGTGGAGAAGACATCATGGGTAATAGCGGTGCTACTTACAGACTCAAGAGAATTGAGTATTCTGCACAACTCCGTTCGTAATACACATAAATAAACAAGAGGACAATAGTCACTAGGAAATGGCAGCTCTATTAACTGATCAATTTAGAATATTTTCGGCACAGAAATTCATAAAAGCTCTTGAAGGTCCAGATGCGACTCAAAGTGATGATGCTGCTGGAACTTCTCGTGATCGCATATACTTATTCATTGGAAGACCGCAAAGTTGGGACAATGAAAACTCACCACCGCAAGCAGTAGATTCTTTCGCAGAATTTTCTGGATCATATGATGATATGATATCCCTTAAAAGGGTTCTTGCTGCGGATACGGTTCAGGTTGCTCGTAGGATTGACTGGGTTTCACCAGAACAAACTACTGGTGGATTAGGTTTTACCTATGACATGTACAGACATGACTATTCTCCTAGTAGAACTGCTGCCTCTGGTGCTACTAAACTATATGATTCTGATTTTTACGTTGTAAATTCCCAGTATCAAGTTTATAAGTGCATCTATAACGGAACTTCCCCTAGTGATCCTAACGGAAAACCCTCTACAGTTGAACCTACTGGTACTAGTACCTCTATTGTTACAACTGGTGATGGATATCGTTGGAAGTATATGTATACTATTCCAGTTGCATCTGTTCTTAAGTTCTTTAGTAATGACTATATGCCAGTCTTTACTAATGACGCAGTGAAAACTAACGCAGTTGAGGGTGAAATTGACACTATTGTTATTACTGCTGCTGGTGCTGGTTACAACAACGGCACTTACGATAACGTCGCCATTAATGGTGATGGAACTGGTGGTAGGGTTAGTATTGTTGTTGATGGTGGTAAGATCATTTCTGCTACCGTTACTTCTGGTGGTACTGGATATACCTTTGGTAAAATTTCTGTTGATAATATTACTGGTATTGGTACTGGTCAAGGCGGTCAAGTCGATGTAATTATTCCACCTCCAGGTGGTCATGGACATGATACTATTGTTGAACTTGGTGCATTCCGAGTTATGATCAACGCCAAACTCTCTTATGATGAGGGTGCTGGTGACTTCCCTATTGATAATGACTATCGTCGTATTGGTTTAATCACCAATCCACTTAAGTTTGGTACAACTGAGTTGATTGCTGATTTAACGGTTTCTGCTACTAAAGCAGTTATCTTTGCACCAACATTCCAGGGTAACTACGTTCCTGATGAAATCATTACTCAGACACGTGTTGTTGGTGGTACAAACGTTACCTCTCGTGCAAGAGTTATTTCATGGAATGCTACAACAAAAGTTCTGAAATATTATCAGAATGCTGTTGATGGTATTTTCCCTGAAGTTACAGGTACTCAAAACGAATTTGATGGATCTAATGTTATTAGTGGATCAACTTCGGGTGCTGCTGGACAACCAGACGTTAACTTCCCTGCTGTACCAAATACTTCTTCTAGAACTATTAACAATACTGAATATGATCTTGGTATGAAATTTAACTCTGGATATGCTAAACCAGAGATTAAGTCAAATAGCGGTCAGGTTGTTTACATAGATAATAGAAGATCAATCAGTCGTGCAAACGACCAAGTAGAAGACATTAAAATCGTAATCGAGTTCTAACCCGAATGGCACAAAATACTAACCTAAACGTAACACCGTATTACGACGACTTTGATAAAGATAAGAATTTTTATCGAGTGCTGTTCCGTCCTGGATTTCCTATACAGGCAAGGGCACTTACGACAATGCAGAGTATTCTGCAGAATCAGATTGAGTCTATGGGAACTGCAACCTTCAAAGAAGGTGCAATGGTTATTCCAGGACAGGTTGGTTATGACTTAAATGTACAAGCAATATTGATCCAAGAGTCATTCCTTGGTAGTGAAGTTGAAACGTATAGAGAACAGTTAGACGGAACTATTATTGAAGGTTTGACAACAGGTGTTAGAGCAAAAGTACTTTATAGTATTTCTGCAACTGAGTCAGAGAAAGGTTATATCACGTTATATGTTAAGTATATTGATTCTGGTGATACTACATCATCAACATCATCTAAGACTTTCCAAATTAATGAGCAGTTGATTGCTGATAAAGAGATTACATTTGGATCAACTCTTATTGAAATTGGTACTCCATTCGCACAGTTACTTCCAGTAAATGCTACTGAGGTTGGATCTGCTGCTTATATTAGTGAAGGTGTTTATTATATTAGAGGGCATTTTATAAATGTTCCAACTGCATATTTACTATTAGATCAGTATGGTAATAATCCATCTTATAGGGTTGGTTTAGAAGTTTTAGAATCTATTATAACTCCAGAAGATGATGAGAGTTTGAATGATAATGCTGCTGGTACTTCAAACTATTCCGCACCAGGTGGTCATAGATTTAGAATTAAGACACAATTTGTTAAGAGATTAATCAGTGATGATGCTGATAAAGATTTCATAGAACTATTAAGAATTAATAAGAGTAGAGTAGAGAATTTTGTTAACAGAACTGCATATAGTGAATTAGAAAGATCAATGGCTCGTCGTACATACGAGGAGTCTGGAGACTATGTAATTGATACTTTTGATGTAAAGGTTAGGGAACATCTTAATGATGGATTTAATAATGGTGTGTATGCTTTAAATGATACTTCTGCTGATGGTAATTTAGCTAATGAAGGAAAACTTGCTATTGAAGTTTCTCCAGGTAAAGCATATGTTAAAGGATATCGTACAGAATTTATTTCACCACAGTATGTTGATGTAGATAAGCCTAGAGATTTTGACATGAGTAATAACTCAATTGTCAATTTCAACTTAGGTAACTTTGTAAAAGTCTATGATGTCTTTGGATGGCCAGAGATTTCTGGTGACGGTGTTACTGATGGGTATCAGACAATAGATCTATATGATACTTGGACTTTAAACGCTACTAATGATGAACCTAGTGGTGGTAATAAGATTGGTAGATGTAGATGTATTCAGTTACAGGCTGCCTCTACAGCAGCATCAAACTCTTCTCAATCAGGTACTGCAGCTAGTGCTGGAGTATATGATATGTGGTTTTTTGATGCTCAAATGTTTACTGCTGTTAATATTAACAATGCAGTTCATTCTGCTGTAGCATCAACTCCAGGTATTGCTGCTGGACGTAGAATTGTAGGTAAGACATCTGGTGCTACTGGTTATGTTGCAGATACTGGTAACCAAACTCATTATATTCAGTTAGAACATGTATCAGGTAAATTCACTATTGGTGAAATCCTAGAGCATGATGGTCTTAATGTTGGTACTTTAGAAGCAGCACATACTTATCAGTTAACTGATACAAGATCATCCTTTGGATATACTGGTGGTGGTGCAGTAAGATTTGGTTGTAACTGGGTACTTAATGATGTTTGGCCAATTGAATGTACTACTGTCGCTGTTGATCAAGGAAGTAATCAAGAGATTACTGGTTTCCGTACAAGATTTGAAAATGATCTAAGACCAGGTGATGTAATTACCACAACTGTTTCTGACTTTGAAGGTAAGAATACTCTTCGTATTGAAAGAGTAGATCAGACAGCTATTGGTGTAACTACATCAAATAAGAAAGCAACGGTTGCCGATGCTGATGTTATCTTTGATTATGCTGCACAGGTAGCAGAACTAGAAGTAGCATCATCGATGAATGCAGGTGCTATTACCGATGGTGATTATAGTGATGTCGTAAGGTTACGTCCTTTCGTATTCCAAAAGGATTATCAGAATGGAGAACTATCTTTTGATTTACCAGAAGATACAATGAGATCTATTACTGATGAATCATTCTTTGTATACAGAAACTTTGCATCTAAAACAGTAACCACTGGTTCTATTACATTTACAGTTCCTGAGAATGAAGCATTTGGTGCTATGTCTTCAGAGAACTTTACTCTTACTGTTGTAGCTAATGGTGGTAGTGGAACATGGTCTAATGGTCAGAATATAGATCTTGATGCTGAGGTTACTGGTGGAAACTTGACAGCAACATATGGTGCTAATAACCAGTCAATCTCTATTGGTGGATTGGGTTCAGTTTCATCTGTTACATTAACTGCTTTAGTATCTAAGAATACTGTTACTAAGAAGTTGAAGACTGCATCCAAGATGCAAGCATTAAAGGTATTTAAAACTGATCAAAAATTAGACACACAACCAACAGGACTAGAGTATAGTTCTTTATATGGTACTAGATGTCAGGATGAGGCAATCTCATTTGGTATTAATGATGTATATAATATTCATGCAATATATGAGTCTTATGATAATAATGACGCATCTTCACCATTTGTTATATTAACTGAATCTGTATTCTTTTCTGCAGGTACTCTAATAGAAGGTAAAACATCTGGAGCAAGAGGTAGAGTTATTAGTTTTGAGAACTCTGCATTAAAACTTTATTTTGTTGCATTGAATGAAAAACCATTTATTATAGGTGAAACTATTAATGGATTTGATGCTGCTGGTGGTGCACTTGCTGGTATCGTTGATGATGGTGCTGGATCAATATTCCTTGGTAGTAAAGTTATTACAGATCAGTATACTTTAGAAGCTGGTCAAAGAACTAATTATTATGATGCTTCTAGACTTACTAGATTACCATCTACTATTGCACCATCAAGAAGACTATTAATTATATTTGATTACCTATCACACGAATCTTCAGGTGATTACTTCTCTAATGAATCTTATACTGGTATAAGTTATAAAGAGATTCCTAATTATAAACTTGATGGTTCTATTAAGTATATTAGAGATCAAATTGACTTCCGTCCAGGCGTAAAAGAATTGCGTAATGGTCAAGGTACTATGGGTTCTCCATATTATGTTAACTGTACTACTTTTGACTTTGTATCTAGAGTATTCTCTACAGTCAGTGGATCTGGTGCAGCGACTGTCTTTGATATCATGCAGATCAATTCATCATTCAGAGCAGACTATACATGGTATCTACCAAGAATTGATTACCTCTATCTTTCACATGATAGTAAATTAAGAGTACAAAAAGGTGTCTCTGGTAAGTTCCTTATTCCACCAGAAAGAGTTGAGAACTCTATGCTGTTGGCTACTATAGAATATAAGCCATACGTCTTTGATCCAGAAAGAGATTGTCTTATAACTGCAGAAGTTATTCGTCGTTATACGATGAAAGATATTGGTGATTTGGAGAATCGTTTAACTAACGTTGAATACTATACATCATTATCAATGCTTGAATCTCAGGCAGATAATACTAAGACATATGATGAGAATGGATTTGATAGATTAAAGAATGGATATGTTGTTGATGACTTTACCGATCATACTATTGGGGATGTTTTAAATGCAGATTATAAGTGTTCTCTAGACTTTAGAGAAGGTCAATTACGACCTCAGCATTACACAACTAACGTTGGGCTTGTATTTAACGAATCAGATTCAACTGATGTAGTTAAGACTGAAGGTAATGTACTCATGTTACCTTTTGAAGATGAGGCTATTATTACACAGCCATATGCTTCAAGAACTGAGAACATCAACCCATTCAACGTATTCACATTCATTGGACGTATTGATCTTACTCCAGCATCTGATGACTGGGTTGATATTGAGCGTCTTCCTGCTCGTGTTGAAAACATCGAAGGAGACTTCTCATCCGTATCTAAGGATATGCAGGTTGATCAAAATGGTTTTGCTCCTATTCAGTGGGGATCTTGGCAGACTAACTGGACTGGTGAAACATTACAATCTTCATCACAACAAAGAGGTACGTCTGGTACATATGGTATTGGTCGTCAGTTAGGTCGTGCAGGTCACGGTCAGCGTCGTCAAGGTCTATTCTATCTACATGAGCGTCGTACTTATCGTGTTGTTAATAATCAGGCACGTCAAGGTGTTCGTTCTAGGGTTGTTCCTAAGATTGAGAGAAGATCATTAGGTGATACAGTTCTTTCTAGAAGTACTATTCCTTGGATTAGATCTCGTAATATAGGATTCAACGTTGATCGTATGAAGCCACGTACAAGATTCTATGCATTCTTTGATGGTGTTAACGTTACAAATAATCTTACACCTAAAGTAATTGAGATAATTAAAAACTCTACAACTGATGCTCGTACTAATGAGACTCCATTTGTTGTTGGTGAAACAGTTATAGGAGAAACCTCAAGACTGCAAATAAAGGTTGCTGCACCTGATGATGGATATAAAACTAACCCTTATGGTAAGGGTACTGAAGTTCTTCCAACATCATACTCATCACAAACAATATATTTAAATCATGATATAACTGCTATATCAGAAACTGTATCTCCAGATTACTTTGGTAATATGCAGGTTGGTGAGGTTCTAGTTGGACAAACTTCTGGTGCTAGAGCAGTTGTTAGAGATCGTCGTTTGTTAACAGATAACGTTGGTAACATCCAAGGATGTTTCTTCATACCTTCTCCTAAGAATGATGCTAACCCTCGTTGGGCTACAGGTACTAGATCCTTTAGATTTACAACTTCTGAAGAGAATAGTAAGGCATTAGGAGCAGTTGATTCATCTGCAGATACCACATACTCAGCATCTGGTACTTTACAAACTGTTCAGGAAAATGTCTTGGCAGTTAGAAACGCAGAGATTGTTAGAGATACAGTTAGTGAAGATAGAGTTGTTAGTACTACTAGAACAGAATCTAGACAGATTGGTTGGTATGACCCTCTTGCTCAATCATTTATTGTTGAGGAAGAAGGTGGTGTATTCCTTTCAAGTGTTGATCTATTCTTCAATACTAAGGATACTAACATTCCAGTTTCTATGCAAATTAGAACAATGGAAAATGGTTATCCAACAAAGACTATTCTACCATTCTCTGACATAACAGTTACACCAGATAATATTGAAATATCTGAAACTGCATCTGTTAAGACTAACTTCAAGTTTAAAGCACCTGTATATATTAAGTCATCTACGGAATATTGTTTCGTTCTTCTTTCAGACTCTAATGAATATAAGATCTGGATTTCTAGAATGGGTGATGTTGATGTAACAGGAACTAGAACTATATCAGAACAGCCTTATGCTGGTGTCTTATTTAAGTCACAGAACGCATCTACATGGACTGCTGATCAGTATGAAGACCTTAAGTTTACAATATATCGTGCTAACTTTACAAAGGATCAAGGTACTGTAGTTCTTAATAACACACCACAAGGTAAGGGTAACGGTGGTGTTCATAGATTAATTAACAACCCAATTCAAACTATTAAACCTAAACAGGTATTATCATTAGACCCACAAACAACTCAGTATTCATTTACTGATGGTGCTAGGGTAACTCAAACAGGAACTAATGCACAGGCAACTGTTGTTTCATCTACAACGTCTGGATCTGTTGCAGATACTGTTACAGTAACAGATATAACTGGTAACTGGTTAGATGGTTCCACATACATATTAACTTCATATCAAGCAGAAGCAACGATAACTGTTGGTTCTGGAACAGGTTCCCTAAGTGTTGGTGAAACTGTAACTGGTGGTTCGTCAGGTATTACTGGACTTGTTAAGAGTTATGTTGGTGCTACTCTAATTCTTACCAATGTAACTGGTAGCTTTACTGCCTCAGAAACTATTAGTGAGTCTGGTGGATTCACTGGTAGTGTAAGTAATGTAACTTACTCTGGAGATGCTCGTGGTGCTTATCTAGCAAGTGTTCCTACATTCGCAGCAGATGATAAAGAGGTATTGATATACCATAGAAACCATTGTATGCACAACAGAACAAATAATGTTACTGTTGAAGGTGCTGTATCAGAGATTGCTAATACAACATTAACAAGTGCGTTATCAATAGGAACTACTACCATTAACGTTGAAGATGGAACTAATTTCCATACTGTTGTTAATGGTGCAGCAATTAGTGCTAGTAATCCTGGATATCTTAAGATCGGTGATGAGATTGTTCAGTACGCTGCAGTTGCATCTGATGGTAAATCTATTACAGTAGCTACTGGTGGTAGAGGTGCTAATAGTACTACTGAAGTTGCACACTCTTCAGGTGATATCGTAGAGTGTTATAACCTAGATGGTATTCCACTTATTGATATTAATAAGACCCATACAAGTATATCTTGTCCTTGGTTAGATACTTATATGCTTCACATAACTGGTGTAGCAACAAATGGTATACGTGGTGGTGGTGATCTAATTTGGGCTAGTCAGAATACACAATTTGAAACTATGACACCAAATGTTTCAGTAATGGATTTACCAGAAACTGACATTACTACTACTGTGAATACCACAAGTGCAACTTCTATTGGTAATGGAAGTACTAGTGTTGATCAAGCTTCATTTGTTAATGATGGAACATATGTTCCTATCACTCTTAATAATATGAACTTCTTTGATAACCCAAGAATGATTTGTTCTGAAGTTAATGAACTTGCTAAGTTGAGTGGTACTAAGTCACTGACAATGAGGATTCAATTATCCACAGAGAAGGCTTCATTATCTCCTGTTGTTGACCTTGACAGATGTTCAATGATTACTACAATGAACAGAATCAATAAGTGGCCAGGTGGTCCTGAAGCATATGGTCAGCAAAACAATATAGATACATCACAGGATGTTTCCGTATTACCATTCGGTGATCAGAATGACGCTGTTTATATAACTCGTCTTGCAAGATTAGCAAGAGAATCGAGATCTATAAGAGTTGATTTCCAAATGTCACGTCCTCCACAATCTGAAATTAGAGTATACTATAGAGTATTCATGACAGGAAGTGGTGATGATGTTGATTCAGTTGGTTGGACTTTAATGCCACCACCACTACAATATGATGATGCACCATCAGAAGAAATTCTGTGGAAGGATTATTACTATGAAACTAGCGGATTGAACTTCAATGCATTCCAACTTAAGATTGTAATGAGATCTTCAAATCAAGCTAAAGTACCTTTAATCGCAGACTTACGTGCTATTTGCCTTGCAACATAATGAATCCAGACGACTTAATACCTGTTGATGGGAAAGAGGGTTGGTATCGGGATCCGAATACCAACGCTATAATCAATGCCAATCAATCAGAATATGATAAATACATGGCGACTTACAATAAGCGTCAGAAAGAAATTTCGGAAAAGAAGGCTTTACAAAATGATGTTTCTGAGTTAAAATCAGAGATAAGTGAGATAAAGTCACTCTTGAAAACGTTAGCTAACAAAACCGTATCATGACAGACCCAGTAGAAAAGGTATCGCAAGAAACGATGCTTGCTCAATTTAAAGAGCGTTTGCAAAATTTGGTGAATGAAAACCAAGAAGCAGCAAAGAAGATTAAAGATAATGAAGTAGTTGCTTTGAAACTACAAGGTGCTATTGAGGCACTGGAATATTATCAAGAAAATCCACCAACACCCGAAGTGGATAACGTAGATATACCTGGTGATGATATCACCGACCAAGAATAATTAAAGGGGGATTAAGTTCCCCCTTTTTAATGACATAAATAACTTGGAAGCATGTTTTATAGAGTTGTTCCAATAAAATGGCAAATAGAATACAGTTAAGACGAGGTGGTGCTCAGGAATGGGCAAACTCAAACCCTACATTGGCACAAGGTGAATTAGGGATAGAATTAGACACTGGTCGATTTAAAATTGGAGATGGCGTTACAGCGTGGAACTCTTTGAGGTACGAGAGACCCGTTGAATCAACATCTAATACCGCAAATACTTTAGTACAAAGAGACGCAGACGGTAATTTCGCTGCAGGTACTATAACATCAACTCTAATTGGTAATGCTTCAACTTCAACAAGACTTGCTTCAACTCGTCAGATTCAACTCTCCGACGACATTCAAGCTTCTGGTGTATTTGATGGTTCTACAAACTTAAACTTATCAACATCTTTAGAGCTGATTTCAACCTTACCACATTATGATGGTACTGGTACTGCAGAAGGAACGTATACTAAAGTTACTGTAGATGCTAAAGGAAGAATTAAAACAGCAACCAATCCAACTACTCTTGCCGCATATGGTTTAGATACAAGTATAGAAGGGTCTGGTGCTCAACCATATGATAATGATCTTAATGCGATAGCAAGTCTTACTACAACTGGATTTATTTCTAGAACTAGTTCTGGTGCTACGAGTACTAGAACAATTACTGGTACTGCTACAAGGATAGCTATTACTGAAGGTGCTGGTATTAATGATAACCCATCAATTGATCTTATCACGACTGCTGTTACTGCTGCTGAATATAATGCAGCATCACTAACATCAATTGCAGGTTCAGAAACTGTTAACACTAATAACTATATTGTTGATTCTTATGGTAGATTAACATCATCTGTAACTCTACCAATTGCAACGGCAACTCAGGGAACTACTGCAGCTGCATATAATAATGGATCAACATATTCTAGAAATGATCAGATAACAAATGCATCTAATCTCTATCAAGCTATTGCAGATGTAACTGCTGGAGCTGGAGCACCTACACATACAGATGCTACTGATGCTGGATCATGGAGATGGTTAGGTGCTAGTGCATCACCTCAGAAAGGACTTGCTTCATTTGACCAAGAAGATTTTGATGTATCTGCAGCAGGTCATGTTACATTCGCTGCTGGTGCTATTGATAATGATCAATTACAAAATAGTAGAATTTCCTTTGCTGACGGTAACTCTAAAGAGGACTTCGACCTAGATCAAGAACTAACTGCTACTACAGGATACCGTGGATTCAACTATCTCAACTATCTCAAGGTTAATGATACAAGTGGTAATCTACTGTTTGGGGCAAATAATACGGGTGATGGTGGTGCTGGAGAAGTTGATATTAACGCAAGACTTTATTTTAGTGATGCAGACATTACCCTCGATGGGGCGGTTGCACAAACTTTAGACAAGACTGGAGATGGTAATCTAACATTCCAGACTACACAGAACTCAACATCTGCTAGATCTTTAAGTATACTTGCAACTAACTCTGGTTCTGGTACAAGTACAGTAACTATTTCTGCAGAAGATGTAGTTGATATAGATGCATCAGATGCTGCTGGTAAAGTTCATGTAGAGAACTTAAGGTTCCAAGGTAACTACATGGGTGGTACTGGTGATATTTTAATTGACCCTAATGATGATAGGGATATCACTGGATTGGTAACTATACGAGGTAATTTACAAGTAGATGGAACAACGACAACCGTTAATTCAACAGTTACAACGTTGGATGATCCTATTATTACTCTTGGTGGCGATAGTGCTCCAGGTAGTGATGACAATAAGGATCGTGGAGTTGAGTTCCGTTACTATGACAGCTCAGCAAAAGTTGGATTCTTTGGCTACGATGATTCGTATTCAGATCTTGCAGGACATTCAGGGGGATTTAGATTCCTCTACGATGCCACAAATACCTCAGAAGTATTTGCTGGAACAGATGCAGGGGTCATCGGTGGAAACTTAAAACTTACAACTGGTACAGCATCTACTACTAATACTACTGGTGACTTAGTGGTCGCAGGTGGTGCTGGAATCGGTGGTAGTGTCAATATTGGTGGTTCAGTAGATATTGATACTAATCTCACTGTTCATGGTACAACTCTCCATGATGACAATATTGTTATCCAAGGTGCTTCTAAGGTTCTACAACTTAATAATGGTAGTGGAACTACTAGAGTAGAACTACAATCAACAACTGGTAATGCATCATTCTATGGTGTTGTTGATATAACTAACAACCTTAATATTAATGCAACCAAGTTTAATGTTGTAGCAGCATCTGGTAATACTGCTATTGCTGGTACTCTAACAGTATCTGATGAAACTATAGTTAAAGCAGACAATAAGACCTTCAAAGTTCAGACTGCTGCTGGAGTAGATAAGTTTGTTGTTGATACCGATAATGGTGATACTAATACTGAAGGTAAATTAAATGTTGCTGACCTAGTTCATTTTGAATCAACAGACAATCCTAATATTGTATCTGGTGCTCCACATACAATTGGGTCTGCTGACTACGGTGCATTAAGAGTAGATGGTGGTGGATACTTTGATAAGGACGTTCTGTTTAATGGTGACTTATATCTAAACGGTGACTTTAACCAGCAAGAAGACGCAACTGAGAACTATGGTTTAAGGAACTACCTATCTGTAAGATACAAACTCCGTACTGGTTCTGTTGCTGCATACACACCAAGTTATTCAAACCACAACACTTCTAACTTAAGAGTCTTTGGTGGTGCTGGTGTTAACACTTCATTACATGTTGGTGGTACTGGTTCTGGAGAAGGTTTCTTTGTAGGTAAGAAGAACTCTGGAGATTCAGTTAAGTTCCAAGTTCTAGGTGCTTCAGGAGATATCACATCTGAAGGTGATCTAGTACAAAATGGTAATTCGGAATTTAATGGTACTGTTGATGTTGATGCAGACTTTGCTGTTCGTTCTGGTACAACAGATAAATTCTTTGTTGATAATGCTACTGGTGATACGAATATAGAAGGTACATTAACTGCTGATGGACATGTAGAATTTAATACAACACTTAATGTTGATGGTGCTACTACATTACAAGATAACGTAACTATCAATGCTGACAATAAGGCGTTTAAGATACAGAACAATAGTAATGTAGATAAGTTTGTTGTTGATACAGATAATGGTAATACAGAAACACAAGGTACATTAACTGTACAAGGTCAAACAAATATTATTGATTCACTTGTAATTAATGCTGCTAACGAAAGTTTTGATGTTCAAAATGGATCTGCTGTATCTAAGTTCTCAATTGATACTGATAATGGTAACACAAATATCATTGGTACATTAACCGTTGGTGATGCTACACAGATTAATGATACATTCCAAACATCTGGTGTTAATACATTTACTGCTAACACGCAACAAACATTAACAGGATCATACGCTGCTGATGGTGCTATTAGATTAACTGGTGGTGCTGCTATTGGTAAGAATCTTGCGATTGGTGAAGGTTTAAGAGTATATGGTAATACAGAACTTAGTAGTGCATTAGATCTTAATGCTAGTGCTGATGTTTCAGGTAATTTTGTAATTAGTAATACTGATGAAGCAACATCTCTTGCAGATAATTCAGTTGCTCTTCAAGTTTCTGGTGGTGCAACGATTGATAAGAACACCTATATTGGTGGAAACTTTGTAGTTTATGATGGGACTAATACACGTTCAGCATTCACTGTAACTAATAGTTCAGGTGATGGTGAATTCCATAATGACCTTACAGTTGGAGGTAACTTAATAGTTAATGGATCAACAACTACTGTCAATAGTACGGTCACAACTCTCGATGACCCTATTATTACTCTGGGTGGTGACACAGCACCATCGTCTAACGATGCTAAGGATAGGGGTGTTGAGTTCCGTTACTACGACGGCTCTGCTAAAATTGGGTTCTTCGGATACGACAGATCAGCAAACCAATTCGCATTCCTAACAACTGTTACTAATACTGCTGAAGTAATGGCAGGAACAGATGGTGCTCTAAGAATTGGATCACTTAATGTAACTGGTGCTGGTACATCAGTTGATATTGACAACAACTTAAATGTTGATGGCACTGCAACAGTAGATGGTCAGATTATATCTAATCTTACTACTGGTACTGCTCCATTCTCTATTGCTTCTACTACTAAGGTTAACAACTTAAACGTTGATTACCTTGATAACATGACAACTGCAAGTGCTAATACAGCATCTACTGTTGTTAATCGTGATGGATCTGGAGACTTTGCTGCTAATCAAATCACTGCTGCGAGTGCTGCAGGTGCAGGTGCAGGTTTCTTAGGTAATGCATCTTCTGCTGATATATGGAAGACTGCTAGAGTATTAACAATTGATGGTGTTGTAAATGGTAATGTATCCATTGATGGTAGTGCTGCTGTTACTCTTACAACTACTTACGATGATGCTGATATAACTGCACTTGCTGCACAGTCTGGTACTGGGTACATGGTCAGGACTGCTGCAAACACTTATGCTCATAGAACATTTGGTGTAACAGCATCTTCTGGTATTACACTTACCAATGCTGATGGTATATCAGGTAACACAACAATTAACGTTGCTTCTGCATCATCCAACGCTGCAAATAACTTAGTCATACGTGACGCATCTGGTGACTTTGCTGCTAATGAGATTACTTCAGATTTAGTTGGTAACCTTACAGGTGCTACTTCTACTACTAAGGATCTTAATCCTGCTGCTGATAGCACATACGATCTTGGAACTAATACAGTTAGATGGCAAGGAATCTTTGCAGATGCTGCAAACATAACTGCTATTACTGGTGCGTTAACTGGTAACGTAACTGGTCAAGTTTCAGATATTTCTAATCATAATACTGGTGCTTTAACAGAAGGATCTAATCTTTACTACACTAATGAGCGTGTAGATGATAGAGTCAATGCTCTTATAGTTGCTGGTACAGGTATAACTAAGGTTTATGATGATGCTGCTGGAACGTATACTCTTACAGTTACACAGGCAGATGTTAATACCGATAATGTAACAGAAGGTTCTACTAACCTCTTTACTACTGCTGCAAGAACCAGAACACACTTCACATATGGTACTGGTATCACACATGATGGTTCAGGTGCTCTTTCTGTAACACAGGCAGACATTAACACAGATAATGTAACTGAAGGTTCAACCAATCTCTTTACAACTGCTGCTAGAACTAGAACTCACTTCACATATGGTACAGGTATTAAACTTGCTACTGCTGACATAGCAATAGACTTTACTGAGTTTAATACTGATAGCATAACTGAAGGATCATCTAATCTTTATTACACTGATGCTAGGGCAGACGCACGTATTGCTGCTGCTGATACTGGAGATCTTACTGAGGGTAGTAACCTTTACTACACAGACGCTAGAGCAGATGCACGTATTGCTGCTGCTGATACTGATGATTTATCTGAAGGTTCAACAAATCTTTATTATACAGACGCAAGAGCAAATGTAAGAGTTGCAGCTGCTACTGGAGCAAACTTAGATCTATCAAGTAAATCTACAACTAACCTTTCTGAAGGAACTAATCAATATTATACAGAAGCAAGAGTACAAGCAAAACTTGATAATGCATTTGAGCAATTGAGTGCAATGCTTAATAACCTTGCAACTTCAACTACATTGGTACTAAATCTATCTGGAGATCCTACTCCTGGATCTGTTGTAACACTTGGATCAATTGTTACTAATGGTGTTGGTGGATTTACTAATGCAACTGGAGTTGCTACGAGTGGAGGTACTGGTTCTGGGTTAACTGTTGATACTACTACAGTAGGTGGAGTGGTTAGTGCAATCGCTCTGAATGCTGCTGGTTCTGGATATGAAGTTGGTGATACTTTAACACTTACTAACCCCAACCTTGGTGGTGTTTCTACACTTAACCTTGGTACTTTGGTAGGTGGTACTGGATACGTCACAGCAACTGGAGTTGCTACATCATCCTCTGGATCAGGAACAGGTGCTACTGTTAACATTACTGCTACAAACGGTGTTCTTACCAACGTCTCAGTTAATGCTGCTGGATCTGGATATGCAAACGGTGAGACATTAACTATTGCTAACGCTAATTCATCTGGTGTCAAGACTCTTGGATCAATTGCTACTGCTGGTACTGGATACTCTGCAGGAACTGTTGCTACAGGAGCAAGTGGATCTGGTGCTGGACTAACAGTTTCTATTAGTGTTGATGGTTCGGGTGCTGTAACTGGTGCGACTATCGTTAACGATGGTTTGAACTATGCTGCTTCTGAAGTTATTACACTAACAAATGCTAATGCATCTGGTGTTAAAACTCTTGGAACTATCTCTGCTGCTGGTACTGGATATACTGAAGGAACTACAACTGGAGTTGCTACATCATCCTCTGGATCAGGAACAGGATTGACAGTTGATGTAACTGCTAATGCTAGTGGAAATGTTACTGCTGTTGCTATCAATGTTGATGGATTGAATTATGCAGCATCCGAAGTTATAACTATTACAGGTGGTGGTGGGGATGCTACTATCCCAGTTTCTGCTATACATGGTAATGGAGCAACAATCCCTGTTTCTGCTATACATGGCACAGGAGCTTCACTTAATACTTCAACTACCTTTACCAATGCTACATTCGCTCTATCTGACATCACAACGATGGAAGTTGGTGCAACTGTAACTGGTGGTACTTCAGGTTCAACAGGAGTTATCACTGCTCTAGGTGCTACTTCAGTTACCGTTGATAATGTTGATGGATTCTTCAAGAAAGGAGAAACCGTTGGTGCTAATGATGTTACTAACTTGACTATCCAATCATTCGCTTAAGATAAATGTCAGCTACAAGACCAGCAACTAAAACTGAGATAAAAGATTATGCTCTTCGTAGGTTAGGATATCCTACGATAGACATCAACGTTGCTACTGAGCAACTAGATGATCTTATTGAAGAAGCAATCGATTACTATCAGGAATATCATTATAATGGAAGTTATAAAACTTTCATGAGAGTTGAAGTTACACAGGCTATGTTGGATCAGGCAGAGGGATTTACTCAGGAAGGTTCAACTTCGTGGTATGGTGCAGACAATTATATTGATACACCTCCAGGAATGTTAGGTATCAATCATGTGTATACCAATATTGGTATGTCGAAAATGTCTGGTGGTAATATATTCAATATTAAATATCAACTCTTCTTGAATGATATGTACAATATGACGCATGGTCGTATTTTACATTACTTTATGACTTCTCAATATCTTGAGACTTTAGATTGGGTGACCAACTCTCAAGCAAATCGTAGAATTAAATGGAACGAGCAACAAGGTCGACTTTATATGGACTTTGATTGGAAAGATATATCACCAGGTGATTATATTATGGTTGATTGTAACATGCGTCAAGACCCAGAAACTTATACTTCTATGTACAATGATAACTGGTTGAAGGATTATGTGGAAGCACTTTTCCAACAACAGTGGGGTCGTAACTTAAGTAAGTATGATGGCATTCAAATGCTAGGTGGTGTTACACTTAATGGTCGTCAGATTCTTGAGGATGCATCAACCTTTAAAGTGGATCTTGAAAAAGAACTGCGTGATCGTTATGAGTTACCACCATTAGATCTAGTAGGTTAATGTATGGCATATTCAAATACACCAGCACAGGATTACGTTCAGTCAGACTATACTAATTCTGCAAGATTGAACATTAATGGTTCTGCTCAAGAGCAGAAGTTCATGGAAAACTTAGTTGTAGAGAGCATTGAAATTTACGGGCAAGATATTTACTACGTGCCGAGAACTATTGTCAACCGTGATACAGTCTTCGGAGAGGACTCTGATGGCAAATTTGAAAGTGCCAAAGCTATTCGTGCCTATGTCAATAATGTTGAAGGATGGGAAGGCCAAGGCGAGCTTCTTACGAAGTTTGGAATCCGCATCGAGGATAAGACAACGTTTATATTCTCCCGTGAAAAGTTTAAAGAAAAGGTTGATGACTCGACTGTACTCAATGTCGAAGGAAGACCCAACGAAGGGGATTTAATTTGGTTCCCACTAACAAAACATTTATTTGAAATTAAGTTTGTAGAAGTCGAACGTCCTTTCTATCAGTTAGGTAAAGGGTATGTTTGGGAATGTCAGTGCGAACTCTTCGAGTATAGTGACGAAGAGATTGATACTGGTCTCGCTGCTCTTGATGCTATAGAGACTAACTTTGCTAATGCTATTACAGTTGGTCTTGTTGCTGGTGGGTCAGGAGACTTTACTGTTGGTGAGACTGTAACTGGTGGAACATCTAATGTTACTGCTGAAGTTAAGTCTTGGGATTCTGGTACAAGGACACTTATTGTTATTAATCGCTCTGGTACGTTTACTATACCAGAGACAATTACAGGAGGTACATCCAGTGCATCTTGGACAACGGCTACATATAATACAGTAGATAATAAGAATATTACCTACGATCAAAACTACGAGTTTGAAACAGCTGACAACGATATTATCGACTTTAGCGAATCTAATCCATTTGGTACAGTTGCATCATCCACTGACTTGACAATCTAATGCTAGGAACCTATTCATATCACGAGATATTTAGAAAGACTATTGTAGCTTTCGGAACAATGTTTAACAACATTGAAATACGTCGCCAAGATGAGGTGATGAAAGTTCCATTGGCATATGGTCCTAAGCAGAAATTTTTAGCTCGTTTGGATCAGAACCCAGATCCTACAAACAAAAGGGTTCAAATTACTTTACCTAGATTATCATTTGAAATATCAGGTGTGTCTTATGATCCAGGTAGAAAGGTTTCACCTACACAAAAGATTAAATTTAAAAAGGATGTAAATGAAAACAAGAATGCTTTCATGCCCGTTCCATATAATATTAATTTTGAGTTAGCAATTATATCTAAAAATCAAGATGACGGATTACAAATCATTGAGCAAATTCTTCCGTACTTTCAACCTCATTATAATCTCTCAGTTAAACTCGCAACGACAATCGGGGAGACCAAGGATGTCCCAGTAGTTTTACAGGATATATCTTATGAGGATGACTATGAGGGAGACTTTGCAAATCGTAGAGCAATAATATATACACTTCAGTTTACTGCGAAAACTTATCTATACGGTCCTATTACGGATGCGAAGACTATCAAGAAGTCTATTACAGATTACTATACCAGTACAGATACAACCAAAGCACCAAGAGAGAAACGTTACACCGTTACTCCTACTGCGTTAACAGATCAGGATGGAGTGGGACTTACTACTCTTACTGCTGCAATGGATATAAATGATGGTATAATATCTGTAGCTAGTGTATCATCTCTAGAACAAGGAGTTGATATTCAGATTGGTACTGAGGTTATGCATATCAACAGAGTTGTTGGTAGCACCCTTCATGTCAGTCGAGGATGGAATAACACAACCATTGCAGGGCATCAGAACGGTGCAGCTATTCTCAAGATAGATGAGGATGATGCAGCACTACTTGATTCTGATGATGACTTTGGGTTTGGTGAGTTATTCTCAGACTATACTGATAATAAGAAACGCAATCCTGTTAGCGGTCAAGACGAAACAATTTAATTATGGCAAAAATTGAAACTCTTTATCCCACAGCCATGTATGTGGAAGATAGGATAGAGAACTTTGATGATGTTCAAAAAGAAATGGAAGAATGTCTAAAGGATGTTGAATATTCATTTCATGAAAGTTGGGGAACTCACTGGCTTTCTAATTTAGAATTTACTGAGAATAAACTATTACAATCTATGCCTTTATTTGCTGCAGAGTTATCTAAGCATATAGAGGCATATTGTAATACAATGAAGTTTTTTGATAAGACTTATGTTGAAATAATATCTTCATGGTTCTCTAAATTTGAAAAAGGTAACCATGCTCACATACACAATCATAAGGGTTCTGATATAAGTGGTGTGTATTATTTTAAAACTACTGGTGATGATGGTCATATATTCTTTACTACACCCAATCAGTATACTGAGATGAGTGATGTGTGGTCATCTGATAGGTTTAGTCATTCATCTGATGAAGGTAAATTACTTATATTTCCTTCATATTTAAAACATGGGGTTACTACTAACCTAACTAGTAGTACAAGAATAAGTTTTTCTTTTAATCTCAAAGTACATGAGTGGGTAAATGAATAAAGATTTCTCTGGATTAGACCAGGTATTTGGGGATGAACCAACCGATCTAGAACAACATGTAGAAAAAACAAAAGTTCTAAGAAAGAGTCAAACACCTGATGTGCAACAGGATTATGAAATTTCTCGTGCTCAGTTGCACAATCTAGTAATGAAAGGACAGGAGGCAGTAGATGGTATACTTGATGTGGCACGAGCAAGTGATCATCCTCGTGCTTATGAAGTTGCTGCAACGACAATCAAAGCAGTGGGAGATGTAGCAGATAAGTTGATAGACCTTCAAGGTAAGATGAAAGAGTTGGATAAGGAAGATAAGAAAGGTCCAACTAATGTAACCAATGCAATGTTTGTTGGGAGTACATCCGACTTACAGAAGATGTTAAAAAACATAAATAAGACAGAAGAAACAACATAGACACGACATGACAGTTCTCAACGTATTAAGTACCAACAGTGTGGCTGCTGGTGCTACCGAGTATCAAACGGTACAAACAGGATATTATAGAGTTGGTTCCACAGCAGGAGCTGCTACAGTTTCCTTTAATGGTGGTGCTGCAATTACTTTAGTTCAAAATGAATTCATTTTAATTAAAGGTGGTAAACCTGGTACAGCAAAGATCGTCAAGGCTATTGATGATGCAACTGCTGATTATTACGTTGGTGAGCACATTCAAGATACATCACATAATCACCCATTCTCTGTGGGAGATTTTATTGCGATTGTAGATGATAGTACATCTCCAACAATTGATAGTAACTTCCTTTCTGCTGGCACTGCTGGTAAAAAGATTACTGCAATTTCAACCAATAATGTATTAACTACTGATGTAGATTCTTCTAGTGCTAGTGCTGATTACACCTGGGCATCAGGTAGGAAAGCATTAATACAACGTGCTGTTAAGATAGTTGCTGCTACAAGTGCAGTTATTGTCGAAGAAGTTCAAGTGGTTGGAGGCTAAGATGCCTCTGGTTAATCAAAAGGCAGAGAAAATTGTTAGGGGTATGAAAAGACGTACCTCCGATTTTAAAAGACTCTATGGGAAACGTGACAAGGAAGTCATGTATGCGACTGCCAATAAGTTAGCTCAAAAAGAAAATCTTAAAGTTATGTACTATAAAGACTTTATCAAACTCGTTGAGGGTAACCCTACTACACGAATGCTCACCAAGTCTAAGACTAAGGTGACTGGTAATATTTCTGCGGATCGTGGTAGTTCAGAATCCAAGAATCGAGAGAAACGTAAAGGACTTGAAAAGGATTTAAAAAAGAAAGGTATTGGATATAAGAAGGGTGTAGGTGAATACAAATATAAATCTGATGATGGAAAAGAAGGGACTGGAAGAGAGGTCTCTTACCAAACAAGTAAACCTGATAAGATGAGTAAGCGTAGGTTTGGTAAAACGATGAGAAGATTAGGACGTAAGCATGGACAGGAATCAGTTATCACTAAGGATAAAAAGAAACCTGCAAGACTACATGACACCCAATCCAAGAAACCAGGTAAATCAATTAATCTAGGTAAGTCTGCACCAGGCAAACATCCCAAAGGAGATGGAGAAACTTCAGGGACTAAAGTCAGGTCAGGTAAACTATCTAAAACTTCTAAAGCAGCATACCATTACAAATAAGTAAATTTCTGGTAGGCAAATTAAATGACTGATTCTGAAAAGAAGTACAGGGAAGAGCTTGATCGCTATAGACAACTCTTAAATCGTCAAGCTAAGCAACAAGAGGAGAAGGGATTAAAACCATATAGTCACCCAGACCACTATGATAAATTGTGTTCAAAGGAGGATAATAGTAGTTAATTATACTTACGTGCTATAATAAATAAGTACATCATTGGGATTGAAAGATCATGCCCCAGACTCATTATACCGTAGGGTATCACGATGTTAATCGAAAGCATCACGAAATCTGCGAGTACGCTACAGATTCATACGAAGCAATAAAGCATTCACAAGAGGATGTTCCTATGTTAAAGGAGCATCCTTCTTTTGTTGACTACTGTACTAATAATACAGGGTTAGATTATCTTATGGGCATTGTGCCTATGGGACGTTAACTTATGACTACATTAATAATACGTCACAAGCATGAGATTATGTGGTGGATGAGTAGAATAACTATTATGCTTACCGCATTATTCTTATCATTTTCATTAGCACAATCTGCATATGCTACTGAGATACAAATGGGTTACAATGGCAATCTAGTCTTTGAACCCAATGAGGTTACAGTTAATGCAGGTGAGACAGTTACCTTTGTTAATAACGCATTACCTCCTCATAATATCATTGTAGATGGTAGAGCAGATCTATCAAGAGAAGCATTGATGTTTAGTCCTGGTGAGACACAAGAGATTGTATTTGCTGATACTGGAGACTTTAATTTTAAGTGTGCACCTCATGAAGGAGCTGGTATGAAAGGCGTTATACATGTTAAATAAATAACATTGCCTTGTATAAATTAAATGGCTACTGTAACACTTAAGTCATCAGACGGTTCAATAGAAACTTTTGAATGTGATGAAGAAACTCCTATATTAGAAGCTGCAGAAGAAGCAGGTATAGATCATCCATATTCTTGTCGTGCTGGTTCATGTTCTTCATGTTGTATGAAGCTTGAGGATGGTACAGTCAATCAGGAAGATCAATTCTTCTTAGATGATGATCAATTAGAATCTGGATTTGTTCTTACTTGCGTTGCACTACCAACTAGTGCTACAATAACCTTATTAACAGAGCAAGAAGAAAATCTTTAATGGCACAATTAAATGATTTCGAGCCCCTCGATTTTAAAAAAGAAGGTATTGTACTTGACTATAAAACTGCTGGCGTTGATATTGATGCTGGTAATAGTTTTGTAGAAGATCTTAAAACTAAAGTTCCTGGCCTTGGTGGCTTTGGAGGAATGATAAAGGTTCCCGTAGGATACGAGGAACCTATTTTAGTATCTGGAGCTGACGGTGTTGGAACTAAATTAAACATAGCACAGGTTGCGAATGACTTCACAACCATAGGTCAAGACTTAGTTGCTATGTGTGTTAACGATGTTATTACTTGTGGTGCTAATCCGTTATATTTTTTAGACTATATTTCTACTCAGAAATTAGATAATAATATAGCAGATATTATGATAGGAGTTTTAAAAGGATGTGAGATAGCAGGTATGGATCTCTTAGGTGGAGAGACTGCTGAACATCCAAGACAACTTCATTATGATATGGCAGGGTTCTGTACTGGTATAGTAGATAAGAAGGATATTGTAGATGGGTCTGCTATTAAACCAAGTGATAAAGTTATTGGTTTGGCAAGTAGTGGTCTTCATAGTAATGGATATAGTCTTGTTAACTATCTCTTGACTAGGCATCAGATATTTTATTCTGAACATCCTGAACTACTTACTCCCACTACCATCTATGCACCTGTAGTTAAGAAACTGTTGAAAGAGTTTGATGATATATTTGGTATGGCACATATCACAGGTGGTGGTATTCCTGAGAACTTACCCAGATGCTTACCAAAAGGATTGAAAGTAAATGTAGATTATAATGCATGGTCTGTACCAGAAATCTTTAAGAAGATTCAACTTAAAGGTAATGTTGAAGAATCTGAAATGAGAAGAGTATTTAACCTTGGTATTGGATACTGTGTAGTTGTTCCTGATAATATTAAGTATTATGTGATGGATGTTATTAGACAGGAAGGTATTGATTGTTGGGAGATAGGGGAAGTATATGAAGGGATATAGTAAAGAAGATATTAAAAGGATCTTGGGATCTTCTTGGCCTACTATGCCTGAAGACTATGAGACTGGTAATGAGATGAGAAAGAGAAAGGGTAGAGAGATGAGAGCAGGGAAAATACCTTATCCCACATACCCTGCAAAGAAGGTAGGTCCAAACTTTGATGAGAATGGAAAATATATTTACCCTGAAGGTAGTGGGTTTAATTATATGGAGAGACTGGATCCTAATTCTGAATGGGGTGGTAAAGTATCATGACTCAAGTAGTATGGTCAGTAATAATACTATTAACAATACTACTTGCAACTGTCACTTGGTATATCTACTATATACTTCGTATGGCCTATGCGGAGATGAATGATGGGAGCGATGACACCACCGAGTCGGAAGAGTTGTTACAACTTTCGAGTGACGAAAATAGACAAGGTGCTTGATGGTGATACTATCGATGTTACTATTGACCTCGGCTTTGATCTATACAAGAAAGAAAGAGTTAGAATTGCAGGAGTTGATACGCCAGAGAAGAGAACGAGAGATAAGGAAGAGAAGGCACTGGGAATAGATGCTACCAACTGGTTAAAAGAAAAACTTACTGAGACTATTAAAGGTGATGATGAACTCACTATTAGAACTGAACTTAAGGGTGGGGTTGGGAAGTATGGTAGGCTTCTTGGTTGGCTCTATGTTGGCGAATCTACTCTTTCACTAAATGAACAAATGATTACAGAGGGTTATGCTTGGGAATATGATGGCGGCACTAAACAGAAAGATTTTGAGGTCTTACGTGAAATTAGGAGATCGTTTGGGACTCTGGTCGAGTAACGATCAAGTAACACTCAACATAGAAGGTGTGACCACCAGACGTTTATATGCTGAGTGGATTATAACTAAAGAAGAATACGAGAATGAGTAAAACACAAGAGATATACTTAGGTAATCCTAATCTTAAAAAGGCTAATGTCGCATATGATTTTAGTAAAGATGATGTTGCCGAGTATTTAAAGTGTGCTAAGAATCCTGTATACTTTATAAGAAACTATATCAAAATTGTTTCTTTGGATGAAGGTGTCATACCCTTTACCATGTATGATTTTCAGGAAACAATGGTAGAAAGTTTTCATAAACATAGATTTAATATTGCTAAACTACCTAGACAGTCTGGTAAATCTACAATTGTAACAGCATATCTATTATGGTATGTACTCTTTAATGATAATGTAAATGTCGCAATCCTCGCAAACAAAGCAGCCACTGCAAGAGAAATGCTGGGCCGCTTACAACTTTCTTATGAGAATCTCCCTAAATGGATGCAACAGGGTATTGTCGGATGGAACAAAGGGAGCTTGGAGTTGGAGAACGGTAGTAAGATCTTGGCTGCTTCTACTTCTGCTAGTGCTGTACGGGGTATGTCCTTTAACATTATATTTCTGGACGAATTCGCATTCGTTCCGAATCATATTGCAGAGCAGTTTTTTAGTTCTGTGTATCCTACTATATCTTCTGGTCAAAAAACAAAAGTTATTATTATTTCTACCCCTCATGGGATGAATATGTTTTACAAACTCTGGCATGATGCAGAACGTAAAGCAAATGAATATATTCCTACAGAAGTACATTGGTCTCAAGTTCCTGGTAGGGATGAGGTATGGAAGGAACAAACTATTAGAAATACTTCTGAACAACAGTTCAGAGTTGAGTTTGATTGTGAGTTCTTAGGATCAGTTGATACTCTTATTAGTCCAAGTAAGTTGAGGATCATGCCCTATGAGGATCCCATTAAACAAAATAGGGGGTTGGCAGTTTATGAACAAACAGTTGAAGATCATAACTATATTGTTACTGTTGATGTATCACGTGGTATTGGTGGGGATTACTCTGCGTTTTGTGTCATGGATACAACTACACTACCGTATACTTTAGTTGCAAGATATAAAAATAATGAAATTAAACCTATTATATTACCTAACATTATAGTTGATGTAGCTAAGAATTATAATAATGCTTACATACTCTGTGAGGTAAATGATATTGGAGGACAGGTAGCAGACATCATTCAGTACGATTTAGAATATGAAAATTTATTGATGGTTGCTATGAGAGGTAGAGCAGGGCAACAACTTGGACAGGGATTCTCAGGTAAGAAGACACAACTTGGTGTGAAGATGAGTACTGCTGTTAAACAAGTTGGATGCTCTAACCTTAAAGCATTAATAGAAGATGATAAATTAATCATTAAAGATTATGATACTATTGCAGAATTGACTACCTTTATTCAGAAGGGTCAATCATTCCAAGCAGAAGACGGATGTCATGACGATCTTGCTATGTGTTTGGTTATGTTTGCGTGGATGGCTATGCAAGAGTACTTTAAAGAGATGCACGATAATGATGTAAGAGCTAGAATATATGCGGATCAAAGAGATTCAATAGAACAAGACATGGCCCCATTTGGGTTTATCAATGACGGTCAAGAGGAAGATGTCATCGTAGATGCTCAAGGAGAACGATGGGAAGTTGCGGAATATGGTGACGTACAACACATGCTAGACTTTAGGTGAGTATTCAAAAATATAAATAATCTTAGTCTAACCAAATCGGGATTTAATCGGAGTTTATAAACATGGCAGCCAATCAATCATCGCCAGGTATAGTTGTTCAGGAAAGAGACCTGACCACTATTACCAGCTTAGCAACAGCAAATGTGGGTGTATTAGCAGCTCCATTTGAATTAGGTCCTGTTGAAGAGGTAGTTCAGGTCTCGTCTGAAAGAGGTTTGGCAGAAATATTTGGAGAGCCTAACGAGTATAACTATGAGTATTGGTTTACTGCGTCACAGTATCTTGCATACGGTGGTGTTCTTAAAACAATTAGGGTTGCATCTACTGCACTGAAGAATGGTGTTAATACAGGTACTGCTCCACTGATTAAAAATATTGATGATTATGAAGCAAATTACGAGGCTAGTGCTAACGGTTGGGAATTTGCTGCAAGAACTCCTGGTAGTAAAGGTAACTCGATTGGTGTATTTGTAACAGATGCTGGTGCTGACCAGATTGCTGTTCTCCCTGCTCCTGGTTCAGGTAACGAGCATGAGTTTGTAGCAGACGCTGCAGTATCTGCTGCTTCTGGTGCTGCTGGTAAAGTATTTAAATATAGTATATTATTAACAGTTGATACTGTTGTTGGATCATTTACTCCTGGAGCAACTACAACAATTAACATTGGTGGTTCTCAAGAATCAGTTGATGTTCTTGCTTATGACGCTGCTAATAAGAAACTTGAAATTGGTCTTCCTAGTGGTGGTGTAACAGGTATTCTTACTGATGATCAAGTAATCACACAGGGTACTAACACTGCTGCAATTAATGCAACTATCGAACGTCGTCTATACGTTGGTTTAGATAACGCTAGTATTGAGTTTGTTGCTACTGATAGCATTCAAGATACTAACTCAACCGCAATTGCAATAGATTCAGTTCGTGGTGAGTACGCAGAGCGTGAGTATCTTCCTGGATTTAAGTGGATTAATGCTGGTGTCCGTCCTGGAACTTCTCAGTATGCAACAGCTGCTGGTGGTAGAAACGATGAAATTCATGTTCTTGTAATTGACGTTGATGGTAAAATCACTGGTACTGCTGGTGCAGTTCTTGAGAAATTTGTTGGTCTATCTAAAGCAGTTGATGCTAAGACTTCAGTTGGTGAAACAAACTACTACCCAACAGTAATTAAGCAAAGATCTGGTTACATCTATTGGGGATCACACGAAGCAACAGGATTTGCTGCAACTGGTACTTCATCTGATGGAGATTGGGGTCAGGATGCTGCACGTCAGTTTAACTTACTACGTTCATCTGGTGGTACTACAGATTTCCCTGGTGGAGTTACAACAGTTGGTTCTAAAAATAATGCAACATGGTACTATCGTTTAGTAAGTGGTGCTGACTATACAGTTGCTGGAACTAACTATACTGTAGGTAGTTCTGATGTTCAATCAGCATATGAATTAGTTTCTGACCCTGAGTCACAAACAATCGACTTCATCCTTACTGGACCTTCTGGTGCTGATGATGCTTCCGCTATCGCTAAGATAACTTCACTGGTTAACATCGTTGAAGAGCGTAGAGATTGCATGTTATTTGTTTCTCCACGTAGAGCAAACGTTGTTGGTGTAAGTAACACAGGTACTGCAACAAATAACCTTGTTGATTTCTTTGATCAACTTCCAAGTTCTTCTTACGTTGTATTCGATTCTGGATACAAGTACATGTATGACAAGTACAATGATGTATATCGCTACGTTCCATGTAACGGTGACATTGCTGGACTATGTTTACAGACAACAGAAGTTGCAGAACCTTGGTTCTCACCTGCTGGTTTCCAACGTGGTGGTATAAGAAATGCAATCAAACTTGCATACACACCTAACAAGACTCAGCGTGATACACTATACAGTTCAAGGATTAACCCAATAGTCGCATTCCCAGGACAAGGAATTGTTCTTTACGGTGATAAGACTGCACAATCATTTGCTAGTGCATTCGACAGAATTAACGTTCGTCGTCTGTTCCTTACAATTGAGCGTGTTATTGGTGGTGCTGCTAAGTCACAACTCTTCGAGCAAAACGATGAAGCACAAAGAGGTTTATTCCTTAACATCGTCGAACCATACATGAGAGATGTACAAGGTCGTCGTGGTGTAACTGACTTCTTAGTCAAGTGTGACGAGAGTAATAACCCAGCTGATGCAGTTGATCGTGGTGAATTCTACGCAGAAGTATATGTTAAGCCAACACGTACTATCAACTTCATTACACTAACATTTGTTGCTACACGTACAGGTGTTTCCTTCGCTGAGGTTGCAAGCTAAATAATTTCGAGTTCGAGATGGATTCAAATAGCGGAGTTTTCTCCGCTATTTTTATGTCTAAAAATATTAATAATACTAAATATAAACGAAAGGTTTTAACGTTAGGAATTTTCTCATGGCTCAAAGAGGTAATATTGATACATTCAAATCGAATGTATACTCAGATTTCGCAAGACCCAATCTGTTCCAGGTGGATATAAATTTTCCTACTGACATTGGAGTAACTAATGCAGCAGCATTAAAAACATTAGGAAACTTTGTTGTTAGAGCAGCGAACTTACCAGCATCACAGATAGGTGTTGTTGAAGTTCCTTTTAGAGGACGTGTTTTGAAACTTGCTGGAGATCGTACATTTGAACCTTGGACAATTACAATTCAGAACGATAGCGACTTTCAATTGAGAACTGCATTTGAAACTTGGATGCAGAAGATACAAGAGTATGATGAAAACTATACTGCTGTTGCAACATCTACTACTAGTACTAGTAATACAGTTGGTTACTTTGCAGATATGGATGTTCATCAGTTATCTAGAAATGAAAAAGGTACTGCTAGTGGAACTACTGGAGGACAAGATACATCACATAAAGTGATTAAGTCTTATAAGTTCTTCCAATGCTTCCCAAGCAATATTGCAGCAATAGATTTGGACTTCGGAAATAATGATGCTGTTGAAGAATTCACTGTAGAGTTACAAGTCCAGTACTGGAAGCCAACAGCAGTTGCTTCATAAGTAGCGTTCTGGAAATTGTCTAAATAGAGTAGGAACAATAAGTTTTAAATAATGTCGCAGCTCTTTGGATTTAGTTTAGAGAGGGCAAAGAAGGTTCCCAAGGGGCCTTCTTTTGTTCAAAAGGATAGTCTAGATGGATCACAACCTATCGTAGGTGGTGGTTACTATGGCTATTCGGTTGATTTTGATGGTACAGTTCGTAATGATTATGAACTCATCACCCGATATAGGGAGATGGTTTTACAACCAGAATGTGATAGTGCAGTTGATGATGTAGTTAACGAGACTATCTGTGGTAATTTCGATGATGTTCCTATAGCAGTAGAGCTATCAAATCTAAAACAATCAGAAAAAATTAAGAAGTTGATACGTGAGGAGTTCGATGAAATCCTCCGTCTTCTTGATTTTGATAATAGATCTTACGAAATCTTCCGTCGATGGTATGTTGATGGGAGATTATTTTTTCATAAAGTAATCGATCCTAAAAACCCTAGAGGTGGGATGATCGAACTTAGATATATTGACCCTCGTAAGATTCGCAAGGTAACTGAGTATGAGGAAAAGAAACCTGGTGAGTTAAGAGGTGTTGATCTTAATACTCAACTTACACAGAAGTCAGCATCATATTTCTTATACAATCCAAAAGGATTGAAGAATAGTACCAACCAAGGTATGAGGATTGCTCCTGATTCTGTGACATATTGTCACTCTGGTATACAAGATCTCAACAAGAATATGGTCTTGTCTCATTTGCATAAAGCAATTAAGGCAGTCAATCAGTTAAGAATGATTGAAGACTCTCTTGTTATCTACAGATTATCAAGAGCACCAGAAAGAAGAATTTTTTATATTGATGTAGGTAACCTTCCAAAGAATAAAGCGGAACAATACTTACGTGAAGTAATGGGTCGTTACAGGAACAAACTTGTATACGATGCAAACACTGGTGAGATAAAGGATGACAAGAAGTTCATGTCCATGTTGGAAGACTTCTGGTTACCTAGAAGAGAAGGTGGAAGAGGAACTGAGATTACTACATTACCTGGTGGTCAGAACCTTGGAGAACTAGAAGACGTTAAGTACTTCCAGAAGAAACTATACAAATCACTGAACGTTCCTAACTCAAGATTAGAGACAGAGACTACATTTAACATTGGTCGTGCTGCTGAGATCACAAGAGATGAGGTTAAGTTCCAGAAGTTTGTAGCAAGACTGCGTAAGAGATTTGGTGAATTATTCATAGATCTCCTTAAAACACAATTAGTTTTAAAGGGTATTGTTTCCATTGAAGAATGGGAAGAGATGAAAGAGCACATTCAATTCGATTATATTGCTGATAACTATTTCACAGAACTAAAAGAGATAGAAATCCGTAACGAAAGAATGAATGAAGTTAACCAAATAGATCCTTATGTTGGTAAATACTTCTCTATTGAGTATGTCAGGAAGCAGGTTCTTAAACAAACTGATATCGAAGTTAAAGAAATTGATAAGCAAATCGAAAGGGAAATGGCAGAAGGTTTAATATCCGATCCTGCAATGGAAATGGAGATGATGCAAGCTGGTGAAGTTGGTCCTGGAGGTACTCCTGCAGCTCCAGATGGTGCTCTTGCACCAGACTCATCTTCCGTAGTTACACCTGCTGATCAGCGCAAAGGTGAATTTTAGATAAATAAATAAGAAAGTGGAGTTATTATGCCTAGTGAAATAGCACAATCTATTGTGAATAGTATCTTTGCCGATGAGAAATCTAAGGCAATAGAGACAACTAATGATGCTTTGAGTGCAGCTACCTATGATGCAATTCAAGCAAAGAAGCTTGAGTTTGCTAAGGACTGGGGTTTCGACCTTGGTGATACAGGACAAGCTGCTGCAGATGATATTGCTGCCAAAGTTTCTGATGGTCAAGAACCACCAGAGCTTGCACCTACTGCTGGTGAAATAGCAAATCAAGAAGCAGAACAGGAAGAAGTTCCTGATCCACTACCACCAAATACCGCAGTGGTAGATTCTATCGAACCTATAGAGGAACCAACAGATGAGACTAATAGCTGAAGAAATAACCGAAGTTAACTTTTTATCCGAAGAAAAGGATGGGAAGAAGTCACACTTTATAGAAGGTGTCTTTCTACAGGCAGAGATATCAAATAAGAATGGTCGCAGGTATCCATTCAAAACTCTCGAAAGAGAAGTTGCTAAATATGATGAGGGTTATATCCGTAAGGGTCGTGCTCTTGGTGAGTTAGGACATCCCGATGGACCTTCCATCAATCTGGATAAAGTATCTCACAAAATAGAATCTCTTAAAGCAGAAGGTAATAACTTTATTGGACGTGCAAAGATTCTTGATACACCTATGGGCAACATTGCCAAGTCATTACTCGATGAGGGTGTGAGTCTTGGTGTTTCTAGTCGTGGTATGGGTTCTCTTCGTAAAGAAGGTAACACTAATATAGTACAGGATGACTTTATGCTTGCAACTGCTGCCGATATAGTAGCAGATCCATCAGCACCAGATGCTTTTGTTGATGGAATTATGGAAGGAAAGGAATGGGTTTGGGATAATGGACTACTAAAAGAGTCTGCAGTTACTCAAATCAAGAAAGAAATTGATCAAGCAACTCTTATAAACATTCAAGAACGGAAGGTTTCCGCATTTGACAAGTTTTTAAGAAGTTTGTAATTTATAAATAAACATAGACAAACGCTAATACGACGGAGTTTAAACAAATGTCTGAGACCTCTACTAAAGAGTTAGATTCAATGGAAAACGTGACTGAAGACGCAGCTACTGGTTCTACAGCAATCAAGAAAGGCGCAACTGCAGGAGAAAAAATCGATACTTCTGGAGCAAAACATACTAATATTGGTGGAACAGATAGTTCATCGGAAGAAGGTGCTAAGGGTACGAAGAACCTTGGTGCATCTGCTGCTGGATCTACTTCTGTTGAAGGAGATAAGTCAATTAAGACTAAGCCTTCTGACGCAGGTACTGGTAACGTAGGTGCTGCTTTGTCTAATAAGATCTTCGATTCGGAAGAGAAAGATGGGGAAACAATCCAAGAAGAGCCAAGCACTGAAGAAGCCAAGTACGACTTTAGTGAAGATGTTGACGCTCTTGTCGCTGGTGAAGAACTCTCAGAAGACTTCCGAGTAAAAGCGAAGACACTTTTTGAGGCGGTTGTTACTCAAAGAGTTAACGAAGAGACTAAAACTCTTCAAGAGGCTTATGAATCTGCCTTGACTGAAGAAGTCGAAAAGGTTAAAACAGAATTGGCCGAGAAGGTTGATGACTACATCTCTTATGCTGCAAAGCAGTGGTTGGAAGAAAACGCACTTGCTGTAGAGCATGGTATCAGAGTGGAGATGGCAGAATCATTTACTGAAGGGCTCAAAAAGTTATTCGTGGAACAGAACTTTACTGTTCCCGAAGAAAAATTCAACCTACTTGACGGTATGGCTGAAGAGTTAAATGGTATGGAAACAAAGCTCAACGAACAGATCGACACCAACGTCTCATTGAATAAGAGAATTGGTGAGTTTGTTAAAATGGAAATTGTGAACGAATGTGCTACTGGACTTGCTGAAACCCAAAAGGAGAAGCTTGTTTCATTGGCAGAAGGGGTTGAGTTTGAAAATGAATCAGACTTTAAAAAGAAAGTCGAAACTATCAAGGAATCATACTTCACTAGGAAGGCTGAGTCTGCAGAAACTGCAGTCGAACCCACCGAAGAAGCTTCTGCACCTTTGGTAGAAAACAACGAAACTGGCACGATGTCTAAGTACGTCGATGCGATTTCTCGTTGGTCCAAATAATAAATCACTTTAAGGAATTATAAAACTAATGTCTAACATTAAACAACTCCAAGAAAAGTGGGCCCCTGTTCTTAATCACGATGCTCTTCCAGAGATCGAGGATACTTATAAGAAAGGCGTTGTAGCCCAACTTCTTGAAAACCAGGAAAAAGCACAGATCGAAGAAGGAAACATTCTTAACGAAACTCTTCAGACTGTAGGTACAGGTGGATATGGTGCTGGTAGTACCGCCACAGGTCCAGTTGCTGGTTTCGACCCCGTTCTAATCAGTCTTATCCGTCGTTCAATGCCTAAGCTAATTGCTTATGACATTGCTGGTGTTCAACCAATGACAGGTCCAACAGGACTTATCTTTGCGATGAGAACCAACTACGGTACAGAAAGAGATGCTACAGACTCTGATTACAGAGAGGCATTCTTCAATGAGCCTAACGCTGGATTCTCTGGTGGCCCAGGTAATCGTCTTGCTGACTATGATCCTAGTGCTTCTGGTTCTGCAATCAACGATGCTGAAGGTACTAACCCTGCATTGCTTAACGACTCTTCACCAGGAACTTACGAGTTAACAGGTGATGCCACTGGAATGGCAACAACCACTGCTGAAGCACTGGATGACAGCTCTGCTGCAACAGCCTTCAGAGAAATGGGTTTCTCAATCGAGAAAGTAACAGTTACTGCGAAGTCACGTGCTTTAAAGGCTGAGTACTCAATCGAACTAGCTCAAGACTTGAAAGCAATTCATGGTCTAGATGCCGAGCAAGAGTTATCAAACATTCTCTCAACAGAGATACTTGCTGAAATCAACAGAGAAGTTGTTCGTACTATCTACGTTAATGCTGTAGAAGGTGCTCAGAACAATACTGCTGATGCTGGTATATTTGACCTAGACGTTGACTCCAATGGTAGATGGTCAGTTGAGAAGTTCAAAGGACTACTCTTCCAAATCGAAAGAGATGCTAACGCTATCGGACAGCAAACTCGTCGTGGAAAGGGCAACATCTTGGTCTGTTCTGCAGACGTTGCTTCTGCTCTAGGAATGGCTGGTGTACTTGATTACACTCCTGCTCTTAATGGCAACAACGCTCTTACTGGTGTTGATGATACTGCAAGCACACTTGTTGGTACTCTTAACGGTAAGATCAAGGTTTATGTTGATCCTTATTCTGCTAACGTTGCTGACAAGCACTTCTACGTTGCTGGATACAAAGGTACTTCACCTTATGACGCTGGATTATTCTATTGCCCATATGTACCTCTACAGCAGGTCAGAGCAATTAATCCTAACACCTTCCAACCAAAAATTGGCTTTAAGACTCGTTACGGAATGGTTTCTAACCCATTTGCTCAAGGTCTTACACAAGGTTCTGGTGCTCTTACAGCTAACACCAACAAGTACTACAGACGTGTACAAGTTGCAAACATAATGTAATGTGATTCTTTTCACACATTTTAAAGAGACCCCAAAGGGGTCTCTTTTTTTATGCTAAATAGATTAGTTTGACTAAAAATAATGACAAGCTTGATTGATCCAAAGAAATATACTGAGACAGTGGGGCGTTTACGCTCCTTTTTTTTAGCCAAAGGATTCTATGAAGTACATACACAAAACCGTTTAAGTATACTTGCTGCTTGTGAAGATCCAGAAACAGTAGCAACATATAATTACGGTGGTAATATATGGCCACTACCACAAACAGGTCAGATGTGGCTTGAACATGAATTACTTTCTAACCCTTCAGCAGAAGGGTTTTTCTGTGTCTCAACGTCTTATAGGGCAGAACCAAACCCAGTACCAGGAAGACATGAAACGATCTTCCCTATGTTTGAGTTTGAAATGAAGGGGGATGTAGAAGATCTTAAGAGCATGGAGATTGATCTATGCAAATATCTAGGACTTCCTGAGTTAGATATAGAAACTTATGAAGACTGGTCTAATAAATTCAACACGAAAGAACTAGACCATGACCATGAAAAGGCAATTGGTTCTGGTATGATTACAGAGTTCCCTGAATGGACATCACCTTTCTGGAACATGTCTAGGAACGATGATGGAACCAGTAGAAAGATTGATGTTATCTTAGGTGGCATGGAAACCATTGGTAGTGCAGAACGCAGTACTGATAAAGAACAGATGCGTAATACCTTCTACACCATATCTGATGGTGGGTATGCTCAACTTATTATCGATAAGTTTGGTAGAAGTAGAGTAGAGAAAGAACTAGAAGACTTCCTCTCATTTGATTTCTTCCCTCGTTCTGGAGGTGGGATAGGAGTCCAACGTCTAATGTCAGCCCTTTCATAGGGCTACATTGTGAGGTGACGAAATTGGTAAACGTGTCAGTCTGTTTAACTGATGTTCCTGGCGGGACTTGAAGGTTCGACTCCTTCCCTCACAGTTTATGCATATATAATATACTTGATATTTATTATGAATCATAGGGTAGTTGATAATTTTTTAACCCATCATGAGTTGGCACATCTACAAGAAGTATATCTTGAAGATGACTTTCCTTGGTTTTGGGGACCAACAACTGTACCTTATGAGGGATCCAATTGTGAAAATGAATTAGATAACTATCAATTCTACCATCCATTTTATGTTCCAGGAATGTATAATAATACACCGTACTGGAACATACTCGATCCTATAATAAAAAAACTTGGTGTTAGATCTCTTCTAAGAATAAAGGGAAACTTAACTACAAGAACTACAGAAATAGTTGAACATGGATATCATGTAGATTTTAAATGGGATGATTCTTTAACAGCAATTTACTATGTTAATAGTAATGATGGGTATACCATATTTGAAGATGGTACTAAAATAGAAAGTGTAGAGAACCGTATTGTCATCTTCCCAGTCCATCATAAACATAGTGGTACTAGTTGTACTAACGAAAAAAGAAGAGTTATTATTAATTTCAATTACTTCTAAATAGTCCGTAACCTTTCTCAACATTATGATATTTTTAATCTCAATAATGTCATTTGCAAACTTTGTATTTTATCCTTTAGTGATAGGATGTATAGTTGCATTCGTTATTGAATCTATTTTCAGAGCACAAGATAAAGCACCTCAAGTGCTTCGATCTATGGCAGTTAGAAAGTACTTCTGGAGACAAGCATGGTTATTCAACATCATTTGGTTTGTTGGATATTTTATATTGTTGATAACAAATAGACCAGGCACACAAGCAATGCCTGATATGATATGGCAGGGTTAAATGATGCAATTTCATGAAAAGGATATATCACGTATACTACATGCATGTGAGTATTACAGAAGCATTGTGAGAAGTCAGGATGAGGATCTTGCTTCTAAGTATGATAAGGTTATACATAAAATACATAGTTATAAAGAAGAAATGGAATGCCCAAACTGTTGGGATCCAGAATCGGTATGTAATTTACACTTATGAAATACACAGATTTTAAAGAACCTAAGTACGGTTCTAATAAAGAGGGGATAGAAGTTATAGGTGGTGGAAAAGAGAAAGATTTCACCTTAGACATACTATCAGATAAAATTCATTATTACCATGCTGCTATATCAGCAAAGGAAGCTAGGTCTCTTTTAGAAAAGGAAGTTAAAGAATGGGAAGTTAAAAAAAATATATCCGATGTAGATTTTTGGCTGAACTACTTACCAGAATTAACAATATTCCTTTCTAGACAACCTTTATCTAAGGTAAGGAAGTGGATTGAAGATAAATAATGTTTGTAACCTTGTTTCCATTTTTGTTAACTGCACTGTTAGTAACAGGAATGCACATGGCATGGCCGCTTAAGCATCGAGGATAATGGCAAATTGGTATCAGGACCAACTTACAAATAAGAATTTCTTATCACCTATAGGATTTGTCTTCTTGCTTGAGAAAGCGAGGAAGACTTCTTTCTTGTGTCAGAAAGCAGAGATACCATCAATAACTTTAGGTAAAGTTGATATTCCTACTAGGGGTATGGTTTCAATTCCTATAGAAGGTAATGTACAATATGGGGAATTGAATATAGAATTTATTGTTGATGAGGATCTTAGAAATTATATGGAACTCCATAATTGGATAAGAGCTCTTGGTGTTCCACAAGGAGATGCTGTATCAACTGAAGCATTTAAAAATGCCCATAGAAATCCAAGGATACCAACAGGTCAATATAAGGGATATAATGATTATAGATATTCAGATGCAACGTTACAAGTATTGAATAATAATAATTTAGTTAACTTTGATGTAGTATTTAAAGATGTATTTCCAGTAGCATTATCCACTATGCCCTTTGATGTTACTGGAACGGATAATGATTATTTAACAGCTACAGCAACCTTCGAGTATGTACTGTACGAAGTCAGAGAAACGAACCAACAGAAATTGAGGTAGTTGCAAAATTTCTAGATCTGTGGTACTATTGAAAGACTATACATATTGTGGTATGGGAGGTCTAGGGAATGGCATTAAGAAAAGGAGATCGGTTGCCTAAGCAACCAAAGAAAAAACCTATCACAGAATGGGATGATTCTAACTGGAGACAGGAAGCAAAGGGTTACACCACCAACACTCTCCATCTAGAGTTGCTTGAGAATGGACCTAAGAGTCTATCTCAATCATGGATAATGAATGCTTTAAAGCAAAAGTGGATGAAGATGAAAGGGTATGCTCATCCAGAACCACCTGATGTATCATCATCGATGAAAGAATTTTTTGCAAAAACTAAAGATCAAGGTATATGATATTCTGGATTGGTTTCACCCTCATGTTTTTCAATGAGGGTTTTGTTATGATGAGACATGTATCACCGTGGTTCTCAAAGCAAAGAGATAAGTTTATTGATAAGTATGGTGCTAATGTATGGTACAGATTTCACGGTACATTAGATTATACTTGGATAGGACTTGTGACAATTGGATTGATAGTTAATCCTAATAAGTTATTACACATAGCAGCATTAGTAGCATTTTGGACTACTTCATTTTTAATATTCTATGCACCAAGGTGGATTAAAAGATAATGAATTTAGAAAATCTTCAGGAGATGTGGAAGACTGATAGTATCATAGATACTGAGAAGTATGGTGAAGAATCAGTAAGGATACCTCAACTCCATATGAGATATATGGAGTTTTTTAATACCTTCTCTCTAATGAAAAAAGATAGAGAGTCTGAAATGAGAATGATGGTTAGAGATAAATGGGTATTTTATAAAGGGAAAGCACCAGCAAGTGTATACAAAGAAGTACCGTTTGATTTAAAACTTACTACAAACGATGAGATTAAAATGTTTATTGCTGCTGATGATGAGGTCAGAAAGCTACAACTGAAGATCGACTATATAGAACAAACGATCTTCTTTCTTGATGGTGTGTTACGTCAAATTAATGGCCGTAACTACCAAATTAAAAATGCTATTGAGTGGGAGAGATTTCAAAGTGGAATGTAAATCATGGCAGATCTCGTTATTCAGAAGAAGAACGAAGTTTATTTAAAGATACAAGCAGAGCCTCATCTCCACAAAGAGGCAGCAGAATATTTTACATTTGAAATACCTTCTGCAAAATACATGCAGAAGACAAGAAGATATAAAGGTTGGGACGGTAAAGTAAGATTATACTCACCTGCTACTGGAGAGATCTATTGCGGTTTAATAAATTATCTAACTGACTGGGCAAAGGAAAAGGGATATCATTATGAGTATTTGGAATCTCAACACTTTGGTCATCCCAAGGATCAGAATGATCTAATAACTCCTGAGTCTGTAGTTGGATTTGTAAAAGCTTTACGTCTTCCTGTAAAGGTTCGGGACTACCAGTACGCAGCAATATACGAGTCCCTACGATACAACAGAGCACTCCTATTGTCGCCAACTGCAAGCGGGAAAAGCCTAATGATTTATTCATTGGTTCGATTTCATGTGAATGTTAAAAGGAATGTACTTATTATAGTACCAACTACCTCTCTTGTCGAACAAATGTATAAAGACTTTAAAGAGTATGGTTGGAATGTTAAAGATCATTGCCATAGAATTTATGGTGGTAAAGAAAAGTATACAGACCATGATGTAGTTATATCAACTTGGCAATCAATTTATAAGGAACCACGTAAATGGTTTGAAAGGTTTGATGTTGTGATTGGTGATGAGGCTCATTTATTTAAAGCTAAATCGCTTACTGCAATTATGAATAAGTTGCATAGTTGTAAATATCGTATTGGATTTACTGGTACTTTAGATGGTACTGAATGTAATCAGTTAGTGTTGGAAGGTGTGTTTGGTAAATGTTCTAAGATTACTAGGACATCTGATCTAATGAAGAAGGGGTATGTTGCTAAGTTAAAGGTGGAGGTTATTGTATTAAAACATGATGAACAAATCTTTGAAGGGTATCAAGATGAAATGGAATATCTTTGTGAGCATGAACAACGTAATCATTTTATCCGTAACCTAGTATGTGATCTTAAGGGAAACACATTGGTACTATTCAACTACGTGGAGAAGCACGGGCTACCTTTGTATGAGATGATAAATAGTCATACCGACAGACCAGTACATTTAGTTTATGGTGGAGTGGATGTCGATGACCGAGAACAAATTCGTAAATTAGTAGAACATGAAAACAACTCAATTATTGTTGCCTCTTATGGCACTTTCAGTACTGGGATTAACATTAGGCGGTTGCACAACCTCGTCTTCGCCAGTCCCTCCAAGTCCAGAGTCCGTAATCTCCAATCAATTGGAAGGGTTCTCAGGAATTCCAGAGACAAAGTAGAAGCAACTTTATATGATATAGCTGACGATATTAGTAGAGATAATGGGAAGAACTATACTCTTCTCCATCTCTTTGAAAGATTGAAAATATATAAAGAAGAAAATTTTAATTATGAAATTGTAGAGATTAAACTCAAACCTCATGGCAATTAATTACGCTAGACATGAAGAAGAATTTCATGGAGTTTTCAAACTCGTCAGTGGAGAGGAAGTGCTTGCCAAGGCTGTATTAACAAATGAAAATGAAGAGACTCTATGTTTTCTTCAAGACCCTGTATGTATACAAGTGGTCAATCAGGATATGGGTAAAGGGAAAATGATGAGAGGTATGGGATTTCACAAGTGGATGCAATTATCTGATGAAGACTTTTTTATAGTTAGAGAAAAGGATGTGTTAAGTGTTGCCTCTATGTCTAAAGAAGTTATGTTTATGTATGAAGGATTTTTAGCGAACGAGGAAGCACCACATAAAACAGCCGAGCGTACGGCTCGTAGAGAAACAGAATTAAAAAAGACTCAAGGATACATAGGATCCATTAAACAAGCTAGACAAATATTTGAAAAACTATATTACTCATAGTATATCCCTGAACCCTTAACATGGTTAGTCTATATAAATTTGACAACTTTGTCAAGCTCTATTATAATGTAATCATAATCGAACACCGATATGAAAAGAGTTGCTAAGAAGAAAGAACACTATGTTAATAATGCAGACTTCCTAGCTGCCATTGTTAAGTATAAGGATAAGGTTGAGATTGCTGAGAAGCAAGGTCTGCCTAAACCTCGTGTCAATAATTATATTGGGGGATGCTTTTTAAAGATAGCAACACACCTATCTTATAGACCAAACTTTATCAACTACATGTATAAAGATGATATGGTTTGTGATGGCATAGAAAATTGTATACAGTACATAGATAATTTTGATCCAGCAAAGAGTAAAAATCCATTTGCATATTTTACACAGATAGTGTATTATGCGTTCCTACGTCGTATTGCTAAAGAGAAACGCCAGATGGACATCAAAGATAAAATTTTAGAGAAGTCTGGATACGAGCATGTATTCTCAACTGATGGTGATACTAGTGCTGATTATGGTGGCATAAAGAATCGTGTTGAAATGAATCAGAAGAGATGAAGATCTTACTGATAACAGATCAACACTTCGGTGTCCGTAATGACAATCTTCATTTTGTTGAGCACTATAGAAAGTTCTATAGTAAAATTGTAATACCCTTTCTTAAAGCATCGGGTATTAAAGAGATTATAAATTTAGGTGATACGTTTGATAGACGTAAGTATGTTAACTTTATGTCTCTTGAAGCAGCGAAGGAGATGTGGTTTGATCCTGTTAAAGAATTAGGATGTAAGATGACTGCCTTGGTTGGTAATCATGACATATATTATAAGAACACATTAAGGATTAACTCACCAGATGAGTTGTTAGGAGGATATGATATAGATGTTATCACTGAACCCAGTACCCGTAATTTTGACGGTACTGACATTCTATTACTTCCTTGGATATGTGATGAGAACTACGACAGAACCTTACGAAGCATCGCAGAAAGTACTGCACCTGTCTGTATGGGCCATCTTGAGCTTAACGGCTTTGAAGCTCATCCAGGTCATGTCATGAATACTGGTATTGATATGACTATGTTTAAACAGTTTGAGAAGGTATTCTCAGGACACTATCACACTAAATCTAATAGGGATAATTGTTATTATCTCGGTAACCCATATCAATTATATTGGAATGACTACGGACAAAAAAGAGGGTTCCATGTCTTTGATACAGAGACTCTACGAACTACTTTCTATAGAAATCCCTTTGACACTTTTCATAAGTTGTATTATAATGGTGGAGTTACTATCCCGCCTGAAGAAGAAATTAAAGGAACCTTCGTCAAACTCATAGTAGAGGACAAGGGTGATTATGCTAAGTTTGATTATGTAGTGAGGCAACTCCAAGATATTGGTTTAGCCGATCTTAAGATTGTAGAAGATTTGAGTGTTGATTTAGAAAGGGGTGATTCGGTTGTAGAGACTGAGGACACCATGACATTACTAGACAACTACGTCGATGAAATTGATCTTAAGGTTAATCGAAATAATGTTAAAAACATTATGAGATCATTGTACTTAGAAGCTTCTGAACTTTAATGTTTATTTTAACTGAGAAAGATACTGGTGGCGTATACGCTCTTCCAAATAATGATAACGTTAAAACCGTTCATATGTTTGAGCAAGAGGATGACGCTGTAAGATATCTTGAACAGTTACAAGCTATCGATTACAAAAGAACACTAGAATTAATGGAAATAGATGTTGATGCTGTTGCCATTAATTGTGATAAATTTGGATATGCTTATTCAATAGTCACTAAAAATGATTTAATTTTACCTCCAACTAAATCGGAATGATTACATTTGAAAGTATTAAGTGGAAGAATTTTCTTTCCACTGGTGATCAATGGACTGAAATACAACTTAATGACATTCCTTCCACTTTAATTGTTGGGACTAATGGTGCTGGAAAGAGTACCATGTTAGATGCTTTATGTTTTGGCCTTTTCAATAAACCATTTAGAAAAATTAATCGAGGGCAATTAGTTAACAGTATAAATGAAAAGGGTTTAAAAGTTGAAGTATGTTTTTCTATTGGTAAAGATGAATACAGAGTTTTCCGAGGTGCGAAACCAAACCTATTTGAGGTTTATAAAAATAACAAGATGGTTGACCAAGACGCTGCTGCCAAAGACACGCAGAAGTATCTGGAACAATCAGTCCTTAAACTCAACTACAAAAGTTTTACCCAAGTTGTCATACTTGGTTCATCCACATTTGTACCCTTCATGCAATTGGGAGCAAGTGTCAGGAGAGAAGTTATCGAAGATCTACTCGATATCCAGATCTTCTCACACATGAATACTCTGTTAAAAGACAGAGTTAGAAGTCAAATTTCAAAAAATAGAGACACTATTTATTTAAAAGAAATTGCAGAAGAGAGAGTTTTATCTCAGGAAAGATTAATTAATTCTTTAAAAGAAGTTAATACAAATAGGAAGGATGAAAAGAAAGAGAAATATGAACTAAATGAAACTAAAATAAAAGAAAAAAGTAAACAAAAAAAATCAAAGCAACGGAAGTTAAAGAAATTAGAAGACGGTTGTCAGGGGATTGAAACACAGCGTACGTTATTACAGGGGTTGCGTGATAAACAAACTGAAAACAAAACTGAATTAAAGAGACTTACTAAAGAGATTACCTTTCTTGAGACTAATGATGAGTGTCCTACATGTACTCAGGTTATTAGTGATGAGTTTAAAGGAGTTAGGATGTCATCGTTAACTAATAGTGGATCTATATTAACTAAAGATGCTGAAGGTTTAACAAAAAATATTGATGAGGCTGTAGATATTATTAATAAGATAGAAAAAATATGTGAGGAAATGTATAATGTTAGAAGTGAAGTGTCATCTTTAGAGAGGGATGTAGTTAGATTAGAAAAGGAAAATTTGAATATAGATAAAGAATTAGAGAATTTAACTAGTCCTAAGATTGATGAAGAGAGTGAGGAATTAGACAAATTAACTGAACAACTTAACTTAATAGAAAATGATTGTGCAAACTCTAGTCAGACATTGGATGAGTATAATATTATTGGAAAGTTACTGAAAGATTCTGGTATTAAGAAGCAGATCATAAAGAAATATATTCCTATATTTAATGGACTCATCAATAAATATCTTCATACAATGGATTTCTTTGTTAACTTCACTCTCGACGAGGAGTTTAATGAAGTAATTAAAAGTAGATTTAGAGATGAGTTTAGTTACGCTTCTTTCTCCGAAGGTGAGAAACAGAAGATTGACTTGGCTCTTCTTTTTACATGGAGAGAAGTTGCACGTATGAAAAACTCTGCTGCAACTAATCTTCTCATACTTGATGAAGTATTTGATAGTTCCTTAGATGCTTCTGCTACTAGTGAATTACTTTCTATACTTTTGAAGTTGGGAGGAGGAACTAATCTATTTGTTATATCACATAAGGGTGATATACTTATGGACAAATTTAAGAGATGTCTTAGATTTGAAAAGGTCAATGATTTTTCAAAACTATTAGAGGAGGAATGAAGAAACTATTAACTGCAGTAATTGCAGCATCGATGTTACTACCTACTGGGGTACTAGCATCATCTATTAGACCAGGCTCGAATGTAAAACGACCAGCACCTAAAGGACCAACTTGCCTTGTGCTAGTAGATGATGGTGAATTTGTGGAAGAGAAGTGGAAGAAATGTGAGGTAGTAATAGATGAGACAGGTGTAACACATCCAATAGGTAAGATAATAAACGTAGTACAATGGAGTACCGAAGAAGAAAAATTTGAAGTGGGAGGAGCAATCGTTGGTGGTGTTGCTGGCACAGGTGTAGGATTTGCTGCTGGATTGGGTAGTTGTGCTTTTCTAGGACCATTCTGTTTGATTGCAGCACCAGCAATAATGCAAACTGGTACAATGGCAGGAGCAGGTGCTGGTGGTAAACGTTTTGGAAAGTTCTTTACTGTCATTGGTGATGATATTGATGGTAGAAGATTGATTCAAGAGTTTCGACACCCCTCAAAGAAATTAACTAAGATTACAGAGAGGCAACTACTAGATACAACTAAATTAGCAGAGGGTGAAACAAGAAAATGAGATTTAAAGCAACTGTTAATGTGAAGCTCAGAGGATCTGTATCAGATGCTGCTGGTAATGCTGTTATGAATAACACTAAGCGAGTGGCTCCTAGTCTTAAATCAAACTTGTTAAGGATTGGTAAGGTTATTGATTATTGGTTTGAAGCACCAGATAAGGAGACAGCAGAAAAAGAATTGCATACTCTCACTGATTTATTTTTGGCTAATACTGTGGTAGAAGATTGGGAATATGAATTCCATGAAACCGAAGAGACTGGCATTGGAAATATATCAAATGATAATGCTGGTACATCTAAGCACAGTTTATTTGAGTGACTAAACTATGGAGGATTTGGAAGTATGCATTGGGTAGTTTTTCTGACGAAAAAACTGAACCCTACGACAACTACGTTGTTCTGGTACGTTCTATTATTTTCGTTTCTTATCTCGTTACTAATTGTTTTATTACTGCAGGGGTCATAAGACACTGGGGTGACAGTAAACAAACTGTCACACTGTCACATCACACACCCAAAGAGTTTGCTATACTAGATGCATACGAGAGGGATTATGACAATCAACGCAGAAGTTAAAGGGATCCTTGCAAAGCTCCTAGCAACAGAGAATCTCACAGTAGAGCATCGTCAAGTACAGACGGCTTCATTCGATGTGAATAATCGTGTTCTTACCTTACCTATATGGAAGGATGCTTCTGGTACGATCTACGATCTTCTAGTTGGACATGAGGTTGGTCATGCTTTATATACTCCCAATATACCTGTTGATGCTCCCAAGGGATTTGTTAACGTTATAGAAGATGCTCGTATTGAGCGTATGATGAAGCATACATATCCTGGTCTTAAGAAGTCATTCTTTGAAGGGTATAGAGAACTATGGCATAAGGATTTCTTTGGTGTTGCAGATGAGGAGATATCAGAACTAGCATTCATTGATCGTATCAATCTATTCTTCAAAGGTAATAATGAAATAGAATTTACTGAAGAAGAGGGAGACTGGGTTCATCGTGTAGCAACTACAAAGACATTTGAAGATGTTCTAGAACTCTCTAGAGAATTGTATGAGTGGGCAGAAAGTAAAGAACAAGATAAAAAACCAGATCTACCTGAACAGATTAATATTGATTGGAATAATCCTGTTGCTGGTAATGAGATAGAGCAAGAGATTGATTCTGAAAATAAAGAAGATGGACAAGGTGAAGGTGAAGATCAAAGACCTAACAATCAAAAGTCAATTGAAGATAGACTTGATGAATTGGAAGATGCTATGTATGAGGATGATATAACTGGTGGTACTGAAGCTTCTCCTGATGAGACTGAGTGTGTTACAGATAAAGCATTGCAAGAATCATTAGAAACTTTAGTGGATGATGATGCTAGAGAGTGGGTTTATTTAAACCTTCCTAAGATAGATCTTAATAAAACAATTGTTGGACATAAGAAAATCCAAGAAGATCTTCACTTTGGTTTATATGGACAAGCTTGTAGGGATAAGCAGTTCCATGATTACTATTATGATAGTCTTAATTATGCTGAGAAGCACTATGAATCATATAAAAAAGAAGCACAACGTAGTGTTAATTATCTTTTAAAACAGTTTGAGATGAAGAAGTCTGCTGCTGAGTATAAGAGAGCAGCAACATCTAAGACTGGTGTTATTGATACACAGTCTTTATACAAGTACAAGATAAGTGATGATATCTTTAGAAGGATTACAGTAGTTCCAGAAGGTAAGAATCATGGATTAGTATTCTACCTTGATTGGTCTGGGTCTATGAATCATGTATTGTTAGATACTCTTAAGCAGACTTACAATTTAGTATGGTTCTGTAGGAAAGCACAAATACCATTTAGAGTATATGGATTCCAAAATGGATGGGACAATCATTCATCTCATCCTGCTATAAAGGAAGAAGCAAATGTTTTAGGATTCTGTAGTGGATTTAAACTTCTAGAATTCTTTTCATCACAGCAGAATAAGAAGTCACTAGAGAGATCAATGCAGTATGTATACATGCAAGCATTTGCTATGAACAATCATAGGATAGGATATGTTCAAGAGTACGGTCTTGGTGGTACTCCTCTTGGTGAGGCAGTCTTATGTTCAAGACAAATAGTAGAGCAAATCAGAAGGGTTGAGAGAGTTGATAAGGTTAATGTAGTTTGTTTAACTGATGGTGAATCCAATCCATTAACTGCTGTATTAGAATGTGATTATAATGGATTGAGTACAAGGCAATTACGTCCTTCAAAAGTTTATGTACTAAGAGATCCTAGAACTGGATACACTCGTGAATTAAAATCAAGTCCATACTTAACAACGAAAGAGATTGTTAGTTTCTTTAAAGAGATTACTGATTTCAATTGGATAGGTATGCGTATCTGCTCTAAGAATGAACTTAAGAGAAGTCTTCGCATTCTAGATTATGAAGAGTCTGATAGAATGGAGAAGCAATGGACTAAACAAAAGTTTGCATCTTCTCTACTTTTAGGTTATACTGAAGCATTCTTCATACCTTATCAAGGCATGGGTGAAGGCACTCAAGACCTTGAAGTTAAACAGAAGGGTGAAGAAGCAACCAGAGCAGAACTAACACGTGCATTTAAAAAGCACATGGGTTCTAAGATGACAAACAAAACTATCTTAAACAAATTTGTGGAGCAAATAGCATGAGCATTTGGGATGGATATCGGGAGGCAGTATTCAATACGTTTCCTGATTTGATATACAACTTCAATCATACAGATTGGACTAACAAAAGAGGTGTTAATCTGACTGCTGATCTATATTCTGGTAAGCATTTTATCAAGTCTAGGCACGTTGATATATGGGATGGTACTGTTGATATCCATAACAATATAATGTATCCTAAGACTGGACATAACCTTCCTTGCTTTGGTATGGATTTGATGGGATTCAATAAGAAGAAATGTATCATAGTATTTGACTTCCAACATCCAGTAGAAAATTATCTATTGAAAGTTCCACCATTACCTCAGACAACAGAGACCTATCGTTTCTTTGAGAAGGGTAATCATTTCTCTGATAATATCTTTGTAAGGTATTGTGAGATGGATGGAGTTGATACATTCCTACCAACATTCAAATACTATCTGTCACTCTATAAGGAAATGATAGATAAAGCAAAACCAACTGAAGAAGATACAACAGTCTATAAAGACTTTGATTCTTATATGATTAAGTTAGACCCTATCTCAGGTTATCTTTCTAGTCAATTTGGTAAAGATGAATCTGAAAAATTAATCAAGGAGTTCTTTTTTAGCTATGCCTGATTTAGTACAAGATATAGCAGTCTTACTTTCATACACTATGCAGGACATTAAGGGTGTTAAACCATTAGAGTGTCCTATACCAGAAGTAAAGAAAGATGATCTGACTATTAAGAATACAATGTATACAGCACCTGGTCTCAGGAAGATACATTTAGAGTTGGCAGAATTAAAAGGAATGAAGATACTACATTGTGTATTCTTCCCTGATCCAAATTATAATCTTCCTATCTTTGGATGTGATATTGTTGCTACGGAGAAAGTAATCACTGCTGCTATCGTTGATATATCTCCTGTACGAGGTTTCGATGATTGGGATGAGGTACGAGAGATTAGTAATGAATTTAATATTGGTGAGAGGAGACCTCTTCCATTATGGGGTGATGAAATATTCTCTCCTTATTGTAAGTTCATGCGTCTTACTGAAGAGATTGATATGGCAAATTTCTACTGTCTTGTTTTAAACTATCTTGGTATATATTGTAAGTTACATAGTAAGGCTATAAGGGATCCAGATTGGTGTGCAGCAATGCTTAGGTATGATGATCAGATTTATTATTGTGATCAGCAAAGAAAGAATGATAAGACTCGTGGCATTTTAGAGAAATGGTTTGATAACGAATGGACAAACGATTATATAGATAAGGTACTATTTGATAAACCATCATCCGATGATATAAAATATGGAAGCAATTAAATGGGAAGCTTATATACTATTACCTTCTAATAGATTACAGAAGGTTGAGTTTATGTGTGAGTCAAATCTTAGACAAGATGCTGAGAATAGATGTAGATCAATGTTCGGTGTGTCTGACGTTAGGCAGTTGAAAAGGATATGGACAGATCATTAAGTGTCCATAGGTTATTGATTTGAAGTTCAATTCTGCTATAATAAGCATATAAAACAAAGGGGTCGTATGCCAATCAAGTCAGAAGTTACTACTGAACAAATTATTTCCTTCCTTAAGGATAAGCATGGGTCTAATGCTAAAGTTGATACTATCGACTTGAGAGCAGCAGGTAACAAGTTTAAGTTATCTTACCCCACTGTTAACAAAAGACTTAAAGCATATAAGTCAGATAGAGGTACTTGGGATTTAACTGCCTTAGATATTGAGAAGGTATATAAAGCACCTTCTGCAGAACCTGCTGTAAGAGTTACATATGTTCCAGAAAATGATCCGAACTATGTACCCTTTGGGAACTCTAAAGCTCTTAAGAAGGTTGTTGGTTCTAGACAGTTTTACCCTGTGTTTATTACTGGTCTTAGTGGTAACGGTAAGACATTGGGAGTAGAACAAACTTGTGCTGCTCTAAATAGAGAATTGATACGTGTTAATATAACAATTGAAACAGACGAGGATGATCTTATTGGTGGCTTCCGTCTTGTCAATGGTGATACTGTTTTTCATAACGGACCAGTGGTCGAGGCTTTGGAGAGGGGAGCTGTACTTCTTCTAGATGAGATTGACTTAGCATCTAATAAGATTCTATGTTTGCAATCAGTACTAGAAGGTAAGGGTGTATACCTTAAGAAGACTGGTAGGTATGTTAAACCTGCTGCTGGATTCACTGTCATTGCTACTGCTAATACAAAAGGTAAGGGTTCTGATGATGGGCGTTTCGTAGGAACTAATGTTCTTAATGAAGCTTTCCTCGAAAGATTCCCTGTAACCTTTGAGCAAGATTATCCATCACCTGTTATTGAACAGAAGATTCTAAAGAATGTTGGTTGCGACTTGCAATTTTCTGAAAATCTGGTAAAATGGGCAGGAGTGATAAGAAAGACATTCTTCGATGGAGGAGTGGATGAAGTTATCACAACACGTCGTCTTGTACATATCGCACAAGCATACAATATATTTGGTGACCGCCTTGTTGCTATCACCAATTGTGTTAACAGATTTGATGATGATACTAAACAATCATTCTTAGATCTTTATACTAAAGTTGATGCTGGTGAAGAAACCGAAACCCCCGAAGGAGAATTTTAAATGCACGGAGATTTAGAACCAGAAGAACATCATCCAGATAGGGATTGGGAACACCATCCCCACGTGAATGATCTCTGGGAAGACATGGACAGACTCAATGCTTTATATGAAGAATTGATGTGGCCATATGATGATGTGTTAGAATTTATACCCGACCATGAGAATGATCGGATCATTATTCAGAACAAGTCTAGAAAAGGTTTATGAAGTACAATGAAAATGAGATTCTCAAAGAGGTCTCAGACTATATTAGTCAGACTTACAGGGGTCACTACTCTTCAAACAATGTTCAGACTCTGGACTTGATTGATTCAGTAGGTGACGCAGAGGCATTCTGTAGGTCTAACATATTGAAATATGCCTCAAGGTATGATAGAAAGGGTTCAGCACGTAAGGACATCATCAAGATTATCCACTATGCTGTACTCCTTCTACACTTTAACGACAAGACTGCAGCATCCAATGCTCTCCAGTCTGGTTCCACCGCTTTTTCCGTTGATTATGACAAGTAAATGACTGTATTATCCAAACCAACAATTGAAGTATTAAAGAACTTTTGTTCTATTAACAAATCTATTGTTATCAATCCTGGTAACAAGTTAAGCACATTGAGTATTAATAAAAACATTCTTGCTATAGCTGATATAGAAGAACAGTTTGAATCTCAATTGTCGATTTATGATCTTGGTGTATTCCTTGGTGGGTTATCTTTGTTTGAACAACCAACCATTGATACATCAAAGGATAACTATGTCACTGTGAGTGACACTAAGGGTAGATCTAAGACCAGGTTCTTTTATGCTGATCCTGATATTATTACTCAACCACCTGAGAAAGAGATATCTCTTCCTTCAGATGATGTTAAGTTTAGATTAGAGTCTAGTACCTTACAGCAATTACAACGTGCTGCTAGTGTATATCAGTTACCAGATCTATGTTTGTATGGTGATGGTAGTGAGATGAGTTTACGTGTAACGGATAAGAAGAATGAAACATCCAATAGTTATTCAGTAACAGTTGGTGAAACAGAAGATGATTTCTGTTATTGTTTTAAGGTCGAGAACCTGAAGTTGCTTATTGGTGACTACAATGTAACGTTGAGTAAGTCTAACGTTGCTCTCTTTCAAGGTGAAGGAATCAAGTACTTCATTGCTCTGGAACCTAATACATGAAACGTTGGATCGATCTAAAGCATCCTACTCCTTGGCATAAGAACCCAGAAGATGAGGATTACATCCCATCAGGTCCAGAGTATTATAAGAAGGGAAGTTTTCATAATAAGGTTGGAATGACCTTGATGTGGATTTTCTACGGTATTGTTATTGTACAAGTGATTCATGCAATGACAGTCTTACCATTCTTTCCAATTCCATTTACAATCCTATTAGGATTAGCCACCATCGTATACGTAGCATGGAGAGCAACATGACAACAATCCTACAAGGAAAAGTGAAGACTGTGTTCAGTACATCTGAACCTGATAAAGTTCTCATACAATATGAGGATAAGGTTACTGCAGGTAATGGTAGGAAAGTAGATTTTCCTGAAGGTAAAGGTGAAGTATGCTGTAGGATATCTCAATTGCTTTTTGAGCATTTAGAGAAGTATGGTATTAGGACTCATTACCTTAATACATTTCCAAGAGCTATTATGTCTTGTAAGACAGTGGAGATTATTCCGATAGAGGTGGTAGTAAGAAATGTTGCTGCTGGTTCTATAGTCAGAGAGACAAACATTAAAGAAGGTACGGACTTTGGTTGGCCATTGGTTGAGTGGTATTTGAAGGATGATGAGAAGAATGATCCATTACTAACAGAGGCTCGTATATGGGCAATGGGCAACTTTCCCTTAAGGGATATGGAACAGACTGCTAGAGAAGTGAATGGTATTGTAGGGAAATTATTTGACCAGATTGGTCTTACACTTGTTGATTTTAAATTGGAGTTCGGTTATGATCTTGACCAAAATTTACTCCTTGCTGATGAATTATCACCTGACTCGATGCGACTCTGGAAAGATGGTAAGAGTTTTGACAAGGACTTGTTTAGAAAAGGAGAAGGTGATATAGTAGAAGCATACACATACATCCTTGAAGAATTGAGGAAGATTACGTGAATGATTTTTTATGGGTAGAGAAGTATAGACCTCAGAAAGTTGAGGACTGTATACTTCCTACAGAAGTGAAGACCACCTTTAAGAGTTTCATAGAGCAAGGAGAGATACCAAATCTCCTACTCTCTGGAACTGCTGGAGTTGGCAAGACAACCATTGCGAAAGCATTATGTAAAGAGTTAGGAGTAGATTCTTATGTCATTAATGGGTCTGATGAGGGTAGATTCCTGGACACTGTACGCAATCAGGCAAAGACCTTTGCTGCTACTGTTTCTCTTACATCTAGCAGTCGTCACAAAGTTCTCATTATTGATGAGGCAGATAATACAACGCCAGATGTCCAACTCCTCTTACGTGCGTCAATTGAGGAATTCCAGAAGAATTGTAGGTTCATATTCACGTGTAACTTTAAGAATAAAATAATAGAACCATTACATAGTAGAACAACAGTAATTGATTTCAATGTCCGTGGAAAAACTAAACAAAATCTTGCAGCACAGTTCTTTGAACGGTGTAGAGACATCCTTACCAGAGAGGAGATACGGTACAATGACAAAGTGGTTGCCACAGTTGTCCAAAAGTACTTCCCAGATTTCAGAAGAACACTCAATGAACTCCAAAGATATAGTTCAACAGGTTCTATCGATACTGGAATCCTCGCAGCATTAGGTGATGTTAAGATTGATACTCTTGTAGATCATCTTAGGAATAAGAAGTTTAATGATGTCAAGAAGTGGGTAACACAGAATTTAGATAGTGATCCTACTGCTATAATGAGGAATCTATACGACAGTCTATCCTCTGTGATGGATGGTCCTAGTGTTGCTGCAGCAGTATTAATTATTGCTGAGTATCAATACAAGTCTGCCTTCGTGGTGGATCAAGAGATTAATTTGTTAGCATGTCTCACACAGATTATGTTGGAGTGTAATTTTAAATGAGACAATTAGATAATCCAAAAACAAAATTGTATTATCAATTTAAGAATTTTGTTTTGTCTAAATCTTTTCCTTGGTACATGTATGAACAGCAACAGAGTGATGATTTTCATAAATCTGATCCTTTGGCAAAGACTAAGTTCTATCATCCATCTATGAATTTAGATAGGATGGGACATGCTAGAACTTTTATACATGGTTTATTAGGAAGACCAACATTCAATGAACCTTATTCTCAACCAGAAAGATATTTTGATCATGCTTTAGATGTGTGTAAAGAAATTTTTGATCACAATGAGTTTAGAATAAATTCCTTTTTAAGGATGGCTGTTAACATGGTCTTCCCTGATCCCAATATTGATACTACATATATTCATGTAGATCATCGTCATGAGCATCATAATATGTTAATATACTTAACAGATGCTGGTGGTGAAACCATAGCGGAAAGTGGATACCATGATCCTAAAGAAGATGACATTGTTATCTTTGATGGATATCATACTCACAATGTACCAAAGACAAAACCTAGAGTGGTTCTTGTCGCAACCTTTATTTAATTATGACAACACAATCTGAAAAACAAAGAGCACAAGTTAAGTCAAGATTTTATTATCTTTTCTGGGGTGCTGCAACAGTATCTGTATTAGCAGGACAACTATATGTTGGATCTGGGTATAGAGCATATGCAGGAGCATTGCTTAGAATATTTGATGCTGTTGAGTTAGAAGTAAATAGAGGTATAGATAGCGAGAGGTACTACTAATGGTTTTAGTATACATTATTATTGGTCTTCTTTTATTTTTACTTGGTTGGGGTATATATCTTACCTTTGGACCTGGTGCAGAAGGAGTAAGAGACCCTATTGACGAGCATGCTAAGATGCATGAGCTAGGAATAGCACATGGTCATACTCCTAAAGGGGTTATTAAAAAATGATATTAAAACAAGAAGTCATTGACAAAATTCAATTGGCAATGCTACACACCAAAAAGAATGGTGATATGAATTGGTTAGATGGTGATGAGATTGATGTATGTCTTGCTGGTACATTTGCAGGAGATAAATTCATTACTATAATAAACAGAACACGAAGTAACACTACTAAAAAATGAAATCATTGAAAACCCCTCTTCGTTATCCTGGTGGTAAGTCACGTGCTATCACAAAGATGGCACATTACTTACCAGAGATGAGTATGTACAATGAGTACAGAGAACCTTTTCTTGGAGGTGGTTCTGTTGCTCTATACATGACAAAGCAGTTCCCTCATTTGAAAGTGTGGGTGAATGATTTATATAAACCTTTGGCAAACTTTTGGCAAACCCTACAACATGAAGGAGATGAAATTACGACCAGGCTCAGAACTTTTAAAACAGCATACTCAACACCAGAAAAAGCAAAAGACCTTTTTTTGGAAAGTAAAGAATTGGTTAACGATGCCTCAGCCAGTGTCATTACCCGTGCTGTTAGTTTTTATATTGTTAATAAGTGTTCTTTCTCTGGTCTCACCGAATCGAGTTCCTTCTCCAAACAAGCCAGTGAATCCAACTTCAGTCTTCGAGGTATAGAAAAGTTACCAGAGTATTCTAAGTTGATAGAGAATTGGAAGATAACTAATCTTTCTTATGAAGAGTTGAAAACTGATAATAAGAATATCTTTACCTATTTCGATCCTCCTTATGAGATTGGAATACCTATCTATGGTAAGAGGGGTGATATGCATAAGTATTTTGATCATGATAAGTTTGCATCAGATTGTGATGGACAGACTAACCATCAGATGATATCATATAATAGTACTCAGGTCATACGAAATAGATTTAAAAATTGGTATGCTTCTGAGTTTGATTTGACATATAGTATGCGTTCTACAGGTGACTATATGAAAGAGCAAGCAGAACGTAAAGAACTTGTGTTAACTAACTATGCCATATGATGATCGTTATCCTTTAAAGGATTACTTGAATAGTATTAATTTTAACAAGGAAGATCTTATGCAAGATGATCCTGGTTGGGAAAAGAACTACTCTCCTTATGTCATTAACAAATGTCTGTCACACCATATGGACACACTAGCATTTGCTAATGAGATGAATTGTTATCCTAACTTGGATAAGAAATTACAATATTCTTTTTATCTAAATACAGTGAGACCGAAGAAGAGATTCTCTCCTTGGGGCAAAAAAGAAAAAGTGAAAGATCTTGACCTTGTGAAAAAATACTATGGTTATAGTAATGAAAAAGCAATTCAAGCCTTAAGGATCTTAACTCCAAAACAACTAGATTACATTAAAGAAAAACTGAATAAAGGAGGTAAGAAATGAATGAAGTCGAAGTCCAATGGACCAAAGACGACATGGTGGAGGTGAGTTTGAAAGAACCAGACGATTTTCTGAAGGTTCGTGAAACTCTTACTCGCATAGGTGTTGCTTCTCGTAAGGAAAAGAAATTATACCAATCGTGTCACATCCTTCATAAGAAGGGACAGTATTACATAGTACATTTTAAAGAACTGTTTGCTTTAGATGGTAAGAAAGCAAACTTATCTGAGAATGATTTGCAGAGACGGAATAGAATTATAAAACTATTATCTGATTGGGGATTAGTTAACGTTGTTAAAGAATCTACTATTACTGATGCAGCACCACTTAGTCAGATAAAGGTTATTGCATACAAAGAGAAGAGTGAATGGACTCTTGAATCTAAGTATAATATTGGTAAGAAGAAGCAACCTACAACTTTATAAATAGGGCCAGTTAGAATTACTTTCATGGCTGAAGAGATTAAAGATGATGTAGTAGAGGAGGTAGTAGAGGAGAAGAAGAAAGGTTTCTTTGGTAAAGCAAAGGCTGCTATTCTTCCCGATGCTGACGAACAAGCTGCTATCATCAGCACAATGGTCAGAATTACCGTCCTTGCCTGGTCGGGTGGAATATTGACTCTTAATTATGTTGCCATACCAGGAGTACCACAACAAAAAATAGATCCAACTTTTATAGCGTCGGTGTTTACTGGGGTTTTAGCTAGCTTTGGGATTCAGACTGCTTCTAAGAAGGGTGATGGTACTATGAAGATGGATAAGAACGGCAATGCTGTCAATGGTAATGGCACTCCACCTGTCACTGCAAAGGATATTGAAGCTATCATAGCAAAGGCTGGTCCTACTCAGACTATTCGTATTGAACAAGCACCTCTCAAAATAATAGGTGTATCCGATACAGATAACAAAGAACCATATAAATTATAGGAGAAAAACTATGTGTCAGAAAATTGTAAATGGAATTGCTATTGCATCTGGTGTTGTATCTATCGCCTTGGTTGGTACTGTTGGGGTTGTATACCTCAACAAGGATGCTATTATCGATAACATCAAAAAGCAAGCGATTGAAGCAGTAACAGGAGGTATGGGTGGTGCTCTAGGTGGTGGTGCTCTTACAGGAGACATAGGTCTTCCTGGAGATACTGCTGATGCTGGTGCTCCAGGTACTAGTGGTCAGAGTATGGGACTTCCTGTTCCAGGATCACCGTTCTAATGGACTTTCAAAAGATTGCATCTACTGGAACCGCAGTAGTTGTAGTCGGTACTGGTGCAGTTGTTGGTGGCAATCAAGCCATTGACAACTATACTGGTGGTCCTCAGAAAAGACAAGACGCAAAGACAGAAGAGATCAGACAGATAGTGGCTGAAGAAGTATACTATCAATTGATTAAAGCATATCCTAAGACTACTGGACCTGTTAAGGGTATGGTTAAGAAACCCATAGATTATAAAAAGGAGATACCTAAATGATTAACTTATTAGCAGCCGCTTCACTGGATCTTAATGAAGCATGGAACCTGTCATGGGGTGAAGGCATTCAATTTATTATTGTACTTGCCTTTGTATATTGGTTGAAGGTAAAGATAGACACACGTGCTGGTCTAGGTAAGAAGAAATTGAGACAGTTGAAGACTGTAATAAAAGAAGCTATTGAAGAAACTAAAGGTTAAATGGATACTTACTTATGGATCCTATTCGTGACATACCTAATATTACTACTAGTGGACTTGGTATTCCTAACATCACTATTCGGCAACAATCAATCAATATTGGTGGGATTTGGGTAAGGAAACCTCAAATAAGAGAGATAGGAATTGGTACTATAGCTGATAGAAGTTGGATGATGAATTCTCCAACTGCTACACCACCAGATGTTCCTGTTACTCAAAGGGTAGGTACACCTATTGTTAATATGCCTGGTTGTGTTAAGGTTCATAAGGAGAACGCAAAGAATCCAACCAACAAGAATAAGATGTTGGTTAATGATGACCCTAAGCAGAACGTGGTGTTATGTGATGCTGGTATGCCTTACTATCAACCACCCGAATATGATTATAGAGAATTAAGTTGGCAGACAATTAACCCAAATGAAGAGGAAGTTGATGAAGGTGTTGATACTGGAGATGAAGTTCCTCCACCAGATCTAGACACTCCAGAACCTCCTGTAACACCTCCTACAGGAAGTAAGGAGATAGAATGCCCTGAACCTAATGCACAGAGGATTGGAGACCTATCTCAGAGTGGTAAGGAGAGAGTTAAAGGATATAAGTTAAGTGTCGATAAAAAAATATGCATAAAAGAATGGGAGGATGTTCCTTTCGTGGACGCATACCTCCCAAGTGCTAGTATTGTAACTACTACGGCTGGGATTGCAGCAGTGGCGACGACATCAGCCCTACTTGCCAAACCCCTAGCAGACTTGCTCCTGAAGGTTGTGAAGCCTGTGATAAAGAAAGTGATTGGGAAGGTGAAGGAGAAGTTAGGGAAGAAACCTCCTGTTCTGTCGAAGAGGGAACGACTTCTGAAGCAGAAGGAGGCGAATGCTGCTGTGAAGGCTGCTCGGATGTTGAAGGGGGGTTAAACTGAGGATCTGGTAATACGTGTGTGTGCGGTAGTATCTTTCCACCTGGAGTTGTTACTACTACATCAGCACATACAGATGCATAGGGTGATTTGGGGTGGAACATTATTCCAGCCTTCATCAATTCACCACAATTTTTAAGTCTTGCGATCTCAAAGTCTAATCTTTTGTTGGCAGTTAACTGAGTCTGCATTGTTATCTGAGCATTTGCTGCTTCATGACATTGCCGTTGGAATTTTCTATTCAGTGGTATTGATAGTGTTGCAGATATACCAGCATTAAAGGACTGGTTTGCTTTCATATCAGTACGGATAGGTTTCATCCATGTAGGTGTCATAGTACCACCACTATTAACTATGTCAGGTACACCATCTGCACCATCAACGTCTATTTCTATTTGTATATCTTCTCCATCAGGGAACCATCTAGTTCCATCTGCTTTAGTACGATCATCATACCATTCTTCCCAAGGATAGTTCTTTACAGTGACTGTTTGTTTAGTTGTCTTTCCTGAGACATCAGTCATATTGTACTGTGGCTCATCATAGAAGTCCTCCCAAGGGTCTTTACGTGAATCAGCAAACTGTATATAGGGAGTGAGGTTGAACGTACTACCTTGACATGACACACCACCACCGTAGGTGTTAGTCACGTATGGACCTTGTAAAACTTGTATTGCCTGGTTCGTTACTGAGCCCGAACTGTTGGCGATTGGATTAGCAGTAGCACTTACACCACCAACACCTTCTGCTAAGGCTTTCATTGGTAGTAAAGAATTAAGTACGAGACCCGTTGCTATTACTGGGTAAAGGTACTTGTTGTGTCTGTTACCGATTGTATGCTTGTTACTCTTTGTATTATTGTTTGGTTGGTTAGCCCTGGTCCTTGATAACTCTGTACGAATTGAAATGCCTCGCCTGGAGTTGTTATTGTGAAGGTTGGAGACGTTGAGAAGTCCAATGAGTCGTAGGAACTTGTTACGTTTCCTGTTATGGATGCTCCGTTGGTTCCCGTTGCCGAGCCCACGCTTGGTGTCACTGTCACCGTTGATGTGTTCACGTTGGGGTTGAGTGCGTTTCCGTCTGCCGAAATGCCTACCCCACTCACTGTGTATTCCCATCCTGTCCTATAATCAATTGAGTTTATTGTCTCCGTGACTGTGCTTTCAGTCTCGGTATGACTCGTCATCGAGCCCTGCTGGAAGTTCGGGACCACAGGGACCGCCAGGACAGGTACAGCATTTACAAGTGCACCAACCGCAGCGATCACATATGGGGCAATCATCCACCTCATCTTTTTTAAACCAAGAGATGATAACATTATGTAGCATCCCTAGCGTATGGTCACTTCTGTGACAAATTGTCCCGTAGCCGAAGTTCCAGCTCCACCAGCTGTTAACGTCATAGCACCTGACGACAATATAGTTCCTGCAAGGCTTCCTGCACTTCCTGGTCCTGTCGATACTATGTTGGAGTAACCTTGCACATCACCTACATCAGCAGCAGTAGTGACTATACTGTCACCTAACGACACTGATTGTGTAAATGAGTATGCATTTCCTTGAGTTGTCTGTGCTGCATCAGGTAGAGCAAAAGTTGCTGCACCAGAAGTTGCCACAGATTGAATGCCACCTAGATCACTAGTAGCACTACCACCTGAAGGAGTAATAGTTGTAGATACACCAGACCCACTGGTGCTGTATGAATTAGCTGCTCTTGAAACCTGTGTGTAACCAGCATCTACTTGCAGTTGAGTTGAACTACTAAGTCTATGTGTAAGGTCTGCTTTTGCAGGGGATACAGCAATACCACTCATCATAAGCATAATAATAGGTAGTAATTTCTTCATTCCTTTTGACACTGTTACCTAGATCTATATAGGTGTTTATAACCCCCCAAATTATACGGTACTGCACACTTCATAAAATCTTAAGATGGTGATTAAATAGTAGTGTCGCCTTATAGGGACACAATTTACACTCGCTTATTAAAGGAGAATTATGACTAACATTCAAAGGTATCATGCAGCCGATCTTCCAGAATTAATGGATAAGATCACTAAAAACAGTATTGGATTAGATGATTATTTCAATGACTTTTTTAAACTCAATACAACATCTAACTACCCACCCTTCAATTTAGTACAACTAAATAATCATGAATCGAAATTGGAGGTAGCACTTGCGGGCTTTAAGAAAGATGAAGTTAAAGTCTATACAGAGTTTGGAAAACTACATGTGGAAGGCATCAAAGAAGAAAAGGAAACAGATGCAGAGTATACACACAGGGGCTTGGCACAACGTTCATTCAAACGCTCTTGGCAACTCAGCGATGATTGCGAAGTACGACAGGTCGTATTTGCCGATGGACTCCTCACCGTGGATTTAGGAAAGATAGTTCCTGAAAAGCATGCTCGTAAGGATTACTTGACAGACGATTAAGATTGGATTAAACTGCTCTATATAAAGAGCCCTTAAGCGGATCCTAATGAAAAGGCTTATCGCATTAGCAGCACTTGCTGCCCTAGTACCTGGTTGTGCAGAAGCACGAACAAGACTTAGTGGAGCAGGTGCTTCTTTTCCGTCTAAAATATACAGTAGATGGTTTTCTGACTACGCAAAGTCAGGTGGTAACAGAGTAAACTATCAAGCAGTTGGTAGTGGTTCAGGTCGAAAAGCATTCTTAGATGAGACAGTGGACTTCGGAGCATCCGATGATCCTATGAAGCAAGGTGATATTGCTAAAGCAAAACGAGGACTAGTCCAGATACCTATGACTGGAGGCACGATTGCTTTCGGTTATAATATGCCTGGTTGTGATTTGAAACTTACACAAGAGCAAGCAGTTCAAGTTGCTATTGGTGAGATAAACAACTGGTCACAGGTAGGATGTGATGACCAAGCAATGACTTGGGTATATAGATCTGATGGGTCTGGTACTACTGCTGCATTTACAAACTCAATGCAAGCATTCAGTAAGAAGTGGAAACTGGGTGTAGGTAAGTCTGTTGCTTGGCCAGTGGGCATAGGTAACAAAGGTAATGCTGGTGTTGCTGGTAATATCAGAAACCAAGTAGGTGCTATCGGTTATGTAAATCAATCTTATGTTAAAGGTGAAGTCAGAGCTGCTGCTCTTCAGAATAAATCTGGTGAGTTCATTACACCATCAGTTGAGTCGGGTTCTGTGGCACTCAATGGTATTACACTCGATGAGAACCTCGCAGGGACAGACCCTAACCCTACAGCAGAAGGTGCTTACCCCATTGCTACGCTTACATGGGTACTTGCTTATGAAACTGGTAATGGTAACAAGACTGAAGCAGTAAAAGAAACCTTTAGAACGTTACTTAGTGATGAGTATCAAGAGAAGGCATCTGTCTTAGGTTATATACCATTGAGAGGTGACATCCTTGAGAAGTCTCGTGCTGCTGTGGAGAGAATTGGTAACTAATGTCTGCACCTACATTAACTGATCTGATATATCTAAAGAAAAACTATTTGACTAAGGATCAGTGTGAAATTATTATTAATGAATTTGAGGCAAGCTCACAAAAACCTGATCAGGAACATTGTGGGCATGCCTTTAATAATTTGGATGTATACTCTACCTTTAAAGTTAAGGAGTCTAAGGTAGGTACTGATAGTTTTAATATAATACATCAGACTATTGAGAATATGATTAATGAGTATCATGATTACCTTGATACCTTTAATGCATTTCATGTTGCTAGGAGAGGTAGTATGTTACATCCTCATAAGTATCGTCTTATGAGATATGATAAAGGTGCTTGGATACATCCTCATATAGATCATGATGTTACCATATATGGTAGTTGTACTATCAATTTAAATGATGAGTATGAAGGTGGTGACTTTGCGTTCTGGGGTGGTAAGCATAAATTGAAATTAGGATTAGGTGATGTGATGATCTGGCCAGCAGATTTCTTTTGGGTGCATGAGGTAGAAGAAATAACAGATGGTACTAGGTACTCTGCAAATACTTTTTTATGTTCTACACCAAAAACATTACCTGAAACTGTAAGATATAATGTGAGGGGTGTATGAAAACTATTGCTATTGTTGGTGGTGGTACTGCTGGATGGATTACTGCTCATCAATTTCTTAGAAAAATAAATCCAGAAATAAAAATACTTGTAGTGTCTTCCTCACAAGTTCCTGTTATAGGAGTGGGTGAAGGAACTACAGGTCTTTTTACTGAGTTGATCCATGAACTGTTTGATGAGAAAGAATTTTTAAAAGAAACAGAATCTACTTATAAGATAGGTATTAGACATAGTGATTGGGATCAAGTAGGAAAATCTTTTTGGTCACCATTAGGTGATGAATACTCTGGTGAGTCTTCCTTCCCTTCACCAGACTATGATGATGTTAGGGTGTGGCATATTGCTAATGGATTAGAATATGATAAGTCATTTCAATCTCGTTTGATGGCAGAGAATAGACTCCATATTTCAAATGGTGAAAGTATATACACTAAGATACATGAGGAACAAGATGGGTATAGTATACCTGTTGCATATCATTTAGATAGTCGTAAGGTTGGGGAGTATTTAAAAAGGAAAGCATTAGAAAAATCTAATTGTTCTCATGTTGAAGGTAAAGTAGTAGCTCTCGCTCAAGATAGAGATGGTTCTATACATCATCTTGTCTTAGATGATGATAGAGAAGTTGAAGCTGATTTTTATATAGATTGTTCTGGGTTCTCTAGAATATTAATTAATAATATTACAGATAATAATTTTATATCATATGATAATAATCTTTTAGTAGATAGTGCTTTAGTTTTTACTAGAGATTCTCGTGAGATGTGGTATGAAGATCCAAAGAATGACATCAGAAACTACACTCATGCTCATGCATTAAAGAATGGATGGATGTGGGAGATACCTACTCAAACTAGGATGGGATGTGGATATACTTTTAGTAGTAAGTTTACTGATAAGGATAAGGCATATGATGAGTTAGGTGATGTGGAGATAACAAAACATATTACATTTAACTCTGGAAGAATAGAAAAGCATTGGTTTAAGAATGTATTATCAACAGGTCTTGCTAGTGGATTCGTTGAACCATTGGAAGCTATTTCTATTCATGCTACCATCTTACAGAATCAAGAGTTCTTAGATAATTATTTTAAACCTAGTTTAGATCTAACTTGTGATGCTATTCAAGAACAGTATAATGAAGATGTGAATTATATGTGGGATAATTTTAGAGACTTTCTTGTGTTCCATTACATTTCACATAGAAGAGATACTGATTTCTGGATTGAATCTTCTAGTCCAGAAAGATGGAGTCCTAGATTAACTAGACTAATGAAAATATGGGGATGTAGAATGCCAAGGGTTACCGATTTTAAAATTGGTAAGAGTAATGATTTTCATGCTATGGGTAATCCGTTATGGTATAACATTGCTATTGGTATGAACATATTAGATCCATTACTTGCTTTACAAGAGTTGAATGACTATGGCATATATGATGCAACAGAAACTCATTGTAAAAATACATTTGATGCTATAGAGAAAGCACTACCATCTATGGTTAAAACAACTGATTATTATGTGCATATATAATGTACAACAAAAGAGACCCAAGAGGTCTCTTTTTATATGGAGACTTAAATGAATGTCTATTTGAATTTAAAACCTAATCATCATAATGGCGAATCAGACCTCTTGACACTTGATGTACCTTCGGGTTATACTGAAGAACTATTACGCTATGTCAGACCTATTGCCGAAGAAAAAAATGTTCCTGAGTCACGTATACTCAAGGATATAATCAAAGAATCAATTAACGAAATACAAAGGAGAAACTATGAGCGTAAGAGTCGTAAGAACCAGAAGCGGTGATGACGTTATCTGTGATTTGTTTGAGGTTACCACTAAAGACGATACTGAAAAACCAGTTGCTTTTCAACTAGTTAATCCTTATTATCTTTATTTGGTTGATCCTAATCCTGATATTGAAATCGAAGGTGGTGGAGAAATAAATAAAATTTCTAAACCAGAAATAAAATTTGAACCTTTTGTTCCTTTCTGTAAGGAGGATAGGGTCATGGTTAAATTAGATGAGGTAGTCACTGCATATGAAACGCATGATGAAGTCATCACCAAGTACAATCAATTAGTGGAGGCCACACGTGGAAGAGGAGATGATTCAACAGCAGTTGAAAGTGATACTGCTGAAACAGAGATCGGAATATCTGTTAGGGAAGGTAACTGAACTAGATGAAGAACCTTCTATCCTTGTAGAAGGATGTTATGAGATAGTGTCTGATGAGGAGATCAAACCATTTCCTTCATTTACATCTCAACGTGATGTCTTCTTGACATCTGATACTATTATGAGTATACTAGATCCAAGTCAAAATTTGATTGATCTATACGGCAAGAAATGAGTCAGTTCTACACCAACGTACAACTAGCTGGTGACACTATCCTCTATAGGGGATATCAAGATGGAACTCCAGTGCAGTTTCGTGGTAAATTTTCTCCTACATTATATGTTGCTTCTCAAAAGGATGAGAAGTATAAGACACTTGATGGTAGATCAGTTGCTCCTATGGAGTTCTTAACTGCTAGAGATGCTAGAGAATTTATTAAAACGTATGATGGTGTAGAAGGATTTGAAGTGCATGGGTATGAGCGTTTTGTATATCAGTATATAAGACGTGAGTTTCCAGGCGAGATTGATTATAATATCAATCAGATGAAGATCTTTGCACTGGACATTGAGGTTCAATGTGAGAATGGATTCCCTGATGTAGAAGCAGCAGCAGAAGAAATGCTTTCGATTACCATTAAAGATATGGTGACGAAAGAATTTTTCGTATGGGCTGTTAGAGAGTTTGAAGTACCTGATGGTGTCAAAGCATATATCTATGACACTGAAAGGGAAATGCTTACCCACTTTATTAAGTGGTGGGTAGAGAATACACCAGACATACTTACAGGATGGAATGTCAATCTATATGATGTACCATATATTGCTCGTCGTGTAAATAGGACGTTGGGTGAGAAGTGGATGAAGTCTTTATCACCGTGGAATAGAGCAAACGAAAGAGAAGTCTATGTACAAGGAAGGAAAAATTATGCTTATGATGTGTCTGGGATCAACATCCTTGACTATCTTGATCTTTACCGTAAGTTTACTTATAGTAACCAGGAATCATATAGACTCGATCACATCGCTTTTGTTGAACTAGGTCAGCGTAAGGTTGATCATAGTGAATATGACAACTTTAAAGATTTCTATACATCTGATTGGCAGAAGTTTATTGAGTACAACATCCAAGACGTTGAGTTGATTGACAGATTGGAAGATAAGATGAAGTTATTAGAACTAGCCATAACAATGGCTTATGATGCCAAGGCAAACTTTGAGGATGTATATTCTCAGGTTCGCATGTGGGATACTATTATTTACAATTACCTAAGTGATATCAATGTCGTTGTTCCACCCCGTAAGGGATCTAAAAAGGATGAAAAATACGCAGGTGCTTATGTCAAGGAACCGATTCCAGGAAAGTATGATTGGGTGGTCAGTTTTGATCTCAATTCTTTGTACCCTCATCTTATTATGCAGTACAATATCAGTCCAGAAACCCTCTGGGAGACTAGACATCCCAGCTCGAGCGTTGAACGGATTCTAAATCAAGAGATTGATTTTAGTGATTGTAAATTTTCTGTGTGTGCTAATGGTGCTCAGTATCGTAAGGACGTGCATGGATTCTTACCGAAGATCATGCAAAAGATTTACGATGAACGTACCATCTATAAGAAGTTGATGCTTAAAGCAAAGAGTGCGTATGAGATTAACCCAAGTGAGAAACTGAAGAAGGATATTAGTAAGTATAATAACATTCAGATGGCACGTAAGATTCAATTGAACAGTGCTTATGGTGCTATTGGTAATCAATACTTCAGATATTATAACCTAGCAAACGCAGAGGCAATTACTTTGTCGGGTCAGGTTAGTATCAGATGGATTGAAGGTAAGATGAATCAGTACCTTAATACGGTACTTAAAACTGAGGAGGAAGATTATGTTATTGCTAGTGATACTGATAGTATCTACCTCAACCTTGGTCCTTTGGTTGAAAATGTATACAAGGGCAGAGAGAAAACTAATGAGAGCGTTGTTAGGTTCATTGACAAGGTGTGTGAAACTAAACTTGAGCCTTATATTGAAAGTTCTTATGAAGAACTGGCCGAGTACGTTGGAGCATACGAACAGAAGATGATCATGAAGAGGGAGAACATAGCCGACAAAGGTATATGGACTGCCAAGAAGAGATACATTCTTAACGTATGGGATTCGGAAGGTGTTAGGTATACTAAACCTAAACTTAAAGTTATGGGTATTGAGTGTGTTAAATCCTCCACACCTGGTGCTTGTAGAGATAAGATTAAGGAGTGTCTAACTGTTATTATGAATGAAGATGAAGAAGCAGCACAGAATTTTATTAAAACTTTCAGAGATAATTTTTCCGAGTTACCCGTTGAAGATATATCATTTCCCAGAGGTTGTAATAATCTAAATAAGTGGGCGAATCCATCAAGTATATACAGTAAAGGCACACCCATACATGTGCGTGGTGCTTTATTGTTTAATCATTACAATAAGAAGAACAAATTAACACATAAGTATCCCTTAATACAGGATGGCGAAAAGATTAAATTTGTTTATCTCAAGACTCCAAATAAAATTAGTGAGAATGTAGTCTCTTTTCTGAGTACATTCCCAACAGAGTTTGGGCTTGACAAACATGTAGACTATGACCTACAATTCTCTAAGAGTTTCTTAGACCCTATCAAGGTCATCATGGATACTATTGGATGGAAACCCGAAAAAGTTGCTAACCTTGAATTTCTATTCGGATGACCACATACATTGTTGAATATCAGAAAGCCTTCGGTGCTGGTGCAATGCCAGAGGAGAAGGAATTCTTTGATAAAGACGAGGCTAAATGGTTTGAACGTGCTATGAAACGTTCCAATCACATTACAAAATTACTTAAGAAAAGTTAATGAGTTTTTTACAAGATGTAGTAAAGGAGATCGGAAATGAGTACGCTTCTCTCGTTAGTGATGGTGTTGCTGCTGGTGACACTAATAATTTTATCGATACAGGTTCGTACATCTTTAACGGACTTGTATCAGGAAGCATCTACGGAGGTATTCCAGGGAACAAGATCACAGCTATTGCAGGTGAGTCAAGTACTGGCAAAACATTTTTCTGCCTTGGTGTGGTACAGCATTTTCTCGAATCTAATACTGATGCTGGCGTTATTTATTTTGAGTCTGAGAGTGCATTAAGTAAACAGCAGATTGAAGAGAGGGGTATAGATTCTTCTCGTATGATGATTGTTCCTGTCACTACAGTACAAGAATTTAGAACACAATCCATCAGAATATTAGACAAATATTTAGAACAGCCTGTAGATAAGAGAAAACCCTTAATGTTTGTTTTAGATTCTCTTGGTATGTTATCCACAACTAAGGAAGTTGAGGATGCTGAAGCAGGTAAAGAGACTCGTGATATGACGAGAGCACAGATTGTTAAGTCAATCTTTAGAGTTCTAACATTAAAGTTAGGTAAAGCAAACGTCCCAATGTTAGTTACTAATCATACATATGATGTAGTTGGTGCATACATTCCTACAAAGGAAATGGGAGGTGGAAGTGGACTTAAATACGCAGCAAGCACAATCATATATCTTACGAAGAAGAAAGAGAAGGATGGTAAAGAGGTTGTGGGAAATATTATTAAATGCAAAACAGCTAAAGCTAGACTAACCAAAGAAAACAATCAAGTAGAGGTACGACTTTATTATGACACAGGACTTGATAAGTATTACGGACTATTGGAATTGGGTGAGAAGCATGGAGTATTTGAACGAAAGGGCAATCGCATTAGTATCGGTGGGTCTAATGTTTATCCTTCGGCCATTCTTGCCGACCCAGAAAAATACTTCACCCCCGAATTAATGCAAGCATTAGATGAATGTGCCTCAAAGGAGTTTAAATATGGCAACTAAATTAACTGACTACATTAAGTGCTATGATAACATGGTCAATGATTCTCTTTGTAATGAGATCATTGATGCATTTAAAGAATCAGGTACTACCTATGTTAATAGGGAACAACGACCAACTTTTCACGAACTTAATATATCTAAGAAGTTCAAAGCAAAGGATCCTCTATGGGAAAAACCCCAGAGTATATTGACAGAAACATTTATTGATGTTGTCAATCTTTATATGGAAGATCTAGAAATTGCTAGAGATTTTCCTGTAAAGTATACTTTTGAGGAGTACCGTATGAAACGGTATGAGGCTAATGACTATGATCAATTTAAAGATCATGTTGATGTACAGGATTATAGTTCTGCACGTCGTTTCGTTGTTATATTTCTCTATTTGAATGATGTTTTGGAAGGTGGTGAGTCAAACTTTCCTAAATTAGACTTGGCAATTACACCAAAACAAGGTAGAATACTTGTGTTCCCTGCTAACTGGCAGTACAGACATGCAGGTCTTCCTGTAAAGTCTAACGACAAATACATTATCGGATCTTATCTCCACTATCTAGAATGACTTTAGAAGTTACTATCCTTAGTAATTTAATCTACAATGAAAAGTATACTCGTAAGGTAATACCTTTTCTTAAGTCAGATTATTTTACTACGAAGTCTCATAAAGTAATCTTCTTAGAGATACATGAGTATGTTGGTAACTATAATGCGTTACCTTCTTTGAATGCTTTAGGAATTGAATGTCAAGAACGTACTGATCTATCTGAAGATCAGTTCAAAGATATCATGGAGGTACTAAGTGCGTTATCGAAGGAGGAAACAGACTTTGATTGGATCGTTGATACAACAGAGAAGTGGTGTCAAGAGAGAGCGATTTATCTCTCGCTTATGGAGAGTGTCAAGATCGCTGACGGTCAGGATGAGAAGAGAGATAAGGGGGCTATTCCACAGATATTAAGTGATGCATTAGGTGTATCATTTGATCAACATGTAGGACATGATTACTTACAGAACTACCAAGAACGATTTGACTTCTATCATAAGAAAGAGTCCAAGATTCCTTTTGATCTGGAATTCTTTAACCGTATTACAAAAGGTGGCATTCCGAATAAAACACTTAACATTGCTCTCGCTGGTACTGGTGTTGGTAAGTCTTTGTTTATGTGTCATGTCGCAGCTTCAGTTCTTCTACAAGGAAAGAATGTACTATACATTACGCTTGAGATGGCTGAAGAAAAAATTGCAGAGAGAATTGATGCTAATCTTTTAAACGTACCTATTCAAAAATTACCTGAGTTACCTCATGTAATGTATGAGAATAAGATTAATAAGTTGATGAAGAAGACAAAGGGTAAGTTAATTATTAAAGAGTACCCTACTGCATCAGCACATGTTGGACACTTCAAATCATTATTACAAGAATTGTCATTGAAGAGAAGTATTAAACCTGATATTATATTCATTGATTACCTAAACATATGTGCCTCTCAAAGGTACAAGGGATCTATTGTTAATTCGTATACTTATGTCAAAGCAATCGCAGAAGAACTACGGGGTCTCGCAGTTGAGGCGAACGTTCCGATTGTATCTGCCACTCAAACTACTCGTAGCGGCTACGGTAGTAGCGATGTCGACCTTACTGACACCTCTGAATCTTTTGGACTCCCTGCTACTGCTGACCTTATGTTTGCCCTTATTTCTACAGAAGAGTTGGAAGAGCAGAATCAAATAATGGTCAAGCAATTAAAGAATAGATACTATGACCCTACTCTAAACAAAAGATTTGTCATAGGTATTGACAGATCTAAGATGAGGCTGTATGATGTCGAAGACGCTCAGAAAGATCTAGTTGATTCTGGTGCTGAAGAGAAAGTCGTTAAAACAATACAGGGTAAAAAATCCTTCGCAGAATTAAAGTATGATTGATTTTAAACATTATGAAGAGTTTGTAGATGCTGTCACATCCGATAGTTCTAAAGATTTTGTCAGTCTTGCTGACCGTTTGGGTGACCTTGACCGCCAGGGTGCCAATATTGAACGTCTTACCACTGCTGGTGTTGGGCTTGCTGCTGAGTCTGGTGAGTTCCTTGAGATCGTTAAGAAGATGGTATTCCAGGGTAAGCCTTGGAACAACGATAACAGAGAGCATCTTATTATTGAGTTGGGTGACGTTATGTGGTATGTGGCACAAGCTTGTATGGCATTAGAGATTGACTTTGATGATGTCATTAAAGGTAACATTAAGAAGTTAGAGAAGAGATATCCTGGTGGTAGTTTTAATATCGGACACTCTGAAAACAGAGCAGCAGGAGATCGCTAATGCATTTAGTTTTACCTATCATTTGTATTGGACTTATCTGTTTGGTTATAGTCTATTCAGTTATTCAACGATACGATCCTCATTCATGAATACTGCAGACCGTTACTTACCACTATTCTCATCTAATGTATTTCAATTACATATAGATTATGATTTGGATGTATTGAAAACCAATAAGAGTTTTATCTATGCAGCTAATCAGAATAAAAAATATGAAGATGAAAATTATAGAGCATTGGAAATGTTTCCAAATGTTAGAGATCATCTTACAGAGAGATTTAGTGAACTTGCTAAGGATTTTTTAAAATTAGATTCTAATTTTACTATAACTACATCTTGGTTTACTATTACTGAAGAAGGTGATGGAGGTGATTCACAATATCATTTTCATAAGAATAGTTTTTATAGTGGTGTTGTATATTATGATGATTATAAAGAAGATAGTGCTCCTATAGAATTCATGACTCCCTTGGAGTTTCATTCTGATTTTTATTTGGAACCAAGAGAATATGATCTAGCTACTTCAACCTCTTGGAAGATTCAACCTCAGAAAAATATGCTTGTATTATTTCCAAGTTACTTAAAGCATCAGGTAGGAAAACATATGGGAACTGACCCAAGATATTCTTTAGCATTTAATATTGTTCCTACAGGATCTTATGGTACATCAGATTCTTCTATACACACTGAATGGTTGAGTGGAAAATCATCTACACATGAGTTGGAGATGGGGTATAGAACAGGAGGTAGTAGATTATAAAGATACTTGATGATTTTTTAACCCATAAAGACTTTGAGAAAGTCTTTATGAAATATTCTGGTAGGGGTCATGAAAGTGTATGGGGAATACAAAGAGGTGGTAATGATCATCAAGGATCAGAGTTTTTATTTTCTCATATAGAAGATGATTCTTTCTTTAGTGATTACTTGTTCTCTAAAGTTGTAGATCAATTAGATAAAGGTTCATATGAATTAGAAAGAGTATACTTTAATGGTCAATGGAGTGGAAGGGAATCGGATTTACATAATGATGGGTGTGATATAACAGCACTACTTTATATGCATAATAGATATCAGTATGGATGGGGTGGATTTACTGAGATTATAACTAAACCAAATCCAATTTTAATACATCCTATACCTAACAGACTATTAATATTTCCTGGTATGAATTCACATAAGGCATACTCTTTTGCATACCAAACATGTCCTTTAAGAGTCACTCTGGCTTTTAAAATAAATAATAACAGCAGGTGAAAATTATGAGAGAAGATTCTATTTCAGACGCTTGGTCTGAGTCAAGAATTGATAAACCAAAAAAGTATAACATGCCTATTTGGTTAACTGATGAAGACTTTGATTATATTGTATTAGCACTTTGGAAATGCCGTAAGAATGGTGGTGAATCTAAATGTGCTGAATTATATACTAGGTTTAAAGCAATACAAGACACTGCCAAGAATAAATAATTCAGGAGACCTGTGTCTGACTAATGGCAATAAAACAAGAGAGTGATCTACTTAAATTAAACAGAGCACTTCAAGAATTTCAAAGGAATGCTAAGGACATTGATGATGTTGAAGAACAAGTCAAGGTAAAACAAGCTGGAAAGACGGTAGTAAAA